>Ga0137415_10003779_pt1 | contig 15029 bp, 16 predicted proteins | sample CZODoug3_1_1_16f_FD_183082 | JGI IMG/M metagenome (GOLD analysis project Ga0137415, IMG submission 183082) | Vadose zone soil fungal communities from Angelo Coast Range Reserve, California, USA - CZODoug3_1_1_16fungal (Hybrid Assembly) | ecosystem: Environmental > Terrestrial > Soil > Vadose... | reverse complement strand
TGATGCCGCCGACCCTGATCGCCTCGATCTACGGCATGAACTTCAAGATCATGCCGGAACTCGAATGGGCGCACGGCTATTCTTACGCGCTGGTGCTGATGGTGGGCGCGGCCATAGTGCCTTACTTTCTCTTCAAGTGGAAGAAGTGGCTGTAATTGCTGCGCAAGCACGTTCGTAGCTTTTTGGAACTCGGAAAGCCTGCCTCAATTCCTCTGCTAAAATTTGAGCATTGCGCTGAACGTTTGAGCGAAACTTGTCTGCGATAACGCCTGCCTCAGGCCGGAGGACAGCAATGGTTGAGAAAATCATAACGCCACGGCGTAACGTTATCGACTTTGCCAGCTATCAACAGGACCGCGCCACCGGCAAAGCGCAGCCGATCTCGCCGCGAATTTGCCGGCATTGCGGCGCGGCGCTGCTCGATGGCGAGAACGAGGACGAATGTTCCGGCGCACTCAACGTCGGTACGCCGCGCCAGCGCGATACGTCGCGGAAATTCCGTGCGGATTGAGTAAATGCAGCCACGGATGCAGACCTCATCCTGAGGGGCCGCGCAGCTCGCGCGGCGTCTCGAAGGATGGGCACAGTGCTCTTCATTTTGACGCCATCCTTCGAGACGCCGTGCTTCGCACGGCTCCTCGAGGATGAGGACGTCACACGTGTTGCCCGCCGTTGATGTGGATCTCGGCACCGTTCACGTATGAGCTTGTTTCCGTACATAGCACATAGATGATCTTCGCCACTTCATCAGGCGTGCCGAGCCGATGCATCGGAATCTGCTGGTCGACGATCTTCTCGGTGCCCGGCGACAGGATCGAGGTGTCGATCTCGCCCGGCGCGATCGAGTTGACGCGAACGCCGACGCGGCCGAAATCGGACGCCATCTCGCGCGTCAGCGACGCCAGCGCCGCCTTCGAGGTCGCGTAGGCCACGCCCGCAAACGGGTGCACGCGCGATCCAGCGATCGAGGTGACGTTCACCACCGAGCCCCTGGCGGCCTTCAATTCTTCGATCAGCCCGCGCGCCATCATGATCGGCGCGAAGAAGTTGACGCGGAAAACATGGCTCCAGGTATCGATATCGGTATCCATGGTGCCCATCCGCGTGCCGCCGGTGCCCTTCGGCGAAATCGCAGCGTTGTTGACCAGCGCATGCAGCATGCCGCCCTCCAGCCGCTGGCGGATCTCCGAAATCGCCCGCGTGGTGTCGGCGTGGTCGGCGAGATCGACCTGGATGTGATCTTCCGGGCCTGCATCCCACGGGCAGTCTTCCGGGAACGGGTGCCGCGAGCAGGTGATGACGCGCCAGCCGGCCGAGGAGAAGCGGATCACGGTGGCATGGCCGATGCCGCGGCTGGCGCCGGTCAGAAGCAGCGTGCGTCGCGGCGCGTTGGATGAAGCGGGCATAAACGGTTCTCTCGTTCTTCGTCATGCCCGGCCTTGTGCTGGGCATCCACGTCTTTGGGCTCATTTGAAACTAAGGCGTGGATGGCCGGGACATTTAGCGTAAAGACGTGCTTCGCACTTTAGCCCGGCCATGACGGTCTGAGTTTCAGGGATAAAGCCTCACCTTGGACCATGCGCCACCGGGCCCATCGCGGCGGAATTCGATGCGGTCGTGCAGGCGGAACGGACGGTCATGCCAGAATTCGAAACGCGTCGGCGCGATCCGCCAGCCGCTCCACCCCTGCGGGCGCGGCACCTCGCTGATGACGTGCCTGGCGGCGACCAGCGCGATCGCCTGTTCGAACGCAAAGCGGCTCTCCAGCGGTTGCGACTGCTTGCTGGCCCAGGCGCCGATCTGCGCCTGCTTCGGCCTGGTGGCGAAATAGGCGTCGGCCTCGGCCTCCGTCACTGACGACACGTTGCCACGGATTCGCACCTGCCGGCGCAGCGATTTCCAGTGAAATAGTAAAGCCGCCTTAGGATTTGTGGCGAGTTCGCGGCCCTTGGCGCTGGCAATGTGACTGAAGAACACGAAACCATCGGCGTCATAGCCTTTCATCAGCACCATGCGCACATCCGGCAGCCCGTCGCTGTCGACGGTGGCGAGCGCCATGGCGTTGGGATCGTTCGGTTCGGACTTCACGGCTTCCGCAAACCAGTCTCCGAATAGCGCGAACGGTTCCTCCGCCGCGGTAAAATCACCCGATGTTAACGGTGTCGGGTGTTTGATGGAGGTTGTGTCGGTCATGTCAGGAGTCTCATGTTGCGCGCGTCCGCGTCCCAGAGCGTGTTGCTTGCCCTATATAGGACATGGGGGCGCGTTGGCCTATTGGCGATCCGGCCGGCGGGCGCGGTGGCGACACTGATTTTGATCGGTGTCGGATCGAGCGGCTGCAGCCTGTCCCGCACCGATGCCATGGCCAAGATGGAAGACAAGGATTTGACCGGCTCGCTCGGCGCCGCTCCGGCCAGCGCGCCGGCGCCGACCGAAGGCGACCTCGCCTTCGCCCGCAATGCCGCTTCCGACGTGCTGACCAAAGGCGACAAGGATTCCAGCCAGCCCTGGGAAAACCCCGAGACCGGCGCGCGCGGCTCGGTGACGCCGCTGGCGCAGTCCTACGCCGCGGAGGACGGCCGCACCTGCCGGGATTTTCTGGCAAGCTATGTCAACGGCCGCACCGAGAGCTGGCTGCAGGGCGCCGCCTGCCAGGCTGGACACGGACGGTGGGAAATTCATACCCTCAAGCCATGGAGGCGGTCCTGAGAGTTGGGCTCCGCGGCAGTTGCAAAAATGCCACTGAGACCCCAGATGAGGGCAAAGTGGGGCAACTAGCCCAAAATTCCAGGACTGATTCCAAGACTGATTTTCCCGTAAAGGAGACGTGACGGATGCGCGACCCCTATGAGGTCTTGGGGGTGCAGCGGGGCGCCAGCGCCGCGGCGATCAAGAGCGCCTATCGCAAGCTCGCCAAGAAGCATCACCCCGACAGCAACAAGAACGATCCGAAGGCCGCGGAGCGTTTTTCCGAGCTCAACTCGGCCAACGAGATCATCGGCGACGAGGACAAGCGCAAGCAGTTCGATCGCGGCGAAATCGACGCCGAGGGCAAGCCGCGGTTTCAGGGCTTTCCCGGCGCCGATCCGCGTGGCCGCAGCGGCGCGCCGGGCGGCGGATTCGAATCCTATAGCTTCCGCACCGGCGGCGCCGGCCCCGGCGCCATGGGCGGCGCAGGTTTCGAAGACATCCTCAACAGCATGTTCAGCGGTGCCGCGGCCCGGGGCGGCGCACGGCCCGGCAGAACCAGCCCGTTCGAGTTCGATAGCGGCGGGGTCGGGTTCGACCTCGATCTCAGCGTCGCCATGACGGTGTCGCTGGAGGAAGCGGCAAACGGCGGCGAGAAGCGCGTCCGTCTGCCGACCGGCAGGGAACTCAACGTCAAGATACCGGCGGGCGTCACCAGCGGCCAGCAGATCCGCCTGAAGGGGCAGGGCGAGACCGCGCAGGGACATCGCCCCGGCGATCTCCTGATCACCATCAGCATCGCGCCGCATCCTTTCTTCAAGGTCGATGGCAGCGATCTGCGCGTCGACCTGCCGATCACGCTGTACGAGGCGGTGCTGGGCAGCAAAGTCCGCGTCCCGACACTGGCCAGCGCGGTCGAATTGTCGATCCCCAAAAACACTTCCAGCGGCAGGACCTTTCGCCTCAAGGGCAAGGGCCTGCCGAAGTCGGGCGGCACCGGCGACCTCTATGTCACCACCCGTATCATCCTGCCCGACGGGAACGATGCCGAGCTTGAGGCATTGATGCAGAAGTGGCGCGACGGACACCCCTACAATCCGCGTAGCGATCTCGGTTGACCGCGCCAAGGCGTCGGTGAGCCGAAGCCTGCTCCGAACTTTCTTCGGGGTCGACAGGACTGGTGTGGATGCGTCAAAAACAACGGACCTCAGCCCGGTTCTGATCCGTTTGGGCCGGCCAGGCTCCGGAGAAGGGGCGGCCTCGAGAGGGGGACCAGCGCGGTACCAAACCCCAATCGAGGCCGCCTGCGCCGATCGGCGGATCGGGCGCGGATCATGTTCGCGTGAGTATTCGGTACGATAATGAGACGTGCCGGTGACGTGATTCCAGATTTTCGATGTCCGAATTGGGACCGGGGCTGAGGCCCTGCTCAGCCGCCGTTTTTCTCCATCTGGTCGTAGACGGCTTGGGCGATCTGGGTCAGCCGGCCGCGATCATTGCCGCCGCTTACCACATATCCGACGCCGCGGTCGGCCCAGAACAGCGCGCTCTCGGTGCCTTGCGCCGCGTATCGCATCTGGGTCGTTTCGGCCTCCGCTCTTGCGGTGTAGACCGTGAAGCGTTCGCCCGAGGCGCTCTCATACATCAGGAAAGACGCGGGCCCGCTCGGACCCGGCAGCAGCCGTCCGCCGACCAGCTTCAACCCGGCCGCGGCCAGTTCAGGCGCGCGGACGTCCCAGCCGCAACGCTTGGTCAGCCATTGCTGGAGATGGGTCCGCTCGCTGCCGGGAACTTCGACGGGATGGCGGACCTCGACCACATAGAGCCGATGCGCATCCAGCGCATCCAGCGTGAAGTTTTGGAACACGGAAGGTGCCGCGGCGGCGCCGCGCGCCATCCAGCCGACGCCGCCGCCGGCGACAAAGGCAACCAGCGTTGCGGCGATGGCGCCGTAGAGCCATCGGCGCGGCTGCCGCACCAGCCGCTCGATCTCGAGCCGCTTCGGCACGGCTTCATCCAGCACGGTGTCGTAGCGCGCGTGCAGCACTTCTGCCATCGAACGCCACGACTCGACCCGCGCGGCCTCCTCGGGATGCGCAGCGAGCCACGCCTCGACATCGCCGCGGCGCTCGGCCGGCAACTCGTTGTCGACGTAAGCATGCAGCTCGTCTTCCGTAACGGGAATCCTGGGGTCGGTCATTGTCGTCGTCTCTGTCCAGTCGGAATCGGAAATGGCCTGAATCTAACGCCCTTAAATCTGGCCTCTGTCATGCATAACGCTTGCCATTGCATGCCGGTCATTTCACCCGTCGGAGCGTCGTGCGCTCACCCTCGATCGAGGCTTTGACATGGGCGCGCGCGCGGGCCAGCCGGGACATCACGGTGCCGATCGGCACGCCCTGGATGTCGGCGACCTCGCGGTAGCTCAATCCCTCCAGCATCACCAGCAGCAGCACGGCGCGCTGCTCCTCCACCAGCGTTGCCAGCGCGCGCGCGATGTCGCGGCCCTCGGCCTCGGTGCCGCTGGCGTCCGGGTTGTTGTCGAGCAGCGGCATGAATTGCGGCCGCCGCGCCAGCGATCGCCGCCGGTTCTTGTTCAGGTTGGTCAGGATCGTGTAGAGCCAGCTCCTGACGTCGCCGCCGAGGAACAACCGCTCGGAGCGCAGCGCCCGTACCAGCGTGTCCTGCACCAGATCGTCGGCGATGTCGGCGTCACGCGCGAGCGCGCGCGCATAGCGGCGCAGCGCCGGGATCATGGCTTCGACACTTTGGCGAAACGCGGTCATGCGGCAGATCTTTTACGTGGGTGGCGCGAACGCCCTACCCAACATAACACCCAAATGAAGCGACTATTCCTGTCATCGCGACCTGCGGAAAACCGCGTTAATCGGGGCGGATTTGGGCTGTACCCGGCTGGAGTGCTGGTGTACCTCCAACCTCGAATTTAAGCTGGATCGGAAAGTAGATGTCGCAGATTTCAGGGCTGATGCAGGGCAAGCGCGGCGTGATCCTCGGCGTCGCCAACAACCGCTCGATCGCCTGGGGCATCGCCAAGGCGTGCCACGCGGCCGGCGCGGAGATCGCGCTGACCTGGCAGGGCGATGCGCTGAAGAAGCGGGTCGAGCCGCTGTCCAAGGAACTCGGCGGGATCCTGCTCGGTCATTGCGACGTCACCGATGCCGCGACCATCGACGCGGCATTTGATTCGCTCCGGGAGAAATGGGGCAAGATCGACTTCGTGGTGCATGCGATCGCGTTCTCCGACAAGGACCAGCTCGACGGCCGCTATCTCGAAACCACGGCCGAGAATTTCTCGAAAACCATGCTGATCTCTTGCTACTCGCTGACCGCGATCGCGCAGCGCGCCGAAAAGCTTCTGACCGACGGCGGCTCGATCCTGACGCTGACCTATTACGGCGCCGAAAAGTGGATGCCGCATTACAACGTGATGGGCGTTGCCAAGGCGGCACTGGAGGCGAGCGTGCGCTACCTCGCCGCCGATCTCGGCGAGAAGAACATCCGCGTCAACGCCATCTCGGCCGGGCCGATCAAGACGCTGGCGTTTGCCGGCATTGCCGACTCCCGCTATCTCTTGAAATGGAACGAAATCAACGCGCCGATGCGCCGTAACGTGACCATCGAGGAGGTCGGCGACAGCGCGCTGTATCTGCTTTCGCATCTGTCGCGCGGCGTCACCGGTGAGGTGCATCACGTCGATTCCGGCTATCACGTCGTCGGCATGAAACGCCCCGAGGCGCTCGACATCTCGCTCTCGTTGAGCAAGGAATAGCCGCAAGTCCGATGTCTGCGCCCGTGATCTACTACATCCGCCATGGCGAGACGTCGTGGAACGCCGAAGGCAGGCTGCAGGGCGTGCAGGACATTCCGCTGAACGATCTCGGCCGCGAGCAGGCGGCGCATGCCGGCAACATCCTCGCCGATCTGTTTGCGCGCGACGGCCGCGACACGGCCTCGCTGGCGTTCGTTGCAAGCCCGCTGATCCGCGCCCGCTCGACAATGGAGCTGGTGCGCGGCGAACTGAGACTGCCGCCGCCGGGTTACGCGCTCGACGACCGCCTGCGCGAGATCGGCTACGGCCGATGGGAAGGCTCGACCCTGGCGCAGATGCAGGTGGCGGACCCCGAGCTGTTCGCCCAGCGCCAGACTGAGAAGTGGACGGTGTCGCCGCCGGGCGGCGAGAGCTATGTGGCGGTGCAGGCGCGGGTGACCGATTGGTACGCCTCGGTTGGGGCCGACACGGTCGCCGTGGCGCATGGCGGCACCGCGCGGGCGCTGATGGTGGCGCTCGGCCTCGAGACCCCCGTAAGCGCGGCCGATCTGACCATCGAACAGGGCGCGGTCTATGTGTTTCGCGACGGCGGGCTGGAGAAATATAGTTAAGGGCGGGGCGGGCGCGATCGATCAGCCGTCATGCCCGGCCTTGTGCCGGGCATCGACGCGCGTTACGACAAGTCAGGATTGACTTACTTTCCGAGGCTACACTCAGAAAATGTCCTTCAACACCTTCGGCCACATGTTCCGGGTCACGACCTTTGGCGAAAGCCACGGGATTGCGATCGGATGCGTGGTCGATGGCTGCCCGCCGCTGATCCCGCTGACCAACGAGGACATCCAGCACGACCTCGATCGCCGCCGCCCCGGCCAATCGCGTTTCACCACCCAGCGCCAGGAGCCGGATGCGGTGAAAATTCTGTCCGGCGTGATGGCGCATCCCGAGACCGGCGTGCAGGTGACGACCGGCACGCCGATCGCGCTCTTGATCGAGAACACCGACCAGCGCTCAAAGGACTATTCCGAAATCAAGGACAAGTTCCGGCCGGGGCACGCCGACTTCACCTATGAGGCCAAATACGGCCTGCGAGACTATCGCGGCGGCGGTCGTTCGTCGGCGCGCGAGACCGCGACGCGCGTTGCCGCCGGCGCCATCGCGCGCAAGATATTGCCCGACGTAAAAGTGCGCGGCGCGCTGGTGCAGATGGGGCCGCACAAGATCGACCGCGACAAATGGGACTGGGATGAGATCGCGCGCAATCCGTTCTTCTGCCCGGACCAGGACAAGGCCGCCTTCTTCGAGACCTATCTCGACGGCATCCGAAAGAGCGGCTCGTCGATCGGCGCCGTGATCGAAGTCGTCGCCGATGGCATGCCGCCGGGGCTGGGTGCGCCGATCTACGCCAAGCTCGACGGCGAACTCGCGGCGGCGATGATGAGCATCAATGCGGTCAAGGGTGTCGAGATCGGGGCTGGCTTCGGCGCAGCCGAATTGTCGGGCGAGGAAAACGCCGACGAGATGCGGACCGGCAACAACGGTACGCGGTTTTTGTCCAACCATGCCGGCGGGGTTCTGGGCGGCATTTCGACCGGCCAGCCTGTGGTGGTGCGCTTTGCGGTGAAGCCGACCTCGTCGATCCTGTCGCCGCGCCAGACCGTCGATCGCAAGGGCGCCGACACCGACATCATGACCAAGGGCCGCCACGATCCCTGCGTCGGCATCCGCGCGGTGCCGGTCGGAGAGGCCATGATGGCCTGCGTGCTGGCGGATCATTTGCTGCGCCATCGCGGGCAGATCGGCCGCTAGTATTTTCCGCTTCCCGGCGACGGTGTCTGCTTGACGGTTCGGGAGGTTGAGCACCAAATGCCATCCAGATGAACGCATCGGATATCCAGAAAATCGTCGCTTGGCTGATCGACGGCGCCCGGTCGTCGGCGAGTCCTGCCGATATGATGGCGGAGACCTGCAATCGTCTGGTCGAAGCAGGATTGCCGCTGTGGCGCGTAGGGGTCTTCATTCGAACGCTGCACCCCGACATTTTCGGTTGCAATCTCGTCTGGAAGCCGGGCGCCGAGGTCGAAGTCGGCACGGTCGATTTTCATATTCTGGATTCGCCCGAGTCCCAGCAAAGTCCGCTGGCCATTGTGTTCCAGCAGGGGCTCGAGGTCAGAGGCCGTATCGAGGATCCGGACAGCAAGCGGTTTCCATTCCTCGACGACATGCGCGCCGAGGGCGTCACCGATTATGTCGCGCTGCCGCTGCACTTCATCGACGGCTCGATCCACGCTTCAAGCTGGACCACGAAGCGTCCCGGCGGCTTCAGCGAAGTCGATATCGACACCTTGCGAGCCGTGGTAACGCCGCTCGCACGCATCATCGAGATCATCAGCCTGCGTCGCACCGCCTCGATGCTGCTCGACACCTATGTCGGCAACCGCGCCGGCGAACGGATTATGGGTGGCCAGATCCGCCGCGGTCACGCCGAGACGATGAACGCCGCGATCTGGCTGTCCGATCTGCGCGGTTTTACCGCGCTGTCGGACCGGCTGCCGGCGGAGACCGTTGTCGATATTCTCAATCTATATTTCGATTGTCAGGTGTCTTCGATCCGGGCCCATGGCGGGGAGGTTCTCAAATTCATGGGCGACGGGCTGCTCGCGGTTTTTCCGATCGACGAATATGTCGGCGACGCCCAGCAGGTCTGTTCGCGTGTGCTGGAAGCCGCGCGCGAATCCCGCGCCGGCGTCGAGGCGCTGCATTATCCTAACGGGAGACGATCGAACGCTTCCGCTTCGGCGTCGTCCTGCATGTCGGAAACGTGCTTTACGGCAACATCGGCGGCGGCAACCGGCTGGACTTCACCTGCATCGGTCCGGCCGTGAACCTTGCCGCGCGGCTGGAAAAGATCGCGGGACGTCTGCATCGCACGGTGGTGGCGTCCGAGGGCTTCGCCGGGATATGCCGGGGCGGCTGGAGCGATCTCGGCGAGTTTCCGATCGCCGGCTTTTCGAAGGCCGAGCGCGTCTATGGATTGATGGACGAGACGCCGGCGAGTTGAGACGGGCAATCGCCGTCACTTCTTCGCACATTCCTTCGAACCGGGTGTCGCCGCCGCACATTTCGGCTTCTGCGGAACACTATAGACGACGACGGGCTGTGGCCGCGGATGATGCGCATGCAAAACGGGTTGGCCGGTTATTGGTGCTGACCTGACCACCGGATTGAGGCGAACGACGGGATTGACGCGAACGACCGGAGCGACGTGCATGACCGGAGCGATGTGAACGACCGGGGCGACATGGACGTAGGTGCCGGCCATCGCCGGCGTTGCGATCAGTAGCAGTGTGGTAGCGGCGAGTTTTCTCATAATCTGTTGTTACTCCTATTTGAAAAGCAGCAGATGGCGGCCGGCGTCGGTCGCGCGTGTTGCGTTGGTCTCGACAATGTCTGTAGTGAAGACCGCCTATGGTCAGCGGCGGTGTGCGGGGATCGTGGCCTTGTGGGTCTGTATCTCGGTGATGCGAAAATCTATCGTGAGTGGTAAGGGCAAATTTCAGGGACGTAAAGTGGTCGTTGACCATAACGGGATTTGGGCTGCTCGCTGCGATCTTTCGGCGGCGCACCCAATGACAGGCTTCGCGTCATCCGGGCTACCCCGAGCCGCTATTCCTCCGGTTCGGTGGTGAACAGCAGGGGATAGCCCTTGGCGCGGCCGGCATCGGTCGCGCGCGTCGCCTTGGTCTCGGCGACGTCCTTGGTGAAGACCGCGACCACGCAGACGCCGCGCCGGTGCGCGGTGATCATGACCTTGTGGGCCTGGTCCTCGGTCATGCGGAATTCCGCCTTCAGCACGGTGACGACGAATTCGCGGGGTGTGAAGTCGTCGTTGACGAGGATGACCTTGTGCAGGCGAGGGCGTTCGACCTTGGTCCTGACCCTGGTTTTCGGCTTGGTGACGGTTTCGGGCATTGCCCGGCGCCTCCTCTCGCTTCACGATCGACCGGTAATAATACCGTCTTCCCGCCGGCCGTGGAACCAGCCGTTTTGCACCGGATCATTGCAGCGGCGGCACGCTGCGAAAGATCTACGATCATGTCGGCTGGGTGGAGGACGGCTGGCAAAATCAGGGCAGCCATAGCAGGGGCAGTCATATCAGGCAGCCGCGCGGCACTAACCTGAATGTGCGAGGCTAACCTGAATGTGAAGCGCAGATGATGTTCGCCCTTTGCGCGGCACAATTTGCGTGTCACCATTGCCGCTCTACGACGGGAGGGCCGCGATGCGCTGGTATGTCTCGATCGGAGCCGTGCTTGTCGCGGGCGTGCTCGCCGGCGGCGATGGGGCAGGTGTTGCCGCGCCCAATCCGAACAACCAGACCGGCCATCAGCGCGCAGACAAGGAAGCCGCGCCTTCCGTCGACGTCGAACTGGTCTTGGCCGTCGACGTCTCCTATTCGATGGACATGGACGAACTTGCGATCCAGCGCGAGGGCTATGCGCAGGCGATCGTCTCCAAGGAATTCCTGCAGGCGCTGAAGACCGGGCCGAACGGCAAGATAGCCGTGACCTATTTCGAATGGGCGGCCTCCAGCGACCAGAAGATTATCATTCCCTGGCGGGTGATCGACGGCCCGGAGACCGCCGATGCGGTGGCCAACGAAATCATGAAAACCCCAATCCGCCGCGCGTCGCGGACCTCGATCTCGGGCGCGATCATGTTCGCGATGCCGCTGTTCGACGAGAGCGCGTATCGGGGTTTAAGGCGCGTGATCGATATTTCCGGCGACGGTCCCAACAACAATGGCGTGCCGGTCGTGACCGCGCGCGATGCCGCGCTGGAAAAGGGCATCGTCATCAACGGCCTGCCGATCATGGTGAAGGAGCCGTCTTATTCCACCATGGATATCGACAATCTCGATTACTATTACGAGGACTGCGTGATCGGCGGCCCCGGCTCGTTCGTGGTGACGATCAAGGACCGCGAAAAGTTCAAGGAAGCGATCCGCACCAAACTGCTGCTCGAGGTCGCCGGCCGCACGCCGGAACGCAAGGTGGTGCCGGTGGCCGAGAAGGAACCGCGGGTCAGTTGCCTGGTCGGCGAAAAGATCTGGCAGGATCGCTGGGGGCGGTAGTGATCGCGTAATTGCCGGGTGGGCAAAGCGACTTGTCCGCCGTAGCTCAGAGAGCGAATGCGGAAGCCGGCCCACCACTCAGAACAATCGTCACGGTTAGATGGTGGGCACGGCGCAAAGGCGCCGTTGCCCACCGATCCACTGCGAGACGGCGCTCTCAGCCCGGACTACAACGCATCTTCTCCGCGTATTTGTCGATGCAGAGTTTGAGAAACTCGGCGTTCTGCTGCTTGATGGCCGTCAGGAATTTGATGATCGCGTTTTGGGTTTGCATGCGCGCTTCGGGCGTCAAGCCATCGAAGGTCTGGGGTAGCTGGCTATCGAGTTCCTTCTTGGCAACGTCCCAATCGGTATAGAAGCGTTCGACGCGCGCCTTGTTGTCGTATCCGAACGCGTCAACCATCGCGCCCATGTCGTCGGCCCCCAGTTCCACGCCCTCGTGCTCCATCCAATCCATGTTGTATTCGAGCTGACGGCAGGCATCCTGGAACTCCTTGTCGGGGCGAGCGGCGTCGAACTGCTTGAGCGTCTCGTTCCACCTTTCGAAGAAGGTGAATCGCCAGCGCGAAGCCAGCGTGAGCGCAATGAGGAGCAGGGAGGTTTGCCGGTCGCCGACAAATCGGCGGTCGAACGTTTCCACCAGCAGGACGTAGAACCGTCGCTTGCCGTTCTTGTAGAGCTTGTGCCGGGTGAGTATCGCGCGATAGATGCGGCCGTCCCGGCTGCCCTTGAAGGTGACGTCATCCGGTTCAGGCGTCTTCAGCGCCGCCGCCAGGCCGATGTTGATTTCAAGCTTGTCCATCCAGGGAATGTTGGCGCGTTCCGGCCGGGACAGCGCCTGCCTTATTTGTCCCCAGGTGGTCTGCGGCGCCTGGTTTGCGCTCAGCGAAAGCGGCAGATTGAGGCCGAGAATATCGAACGCCCGGCTGGAGCCCACCAGCGGAGAGCTTTCCGGAACGCGCTTTGGCGTCCCATCAAGCGAAGGATATATCGTGATCTCGAAGCCCGCCTGAACCGGGGTTTCCGACTCTTCGTCTTCCTGGCGGGCGACCTCGAAAGCATGACAGATCTGCTTGGCCGCCTTGGCGATATCGACCGTGTACTCGCCCGGGTTGGTGCAATCATTTGCAGTGTACAGATCCTTGCTGTTGCAGAAGGCCCTGAGGAATTTGCCAACCGAACTTTCCCACCAGAGGTTCACTTCCTCGCCGGACGGAATCGGATCGTTAGGCGCGTAGGGGGCAATCTGGTTGACCAATGTGGTGTTGTAGCCATCCAGCACCGCCGGAAGCTTGCTCTTGTCGACGTCGTGAAGGCAGGTGACGGGCCTGTCTTCATGCGCCTTGTCATCGTGCGGCTTCACGATGCTATAAATGCCGATTTCGTAGCCGCAATAGACGCTTTGATCTCCGGTAAAGACCACGATCAGCCAATCGGTCTGTTCGAGTGCCGACTTGATGATCGGCTCGTATCGTTGGCCCGGCGGAATGCTCTTGGTATCGAGAAAGCATTTCAGGAAAGACCTGCCTTTGCCCTTCCCCGCCAGAATGGTGAGCTGTCGCTCGATCTCGCTGGCAATGATCGTGTCTTGATGCGCGTAGCTGATGAAAGCTTGGGTCGTGTCAGGCATCCTGATTGCCTCCCGAATTCGGCATCGTCGCAATGGCGGACGGCTCGTCGTCCGGAACGCAAAGCCTCGCTCGTAAAATGCTCTCAAAACCTGAAGTTGATCAGCTTCTGTCGGGCCGGTCAGTGTGATAGTTCACAAAACTACTAAAAAATAGCGGTTCAAGGCGCCGGATAGATCGCGGACGATCCGATCCGGCCAGTGCCAAATTCGCCAGAATTTGAATTGCAACCTATACACTAGCACCGAATTTTCCCGCCCGGTAGATGTTCCGGCCTTGGCGCCGCCCAAGGCGTGGCCAGGGAGCAAGCGGGAGTGCCGGCGTCGGCCGGGTTCAGCGCTTGCGCGCGAAGCGTGCCACCAGCTCGACATGCGGGGTGTGGCGGAATTGATCGACCGGCGTGACGGCTTCGATCTCGTAGCCGCAATCGACCAGGATCTTGGCGTCGCGCGCAAAGGTCGTGACATTGCAGGATACCGCGACCACCGTCGGCACCTTGCTGGCGGCGAGCTGCGTCACCTGCGCCTGCGCGCCCTGCCGCGGCGGATCGAACACGACCGTGTCGTAGTCGCGCAATTCCTGCGGCATCAGCGGGCGGCGGAACAAATCACGCGCCTCGGCCTTGACCGGCTTCAGTCCCGACGTCGCCTGTGCCGCCTTCTGCAGGGCTGCGACCGCGTCCGTCTCGCTGTCGAACGCCGAAACTTTCGAATGCGCCGCCAGCCTCAGCGCAAACGGGCCGACCCCGCAGAACAGATCGGCGATATGCCTGGCGCGCTTGCAGTGCGCGCCGACCAGCGCCGCCAGTGCTTCCTCGCCGGCGGCGGTCGCCTGCAGGAAAGAGCCCGGCGGCAAGGTCAGGCGCGCCGTGCCGATCATGATCGACGGGGGCGTGCGCATCAGCACCAGCTCGCCGTGGCGCGTCAGCCGCGCCAGCCGGTGCTGCTCGGCCAGGCGCGACAGCGCGGTGATCATCTTTGTCGGCAACGGTCCGGAGCCGCGTACGTCGACGTCGAGACCACCGTCGGTGGCGGTGATCTGGATGTCGAGCGGTTTTGCCGTCGGCCCCAGCGGTTCGGCGATTGCCCACGCCGCCTCCAATGCGCCGTTCAGGCCGGGATCGAGGATCGGACAATGGTCGACCGGAATGATGTCGTGGGAATGGGCCGCGGCAAAGCCGACCTTGAGTATGTCATGCGTGCCCGTCCGCGCGTGCAGCGTGATCCGCCGCCGCCCCCGGCCATGGGCGTCGATCAGCGGATCGACGTCGCAATCGAGCTTCGCCTGCGCCAGCGTCTCCACCACGAGATTGCGCTTCCAGGCGCGGTAGGGTTCGGCTTCCCAGTGCTGGATCGCGCAGCCGCCGCAGACGCCGAAATGCTGGCAGAACGGCGTGATCCGCTCGGAGCTCGCGTGCTCGACCGCGAGCAGGCGCCGCCGGTCGGGATGACGGCCCGGCACCGCTTCCACCTCGACGGTCTCGCCGCCCAGCGTGTACGGCACATAGACGTTGCCGCCGTCGTTGAGCGCGACGCCGTCGCCGAAATGCCCGACGTGATCGATGAGGAGACGCTCAACCACGGCGGGCGCCGAGGAAGAATTCGATATTGCCGTCGCCGCCGGTAATGGACGACGGAAACACCTTGATGTCGGTGCAGCCGAGCTGTGCCGCGAAGCCTGCGATGTCGTCGCAGATTTCCTGATGCACCATCGCGTTGCGGATGATGCCGCGCTTGGAATGTTTTCGTGCCGCCTCGAATTGCGGCTTTATCAGCGCCAGCAGATGCAT
>Ga0137415_10003778_pt1 | contig 15038 bp, 12 predicted proteins | sample CZODoug3_1_1_16f_FD_183082 | JGI IMG/M metagenome (GOLD analysis project Ga0137415, IMG submission 183082) | Vadose zone soil fungal communities from Angelo Coast Range Reserve, California, USA - CZODoug3_1_1_16fungal (Hybrid Assembly) | ecosystem: Environmental > Terrestrial > Soil > Vadose... | reverse complement strand
CCCCCTGAACCCGAGCCGTCTCCCTCGAGCGCACCCCTGCGCTTCTTCATCACGTGTGCGGTCTGCCAGGTGCGCAGCACCACCTCGCCGATCCGGCCCATCGCCTGCGCGTCGCTGCCGATCATCGAGATCGCGCCGATGTCGTGCAGCAGGTCCTCTGCGGCGATCGTCGACGGCCGGATCCGGCTCTCGGCGAACGCCAGATCCTCTGGGACGCTGGGGTTGAGGTGGTGACACACCATCAGCATGTCGAGATGTTCGTCGAGGGTGTTGACGGTGTGCGGGCGCGTCGGGTTGGTGGAGCTTGGCAAGACGTTCGGGTGCGATACCACCGTGATGATGTCGGGCGCGTGACCGCCGCCTGCACCCTCGGTGTGATACGCGTGGATGGCGCGGCCGTTGATCGCCGCGAGGGTGTCCTCGACGAAGCCCGCCTCGTTGAGAGTGTCGGAGTGCAGGTTCACCTGGACGCCCGCCGCCTCGGCGACCGTCAGGCATGCGTCGATCGCGGCAGGGGTGGTGCCCCAGTCCTCGTGCAGCTTGAAACCCGCTGCCCCGCCGCGTAGTTGCTCCCACATCGCGGACGGGTTGACCGTATTTCCTTTGCCAAGCAGCGCTATGTTCAGTGGCCAGGTATCCAGCGCCTCCAACATCCTGGCCATGTGCCAGGCGCCGGGTGTCACGGTGGTGGCCTTGCTGCCCTCGGCAGGGCCGGTACCTCCCGCGACGATCGTGGTGATGCCGCCGCCGAGCGCCTCCTCCATGATCTGCGGACAGATCAGGTGGACGTGACAGTCGATGGCGCCCGCGGTGAGGATCCGGCCGTTGCCGGAGATGATCTCGGTGGACGGCCCGACCACCAGATCCGGGTGCACGCCGGACATGATGTCGGGGTTGCCCGCCTTGCCGATCGCAGTGATGCGCCCGTCGCGGATGCCGATGTCGGCCTTGACGATTCCCCAGTGATCGATGATGACCGCGCCGGTGATGACGGTGTCGGGCGCACCCTCGGCGCGGGTGGCCCTCGACTGGCCCATCGACTCGCGCAGCACCTTGCCTCCGCCGAAGACGGCTTCGTCACCGGCCCGGCCCGGGCCGCCACTGCGGTCCTCGGTGATCTCGATGAACAAGTCGGTGTCGGCGAGACGGACCCGGTCACCGGTGGTGGGGCCGAAGAGTGCGGCGTAACGCGCGCGGGACAGTTCGCTCACGAGCGATCCAGCTTTCCCGGTGGGGTGAGTGACAGCCCCCACACCTCGCGGGTGCCGGCCAGCGGGACGAGCGAGACGTGCTGGGCGATACCGGGTTCGAACCGCACGGCGGTACCCGCGGGGATGTCGAGACGATGGCCGTAGGCGGCTGCGCGGTCGAACTCCAGCGCCGCGTTGGCCTGCGGTAGATGCACGTGGCTGCCGACCTGAACCGGGCGATCGGCGGTGTTGATCACGTCGAGCGACAGCCTCTGTGCGCCTTCGTTGATCGTGATGTCACCGTCGCCGTAGACGACCTCCCCGGGAATCACCACCAGTGCCCTCTGCTCTTCGCGCAAGCGCTCATCGCTGCCTCCTCTAGGGGATCGGGTGGTGCACGGTGACGAGCTTGGTGCCGTCCGGGAAGGTGGCCTCGACCTGGACGTCGTGAAGCATGTCCGGCACGCCGTCCATCACCTCGTCGCGGTTGAGCACCTCGCGACCGCTGACCATCAACTCGGCGACCGAGCGGCCGTCGCGGGCGCCCTCGAGCAGGTGGTCGGTGATGACCGCGACCGCTTCGGGATGGTTCAGGCGCAGACCGCGTGCCTGCCTGCGGCGGGCGAGTTCGGCCGCGTACGAAATGAGCAGGCGATCCTGCTCGTGCGGGGTCAAGCGCATAGTGCGCGATCCTGCCACGGCAAGCGGCAGTCAGCAGCGCACGCGTTAGCTCACGCGCGCGGGGCCTCGGTGATGTTCTGCAACCGCACCTGTCCACGGGCCACCACGCGGTCGTCCTCGCCTGTGATGGTGATCAGCCAGAGTTGCTGCCGCCTGCCCCGGTGGATGGGGGTCGACACCGCGGTGACGGTGCCCGACGAGATCGCCCGCAGGAAGTCGGTGTTGTTGTTCACCCCGACGACCACGCCGCCGGCGCCTTCGGCATTGAGCCACGTACTCCCCGAGAGGCTGGCGAGGCTCTCGATGATCGAGCAGTACACGCCGCCGTGCACGATGCCCCACGGCTGCAGCAGATCGTCCTTGAGGGTCAACTGCGCCCGGCCGCCGTCCGGCGTCAGCTCGAGGATCTTCACTCCGAGTACGTCGTCGAAGCCGGCAGTCATGGGATTGGTCACGGCTCCATTGTCTACACGCCGATCGCCCGCCCCCTCGATGGGGCGGGCCTCGTGCGACGAAAAGCGGTCGGGCCCCGTACACGATGTGTGCGGGGCCCGACCTCGAGTGGACCGGGGGTCTCAGCAGCCCTCTGGACTCCGCGGCGGTCCGGTGGTTCTCCGGTGATTCGTTGAAGCGTGCATTGCGTTCCTGCCGATAATAATAGGCAAGGCTGCCCTAATTTAGCAAGACCTTACTTGCGACGGTTCTGGTCGATCCGCGAACTGGCGCACCGAATCCCACCAATGCGTCGAGCACGGCCTGCCCCCGCCGCATGCTGGTCAGTTCGCTCGACCCGGCCAGCAGCGGCACCTGGGTGGCTGAGGAGACCACCGCGGCGCCAACGGCATGCCACATCGCGGCGACCGACATCGCGCCGTCGCATACCTCGAACAGCTTGTCGAACAAGGGTTCAAGCGCACGGTGGCTGCGGTGGGCAACCCATGTGGTCAACGCCGCCTCGTTGGGCAGTGCCACCATGCGGTCGCGCACCGGATGGCGCTGGCGCAGCCCCGCGCGACCGCCGAAGTACGGGTCCTCCGGCAGCACCCGCAGCGTCGGGTCGACGACACCGACCCAGTCGATCGCGCCCTCGGAGTCGACGTGCACCCAGAGGTTCTCGAGGCCGGTGTCCCACGCCCGTCCCTCGAGCACCAGAAGCGGTATCACCCGGCCGATGACCACGTGTGACAACGTCGCCGCCAACTGCTGTGCGACCGCGGCGCGACTCTCGGTCTCCGCGGCTGCCGCGGCGAACATGTCCCGCAGTCGTTCGGTGCCAAGCACATCGGACAACGGCCACCAACGACGACGGGTCAGGTCGCTCATCACGGCCACGCCGTAGACGCGCGGACACTCCGGGTACAGCTCGCGCAGTCTGCGGCTGGACTCGTGCAAGGGCAGCGTCCGGCTGATCGCCATTCGGGCGATCAGTGGGTCGTCGACCACGACGGTCATGTGCACCTCCGTAAGTTAGGTTAGCCTTACTATAGGCAGCGTAACGGGCACGGAAACACCTTGTGACTGGCCTCACAACGACCGGCGAAACGGGTGTTTACCGGCATCGCCGCCTCTACTACCGACGCGTGGACGCGGTCGTTGGATACGACACACGGTAGTAAGCCCGTAGTACCCTGAATTCAGTGCGCAGGAGAGTGATCGGAACATGGCGAAGATGACGCGACTCGGGGAACTCGAACGCGAGGTTATGGACCACCTGTGGTCATCGCACGAGCCCCAAACCGTGCGGCAGGTGCACGAGGCACTTTCTGCACGGCGCGATTTGGCCTACACGACGATCATGACGGTCCTGCAGCGGCTCGCGAAGAAGAATCTGGTGGTTCAGCATCGCGACGACCGGGCGCATCGGTATGCCCCGACCCACGGCCGCGACGTGCTGGTCGCCGGGCTCATGGTGGACGCGCTCGACCAGGCCTCGGACTCCGGCAGCCGCGAGTCGGCACTGGTGCACTTCGTCGAGCGGGTGGGGGCCGACGAGGCCGCCGCCCTTCGACGCGCACTGGCAGAACTCGAAGACAAACACCGAACCGGGACGCCCACTGGCGATCCGGGCACCGGCTGAGGGAGACTAGCGGTGTGACCGCGCTGGCCTTCACCATCGTCGCGCTGGTCCTCGTCGGACCTGTGCCGGAGCTGCTGGCCAGAGCGTCGTGGCCGCTGCGCGCACCCCGTGCTGCCGTCGTGCTGTGGCAGTCGATCGCCGTCGCTGCCGTGCTCTCCGCGTTCAGCGCGGGACTCGCGATTGCCAGCAGGCTCTTCGTCGTTGGCCCCGACGGGCGCCCGTCCGCGACCGTCACCAGTGAGATCGCAGTCCTTGGCTGGCCGCTGTGGATCGTCTACGTCGTCGTCTTCGCGCTGACGCTGGTGGTCGGCTGCCGCCTGCTCGTCGCCGTGGTCCAGGTCGCCATCGCCACCCGGCGCAGGCGCGCCCATCACCGGATGCTCGTCGACCTGCTCGGCAGCTCGCGCGACACGGCACCCGAGGTCTGTACTCGGGCCAGCGGCCTGCGCATCCTGGACGTGACGCAACCGCTGGCCTACTGCTTGCCAGGGGTCCGCAGCCGCGTCGTCGTCAGCCAGGGCACCCTCACGGAGCTGTCCGACGGCGAGATCGCCGCCATCCTGAGCCACGAGCAAGCCCACCTGCGGGCTCGTCACGACCTCGTTCTTGAGATGTTCACCGCGGTGCACGCCGCATTCCCCCGCTTCGTTCGCAGCGCCAGCGCGCTTGGCGCCGTGCGGTTGCTGATCGAACTGCTCGCCGACGACGCCGCGGTACGGGCCGCAGGACCTACTTCCCTGGCCCGCGCCCTCGTCGCGTGCGCGTCGGGGCGCACCCCGTCAGGCGCGCTGGCCGCCGGCGGCCCCACCACCGTCATCCGTGTGCGCCGTCTCGCTGGTAGACCCAACAGCGTGCCGTTGGCCATCACCGCATACCTTGCCGCCGCCGCGGTCGTCATCGTGCCGACCATCGCATTCGCGGTGCCGTGGCTCACCGAGTTGCAGAGGCTCTTCGCCGCATAGCGTCAACCTCTCCCCGCTCGACAACCAAACAACGAAAGGCTGCCTGTGAGCTCGTCTGAAACCTCCGCCACCGCCCAGATCGGGGTCACCGGCCTGGCCGTGATGGGCTCCAACCTCGCCCGCAACTTCGCCCACCACGGCTATACCGTCGCGCTGCACAACCGGTCGGTGGCCAAGACCGATGCGCTGCTGAAGGAGCACGGCTCGGAGGGCAATTTCGTGCGCAGCGAGACGATCCCCGAATTCCTTGCCGCACTTGAGAAGCCGCGCCGAGTGATCATCATGGTCAAGGCGGGCGACCCGACCGACGCGGTGATCAACGAGCTGGCCGACGCGATGGAGCCCGGCGACATCATCATCGACGGCGGCAACGCGCTCTACACCGACACCATCCGCCGCGAGAAGGCGATCCGCGAGCGTGGACTGCACTTCGTCGGCGCCGGCATCTCCGGCGGCGAGGAGGGCGCCCTGAACGGGCCGTCGATCATGCCCGGCGGACCCGCCGAGTCCTATGTTTCGCTCGGGCCGCTGCTCGAGGAGATCTCGGCACACGTGGACGGCGTGCCGTGCTGCACCCACATCGGACCCGACGGCGCAGGGCACTTCGTGAAGATGGTGCACAACGGCATCGAGTACTCCGACATGCAGCTCATCGGCGAGGCCTACCAACTGCTGCGCGACGGGCTCGGCAAGACCGCTCCCGAGATCGCCGAGATCTTCGCCGAGTGGAACAAGGGCGATCTGGACAGCTACCTCATCGAGATCACCGCCGAGGTACTCAGGCAGACCGACGCCAAGACCGGCAAGCCGCTGGTCGACGTCATCGTCGACGAGGCCGAGCAGAAGGGCACCGGCCGGTGGACGGTGAAGTCGGCCCTCGATCTCGGCGTTCCGGTCACCGGCATTGCCGAGGCCGTGTTCGCCCGCGCACTGTCGGGTTCGGTCCCGCAGCGCAAGGCCACCACTGGCCTCGCGTCGGGTGACCTCGGCTCCAAGCCGGCCGACGCGGCACAGTTCATCGACGACGTCAGCAAGGCGTTGTACGCGTCGAAGATCATCGCCTATGCCCAGGGCTTCAACCAGATTCAAGCGGGTAGCGCCGAGTATGACTGGAACATCACGCTTGGCGACATGGCCACGATCTGGCGCGGCGGCTGCATCATCCGGGCGAAGTTCCTCAACCGCATCAAGGAGGCCTACGACGAGGATCCGCAGCTGGCCACGCTGATCGCCGCGCCGTACTTCCGCAGCGCCGTGGAAGCAGGGATCGACAGCTGGCGCCGCGTCGTCGTCACCGCCACCGAGTTGGGCATCCCGATCCCCGGCTTCGCCTCGGCGCTGTCGTACTACGACGGGCTGCGCACCGAACGGCTCCCCGCTGCGCTCACCCAGGGGCTGCGGGACTTCTTCGGCGCGCACACCTACGGCCGCACCGACGCCGATCCGGCCGCACGCTTCCACACCCTGTGGAGTGGTGACCGCACCGAGGTCGAGGCCTGACGCCGCGAACTAGACTCGAGGTCGATGAGATTTCTTGAAGGGCAGCGACCTCCCTACGACCTCACCTACAACGACGTCTTCATCGTCCCTGGACGATCGGACGTGACGTCGCGATTCGACGTGGATCTGTCGACCGTGGACGGGTCGGGCACCACCATTCCCGTGGTAGTCGCCAACATGACGGCAGTGGCCGGCAGGCGGATGGCCGAAACGGTGGCGCGACGGGGCGGCATCGTCGTTCTGCCCCAAGACCTTCCGATCGCCGCCGTGAAGCAGACCGTCGACTTCGTCAAGAGCCGCGACCTGGTCGTCGACACACCGGTGGTCCTCTCGCCCGATGACTCGGTGTCCGATGCCATGGCGCTGATCCACAAGCGGGCGCACGGGGCAGCGGTGGTCGTCGACGGCGATCGCCCGGTCGGCCTGGTCACCGAGGCGGCACTCGTCGGCGTGGACCGGTTCGCCAGGGTGCGCGACGTGGCCCTCTTCGACTTCGTCACCGCCCCCGTCGGGACCGACCCCCGCGAGGTGTTCGACCTGCTCGAACACGCACCCATCGACGTTGCGGTGATGACCGGACCGGACGGCGGCCTCGCCGGTGTCCTCACCCGCACCGGCGCGGTCAGGGCCGGGATCTACGCACCCGCCGTCGACGCCTTGGGCAGGCTGCGGATCGCCGCCGCCGTCGGCATCAACGGCGACGTCGCAGCCAAGGCACGCGCGCTGGCCGAGGTCGGCGTCGATCTGCTCGTCATCGACACCGCACACGGCCACCAGCTCAAGATGCTCGACGCCATCAAGTCGGTGTCGTCGCTCGACCTGGGTCTGCCCGTGGCCGCAGGCAACGTGGTGTCGGCCGAGGGCACCCGCGACCTGATCAGCGCGGGTGCCTCGATCGTCAAGGTTGGCGTTGGCCCCGGCGCGATGTGCACCACCAGGATGATGACGGGAGTCGGCAGGCCGCAGTTCTCCGCAGTCGTCGAATGCGCTTCCGCGGCAAGGCAACTCGGAGGGCATGTCTGGGCTGACGGTGGGGTGCGGCACCCGCGTGACGTGGCACTGGCGCTGGCCGCGGGCGCATCGAACGTGATGATCGGTTCCTGGTTCGCAGGCACCTATGAATCCCCAGGCGACCTCATGTCCGACCGCGAGGAGCGGCTGTACAAGGAGAGCTACGGGATGGCGTCCAAACGGGCCGTCGCGGCGAGGACCGCAGGTGACCGCTTGTTCGACCGGGCCCGCAAGGCGCTGTTCGAGGAGGGCATCTCGACGTCCCGGATGGGTCTTGACCCAACCCGCGGCGGGGTCGAGGACCTGCTGGACCACATCACCTCTGGCGTCCGCAGCACCTGCACCTACGTCGGCGCGGCAACCCTTCCCGAACTGCACGAGAAGGTCGTGCTCGGCGTGCAGTCGGCAGCCGGATTCGCCGAGGGACACCCGCTGCCGACCGGTTGGTGACCCAACACACCCGTCGCCACCCGCTAACATGGGTTCCTCACCACCCCGGCTCAAGGAAAGGGATCACGTGCCGCAGGCACCCGTGGAGGCCCCCACGTCTGACCGGGCCGTCGGGTCCGAGCCAACCGCCCGCGAACCCGGCATGGAACCTCAGGACGCCGAACCCTCCAGTAGTCAGCCGGGCACGAGACCCGGCGAAATCTCCGCGAGGCTGCGATGAGCTTCGGCCTGACCATGCTCGCCCTGCTCGGCTTCACCGTGCTCACCGCAGGTACCGCCCTGTTCGTGGCTGCCGAATTCTCGCTGACGGCACTGGAGCGAAGCACCGTCGACGCCAACGCGCGTAGCGGCAAGCGTCGCGACAAGCTGGTGCAGCGGGCGCACCGAACACTGTCGTTTCAACTGTCGGGTGCCCAGGTTGGCATCTCGATCACCACGCTGATCACCGGTTACCTCGCCGAGCCGCTGCTCGCGCACCTGCTGGAACCCGTTTTCCACGCGCTGGCGCTGCCGGAGAGCGTCGCAGAAGGCCTTGCACTTGCCCTTGCGCTGCTGATCGCGACCTCGGTGTCGATGGTGTTCGGCGAACTGGTGGCCCAATACCTCGCCATCGCAAAGCCACTGGCCACCGCACGCGTCGTGGCAGGTCCGCAACTGCTGTTCTCGATGGCCACCACCCCGTTGATCAAGTTGACCAACGGCACCGCGAACTGGGTTCTGCGCCGTGTTGGCATCGAGCCCGCCGAGGAGCTGCGCTCGGCGCGATCGCCGCAGGAACTGGTGTCGCTGGTGCGCAACTCCGCCCGCCAGGGTTCGCTCGACCTCTCGACCGCCACGCTGGTGGACCGCTCGTTGAGGTTCGGCACCCGTACCGCCGAGGAGCTGATGACGCCCCGCTCGACGATCGAGGCACTCCAGACCGACGACACCGTCGCCGACCTGGTGGCCAAGGCAATGGAGACCGGGTACTCCCGCTTCCCGATCGTCGACGGCGATCTCGACGAGACCGTCGGAATCGTGCACGTCAAGCAGGTCTTCGAAGTGCCGCCTGCCGAGCGGTCGCACACCAAGCTGGCCACCATTGCACTGCCCGTTCCCACGGTGCCGTCAACCCTCGACGGCGATGCCGTGATGACGCAGATCCGGGCGAATGGCCTGCAGACCGCGTTGGTGGTCGACGAGTACGGCGGCACCGCGGGCATGGTCACCGTCGAGGACCTGATCGAGGAGATCGTCGGTGACGTCCGCGACGAGCACGACGACGCGACCCCCGACGTCGTCGAGACGCGCAATGGCTGGCAGGTCTCGGGGCTGCTGCGCATCGACGAGGTCGACACCGAAACCCCGTTCCGGGCCCCCGAGGGCGAGTACGAAACGATCGGCGGTCTGGTGCTCCAGGAGATCGGCCACATCCCGGTCGAGGGCGAGTCGGTCAAGTTGACCGAGTTCGACCCCGACGCCGCGGTCGACCGCCCGGTGCGCTGGCTGGCGAGCGTCGAACGAATGGACGGTCGCCGCATCGACCTGATCAAGCTCGTCAGGCTCGGCCACGACGAGGAGCCCGCCGATGGGTGACCTTCTTGGCGTTCTGCTGACGGTGTTGCTGCTGGCCGCCAACGCCTTCTTCGTCGCCGCCGAGTTCGCGCTGATCTCCGCGCGCCGCGACCGGCTCGAAGCCCTCGCCGAACAAGGCAAGCGCAGCGCCGTCACGGTCATGCGGGCAGGCCAGAACCTGTCGCTGATGCTGGCAGGTGCGCAGCTCGGCATCACGGTGTGCTCGATCCTTCTCGGCCGCGTCGGAGAACCCGCGGTCGCCCATCTGCTCGAAACGCCGTTCGACCTACTGGGTGTGCCGGACGCCGTGCTGCACACGGTGTCGTTCCTTGTCGCGATCACGGTCGTCGTGGTGCTGCACGTGCTGCTCGGTGAGATGGTGCCGAAGAACATCGCCATCGCCGGGCCCGAATCGGCTGCGATGCTGCTGGTCCCGCCGTACCTAGGCTGGATTCGGATCGCGCGCCCGTTCATCGCCTTCTACGACTGGTGCGCGAAGCTGACGCTGCGCATGTTCGGGGTGGAAGCCAAGAACGAGCTCGAGAACACGGTTTCGATGATCGAGTTGTCCGAGATGATCGCCGAGTCCGTGTCCGAGGGGTTACTGGACCCCGAGGAGCACAGCCGGCTGTCGCGGGCGCTGCAGATCCGCACGCGCATCGTGGCCGATGTTGCGGTGCCGGTCAACGAGATTCACGCAGTTCCCGCCGCTGCCGAGGGCTCGGGGCCGACCGTTGCGGCGATCAAACAGGCACTCGCCGAGACCGGCTACTCCCGCTTCCCCGTCGTCGATCTCGCCGGCCGATTCACCGGCTACGTGCACATCAAGGACGTGCTGTCGCTCGTCGACGATCCCGATGCGGTCGTCGATGCATCCATGGTGCGGCCGCTGCCGCGGGTGCTCGCGACGTTGCCGCTGCCCGACGCGTTGTCGCGGCTGCGGCGCGACAACAGCCATCTCGCGCTGGTCACCGGCGAACGGTCGCGCGAAGGCCACGAGACCGCCAGCCCCGACCAGGTGACCGCGATGGTGACGCTGGAAGACCTCGTCGAGGATCTGGTGGGGACCGTTCGCGACGGAACCCACCGTGTCTGAGCTCGTACTCGACTCAGTCCAGCTCAAGGCCGTGCTCGACGAATCGGTGTGGACCGAGCGCGAACGTCGGCACGCCGAAAGGGTGGACCGCTTCGTCGAACCCCACCTGCGCAGGGCCAGACGTGGCGAAGCTCACCCGGTGTGGGATTTCCTGTTCAGCTACTACAGCCTGAAGCCCCGCCTGCTGCGCCGTTGGCACCCGGGATACGGCGTGGCGCTGGAGGGTGCGTCGGCAGGCCGCTTCCGCGAACGCAGCGGCTACGGCACGCTCGGATCGGCCGTCACCGTCACTCACGACCATCTGCTGGCCCGCATCGATAGGGTCGAGTTCATCGCCGATCTGCTGCACGCCACCGCGCGTCGGCCCGCCCGGTTGAACTGCTTCGGCCTGCACGAGTGGGCGATGGTCTACCGGACCGAAGACATCAGGCACGAGGTTCCACTGCGGCTGGGCGCCGCGGCCACCGATGCGGTGGTCGATTCGATGCCGTTGCGTTGCAGCCACTTCGACGCCTACCGGTTCTTCACCGAGCCCGCCGTGCCGCGCAACGCGGAGCCACTTAGCCGACAGTCGCAAGTCGCCACCGAACAACCGGGGTGCGTTCACGCGAACATGGATCTCTACAAGTTCTGCGGGAAACTGGGCCCACTGGTGGAGTCTGGCTTGCTCGTGGACTGCCTCGACCTCACCGCCGATGCCCGCGAGCTGGACATGCGTGCGAGCCCGTACGACCTCACCGGATATGGTTTCGAGCCGATTGCCATCGAGACTTCAGCGGGTCGTGCCGAATACGTCCGCGCCCAGCAGGACGTCGCCGACCGCGCGGCGCCCCTGCGGGCGGCGCTCGCCGACCGGTGTGACCTGCTGCTCAGCACGGTGAACCGCGAATCGGGTTCGGTGCGGGGAACTTAGCTGGGGTTACCCACGGGTAAGATGGATCGACGCTTTAGGGAGGAAATACCAATGTCTGAGCCCACCCCGCTTCGCCCGCCCGCGACTGATCGCGTGACCGTCGGCAATCTGCGGGTCGCCAAGGTGCTGCACGACTTCGTGACCAACGAGGCCCTGCAGGGCACCGGGCTGGATCCGGAGAGCTTCTGGGCGGGCGTGGACAAGGTGGTCACCGACCTTGCGCCGAAGAACCAGGAACTGCTTGCCCGTCGCGACGACCTGCAGGCGCAGATCGACAAGTGGCACCGTCAGCGCGTCATCGGACCGTTCGATCCCGCGGAGTACCAGGCGTTCCTGACCGAGATCGGCTACCTGCAGCCCGAGCCGGCCGACTTCACCATCACCACCTCCGGCGTCGACGCCGAGATCACCACCACCGCCGGACCCCAGTTGGTGGTGCCGATCCTGAACGCGCGGTTCGCGCTGAACGCGTCCAACGCCAGGTGGGGATCGTTGTACGACGCGTTGTACGGCACCGACGTGATTTCCGAGGCAGACGGCGCCGAGAAGGGCACTAGCTACAACCGGGTGCGCGGCGACAAGGTGATCGCCTATGCCCGCGGGTTCCTCGACGACGCCGTGCCGCTGGCGTCGGGTACGTGGGATCAGGCGACCGGACTCAAAATCGACGACGGTCAGCTCCTGATCGATCTCGGCGACGAACTATCGGTCGGCCTCGCCCAGCCCGAGAAGTTCGTCGGCTACACCGGCGAGCTCGGCTCTCCCACGTGGTCCGTGTTGTTGAAGAACCACGGCCTGCACATCGAGATCCTCGTCGACCCCGACTCCCCCGTCGGCGCCACCGACGCCGCTGGCATCAAGGACGTCGTGCTCGAATCGGCGATCACCACGATCATGGACTTCGAGGACTCGATCGCCGCCGTCGACGCCGACGACAAGGTCCTCGGCTACCGCAACTGGCTCGGCCTGAACCGCGGCGACCTGACCGAAGAGGTCAGCAAGGGCGACAAGACGTTCACCCGCGTCCTCAACGAGGACCGCACCTACACCGCCCCGGACGGTGGAGAGATCACCCTGCCGGGACGCAGCCTGCTGTTCGTGCGCAACGTCGGTCACCTGATGACGAACGACGCGATCGTCGTGGCCGACGCCGACGGCGCTGAGAGTGAGGTGCCAGAAGGCATCCAGGACGCGCTGTTCACCGGGCTCATCGCGATGCACGGCTTGAAGGCGAATGAGAACAACGGGCCGCTGGTCAACAGCCGCACCGGGTCGGTCTACATCGTGAAGCCGAAGATGCACGGCCCCGACGAGGTCGCCTTCACCTGCGAGCTGTTCGGCCGTGTCGAGGACGTGCTTGGCCTTCCGCAGGCCACGCTCAAGGTCGGCATCATGGACGAGGAGCGACGCACCACGCTGAACCTGAAGGCCTCCATCAAGGCGGCCGCCGACCGGGTGGTGTTCATCAACACCGGCTTCCTTGACCGGACCGGCGACGAGATCCACACCTCCATGGAGGCCGGGCCGATGATCCGCAAGGGGGCGATGAAGAGCCAGCCATGGATCAAGGCCTACGAGGACGCCAACGTCGACACCGGGCTGGCCGCAGGCCTTTCCGGGCGCGCTCAGATCGGCAAGGGAATGTGGGCCATGACCGACCTGATGGCCGACATGGTCGAGCAGAAGATCGGTCAGCCCAAGGCGGGCGCAACCACCGCATGGGTGCCGTCGCCGACCGCAGCGACGCTGCACGCGATGCACTACCACCAGGTGGACGTCTTCGAGGTGCAGAACGAGCTCAAGGGCGAGAAGCGGACGACCATCGACGAGCTGATGACGATCCCGTTGGCCAGCGAACTGGCGTGGGCGCCCGAGGAGATCCGCGAAGAGGTCGACAACAACTGCCAGTCGATCCTCGGCTACGTCGTGCGCTGGATCGACGCGGGCGTCGGCTGTTCCAAGGTGCCCGACATCCACAACGTCGCGCTGATGGAGGACCGCGCCACGCTGCGCATCTCCAGCCAGCTGCTGGCGAACTGGTTGCGCCACGGCGTCATCACCGCCGATGACGTCAAGGCCAGCCTCCGCCGGATGGCCGCCGTGGTCGACGAGCAGAACGCCAACGACCCGAGCTATCTGCCGATGGCGCCCGATCCCGAGGCCAGCATCGCATTCGAGGCTGCACAGGAACTGATTCTGTCGGGTGCGCAGCAGCCCAATGGCTACACCGAACCGATCCTTCACCGGCGCCGCCGCGAGTTCAAAGCCCGACACTCCGGCCTGTGACTAGACTTCGGCCGAGCCGGATGACTAGCCGTAGCGGCCGAGCCGGATGACGAGTCCCTCCGGAGCCGCCGAATGATCAGCCAAGGCAAGGAGCGCAGGGGTTGCCCACTGTTGGTCGCATAGTGAGCGGAAGTGTGCATTACCGCGCGAAAGTGAGTGTGCCAGCGCGGTGGGGCGTGTTTGTCGGTGGTGTCTGCCAGAATGTTGTCACAGCACTTCCGATCCGCCCATCGCGACCTCATCACGTTGCGGCGCCGCGGTCGGCAGATGTGGTCTCGGACCGTCGATCAGGCGACGTCCGGCAGGACCCCGCCGCGGACAGCGGACCGCAGCGGGCACACCGCCGGCCAGGCTTGGACGCCACCGTTGACCACATAGCAGCACGGCAGATGGCAGCACGGCAGTTCCGGTCCACCGGTCGCACACGATGCACACCGGTCCACCGGAAAACACCCGCCAGCCGCGGCCAAGACCGTTCGGGCCGCACCCGGGCAGAGCTCACTCCTGCTCGCAAACCAGGAACGGTTGGGAATGGGTAGGCACAGCGTTCCCGACCCCGACGAAGCACCCGACGACCGTCGGGCTCCGCACGATGACGGTGCGCAGGGCTTCTCCCACGATCAGCCGGGCTACGAACAGGGCTACGAGGCCGGCCCCGGATATGGCGAACCGGGTTCTGGCGAACCCCCTTATGCCAATCGTGATTTCGCGGGCGATGAGCACGACGACCAAACTGGTTATGAGCAAGCCGACTTCGACGACTCCGATTACGAGGACGATTACGACGAAGCGGGCTACGAAGAACCGGCGCCCCGCCAACCCGGGTACGAGCCGAACTTCTGGGAGCGCGACGAGCCGGACTACCGCTACGAGGAGCCCGAGGCCCCGACACACGCCTTCGCCGCGAATCCCCCGCCACCATCGCGGCCGCCTGTCACGGGACGTGCACACGGCGGTGACTGGGAGGGCGGCGAGTGGACGGGCAGCCACCGGGCGGTCGATCCCAAGCGGCGCGGCGTCAGCATCGGCGTCATCGCGGCGCTCGTCGCCGTGGTGCTTGTCGTCGGCGGGGTCATCGGGTGGCGCTTCTTCGGTGACGCGCTGACCAATCGGTCGCATGCAGGGGCCGCCCGCTGCGTAGAGGGCGAAGTCGCCGTCGCCGTTGTCGCCGACCCCAGCATCGCCGACCCGCTGCGCGCCCTTGCCGACAAGTACAACCAGACTGCGGCCCCCGTCGGGGACCGATGCGTGAAAGTTGGCGTGCGGCCTGCAGATTCCGACGCGGTGGTGAACGGTTTCGTCGGCGCGTGGCCGGGCG
>Ga0137415_10003777_pt1 | contig 15039 bp, 18 predicted proteins | sample CZODoug3_1_1_16f_FD_183082 | JGI IMG/M metagenome (GOLD analysis project Ga0137415, IMG submission 183082) | Vadose zone soil fungal communities from Angelo Coast Range Reserve, California, USA - CZODoug3_1_1_16fungal (Hybrid Assembly) | ecosystem: Environmental > Terrestrial > Soil > Vadose... | reverse complement strand
GATCAACTGGATGACATTCCGAGTTCCTCCATAAAGCGAATCACAATCGACAAGAATCCCTATGCTGCGGAATTTCGCCGACCCGGGGAAGCTCGCGTGGAAATTACGACGAAGTCGGGCTCGCCGACATTGTTTCACGGTGGCATTGCCTTATTTGCGCGCAGCAGCCCAGGCTTCCGGTGGGCGGGAGTCTTGGGCGAGAGCAGCGCGGCCCGGAACGCCTCTCCAAAGGAACGGTGTTCTGACAATTCCCTCACGACGTTCCCCAATGCGTACACTGCCTCGCCCCATCTGAAGAAAACTTGAAATCTTTGCTGGGGAGGAATATTGCAGCAGCCCGTAAAACGACCGCCTACTGATCGTCCCCGTTGTTCTCTGAAGCACTTTTGTCCGCTGGTGTGAAGAAGCCAAAAAGTCCGTGCGCCTCGCCGTCGATACCGGCAGTAAAGAACAACCAATTGCTCGGTCCGGCACCTTTGCCGTTGCCAAAGCGCAGCGCCCACAGGCGATCGTTTTGCAGCCCATGTCCATTTGCATCGCGGAGGAGGCCATCGAAGTGGCCGCTCTTAGCGTCGTAGACCGCAATCTGTCCGCTGCCTGCGTTTCCGATCAGCAAGTGGTTGCTGAAGAACCCGAAGTTCGCAGGCGCAATCGCGACCCCCCACGGCGCATTGAGCCATGGCCCCTTTTCTAATCTCTGTAGCAGCTTGCCTGTAGGAGAGAATTTGTCCACAAATCCGAGGCCCGGGAAGTCGAAGTCGTCGTGCTTGTTAGCATTCTGTTTCGCGTACGTGACATACAGACTTCCATTAACCTCTTGCACGTTGAACGGAGCAAAGCCGTCCGGAATTTCGTGATCCATGAACGCTTGATCATCGCGATCACTATCACCGTCGCCATTAAGGTTCACGGGCTTGAACGTGGTGTCGTAAACCTCGATGCGACCTGAGCGAAAATTCGTGACGTAAAGAAAAAATGGTCCACCAGCCGACATCTGCGCGATTGTCGCGCCTTTGTAGACTGCACCCGTGGCGGCAGTTGGATTGGTGGATTTATCTACTACCACGAATGCGTCGTGGGGAAGGTCATTGGAATTGATAGCAGGACCCCAAGCCACAATCGTGCCATCTTCGGTGACAAATGTGAAAACTGACGCGGCTTGTTTGCCGTTCACGTGAAACATGAAACCCGATCCTCCGCTGAAAACTACACCGGTCGGAGTTCCTTTTCCGTTTCCCTTCGCGTCGAGAGGCGGAATGTTCACCACCAAGGGGACAATCGCTCCCGTGCCGTCGTACAGAGTCGAGACACCACCATTGTTGTCCGACACCCACCAAGGGCTCGTGTCACTTGCAATCAGGCCCCAAGGGTTCACGAGACTGCTATCGGGGGTTGGCGCAAGGCAGGGTTGAGATGAAGTTGGAGCATTGCACTGAAAATCGGACACGAGGTTGGTCTGTTGGTAGGCTTGCGCGATTCCAAGCGTGCTCAAAGCAAGCACTGCGGTGCAGGTCAAAGCTGTCCTGCGCCAAACTTTATCAAGAATTTGAAGCTGCATAGCTAGTCCTCCTGACACATCAAGCTGAGCGATCAGGTCATTATGTGTCTTTTATAGTGATCCCTTCTCAGCCGGTTCAAAAATAGCGGGCGAGCGAAAGGCACGCCGCCGTTAAAGGACCTCACGCGGAACCTAGCCACTGTCCTTTTGCAATCTTTGTCCATTGCAGATATGACAGCACAGGTGCAACCCACATCACCGCTCAGTGCAACACAGTACGCGGGAGCACAGGCGAAGTTGTCAAAATCTTGTCTGAGTTATGTCGCAGTTTGATTGAGCCCTACGAAGCTGCCCGAACCCGGTATCGGATTCCCTCCAAGGCGTCGCGGGGGCGCCGATCTAAGGTCTCCCCATATGGCGGCACTTCACCGGGTAACCGACCCACACCCGAACCGACTTTGCAGCATGTCCGAACGGTACGCGTACAGAAAACGCACAGCGTGCCGGGACCGTCGCATTGCTGCCCCGCGCATCGCGCAGCCGCCGGAACTGATTCAGCCAAGCGAAGCTCCGCTCGACTACCCAGCGCCATCGACCGCACGCCGTGTACTGCGTACCCGTGTTGCTGATGCATGTGCCGAAGCTCGTGCGCGAGGATGTAGACCGGCGCCTCAGTCTGGCGCCCAGCAACAGCGTCCCACCCTTGTGCTGTCGGTATGCGGTACAACCGGGGAAGCCGTCTCTTGTCGATGCCTGCGGGGAATCCTCGGACGAGACTCGCGCATTGCTTGACCACCCACATCATCGACATTTGCACGTGGCGCACTGACGACGTGGTGTCTCAAGTGCGCTCGGTGCCAGTGAAACTGATCCCGAAAATAGATGATCTCCCTCAGCTTCTACAAAGCATCAAAATGGAGGTGGAATGACTTGATCCAAATGCTGAATCGCTCCTTCATCCGGTCCCTTGGGACTCTCTTTGCATCGGCCGCGTGGCTTATTTCGCCGACACCCGGCTGTGCGGATCAGCCTGCGGACGAACACGTGAAGCTGGAGTTGGTTTCAGAACAGGATGCGCTTGTGCCAGGGAAAGACCTTTGGTTAGGCTTCCGATTTGACTTGCAGGACGAGTGGCACACTTACTGGATCAATCCTGGTGACTCCGGTGAGGCGCCACGTATCGAGTGGCAATTACCGACGGGATTTCAAGCAGGTGCGATTCAGTGGCCGTACCCTGAGCGTCTTTCCACCCCTCCCTTTGCAGACTACGGATATGAACATCAGGTATTGCTCATGGCCCCGGTTCGGCCGCCGGCACAATTAAGGGAAGGAGAAACGCGGAAAATTGCCGCCAGAGTGCGCTATCTTGTATGCCGCGACGTCTGTATTCCCGGACAGACGCAGCTTGAGTTGTCGCTGAGGGTGAAGAGCGTTGCTGCGGCTTCGCCGGAGGGTGAACTATTTCGCGCCGCCCGGGCTAAGCTGCCGAGAGCCGCACCACCCAGCTGGAAGATCTCAGCCGCCTCTATCGGAGACGAGTTCGTTTTGGATCTGAAAACCGGAAAATCGGCCAAAGCGCCCCAATTCTTTCCACTGCATGCGGAGCAAATCGAAAATGCCGCCCCGCGGGATGTAACCGCGTTTCCTGGCAGCATTCGTCTGCATCTTAAGAAATCGAAGCACTTGTTGAAATCCATCCCTCGCCTGGAGGGGATCATTGTTCTTGCTTCCGGAAAGGCATACCTGGTGGATGTTCCCGTGTCCCAATCACGCAGGAGCGGTCACCCGCAATGAACGGACTAATGGAGGAGACTATGAAGCGGAATCTGTGCTGCGGCCTGGTCATCACACTCTTGTCGATTTCGTCGGCTTATGGCGTGAAGGTGGGCGAATCCGCGCCGGAGTTCCAAGCCACTGATAGCAATGGCCACGTACGCAAGCTCTCCGAGTATCGGGGGAAATTCGTGGTACTTGAATGGCACAACAACGGCTGTCCGTATACGGAGAAACATTACGAGAGTCGCAACATGCAGCGTCTACAGAAGGAATGGACGAGTAAAGGTATTGCTTGGTTCACAGTGATCTCCTCTGCACCGGGCCAACAGGGATATGTCACAGCCCCACAGGAAAATGAATACCTGAAACAGATGAACGCTTCACCCACGGCTGCGCTCCTGGATCCGCAAGGAGATGTAGGGCGACTTTACTCAGCGAAGACGACTCCGCACATGTTTGTTGTCAATCCCATCGGTGTGTTGATCTACGACGGAGCCATCGACAGTAAAGCGACCACAGACCAAGCCGACATCCCAAGCGCAAAAAACTATGTCTCGCAGGCGCTGCAGGAAGCGATCGCGGGCAAGCCAGTGAGCACGCCGACCAGCCGTCCGTACGGCTGTTCAGTCAAGTATGCCCACTGAGAGTCTCGCGCGTGATTTTTGACGTGGCTACGGCTGAACCGGTGGGCTGTCCACCTCGTGCTTGAAGACTTGCCCCGGGACTCAGCACTCATCCGAATAGGTTGGCGGAGGCTGAAGGTAAGAGGCTTTAACAAAGCCCCATTTGTCTCCGTTTCGACCTTGTTTCTGGCCGCCCCCGAAATACAGCAGTCCAAAGAGCCTCTCGGATGGAGAGTATGAACAGTCTGCTGGCAATCGTCGCCCTGGCCGGGAGCGCCGCCGCGCGGTTGGGTACCTGAATCTCCAACCACCTTTTGTCCGTCTGATTAATCCTAGCCCGGCAGCACAATTAGTGAATAGAACGAAACAAAGACCAAACTGACCCCACCACCACTCCGCGATTGCTGGTGTGAACGCCTGTGGCTGTTGAAAAACTCACTCCGAGAAATTTGCAGAAAATAAATCGCGTTAGTATGCCCTACGAACGATTTTCTCTGCACGCTTAGACATCTTCTATTCCCGGAATTCTCTCTAGTTTCTGAAATATCGAGTTTTTCATCAGCCACAGGCGATTGCACTCATAGCAGGTTGGTGTCTGGCGCCAAGGCCATACCGTTAGTATTGGAGACGCGCTGCACGGTCGGCGTAAGCAATTCCCCATTGCTGTAGGCGCTGGACAAGTTCGGCCGGCACACCGGCATCACGGAATTGCTTTGCCGCCTCCCATACCTTCCCGCCACTGATACCCCCGTAGGCGCGGGGTTGAGTGTAAGAGCGCCTGGGCAACCCGATCGGCAAGTGCTTTGCAATCGGGTATTGCAGGTTCTTGTCCATCCATGCGGCAAGTAGCGAGATGGTTAGAGCCTGATGTACCTCGACCGGCAGTGGTTTAAAGATTGGCGCCCAAACGGGACTGATCATGATGCGGGGATCGATGTTCTCGTCCGGCCGCCAACCCTCCTTGAGGTCGTCGGGGCCCAAGTGGGGATCGGTAGATTGCAGCGCTTTGATTACGGCCACAAGGAGTCGCGCCGGTTCCGGTTGGTGTGTCTGCGCATGAAGGTCGAGGAACCCGCCAATCAGATATACCCAATCCACTGGGCCGCGGTCTCGGTGTCGATGATTGCCGCTATTCAGGACGACCTGCAACTCGTACCAGGCCGTTGTGAAATATTCGTTGGTCAACGTGCTACCGCCAACTCCGGCCGCTCCATTGGGGATGTGGGCAGCCGATGGAGCAGACTCTGCCGGAATGGTGTTGCACCACGTGCGGGAATCTGCGGTCAACCCAAAGAAGTCGCGCCCGCGCCCTTCAAGCCCAAACTCCTGCGTCATTTCCCACGTCTTCACCAGTTGCCACAGCTGGGTCGAGTAAATCTTATTGGTCAACTCTGGCGACCAGGCCGCTTCTGCTTTGCCAACGCGTCTGAGGAAGGAGTGTCGAGCTTCAGACCACTGTTCGAAGGCGGCAACGACCGGGCGAATGTCGTGATCCCTAGTCTGAGCTGCCGCCAGGAGTGGGCGCAGCGCCGGCTTGTTTCCAATCTGGCGTTTGCTTTCCGGAGTCCTCTCCCCGCCGTACAAGGCCGCGAACGCGCTCTGTGTAAAGGCTGGTCCCCATGCGTCCTTGGGATGTACGCGGGGCAGCCATTGGCTCCAATCCGGGAGTTGCAAGGCGATGGGAATCTGACGAGCATTGAGGTTGCCGTCGGGGCGAAAGATGTCCGGAGTAATCCGCTCCACGAGTTCACGGAGGTTGGGAGCGTTTCCCGCTCGATTTGATGCCGCTGTGTTCATCCCTTCGCCGTGTTGGCGAACCAGATATGGCAAGGCGTCCGTGTCCTGGTCGAGGACCCATGCGAGTCCGGCACCTGCCGCCCAGCTCGATATCGGTTGCTCGTCCAGTCCGGGTCCAGGTTGGTACGGAGGGTTCCAAGGGCGTCCAGGATTGGGCGTTGGCATGCTGCGAATGTAGCTTGCGATCTGCTCGCTCTGCAGCGCGGACAGGCCATGAAAGCGTGCCCGGGCGATAATGCTGGCGTTGGAGAAGTTGAAGTATTTCAGGTCGCGCCCATCCTGCGCATGACAATCGGCACAGTGAGCCTCAATCCTCGGGCCATTTGGGAGGCTATTTGCCGCTAATGGAGCGCTCTGCCAAAGTTCCCGCCCTGCCAGAATAGAAGCCGCGTCGGGCAAGGGTGGTGTCCAGGTTTCGGGTGCATCCTCCACAAAATTGTTTGGCGCCAGGATCTTCTTGCCCTCGACGGTTAGAAAGTTCCATGCAAGGACTCGATAGCTGCTGACGACCCCGTCGGTCTGATTGAACCGGAAACGGATTGTGTTATCACCACCCACCACTGTGCCGTTGGGGAGGGGGAGAGTCATCACCAGGGTGGAGAAGCCTCCGCCAATTCCACCGTAACTCCTACCGGGCTCGGCGATGGTGACCGTATTGTTGTTGAGGGGTATCCAGGCGCTCGTATTGATCTGGATGCTGGCTTGATCCGCATACCGCACCCCATGGATCTGCAGCCAGAGAAATCGTATCGACCCTGCCTGTCCCGCCTGAAGGGTGACGGTCCTACTCACCGTCGTGCCGTTTGCACCCAAGACCTCGATCGGTAATAAGATCCGGTCCGTGGTGGTATCCGCAAATCCGAGGGAAATCGTTATGGCAGCCAGAAATAGAACCACCAGCGACTGCCATCCCGCCACGTGCCGGATACGACAGAGCCACTCGCTAACCAATTGCGCACAGTCAACGGATCTTCCCCCAGATGCCTTTTTCCGCGGCACAACATTGCTCGGGTGTTCGGTATCGCGCGGAATTGGCCTAGTGTCGCCTGACATGCTCCCGCCTCTCTAATGATAGAGCCGCGGCCCGGAATTCATTTAGTCACAATGGAATGAGGGGTCCCGATGCGCGATGCGTGGGTTACGCTGTTAGCGATGTAACTAAAACGCAGAGCCACAAGCGGAAAGGAACCGGTCTATGAAGAAGGTACGATTTTTGGGATTAGATGTCCACGCCGATACGATTGCAGTCGCTGTCGCCGAACCAGATGGAGAGGTTCGGTCGTAAGTTGCAATTGGTCGGGTACTTTGGCCACGGGAAATTGCTTTTGTGCTCGATGACCTGAAGCGCGACGTTGAACTCCTCCAGGTTCGTTGATAACTTCGACAGAGTTCAGCAGGTTGCTTCGCGTACCCGGCGTATAAAATCATCTGCATCGAATGGCAAGCCTTGCCGCGGAACTCCCACGCCCATCCATTCCATCGGGGTCTCCGCGATGGCACGGAAGACCGCATCGTCTAACCGCTCATCTTTGGTCCAAGGTGCCAAGGCTTCTGGAGAGGCGTGTTGCACCACCCACATCATCTGTGTGCGGTAAATAATCGCCTGGATGTCCGCTCCGGGTGAGCACGCACGTTTGAAAATTTCTATGCCCACTGCGCCCGGCCTACCCGGATGCTCTCTTTCAAAATCACTGAAGAGTTCCCAAACAGCTTTCACGTCCTCGGGGTCAACGGTAGGAACCGGCTCGCCGGCACCTCCGAATCCGAACAGTTTCCTTATTCGTTCGTGTTCCTCCATATCCTGGTCCATAGATCCTCCGCGGACCGAAACTATACGCGCCGGTGACGGAGTGGGCGAGGTGACTAAGGCAACCATCTTGGGGAAATCAGGTAATCGCCGGATGGCATAACAGGCGAGGCGGGCCTTAGAGTGGTCCCCATTCATTATTGGATATCGTGGGGACGGCATCCCCTCACCACGAAGCATCCTTTCACACTTCTGGTGCCGTCCCCTATTGCCATGTGGTGGCCCAAGCATCCGTGACAGGGTGTCTAGCCGGTCCTGCCGTCCCTTAACCCACCGGCGTAACTCTTTTCCGTGGTCTTGATGGACTCATGGCCTAATAGCTTGCTCACTTCCTCCATCGGAATCCCTTTTGTAGCAAGTCCACCGCGAAGGTATCCCTCAAGCGATGGCTCATCATGTGTCCGGCTTTCTTAATCCCCGCCTCGGCAAACAGCTTGGCAATGAACTTGGCCCAATTCTTAGTGACGGATTCTTCCTCACCATTGCCCGACCAAAACACGTAGACCGGATTTCCATTGAGGACTGTCAGCAACTCCGCGGCGACATCCGCGGGTATGGGCACGGAAACGTGGGTGCCCGTTTTCTGCCGGGCGGTGACGATGCGATAAAGCTTCTTCGCCTTGTCATGGATGATTTCGTCGCGCTTGAGCGTAAGAGCGTCACGGATGGCTAGGCCGGACCATCGCACAATCTGGATTAGAGCATGGAGCCGGATGGCCTTGGCCGCATAATCGGCAAAGGTTGCATGGAGCCGCTGAGAGCGAAGGAAATCATCGCGAAGGGCGAAAGACGATTTTTCGCGATCGCCATGATGGCAGTGTTAGCGGAAACTGTCCTGCTGGCCATTCGAGACTACGGTAGTACGCGTCCATCGTTTCTGGATTCATGGCAGGAGGCGCTCGGGACTTCGAGATCCATGCCGCCCATTGTCGCCCTGGGCATTCTAGTCATCGCATCATTCTGGGTATGGAGGTATGTCGACGCTAGCCGGACCAAGAACGAAAACTAGCGGTGTTTTAACGCTTTTGGGATGAGAAATGGTGGTCGGACCTTCCTTTCCAACGTGTCTGTCGACACCTTCAAGGACGCAGACTTAGCCGATTCAGACTGATACTCTTCTTTTGCGGAGAGAGGAACCTTCGCTCATCTCAAGAACATCGAAGGGCAATTCATTCCTGACTCGGCTGTCGAACACAATCGAAGTCTCGATCCCCACCACCACCGGTTGGCTTGTAAACCGATCGAATGCCAAGTTGCGAAGGTGTTCGATGTCTTTCACCGCAACATGGACTATCAGGTCGTAACGTCCGCTCACCAGGAACGCCCGGCGAACCTCTGGGATGGATTCCGTCTCGTTCAGGAACCGGTCCACCACCGCCCTTTCATGCTTCGCAAGCTCAATAAAGAAAAGTGCCTCCAAAGTTAGGCCCACCGCTCGCAAATCAACGTCGGCATGGGCCCCGCGGAGGATTCCCGAAGATTGGAGAATCTTGATCCGTTCGTGACACGTTGACGGTGCCAGCTGCACCTCTGACGCAATTTGCTTGTTAGATAGCCGAGCGTTCTTCTGGAGAAGGTGGAGAATTTCGAAGTCTGTTCGGTCTAGGGTGCGAAAGTTCATTGTAACTTCGAATTGTATTCGATTGCGCCGTTCATGCGTTGCTGGTATTTCTAGTTTGCTACGAAGCAAATGCAGCTCATATTCGCAACTAGGCAAACTGATGAACCCAAAAGAATTTCGCGAAGTTGGACACCGAGTCGTGGATCTCCTGGCTGAATACTTGGAGCACATCGAGGAAAGGCCCGTTTTCCCAAACGTCGATCCAGGCACATTAACCAAACTTTTTGCAGAGTCTCTGCCAGAAGATCCCAGCCCCGCCGAGGAAGTCTTGGCAGAACTTGAAGAGAAGCTTCTTCCCTATTGCACCCATGTCGGGCATCCGGGCTACATGGGGCTGATCACTCCGTCGCCCAATCCCATTGGCGTCATCGCAGATTTCATCTGCTCGGCGCTCAATCAAAACATCGGAGCCTATACGATTGGCCCATCCGGAGTGGCCATGGAGCGGCGCACAGTCCGCTGGCTGACCGAGTTGGTCGGCTACGGAGAGAAAGCAGGGGGCAACCTCACCAGCGGCGGCATGATGGCGAACTTTATCGGACTAAAGCTGGCGCGGGATTTCGTTTCGGGCGACCGAATACAGCACGAGGGAGTTCAAGGGCACTGGGCCGTGTACGCCTCGGAAGAACGGCACGTTTCAGTCGATAAGGCGGTCGATGCCGTGGGTCTCGGGCGGACGGCATTGCGTGCGCTACCCACAGATGCTCAGTTCCGCGTGCGCCTGGATGCACTCGAAACCGCAATTGCCGAGGATCGCAAACGTGGCGTCCGGCCGATGTGCGTAGTAGGCATCTTTGGGACTACGAACACGGGCGCGATCGATCCAGTGCGCGAGTTACGGAGAATTGCAGATCGGGAGGGCATGTGGCTTCACATTGACGCGGCGTATGGCGGCGGGATGCTGCTCTCGCGCGCATTTCCTGTGCCGGATCACGGACTGGGACAAGCAGACTCAATCACTATTGATCCACACAAGTGGTTCTACGCGCCGCTCGACGCCGGGGCCCTGCTGGTGAAAGACGAGCGGCGCTTGACTGCTTCGTTTGGAATCAAGCCTTCATACCTAACGGACGAACTGGATCGCGAGAATGAACGATATCAATACTACGTTCACGGATTCGAACAATCGCGGCGCTTTCGTGGCTTGAAAGTCTGGATGAGCTTCAAGCGTTATGGAACGCGCCAGATCGGGGAGTGGGTTGACGGCAACGTGCGCCATGCGCGACATCTTTTCTCGTTGGTGGCAAAACATACGGAGTTTGAGGCGGCTAGCGAGCCGCCGATGTCGGCGATCTGCATTCGCTATCGCGGCGCCGATTTGGACCAAACACAATCGAAGGAATTGCACGCCGAGGTGGCGCGACGAATTGAGCAGAGTGGGAAATTTTGGCTCTCAACTACGGAACTGAAAGGAAAGACCTGGTTTCGCATCAATCCCGTGAACTTTCGCACACGCATCGAGCATATGGATCAACTCTTGGCTCTCATCGAAAAAGAATGCCGTTCAGTGATTCGCAGCAGAGGCCAAATACTTGGAGACGCCCTGGCGCAATAAGATGTTGTCATGCAATCCGAAAAGGCCATTTTGAAGGATGAGAGCACAAAGTCGGTTCGGGAGAGCTATGACCGCACTGCGGATGAATACATGCGCCGAATCTTCGGCGAGCTTGAGCACAAGCCCTTCGATCGGGAACTACTCAACCGGTTCGCGGCGCAAGTCGGAGATCGAGGGGAGGTATGTGACATGGGCTGTGGTCCCGGCCATGTGGCCCGCTATCTGCATGCGGCGGGCACACGAGTTTTCGGCCTTGACCTCTCGCCTCGCATGATAGAGAACGCACGAAAATTGAATCCTGATCTGACCTTCCGTGTAGGCAATATCATGGATCTTGATCTGGAAGACGCGACCCTTGCGGGGATCGCTGCTTTTTACTCCATTGTGAATATTCCCAAAGAATCCCTGCCCTTGGCGTTTCGAGAAATGGCGAGAGTCTTGCAGCCGGACGGACAGTTGTTCCTCGCATTCCACATGGGCGATGGAGTGACCGGAGAAAACGAATTGTGGGAGTGTGACTGACCTCGTTCGGACTTTCCACCGAATCTTGGTGATTTGAGGATGACCAATATCGCCCTGCAGGTGCGTTCGACCACAACCTTGCCTCAATTGAATGTGACATCGCTTCGATTCACCCGGAGGGCTCCCCACGATTCTGACTGTAAAACATCATCGACGCGTCGATGATGAGGCATAATTCAGAGATTCTGCAGGTGATGCGGTTTCGCCAGACGAAGCGCATCTTTTATTTTTGTCGAAGACCACTGAAAATCATCGTCGCGGTTAAGGCTACCGGCGTGCCTTCGAGGATTCGTCGTGCTCACTTACCGCTGTAATCCTTTGCGGTCAATTCCTTGTGGCCCACGGACGGGCGTGTTTGACCATTCGGTCGAACCTACTCCTGCATACCTTTCGCGTTCAAGCTCGCGGTGTTTTGAGCGGCAGGCTATCTGCAATGCTCTTTCTGGTCTGAATGTGTTACGCAGTGAGCAGCAGCACGCGGTTCGAGAACTGCTTAAATCACCGTCCACCTGCAAACGGATCCAAATCGATACAGTACTTACAGTAGGCAAGTGGGCGTGGAACAGCCTCTTTGCCCAGACTTCTTGGGTTTGCACGAGTCGTCCTATTACAATCGAAATCCATTCGACAGCAATTCATGCCGCGGGACATCCATAGGCGGGAATTTCAGCTGCTCGTTTGCACCCATCTGGGCCAGCAATTTCAAATAGAAATCTATTGCTTCTTGGCTGATCCCAAAACCTAGTAGGACTGCGCGGGCCTCTTTTTCGGACGGGTAGTCCCGTACGGGATTCGCGTGGTGTTGAGGCCTCGCGACTCGAATCTCAATTCGGTCGTCTTCTCGACGACTCATGCCTACTATTACGAGCACATACCCTGCGTTTACGTCCCCGTCTTCCCCTGTTCGCCCTGTTCTCTAGCTTGGCGCTCCGCAATCGTGCGGAGGACAGCCAGCGTTGCCAAGAAATCACACAGTGCTAATTGTTCGCCGTGGGATGGTTTTGAAGGGGTGTCTTCTATGCGGTCGACAACGGCGCTGCGTGCCTCAGCAATCCGTTGGAGTAATTTTGCCGGGTCAAGCTCTAGCACAGCAGCTTCGCACAGTTGCCGCCACTGTTGAGCATCGTGAGCGGCGTGATGAGAAATAATTTCGCTCATGTAGCGCTATTGAGCGGCGCGGCTGTGCAACCCAACTGCTTTGTCTTCTGAGCGCCAGCCGACAAGTGAGCGTATGTGACCGCACTGAGTCGATTCTAAGTTTATGCATCTCCGTGTGAACGCAGACAGCCGCAGACAAGGAAACTAGAGTATGTTTTGGGCAGTACCCAAAGGCGACCCCATGAGCGAAGCCAAAATGGCACGCAGAGAGCCCTTCCGTTCCCAAGTTTTTTGCATGGAACGGGGCGGGACAGCTCGGACACAGTCTTCCGGATCCCTCCGAGACCCTGAGACGGCTTGCAATGCTCTTGTTGGCCTGCACTCAACGACGACGGAATCCGATCCAAGTTAAAAAGGTCCCTGCCAAGATGCCGGCCGCAAAAACTGTGCCCATTGCCTGTAATGGCCTCTGCTTGACCGTGTGTTTCGCTTCCTCGATTGCGTCTTCGGCAGCATAGCGACCATGCCTGATCGCTTGGCTTGCCGACCGGACACCATCTTCCACCGCATCAGTGACCCTAGACCTAATCTTGGAGACCTCGCGAAGAGGATTCTCAATCGTTGCCGGTTTTTCCAATACATCTGCAAGCATAAGGCTGCTCCTTAGATTTGATATTTAGGAAGTGAGAGCATGTCGGCTATCGGCACGGGCCAGGAGAGCGATCATTTCGTCGAGAGTGGGCCATTTCGAATGGCGGCATCAGAGAGCTGGATGATTTGTGTTCTCGGCAACTTTCCACATACTCGCTTCTTGGCCCACACATGCCTGCAATAAACGTCTCCAGCCGAGGCGACGCTCTAGCCACTGAGCGACCACAGTATTGCGCTCAACGTGAATACTCAGTTGCTCGGGCGTAAGCCGCCACCAGACACTCCCAGTGTGTCGAGGAGATCCGCCCTCTGGATCAAGCGTTCGACCTTCAACATTTCCGTCTTCGATGCGGTATTCTTTCGCCGCGGAACCGTCGCCAGATTCGAGGCGAAGCCGCATGCTTCCTAATGCCATGGTCTTGACCCTCGCTCCATCCCCCGCCAGTATTAACAAATGGCATCAAACCGGCTTGATGCCAATACAGCAAAATCCTGATACTCGGCTGGGGGATTATGTATCGGAACATGGAAACACGTATTCGAAACGAAGCCAGTCTTGGCAGGAGCCGAGCGTTTGAAAGATATTGACTTTCGGCGCGGAACAAAAAACTCGTCACCAATTCGTCAACAAAAATATGGCGTTTCCGAGGTGTTTTGACGTATGCGGAAAAGCAAGACAAGCAAAGGGGTTTTTAGATTGTTGACCTCAAAATTGACGCGGTAGAGGTCTAACCCCGAATTGTTTCTGGATCCAAGGCGGCGGCGCAGGCTGTCGAAAGGATCATGGCGTTTCTACGTTTATTGCGGAGCCAGGGTCAAATGAACCGTGGCTCTGTTTGTATGACGGGAGTATGTAGCTTGCTCCAATAACATTTTCTACATGAGCTTGAGGTCTTAATTTGCTCTGTTTCTGAATTGTTTAAGACGGGACACGACAACGAGTCTCGAACCGGGTAGAAGTCTTTTTAGTTCGCCGCCCCGAGTTCCGACCCTTTTCTTCCTGAACCAAATCCTCGACACTCGCCAACATCTTCGAGGACTCTTTCGGGTCCCAGTAGAAGACCGACACAAAGCCGTTCAGCCATAGCTTGGGGTACATCTCTGTAGTCCGCTTGCGCCTCCAATACTTGGAAGGATCTCTGGCACGTGTCACTGCCAGCGGCTTTTGTAGCCTCTGTTCAAATATCAATTGCAGCCGACGAGTGATTTTCGCCAGGCGCGGATCGGGCCTACGCCGAAGGGCCTCAAGGCACCGGTATTCATCGAAATCGACCCATGTATACTGCGCGGGCACTACGCTTAGGTACGCTTGCGTGGGGAAGTTGTGCCTAGATTTCCAGGCATCCGGTATGCCGCCTTGGCAGCTTCTGAGAGAGGCAATGCCGGGGATTTGGTTCACGCGTCGGACCAAGCGGGCAAGTTTGCAGTCGACGGAGATCCAGCGACCCTGAATGTATACGGGCACCTGGCGATGGTCGGTCCTTATTTTCGTTTCCTTCCAGGGAGCTCCGCAGCTGCCGCCTAGAGCTGAGCGCGATTGACAAACGGTTGAGCCTTCGTACTCCAACGCCATGTCAACTCCGCTCGGAATATCCTGGGAGAAAATACACCGGGTAAAACGCCAGGTCCGTCCGGCGGGATTGGCAGTAAGCTGGCGTTGGGTCATGGGCAGCTTGCTCAGTGGAGCGTGGTGCGTCGCTAGGCGCAAAGTTTACGCTCCGGCTAGGACCAGGACCGCTGCCCCGACCGCGATCCAAGTGTGCCTCCAGCCAGCTACTCTCTTTGGAGCAGCGACTTCGGTCCGCACGGTGCCGGATCCGGTGTCCGCCTCGCTCATCGCAGCCGAACGCCCCGAGTCCGTATCGCGGCTCAAACGCTTCAGGTCAGAACGCTTTCCGCCGCACCTTGATAACGTAGCTCGCGATCTTTCTCCAGAGCCTTGTTAATGATGTCTTCCAGCTTGGGCGGAAGGTCAGGATTCAGCCGCACCGCGGGAACTGGGTCACGATCCAGAATCTCGCGGAAGATGACTGCAGAACTCTCGCCACGAAAGGGCAACTGCCCGGTGGCCATCTCGTAGAGCACAGCACC
>Ga0137415_10003776_pt1 | contig 15041 bp, 10 predicted proteins | sample CZODoug3_1_1_16f_FD_183082 | JGI IMG/M metagenome (GOLD analysis project Ga0137415, IMG submission 183082) | Vadose zone soil fungal communities from Angelo Coast Range Reserve, California, USA - CZODoug3_1_1_16fungal (Hybrid Assembly) | ecosystem: Environmental > Terrestrial > Soil > Vadose... | reverse complement strand
CCCCGTCAGCGGTCGATTCTTTGAACAATCGGACCCATAGGCGACGGTGCGATCGTCGTTCTCCGCGCCTCTAAGCGTTCAATCGGCAGCAGCCCACTCAGCTCGACACCGGGGACAGCGTGTTGGCGTCGCGGGCCAGAAGCCAGCGGCCGTCGGGCTGTTTGCGGTATATGGCTGACTTCTGCGACCGGCTGGTTATGGCCGGCAGTGAATTCTCCGTCTGTCCGGTCTCCTCGGCAACGTGCGACTGCTGTGGATCCCAAAGCGACCTGTCCGGTCCGGCAGGCCAGCCGGCGGACCGTGGCATGACGAGCGGCTCGCATGCCGACCGCAAGACCCTGAAAATGATTCGCGTCGGCAAGGTGAAACTGCGCAGCGTCAGGTGGGCCGACGACTTTCGCGTGATGATCACGACGTCCGAGACCACCCTTCCCTGGGGGCTCATCGGCTCGGAGGGCGAGTGGCGCCAGATGGTAATCGTCGACCTTCGCGAGTCGGCGCCCGTTCAAGTGCCGCGGCTTTCCGAGCGCGATAACAGGGACCTGGTGAACGCTATCAGCGGCGAGCCGATGGTTCGTATGCTCGAAGGGCGCACGGTTCTATTTGTGCCGGGAATCTACGTGAGCGGGCAGACGCTTCCCTGCCTGGTTCGTTATGACCTGGAGAGCGGCGGGCAGCGTGTTGTCCGGAGAGGTACCGCAAGCATCGACCGATGGCTGGTCGATCCGAATGGAAAGATCATCGCCGAACAGGATTACGACCAACAAGACCGACGCTGGAGAATCCGCATTGCCCCCGATGGCAGTCTCGCGGACGTCGCGTCCGGCAGGGAACTTATCGATGCGCCGTCGATGCTGGGCTACGGGCCGACCGGGGACACGCTCCTCACGCGGTTCACGGAAAACGGCGATCCGGTGTGGAAGCTGCTTTCATTAAAGGACGGAAGTTTCGTTCCGTTCGTCGAAGGCCGTTCCCTGCGCTGGCCGATCGAGGATCCCTATACGCACCAAATGGTTGGCGGGGTGCAATTCGTCGACGACGAATTCCATGACGTCTTCTTCGACAACTCGAGGAAGAAGAGCTGGGATGCAATCGTCCGCGCGTATGGTGCTGCCGACCACGTCCGATTCGTGTCCGCGTCGACCGATTTCCGGAAGATCATCGTCCTGGTCGAAGGGGCGAAGATGGGATATCAGTACCAGCTCGTCGATCTCGAGGCGGGCCGCACCACTCAGATCGGCAACGTATACGAAGGGATCGACACGCCCTTGGAGGTACGTCGCATCGTTTACCCTGCCGCGGATGGCCTGGAGATCCAGGCCTACCTCGCCTTGCCGCCCGGTCGAGAACCGGTAGCGCGACGAGGTTGCAGATGTTGGAGGCGGTGGTCGGCTTTCTTCGAAAGAACAATCCGCCGCAGTAGAGTGCGTCCTCTCAAGTTCCAGCAGCTTCGCCGCTACGCGGCGGTCGGTCGATAAACGGCTCGCGCCAAACTCAACGACTCCCCTGGTGCGGCTTCTTCCGAACCTGGGGCGCCAAGCGCCGCTTCGGAACTTTGCCAATCCGAGGATCTCCTTGGAGGACCAGTTCACAGGCCCGATGCGCAGCTTCCTCAAAGTCCGCTGCATCCGCGGGCAGGACCTGCCAGCCTGTGACCTCCTTGCCGAGCACCCCGATCGATCGCATCTGTGGAAACTCGCGCCCAAGACTCTCGTGGTGCTCCGCCGTCGTCGCGAGCCATACCCCGTTGTCGGCGTCCGCGCCCGGCTTGTCGCGCAGGATCAGGACGATCTTTTCCTCGACATAGACCGCAACGCAGCCGAACATCGGCCGCGTCCTGGGCGATAGGCTAGCAATGGCGTCCAGCACGAATTCGTGGGGGACGCGCTTACCCCGGACGGCGACGCGCAACGCGTCGTCGAATCCGTACGGGTCCTTTTTGCGCCGTGTTCCACGCATCGAATGGGTCGGGTCGAGCGATCAATCTTACAATCCTCGACTCTTGTCGGCGAATGGCTGCGATGAACGCGATCATGGCCGGGCCTAAGCAAACGGCCGGACTGGTGTCGGCCGCCAAGCTATAGCAGATCATGGAGCGCATGGAGTCCGTCCATGAGTCCCGGGAGTCAAACGGGCTGCGCTTGATCGCGGGCGGACGGCGATGACGCCATGACCCCGCCCGCTTTGCTCGCCATCAGGGCCGTTGCACATCGACTCTCGGTCTCGGCCTCGACGGTCGAACGTCTGATCGCCTCGGGCGAACTCGAAGCGGTCCGCGTGCGGCGCTCGATTCGTGTGACACCGGCCGCGCTCGACGCGTATATTTCTGCCTTGAAGCCATGCCGATCCGCAAAAGACACGACCGCTGGGAAGTGCGAGTCCAGATCGATGGGCGGCGCATCGAAGAAACTCTACCGGCCGGCGCCACGCGCGCCGATGCAAAGCAAGTCGAAGCTCGTTATCGTCGATCTATCGTCGATCAGAAGGTAGGGCGCAAGCCGCAACGCACGATCGCGGACGCTCTGGACGAGTGGGAGGCAACCGGCGCCCGCGCGCTGCGCAGTTGGGCGACAGACTTGCGATACCGCGCGAACGCAGTCCGTGTCCTTGCCGGCAGTCGACCGCTAGAAGACCTCCCGGCCCTGGCTTCCGAGATTCGACAGCGGGGCCTCGCGGCGAAGTCCTCTCCCGCGAACATCAACCGTCACCTCACCATTTGCAAGCGCCTGGCGAATCTCGCGGTCAAATGGCAGTGGACCGATAGCGCGTTGGGCCAGCGGATCGATATGGTCCCGGGCGAGCGCTCGCGCGATCTAAGGCTGACGCGGGAGCAAGTCCGCAAGCTGATGAGCAAAGCCGAACCGCGGCTCGCTGATTTCGTCCTGTTTCTCGCGTTGACCGGCCTTCGGCGCAGCGAAGCGCTGAGACTGACGCCGGACGACATCGTCAACGGCTGCGTCCGCGTGGACACCCGCAGCAAGTCGGCAAGGCTTCGAATGGTGCCGCTCGCGCCCGAGGCTGCGAAGATCGCCCGCAGAGCTATCCCGTTCGATCTGACAATCGATTCAATCGAGGGTATGTGGGGCAGGGCACGTGAGGCGACCGGAATGCCGGACGTGTGGCTCACTGACCTCAGGCACTTCTTCGGAACTCAGCTTGTCGCGCGCGGCACCGATGCCGCGACCGTCCGCGATTTGATGGGGCACTCGAGCCTGGCTGTGACATCGCGCTACGTTCGGGCAGTGCCGGCGGCGGCCGTGCGAGCCGTCAAAGGGCTGTCTGTGCGGGGCCACAGTGGGGCTGTAAAATCGACTCGTCATCAAAAATACGGACTAAGTAATTGATTTAAAGCAAAGGAGGAGCAACGTCCCCGGTGGGACGGCCGGGCTTCAAACCCGGTGGGTGGCGCCAAGCGCCGCCGGGTGGGTTCGACTCCCGCGCTCCTCCGCCAGTGAGCTGCGCTCCGCTCCTTTACGCTGCGCCGCCTCGGGTCAGAGCGGCTAGCGCGTAGTGTTTTCGCGTGCGTTTTCCACCTGGGTCAATGAAACCCAGTGTGGAGCGATCCCGGTGTTGTAGGGGATTGTGTCGATTCTCCAGAAGACTACGCTGGGTGGCGAGGGGTTCTCTGCAATCGCGTTTCTGTCGTGACGACAAGCCAACCACCGAAAGACACCGCTCGACACGGGTCCACCGGCTATGGCTTCGTCATTCCCGGAGTCGAAGTGGTGCGCCATGGCCGGGTGGAGCCATTCCTGCATGCTCGCCCCACGCTGACGAGCACGGCCGCTCGGTGGGCGGGCCTTGCCCTCGAGGGTTTCAGCGTTCCGGCGTGCGTCATTCCACGCCACGAGCACATCGAGAATTTCCTGCACGTGGTCTTGAGTGGGCCCGTCAAATACGAGGTGCTCACCCGAGGCAAGGCACTCCGCTTTGGTGCGGTCCCGGGTACGACCTTTGTTCTGCCTCGAGGCACCGTCGACGAGCTGCGGTGGGAAGGACCGACGCGTCGCATCGCCGTCGCGATCCACCCCAGCCTGTTGATCAACGCGCTGGACGAAACCGCTCACGCGAGCGATGTCGAGTTGGCTGAACAGTGGAACGTGACCGACCGGCACATCATGGCCGTGCTGCTTGCCATGACTGCCGACCTCGACGAGGGCTCGCCTGCAGGACGCCTCTATGGCGAATCGCTGGCGAATGCCCTGGCGGTGTATCTGGTCAACCGCTATGCGACGCGGCCGTACGCAACGACGGTCTACAAGAGAGGCCTGCCCGGATATCGTCTCAGGCGTGTGCTGGACTATATCGGCGACAACCTGACGGAAGATCTCAGCCTGTCGCAGCTCGCCGCGCTGGCCGGCATGAGCCCTCATTACTTCGCCGAGCTGTTCGGGCGGAGCACGGGTTGTGCTCCACATCGCTACGTTTTGTTGCAGAGGATCGAGCGCGCCAAGCAAGCGCTTCAGGATTCAAGCCGTACCGTCATCGAGGCCGGAGTTGACGCGGGTTTTAAGAACCCGAGTCATTTCGCCCGCATGTTTCGCAAGTTCGTCGGCGTCAGTCCTTCAAGATTCAAGTTCGATCGGACCCATTGATCTCCTAAAAATACTTAGACGCGATGGCTCGACAGCGCCGATAGCGTCGGACAAGCAGGCAGCAATGGCTCCACCCGGCCTGGCGGACCACTTCGACTCGGGGAAAATCGGAAGATTTGCACAAAGCCGGTTCTTCGGAACCGCACCGACGCGGGCGCGCTGCTAGCGTGACAGCGTCGCAGCACTCCCGTAGTGCGCCTGTCTGGGATTTATTCGATTGGTTTGCACCTGATCGACGCAGCTGACACCGAACGGCGGCGTGAACAACCAGCCACCCCCTCGCCATGAAGCTTGGCCATGCAACGATCGTCACCGAGGACCCCGAATCCGCGCGGCGTTTCCTTTGCGCCATCGTTGGCCTGAGCGAGGGTCCGCGTCCACCATTTAGCGTGAACGGCCACTGGCTGTACGCAAATGGGCAGCCGGTCATCCACCTGATCGAGGAGCCTGGCGCCTCGCGGGCAACATCGGCTTCCTCTCGCATCGACCATGTCGGATTGCCCGTCAACACTGCTCAGGAATGGTCGGCGTTGCTCGACCGCATACAGGTCAGCCGCGTTCCTTACGAGATCAGAGAAGTGCCGCTCTGCGGCGAACGCCAGCTCTTCGTGCTTGTGGCGAGACTGGTTCAAGACCATGTCAGCCCATCACCTGCTCAGGCTTTCTCGCGAATCCCACAGGAAGGACTGGATCGACGCAGACTGTCCCGCGTGTTGGACTACATACAGGCTCACTTGGAAAGCGATCTTACGGTAGATCAACTGGCAGGGATCGCGTGCCTGAGCCGCTTCCATTTCGCACGAGCATTCAAGGCCTCCATAGGTCAATCTCCTCACCGATACGTCAGCGCGAAGCGTCTCGAGCGCGCCAAAGCGCTGTTGATACGAGGAGATCGTTCCTTGATCGATATTGCTCTCACACTGAGCTTTTCCTGCCAGGCCAATTTCACACGGGCATTTCGTCGGGCGACCGGTCGGACACCTGGTCAGTACCGGCGCAGTTTCAGGTCCAGCGACGAAAGCCGTCGCGAGGCCCCTGTGGTCGGTCGTCTTTTAGAATTCGGTCGTGACGGCGAGCCAGTCGTCACCTGATCGATTCCTCGTTGTCTCCAGTGCCCGCAATAAATGACAAAAACGTAGCAACCGGCGCAGAGACACGGCCCGTCGACTCGATCATCATTTCTGTCGGATAGGCCGCCTCGGCCCGTTGTTCCACCGCTCATCGCGAGGCGGTGTGTGCTGCGGGTTGTCCGGCCTGCCCTGGTTCGGCGCTCCAGCGCTCCTTTCCTGGAAGTGGAGATTACCTCCACCCAAGTCAGTCTACTGCGGCGAATTGGGTTGAGATAGAGTGAATTCATTGCCCGGAGGGAAGCCATGGAGCATTCTTTGGGTGGATCCTTCTCACCCAGTCGTCGCGGGACCCTGCAAACCATCGGCGCGACCGCCATGCTGGCAGTCGCCTCCGGCACCGCCAACCTAACAGGCTCTGCCGAAGCTGCTACGCAAGCGGGCAGCGAGCCCGACCGCGTTGGATCCGCTTTCTGGCCGAACGGCGCACGATTGGCTGTGAGCTTTTCGCTCATGTTCGAGGGTGGCGGCCAGCCGATCTCCGGCGCAAGTGGCGCGATCCCGGATCCCATCGAGAAGGGCGTTCCCGACCTGCCGACCAACGCTTTCTTCGCCTACGGTCACTATGAGGGCATCCCCCGGCTGCTTGACCTGATGGACAAGCATGGGATCAAGCTGAGCTCGTTCATGATTGGGAAGGCTGTGGAAACCTCCCCCGACATCGCCCGGGAAATAGTGCGGCGCGGTCACGAGGCTGCCGCGCACGGACGGGTGTGGGACAACTCATACCCGCTTCCACGGGATGACGAGAAGCGCTTCATCGCGGACAGCGTCGAAGCAATCCAACGGGTCACCGGGCAGAAACCGATCGGCTGGAACGCGTATTGGATGCGCAACTCCATCTACATTCTGGAGACCCTGCAGGATCTCGGCTTTCTCTATCACATCGACGAACCGAGCCGCGACGAGCCGTTCATCATTCCGGTACGTGGACGGGATTTCGTCACCGTTCCGTATACCTTCCACATGAACGACATTGTGGCCTTCCCATTCGAGGGCTGGAACGCCACCGCCTACGAGCAGGCGCTGCGGGACGAGTTTGATCAGCTTTACGAGGAAGGCAAGCATCGTCGCCGCATGATGGTCGTCAGCCTGCACGATCGCATCTCCGGTCATGCGAACCGGGTACGGAGTCTCGACCGGTTCCTGACCTACGCCAAGAGCAAGCCGGATGTCTGGTTTGCGCGAAAGGACGAAATCGCGCGATGGGCTCTCGCCAATCGAAGCGCAACGCCGATTGTGAAACGTGGTTCGCCGACGGTCACCGGCTTGCCCGGTCCGGCGGCCTAGCGTTCGCGCAAGTCTGCGACGGCGCGCCGCGCGCGATAGGTTTACAGGTAAGCCGGCATGAATCGTTTCTATCTCGAGGACCCGATGTAATGCGTATCGATGACTATGCGCGCTGGCTGAGCCGTGTGACACTGGCCACCGCAGTCGTAATGATCGGATGGGGCTTAAGCGTCGTCCTTAGCCAAGCTGTCACCGCGTGGTTTGCCACCTCGGCCACGATTTGGATGGCGGTGCTGGTGGTATCCGCTTTTTGGCAGCTAAGTGGCTCCTTGACGGCCATTGCGGCCCTGGCACTGGCCACCGCGGTGGTTTCGCGCTTGTTCAGCATTCTGCGTTTGAACCCCCCGGCCAGCCTCGCCGGTTTGAACCCGCAGGATCTTGACCTGCTGGTTGCGACGGGCCCGGGCGTGCCGGGGTTTGAGCTTCTGGGTTGGTTCCTGGGCGCTCTTGTGTTCGCGCGATTTATCCTGCGGGCTGCATCGCTCGCAGCATCGGCCGATTCGAGAGAAGCAGCGATCAATGCCTCGGCACTGACGTTCATCAGAGTCTATGTCGGCCTGATGTTCGTGCCTCATTTCGGAAGTCACGTCCTCGGCGGGCCCGATCAATTCAAGATCTACGTGCTCTATTTTGAAAGCCTGGGGCTTCATATGCCCGCCATTCAGGTTGTACTCGCCGGAGGGATCGAGCTCATTTGCGCCATCGGACTCACATTGGGACTCTTCACGCGCCCGGTTGCCTTGCTCGGATCGGTGTATTTGCTGATGTCGATGCTGTGGGGCGGACATTTTCAGATCGGCTACGTATGGGCGTTGCCGGAAGGCGGTTACGAATTCGGCGTGGTTTGGGCCGCCATGATCGCGGTGTTCGCGGTGGTCGGTGGAGGACCGCATTCGGTCGACCGCATCGTGCGGCAAAGCGATTTTCAGAACCGGTGGCCGTGGCTCCGTCCGGCGCGCCTTCTGTTCCTCTAGAGTGGACGATTTCCTCCGAGCGTCTCGATGGGTGCCTGTCGCCTCGGCGCTGGGACTCGCGATGCTGCTCTCGGCTACAGTGCCCCTTGCGGCGCGGGAGGTACGCGTTGGCGTCCTGATCGATGGCCCTTCGGCACGGGAAGGCATCAGTGCCGAGGCTCTCGAGCAGGCAGCCAGCGCGGTTTATGGCGAGGGCCTTACGCTAACCGTCCCGCCCCCAATGCGGCTGACTGGCCATTGGAGCGTATCGGCGCTGAACGCGGCACTCGATCGACTCGAAGCCGATCCCCAGGTCGACGTCGTCGTCACGTTGGGGTTTGCGGCAAGCCACTTGATCGCGCATCGAACTCAGTTGCCGAAGCCCACGATTGCGGCCTCCGTCCTGGACCCTGTGCTTCAGACCTTTCCGATGAAGAGCGGCACGAGCGGCCGTCACAATTTCACCTACGTCAGTACTTTCAATAGGGTCGAGGACCAGGTCGCCACGTTTCATCGCATCATCGGGTTCTCACACCTGACGGTGCTGGTAGATCCGCTGGCGCTTCAGGTTGTACGGGAACTTCAGCTCAAGGCCACGGAGCTCCAGGCTGCCACCGGTGCAACCATTGTGCTGCTCCCGACCGCCAACCTCACCGATGCCACCGCCCGTCTCCCGCCAGAGACCGATGCCGTGTATGTCGCACCGCTGATGCGGCTGTCCAGCGATGACCTCCGGTCGCTCGCGGATCAACTGGCTCAACGGAAACTGCCGAGCTTTTCGCTGCTTGGTCGAAGCGAGGTCGAGCAGGGAATTCTGCTGGCAACTTCGTCCGACACGGAACGCACTGAACGTCTTGCGCGCCGGGTCGCGCTCAACATTCAACGAATCGTCGAGGGCGATGACGCGGCCAACATCGAGGTCTCCTTTCCCAGCGAAGGGCGCCTCGTCGTCAACATGCACACCGCCCAGGTCATCGGCTTCTCCCCGCACTGGGACGATCTCACCGATGCAGTTCAGCTGGCCGCCGAAAGCATGGCAGACCAACGGTCGATCAGCTTACTTCAGGCCCTGGATGCGTCGATCCACAGGAATCCGACTCTTCGTGCAGCACAGCTTGGAGCCGACATTGCCACCGACCAAACCTTGATCGCGCGCAGCGCCTTGTTGCCCAGTCTTGCGGCGGACATTTCCCACACGCAGATTGACGCAAGCCACGCCAGTCCGCTGCTATTGGCCCAGCGCACCAGCGAGGCCGGGGTAACCGCGCAACTACCGCTTTACAAGGACAGTGCCTGGGCCGGCTGGTCGGTGTCGCGGCACCTGGCGGCCGCGGCCAGCGAGCAGGCGCGTCAGGAACTGTTGGATACGCTTCAACAGACCGCTACCTCATATTTCGGCTTGCTGCGCGCGAAGTCAGTCGAGAGCGTACGCCGGCAGAATGTGGAGAACACGCGTCAAAATCTCGAAACCGCGCGTGCGCGCGAGGCTGTCGGCCTGTCGACGCGATCCGACTATCTGCGGTGGGTGGCCCAAATGGCCAGTGCCCGCCAGGACCTGCTCACGGCCGAGGCCAACGAGCGACAGGCCGCGGTAGAGCTGGGTCGGCTCATCCACTACGAGTCGTCGGAGCCAGTGGTGGTCGCCGAGGCGGGAATCGACGAACCCCTCAAATGGATCGCCAGCCCACATACCAAAAGATATCTCGATACCCCGGTGAACTGGAAGCTCTTTCGGGAATTCATACTCAGCCAGGCGCGTGACTATTCACCCGAGCTGAAGCGGGTCGATGAACTCATCGGCGGACAGCAGCGCGAGGTGACCTCGGCGCGCCGCGCATTCTTTATTCCGGATCTGGTTGCTGTCGGCACGGTCTCAAACGAGTTCAGCCGCAGTGGCGCCGGGTCGGAGCGCACCGCTTTGACGCCCAATAGCACCGGTTGGTTCGTCGGGATTCAGGCGACGATACCCGTCTTCTCCGGAGGCGCACTCCAGGCGAAGCTCTCAGAGAGCCGACATCAGCTCCGACAGCTCGATGCCCAGCGGCACGCCACCACGGATGCTGTCGATGCACGCGCGCGGTCAGTGCTTGCACGCCTTCCGTCTTCGTATCCGGCGATTGCCCTCTCACGCGAGGCCGCCGCTGCAGCGCGTGAGAACTACGCAAAGGTGGCGGATGCATACACACGCGGAGTGGTATCGATTACTGATCTGATCAGCGCTCAGGATGCCTCACTCAGTGCGGAGCTGTCGCAGGCTCAGGCGACCTTCACCTTCCTGATCGATTTTGCCGACACGCTGAGGGTGTCCAACAGCTTTGATGTATTGCTCGATCCGCAGACGCGTGAACCTTGGTACAACGCGGTCGATGCGTGGTTTATAGCTCACGGAACACCGATCACGACGCACTGATGGTGCACCGAGATGACGCCTAAACGGATTGCCTCTAACAGCGGATTCGTGGCCCTGGTCGCGTTGCTCGCCGCCTGCCACGGCAAGCCGGAGACGAGCGCGGACATTCGCCCCGTGCGGACCGCGGTCGTGGGGACTGGGCAGCTTGGCGACAGGCTCGCCTACACGGGTGAAATTCGCGCACGCCACGAGTCCGATCTCGGCTTCCAGGTTGCCGGCAAGTTGATTGCGCGTCCGGCCGAGATCGGTGCGAACGTAACTGCGGGCACGGTGCTTGCTCAGCTCGACCCCGCCGATGAAAAAGTGGCGGTGAATTCGGCGCAAAGTGCCGTGAGCGCGGCACAGGCCGAACTGGCCCGTGCCACGTCGGAAGAGGCGAGTTATCGCAGTCTGCTCGAGCGGGGTCTGACAACACGCACGGCGTATATAGAGCAGCAGACGGCGGCCAAGACCGCGCAAGCACGATTACAACAGGCCACGGCGGAGTTGGATCTGCGGCGCCGCCAGCTGAACTACACGACCTTGCGTGCGGGCGCGGCCGGCGTCATCACGCGCGTCGCCGCAGATGTTGGCGCAGTACTCGCCCAGGGGCAGGCGGTGGTGACGCTCGCTCAGCCGTCCGAGCTGGACGTGGTGTTCGACGTGGCGGATACGCAGGTCGACACAGTTCGGAACTCGAAGACGGTCGCCGCCGCCCTTTTGTCGGCGCGCGATAAGCCGCTTACAGCATACGTGCGCGAGGTCTCACCCAGCGCCGATCCGATCACGCGCACTTACCGGGTGAAGTGCACTCTGCCCGGTCAGCCGCCCGGTTGGCACCTGGGCTTGAACGTGATCGTCACGCTCGAGGCCGGGCACGCACCTCAAGGCATCCGAATTCCCTCCACAGCTCTGTACGAAAAGGATCGCAAGAGCGCGGTGTGGATCGTGAAGGACGACCAAACCATCGAGCTGCGTCCGATCGTAGTGTCTCGTTACGACACGGATAGTGTCGAGGTAGCGAGCGGGCTTCGCGGCGGCGAGCGCATCGTCACCGCCGGCGTGCACAAGCTGCTGGTGGGGCAAAAGGTACGGCTGCTGTCGGACTCCGGGAAATGAACCATTTCAACGCCTCCGCTTGGGCGCTTGAGCACAAGTCATTCGTCGGATTCCTGATGGTCGTGCTTTCTCTGGCCGGTCTGCTTTCTTACGAACAGCTCGGGCGGGACGAGGATCCGCCGTTCACCATCAAAGTGATGGTTGTGCGCGCCCTCTGGCCCGGCGCCACCGCGGAGGACACGGCACGCCAGGTAACGGATCGGATGGAAAAGGCCCTGCAGTCACTGCAGTGGATCGACTACATCTCGAGCTATACCAAGCCCGGCGAAGCCACACTGATGGTGCAGCTGAAGGATCAGACTCCTCCTGCGGCAGTGCCCGACCAGTGGTATCAGGTACGCAAGAAAATCTCGGATATTCGACAGACTCTGCCGCTGGGTACTCGGGGCCCGTTCTTCAATGATGAATTCGGCGATGTCTATGCGGTCATCTACGCCTTCACGAGCGATGGCTTCAGTTACCGGGAACTGCGTGACACCGTGGAATCGGTCCGGTCAGAGCTTTTGCGCGTTCCGAATGTCGGCAAGGTCGACCTGATCGGCGTGCAGAACGAAGTCGTGTATGTTGACTTTTCGACGCGCGAGCTGGCCGGCCGCGGCATCAATCCCGATCAGCTGGCGGAGTCGCTGCGCGCGCAGAATGCCGTCAATGCGTCCGGTGTCCTCGAAACCTCGAGCGATCGAGTGGCCGTGCGCGTGAGCGGCCAGCTCAATACCACCGCGAATATCGAGCAGTTGAGCATTAACGCGAATGGCCGGCTTGTGCCACTGCGCGATCTTGCGAGAGTTACCCGCAGCTACGAAGACCCGCCCTCTACGCTTTTCCGCTACGACGGCCAGCCTGCAATCGGTCTGGCCGTGGGAATGGTGAAGGGCGGCAACATTCTGGAAGTCGGCAAGGGCATCGCGACGAGTATGCGTCGGATTGAAGCGGATTTGCCGGTGGGAATCGATCCGCATCTGGTCGCGAACCAACCGCAGGTGGTGCAGGAGTCGGTAGGTCACTTCACTCGCGCACTCGGCGAGGCCGTTTTAATCGTGTTGCTCGTCAGCTTCGTCAGCCTCGGAGTGCGCGCCGGTGTGGTCGTCGCGGTGTGCATCCCGTTGGTGCTCGCGATCACATTCCTGGCCATGAACCTCGAAGGCATCAGCCTGCAACGCATCTCACTCGGTGCGCTGGTAATCGCGCTCGGCCTTCTGGTCGACGATGCGATGATCGCGGTAGAAATGATGATTCGCAAGCTCGAGGAAGGCTTCGATCGTTTCAAGGCCGCCACATTCGCGTACACGTCCACGGCGTTTCCGATGCTGACCGGCACGCTGGTGACGGTCATTGGATTTCTACCGGTCGGCTTCGCAAGAAGTGCAGCGGGAGAATACTGTTTCACCCTGTTCGCCGTGGTCGCGATTGCGCTGCTGGTGTCTTGGATTGTTGCCATTGTCTTCATACCCTACCTCGGCAATCTGATTCTGACAGAACGACCCACACAGGAGGCCCCTCATCAAGAGAGCCGGATGACAGCCCTGTTTCGCAAGCAACTCGTTTGGGCGCTGGGACGGCGGCGCTGGGTGGTCGCTGGAACGGCGGCACTGTTCTTCGTCTCGCTCGCAGCATTCACGTTGGTGGAGCAGCAGTTTTTCCCGGCTGCAGACCGGGACGAGCTGCTGGTGAGTCTCACGTTACCGCACAGTGGGTCCATCGCGGGCACTCAAAGCGAGGTCGCGCGCCTGGAGAAGGTCCTGCTCGAGGACCCGGGCGTCGCGTATCACAGCTTTTATGTCGGGGCCGGCGCAGTGCGATTTTATTTGCCGCTTGATGTGCAGCTCGAGAACGCCAATTTCGCTCAGGCCGTGGTGGTAACCAGGAGCTACGACGTGCGGGACATCGTACGCGACCGGTTACAGAAGGCGCTCGACGAACAGTTTCCGGCGGTGCTGTCGCGGGTTGAGCCGCTCCAGCTCGGACCGCCCGTGGACTGGCCCATTCAGTACCGGGTCGGCGGGTCGGACATCGGCAAGGTTCGGACACTCGCAGACCAGGTATCTGCAGTGCTGCGAGCGAATCCGAACACTCGCACCATTAACTTCAACTGGTACGACATGGGTCGATCCGTGCTCGCCACCGTTGACCAAGAGAAAGCGCGGCTGGTGGGAATGACATCGGAGCAGGTTGCGGGATCATTGAATGACGTCCTGTCAGGGCGAACAGTCACACAAGTGCGAGATGACATCTATCTGATCGACGTGCGTGGGCGTGCAGTGGATCAGGATCGCAGGGATCTTGGAGCGCTTCGCGATCTTCAGATTCGACTGCCCAATGGCAACTCCGCGCCGATTGCGCAAATCGCCAGCTTTTCCTACGGGCTGGAGGAACCTGTGGTCTGGCGCCGGGATCGGCTGCCCACCATCACTGTGCAGGCCGATATCGTTCCGGGGATTCAAGCCGCGACCGTCAATCAGCAACTGGCGGGCGCCGTTGGGAAGGTTCGCGCATCGATGCCGCCGGGCTATCGACTGGAAGAGGGCGGAGCCGTGGAGCAAAGCGCCAAGGGCCAACGGTCGGTGCTGGCGGTGATCCCTGTAATGTTCATTTTGATGCTGTTCATCCTGATGGTCCAGCTGCAGAGCGTGCAGAAGCTCGCGATCGTCATGCTCACCGCACCACTGGGACTCATCGGCGTCACGCTGGCGCTGCTGCTCTCGCACAAGCCCTTCGGGTTCGTTGCGATGCTTGGAGTTTTTGCGCTCACTGGCATGATCATTCGGAATTCGGTCGTGCTGATCGCGCAGATCCAGGCGAACGAAAGCGAGGGGATGGACCGTTGGCAGGCAATCATCGAGGCCACGGTGCACAGACTTCGTCCCATCCTGCTGACGGCGGCGGCAGCGGTTCTGGGGCTGATTCCGATCGCCGGGGAAGTGTTCTGGGGACCGATGGCCTACGCGATGATGGGGGGCCTTCTTATCGCAACGGTCCTGACGCTGTTCTTCCTGCCTTCGCTATACGCGATGTGGTATCGCGTTCGAGCCGATGCGACTCAGACGTGATGCTCGCCTAACACCGGGAGCCTGAGCATGATCACTAAACCCTTGAGCCTTGGGCTCTTTGCTGCGCTGAATCTCTCTTTGTCGGCGGTGGCCGTTGCCGCCGACAGCATGAAGATCAACGACATCGTGATCGCCGGGCCGCTGCAGGCGGCGCAGCGCGAGGCAACCCTGAAAGCCGTCCGCGCCTTCTACGAGTTCTGGAACACCGGCGACGCAGCCTTGCTGAAGCAGGCCGTCGCGGAAAACTTTACCGACCGCACCCTGCCGCCGGGCCGTCCGCAGGGACCGGAGGGGCCGGCCTTCGCCTCGCGCCGCTTCCGCGCTGCCGTGCCGGACCTCAAGGTGACGGTGGAAAAGATGATCGTCGCTGGCGAATACGTCACTGTGCATATGAGCTTCACGGGACACTTCACCGGCTCCTTCGGCCAGACGCAGGGTAAGGGACAGCCGATCGCCTTCATCGCGACCGATCTCGTCAAGGTCGAGAACGGCCGCATCACCGACAACTGGCACATCGAGGA
>Ga0137415_10003775_pt1 | contig 15042 bp, 11 predicted proteins | sample CZODoug3_1_1_16f_FD_183082 | JGI IMG/M metagenome (GOLD analysis project Ga0137415, IMG submission 183082) | Vadose zone soil fungal communities from Angelo Coast Range Reserve, California, USA - CZODoug3_1_1_16fungal (Hybrid Assembly) | ecosystem: Environmental > Terrestrial > Soil > Vadose... | reverse complement strand
ACCGTCAAGGACTTCGTGAAGACCGAGCAGTACCCGCTGGCCACCAAGGACCCGGACGGCCGGCTGCTGGTCGGCGCGGCGGTCGGGGTCGGCGACGACGCGGCCGAGCGCGCCATGCTGCTGGTCGAGGCCGGCGTCGACGTCATCATGGTGGACACCGCGCACGGGCACTCCCGGCGCGTGCTGGAGATGGTGTCCCGGCTGGTCAAGGAGACCGGTGACGGGGTCGACGTGGTCGGCGGCAACGTGGCGACCCGGGAGGGCGCCCAGGCGCTGGTGGACGCCGGCGCGGACGGCGTGAAGGTCGGCGTCGGGCCGGGCTCGATCTGCACCACCCGAGTGGTCGCCGGGGTCGGCGCGCCGCAGATCACCGCGATCTACGAGGCTGCCCAGGCCTGCGCGGCGGCCGGCGTCCCGGTGATCGGCGACGGCGGCATCCAGTACTCCGGCGACATCGCCAAGGCCATCGCGGCCGGCGCCAGCACGGTCATGCTGGGCAGCCTGCTGGCCGGTACCGCCGAGGCGCCCGGTGAGCTGATCCTGGTCGGCGGCAAGCAGTTCAAGACCTACCGAGGCATGGGCTCGCTCGGCGCGATGCGGACCCGGGGCGCGGCCGACGGCACAGGCGCCCCGGGCAAGTCCTACTCCCGGGACCGCTACGCCCAGGACGACGTGCTCAGCGAGGACAAGCTGGTGCCGGAGGGCATCGAGGGCCGGGTGCCGTTCCGGGGCCCGCTCACCCAGGTGATGCACCAGCTGCTCGGCGGGCTGCGCTCCGGGATGGGCTACACCGGCTCGGCCACCATCGCCGACCTGCAGCGGGCGCAGCTGGTCCGGATCACCGCGGCCGGGCTCAAGGAGAGCCATCCGCACGACATCACGATGACCGTCGAGGCGCCCAACTACGTCACCCGCTGACCCATGGCGGTCACCCAGGATCACTGACATACGCTGGTCGTCGTGCGTGACCTTGTCGAGATCGGGATGGGCCGGAGTGCCCGCCGCGCCTACGACCTTCAGCAGATCGAGATCGTGCCCTCACGGCGCACCCGGACGTCGCAGGAGGTGTCGACCCACTGGCAGCTGGATGCCTACCGGTTCGACATCCCACTGGTGACCCATCCGACCGACGCCGTCGTGTCGCCGGCCACCGCCATCCGGATCGGGCAGCTGGGCGGGCTGGGCGTGCTCAACGCCGAAGGCCTGTGGGCCCGGCACGCCGACCCGGCCGCCCAGCTGGCCCGGTTGGTCGACGCGGCCGACGACGAGGACCCGGGCGTCGTCGTGCGGCTGCTGCAGGAGCTGCACACCGCGCCGATCCAGCCCGAGCTGCTCACCGAGGCGCTGCGCCAGGTGCGCGAGGCCGGCGTGACCCTGGCCGCGCGGGTCAGCCCGCAGCGGGCCAGGGAGCTCACGCCGCACCTGCTCGCGGCCGGCGTGGAGATCCTGTTCGTGCAGGGCACCATCATCTCGGCCGAGCACGTGTCCAGCGCCGGCCAGCCGCTCAACCTCAAGCAGTTCATCAACGACCTGGACGTGCCGGTGGTCGCCGGCGGCGTGGGTGACTACCGCACCGCGATGCACTTGATGCGCACCGGCGCGGCCGGCGTGCTGGTCGGCTACGGCGAGTCGCTGGCCACCACGACCGACACGGTGCTCGGTATCGGGGTGCCGATGGCCACCGCGATCGTCGACGCCGCCACCGCGCGCCGCGACTACCTGGACGAGACCGGCGGCCGCTACGTGCACGTGCTCGCCGACGGCGGGATCTACGGCTCCGGCGACATCGCCAAGGCCATCGCCTGCGGCGCCGACGCAGTGATGCTCGGCGAGCAGCTGGCCGAGGCGTCCGACGCGCCGGGCGCCGGCCTGTACTGGACGCCGGCCGCCGCCCACCCCTCGCTGCCGCGCAGCGACGTCACGGGCGTCGGCATGGGCGATCGGGACCTGGAGCACGTGCTGTTCGGCCCCTCGGACAACCCCGACGGCACCGTGAACCTGTTCGGTGCGCTGCGCCGCGCGCTGGCCAAGACCGGCTACTCCGACCTCAAGGAGTTCCAGCGGGTAGGCCTGACCATCCGCCGCTAGCCGTGGGTGCGCCGTGGTGGCCGCTGGTGCGCTGTGGTGGGTGCCGGTGCGCTGTGGTGGGTGCCGGTCCGCTGTGGTGGCCGCCGTCCGCCGTGGTGGGTGCCGGTCCGCTGTGGCAGCCGCCGTCCGCCGTGGTGGGTGCCCGACAGGTGGCCGCCGCCCATGCACAACGGCCACAATCCCGTGACGGCACACAGCGTCGCGTGCTGGCACACTCGCTTCGGAGGCGGCACACAGCGTCTTGCGCCGGCACACTCGCTTCGGAGGCGGCACACGAGTTGGAACTGGTGTGCCGCGTCCGGAATGCGTGCGTGAAACCCAGAACCCGTGTGTCGCCCACCGCGACGGGGGCTTTACGGCGGCTAGAACCCGTGTGCGATGGCCATCACCCTTCCCCGAGGGCGACAATCTGTGTCCGCCTGCCACAACCTGTGTCCGCCTGCCACAACCTGTGTGCGGCGGCTACCGCGAGCGCGCGTCGACGCAGTCGGGCACTCCCGGTAGGTGGCCGCCGCCCCGAATCAGTGATCATCAGGTCCCCAGGGCTGTTTTGGGCATGATCAAATGACCCTGGCGTCCTGATGATCACCCGTGGCCGTGACCCGCGCTACTGGCGGGACGCGTACACCACGACGTTGTCCAGGTAGGAGCGCGCGGCGCGGTCGAACGAGCCGCCGCAGGTGATCAGCCGCAGCGCCGAGCCGGGCACCGGGCCGTACACCGCCTCAGTCGGGAAGCCGAGCTTCGGGTAGTGCCGCACGCCGTCCACCCGGAACCGCACCCGGTCGCCGTCGGACAGCCGCACCACCACCTCGTCGCCGGGACGCAGCTGCGCCAGCCGGTAGAACACCGCGGGTCCGGCCAGCGAGTCGACGTGCCCGGCGATCACCGCCGGCCCGAGCGTGCCGGGCACCGAGCCGCCGGTGAACCAGCCGGCCATGGCGTAGTTCGCCGGCACCTCCAGGCTGCCGTCCCGGTTGCGGCCCAGAGGTACCAGGCCTCGCGCGTCGACCCCGATCGCCGGGATGGTCAGCCCGATCGGCACCGCGCTCGGCACCCCGCCGGTGGGCGGGCTGGGCACCCCGCCGGTGGCCGCGCTGGGCACCCCGCCGGTGGGCGGGCTGGGCACCCCGCCGGTGGCCGAGGCGCTCAGGGTGGTCTGGGGCGCGGCGGCACCGGCGACTACCGGGTGGCCGAGCAGCCAGGCTGCGGCGAGGCTGTGCGAGAGCATGGTCGCGACCAACAGCGCCGCGGCCGGGCCGGCCGGCTCGGTCCGCAGCAGCAGCCGGGCCCGGTATCGCAACCGGGCCCGGTACCGCAGGCGGTGCCGCGGGCGTGCTGGGCTAGCCACGCAACCGCCGGCGCGGGCCGGCGCGCAGCGCGCCGACCGTGAGCGCGCCGATCACCAGCCCGACGACCAGCACCGCCGCCACCGGCGGCCCGGTCGCGGCGCCGCCGGCTCCGGTCTCCGCGCCACCCACCGGGGCGCTCGCGGTGCCGGTGCCGTCCATTAGCTCGGACAGCGTGAGTCCGCCACCCGCTTTGTTCAGCACCACGACGGTGCACACCGAGGCCGGCCGGACGTTCAGGGTGGCCGGCGCGGACGTGTCGCCGTACTTCAACGCGATGTCCCAATGGCCACCCGGCACGGTCACGTACTCGCCCGAGTCGCCGTAGCGCAGTCCGCTGGCCAGCGTCGGCCCACCGACCGCCGCGACGTCCATGGTCGTCGACTCCGGCGCGCCCTGCACCACGCGCACCTTGCCGTCGCCGCCGGCCGGGGCGGCCAGGTCATCGGTCAGCAGCTGGCCTCGGATGGTGCCGTTCGGGCCGTTCTCGAACACCAGCATCGTGTTCGCGGTGTCCGCCTTGACGTCCACGTTCGCGCTGAGCGCCGGGGGCGAGCTGGCCGGGGCGTTGGCCGGGCGCATGGACACCGTGTAGGTACCGGGGGCGAGCGCCGTGTACGGCGTGACGGCGCCGTAGCCGGCCTCCCGGAAGGCCACCCGCTGCGGCTGGCCGAACGGGGACAGGTAGATGTCCACCGGCGGGGCCCTCGGCGAGAGGTGGCCGAGGCGGACCCAGCCGGTCGGCGCACCGGGCGCGCCGGGCGCGTTCGGGGCGTGGGGTGCGGCGGCCGCGACCGCCGGCGCGGCGACGGTGCACAGCAGGGCGAACAGGACGGCGACCACGAGGTTGGCTGAGGCTCTTCGGTGCTGGGTCACGAGGGTGTCCTTGTCGTGAGGTGCATCAGGGGTTCGTCAGCGGGCGAGGAACGCCTCGAGCAGGTCCGGTGGGGCCAGCGGCGAGTAGCGGACGAGCACACCGGCCGGGGTCTCCGTCACGGCGTACGGGCGGAACGGGGCCAGTTGGGCCTCGAAGAACTCGACGACGGCGCGGCGCGCGGTGTCCGGGCCGGTGTCCGGTACGCCCTCCGGCGGCGGGCCGTCCGGGGCGAGCAGCAGCTGCCGCAGCGGCCGGTCGGCGGCCGTCTCACCGGGCATCGGGGGCAGATCGACGAGTCGGATCCGCTGCCGGGACAGCAGCCCGGCCAACGCGGTCATCGCGCACGGGTCGACCCGGCCGGCGCGCAGCTGGTCGAGCACCCCGGGGTCCGCGCTCAGCTGCGGCGACATGGTGAGCATCGCGCCGGCGGCCCGCCTGGCGGCCAGCTCGCGGGCCGGGTCGGGCGCGGTGCCCAGGGCGCCCGAGATCTCGAGCCGGTCCGGCGCCCCGCTCGCCCCGAACTCGGCGACCAGCGCGGCGGTGGCCGGCGGGCGGTCGCCCGGGGCGGACACCCACCAGGCCGGCGCCGAGGGGGTGTCACCGGTGCTGACCCGCGACCACGCCTCGGTGCCCGGGACCAGCGCGACGCGGGTGCGGTCGTCGGTGCGGACCTGGTCGGTGTCCGGCACGTTGTCCCGCAGCCAGGCGCGGGCGGCTGCGGCAGGTGGGGGCGCGGTCGCGGTGGGCAGCTCGGCCAGGTTGGCCGCCCAGACCACCGCGAGCACCCCGATCAGCAGCGCCGGCGCCAGCTGCGGCACGAACCGCCCCGCGCCACGGTCCCGGCCGGCGCGGCGGTCCGGCGGTTCGCCGCGCTCCGGCGGCTCGAAGCGCTCTGGTCGGCCGCCGCGGTTCGGTCGCTCGCGGCGGTCCGGGGGGCTGTACCGCCGCGCCGGCCGGGACCTGGCCAGCAGGTCCCGCTCGATGCCGGCGGCCGCCGCGGCGACCAGCACCGCCGCCAGCGGCAAGGCCGGGGTGGGTGCGGCGCCCAGCGGCAGGGCCAGCAGCGGCACGCCGAGCACCCCGACGGCCAACGCGCGCCGCCGGGGCGACGACCGCCCGCCCGGGCGCAGCGCGAGCAACCCCACCAGCAGCACGAGCGCCGGGGTGACCAGATCCCGACCCAACCAGCCGGGACCGAGCCAGTCGGGCACTGGCCCGCCGGTGGCGAGCCAGCCGGGGGCGAGCCAGCCAGGTGACCCACCCGACGGCGCCGCGACCACGGTGAACGCCGTGCCGACCCCGACGGTGAGCAGCACCCCGACCGCGATCAGCGCGGGCCGGCGGGGGTCGCGCTGCACGGCGCTGAGCAGCAGCACCGTGGGCAGCAGCGCCAGCGCGACCGGAGCGGTGAGCACCGCGACCGAGGTGCAGCCGATGATCACCAGGTCGATCCCCAGCGCGGCCCGGCCCACCCGGTGGCGCCCGGTCACCAGTACCAGCGCGGCCAGGGACCAGAGCAGGGCCAGGTTCTCCGGGGCGGCCACCCGGGCGGCACCGATCGCGGCCGGGCAGATCGCCAGCAGGGCCACCGCGAGCAGGGCCCAGCGCCGGACCACCCCGAGCCGCCGGGCCAGTACCCAGACGAGCAGCGCGGCCCCCGTCCAGAGCAGCGGCCCGCACTCGCGCACCGCACCCAGCGCGCTGGGCACCCGCCGCCACGCTCCGGTCAGCGAGCCGATCGCGGCGAGCTGCGGCGTGGCCAGCGACAGCAGCCGCGCCGGCACCGCACCCAGCGGCAGCCCCGTCCAGACCCCCGTCCTGCTCAGCGTGACCACCCCGGTGACCAGCGCCGCCTCCCGGTCGGTTGCCTCCGGGGTGTCGGACAGCGCGACCCAGCGCAGCGCGACGCCGATACCGAGCACCAGCGCGACGCCGGCCAAGCTCGGCGCGGCGGCCCGGGCCCTGGCCAATGGCGCGCGGTCGGCCGGCCGGCGGTGGCTGCGTTCGTCGCGGTGCGGCACGGCGTGGGTCGGCCGGCCATTCGGGGCCATGTGCGCGGGGTGGCCCCGGCGGTGCCCGACGAACGGGGTGGCCAGCTGGGACGCCCACGCGTGCGGGGTCGGCGCATTGGGCTCGGCGGACTGCTCGTTCGGCGGGCCGCCTCGCGGGTGGGGGAGCCGGCGTGCTCCGGTTGGCCGGTCCACAAGGGCCACCTTTTGACTACTGAATGTAATCAAGAACGTGGCAAGGCTAGTCCTGTGAGAGGCCGTGACCAGGCTGCATTCGGTCTAACTTTGGCCGAATGCTACGGACGGTGTCGAAAGTTGGGGCCGTTCGGGGCAACGCGGCCCGGTCCATCCCAGCCCGGACCCGGTCAGCTGCCGCTGGAGCGGTGGGTCGTCCCGCCGAAACCGCCGCGCTCGACCAGCGTCCGGCCGGACAGTGTCACGATGGTGACCTTCTTCGGCATCACGTTGCTGCCGCCGGCGGCCACCTCGCCGTAGCGGCCGGTCCCGCCGTACGTGTAGTGGTACTGCCGCGCGCCGCCTCGCCGCGCCGCCGACCAGCACCCGCTGGCGCTTCTTGCTCGGGTTGGCCGGCTCCTCGGACTCTGCTCCGGCGGGCTCCGGTTCCGGGGAGACCGGTGCCGTCGGTTCTGCCGGACCGGCCCAGTTGGCCTGGGCCTGGCCGGCCCGCGGTGCCGCCGGCGGGCCCGGCCACTGGGGCTGGCCCGGCGACTGGGGCTGAGCGGGCCACGGGGCCTGGGCCGGCGCGGGCCGCTGAGTTTGGGCGGGCTGCGCGGGCCACGGCGGCTGTCTTTGGCCAGGCCACGGTTGCTGGCCGGGCCACGGCTGTTGGCTAGGCCAGGGTTGCTGGCCGGGCCACGGCTGTTGGCCCGGGGCCGGCCACGGTGGCGACCCCTGCCCGGGCGACCCCTGCCCGGGCGAGGCCGGCCGCGCGGGCGCGCCCCAGCCGGCCTGCTCCGGGTCGTCCTCGGGCGTCGCTCGATCGGCCCGGACGGCGTCCGGCCGGCGCGGCTCCCCCGCTGTGTCCATGGTCCCCTCCGGGGCGGAGGGTAGCGCTGCGATGCAGGTCAGGGCCCCTTAATTGATTGCCGGGGCTCGGCAGGGGTCAGCCGCCGCCGGCTTGGATGCTGGCCGAGATCTCGCCGGCAAGTTGCACGTCCAGGTTCGTGATGCCGCCGGCGGAGTGGGTCGAGCAGCGGAACGTGAGGGTGCGCCAGCGGATGTCGATGTCGGGGTGGTGGTTGGCGCGCTCGGCCAGTTCGGCCACGCGGTCCACCACCGTGATGGCGGCGGGGAAGCTGGGCAGCTGTGCGGTCCGGACCAGCGCGTCGCCCTCCCGCGCCCAGTCCGGCAACTCACGCAGTGCCTCGGTGACGGCGGTGTCGTCGAGCAGATCAGCCATGTCGGCATGGTCCCGCATCGCGGCGTCCGCCGCCCAACCGGCGCAGCGAGTGCTCAGGCCTCGCGGCGCAGTGTGCCGGCGACCGCGACAGCCAGCCCGACCACCAGGTAGCCGAGGGCGAGCAGGGTGCTGTGGGTCAGGCCCTCGGTGGGCACCGGGTCCCGCAGCAGGTCGGTGATCGAGCCCCAGCCGCTGGTCAGCAGTACCGGGCGGAGCCAGCCGAGGGAGGGGATCACGTTGAGCACGCCGGACACGATCGCCGCGCCGAGCACGGCGGCCGGCACCAGCAGCGGGTGCTCGGTCAGCGCCGAGACGGCCAGCGCAACGGCACCGACGGCGGCGACCTGAAGCAGTGCCCAGCCGGCCGCCACGGCCACCCGCCACATCGCGTGGCCGAACCCGACCGACGTGCCGGACAGCGTGAGCAGCTGCCCACCGCCACCGACGCAGGTCAGCCCCGCCAGCAGCCCGACCGCGGTGACCACCGCGACCTCCAGCACGGCCACCGCGAACACGCCGAACGCCTTGACCAGCACCAGCCTGACCCGCCCGATCGGAGCCAGCAGCTGCCCGCGCAGGCTGCCGTGCGCGGCCTCGCCGGCGAGCGCCTCGGCCGCCGCGATGCTCACCCCGAGCGGCAGCAGCAGGAACAGCGTCACGCGCAGCGCGGAGATCGGCAGCATCAGCCCGTTGCCGGTGATCGCCGCGATCAGCCCCGGCCCCGGGCCTGGCGCGGCGGCCAGCGCGTCGCCGGCCGGCCCCCGGGCGCCCACGCCGATGCCGATCAGCAGCGGCACCAGCGCGAGCACCGCCAGGGTGATCAGTGTGCGGGGTCCGGCCAGCCCGAAGCGCAGCTCGGCGCGCAGCAGCCGGACCAGCGGCGCGGCCGGCCGGCCGGTCAGCTTGGCGGCGAACGCGACGGCCCGGCAGTCGGAGTGCCGGCCGGGCGCCGGGCCGGCGGTACCAGCGGACGGACTGTCGCCAGGGGCGGGCTCGCCCCGGGTGGCTGGGTCGGCGGGCCCGGTCATGCGCCGTCCTCGGTGAGTTGGACGAACAGCTCCTCGAGCCCGGTGCGCCTGCGGCGGGCCTCGGCGACCGGGACCCCGGCGTGCACGAGGGTGCTCAGGACCAGCTCCGGCGGGGTGTCGGACAGGTCGGCGACGACCAGCCCGCGCTCGGTGTAGCCGGGGATCCGGGCGGCGCGCAGCGCGGCGAGCGCGGCGTTCGGCTGGCTGGTGTGGATCTGCAGGGCCGGGCCGTCGGCCTCCAGCAGCTCGGCCAGCTCACCGGTGGCGACGACCGAGCCGGTGGTCAGCACGGCCACGTGGGTGCAGGTCTCCTCGACCTCGCTGAGCAGGTGCGAGGACAGCAGCACGGTGGCGCCGGCGGCGTGCAGCTCGGCGATCAGCCGGCGCACCTCCCGGGTGCCGGCCGGGTCCAGCCCGTTGGTCGGCTCGTCCAGCACCACCAGCTTGCGCGGCGCGAGCAGCACGGCGGCCAGCCCGAGGCGTTGCTTCATGCCGAGCGAGTAGGTCCGGTACGGGCGGTCGGCGCCGGTCGCGCGGGCCAGCCCGACCCGGCGCAGCGCGGTGTCCACCGCGTTCGGGATCGCCGCCGTGGCCAGTAGCGGCTCGGCAGCCGCGCAGCGGGCCAGGTTGTCCCGCCCGGACAGGTGCGGGAGGAAGCCGGGCTCCTCGACCAGCGCGCCGACGTGCGGCAACACGCACCCCGCCGACCTCGGCATCGGCTGCCCGAGCAGCTCGACGGTGCCCCCACTCGGCCGGGCCAGACCCAGCAGCAGGCGCAGCATCGTGGTCTTGCCGGAGCCGTTGGGGCCGAGCAGGCCGAGTACCGCGCCGGCCGGCACGTCCAGGTCCACCGAGTCCAGCGCCACGGTCCGCCGGTACACCTTGCGCAGTCCCCGGACCCGGGCCGCCGGTGGTCCGGGCAGCCGCCATCCCGGGCCGGCCGTCGGGGTCGGCTGGTTGTCGGGGGGCTCCGGCCGGGTGCAGATCGTGCCGCCGGACCGCCGCGCCGGGCTCATCTGCCGCTCAGCGCCTCGGTGAGTACCTGGGCGGGTACCGCGCCCGTGGCCATCCGGCCGTCCGTGGTGATCACGGCGTTGCCGATCGGGGTGCTGACCAGCCGTCCCTTGCCCCACGGCCCGCTGATCGGGCTGCTGATCCGCTGCATCAGGTCCACCGCGCTACTGTCGGCCGCGGTCGCGTGGGCCGGCCGGTTCGCCGAGGCCAGCAGGGTGTTCGACGGCCGCACCCTGCGGACCAGCACGGTGTCCCAGCCCCGCCCGATCAGCGCGGAGCCACCGGGCGCGGCCGGTGCGGCGGTGTCCCGGGCAACCGGTACCGCCTTGCCGGGTGCCGGCTCGCGCAGGTCGGCGGCGGGCACGGCCGTGCCCGCGAGGCTGGGCAGCGCGGGGTGCGTGGCGAGCGGCCCGGTCGGGTCCGACGCGCCGGCTGGGGTGAGCCCCGCCGGGGGCGCCGGCAGCCGCACGACCTGCACGCCGGGGCCCGGGGTGAAGGTGAACAGCGCCGGGTCCTGCTGGCCGAAGCTGATCTGGCTGAAGCCGATCCGCAGCGCGGGCTCGGTGGAGCCGTTCGCCAGCACTGACACCTCCAGCGGCAGCCGGGTCTGCCCATCCACCGCGACCCGGATCTCGCGCAGCAGAGTTCGTTCGGTCGGCACGGGGTCGAGCACCAGCTGGTAGGTCGCCCGGTCGGCGACCATCGCGGTCGGATCCACCCGCACGGTGCTGTCGGGGCGCAGCATGGCAAGCACGGCGCTCGCCACGTCCACCGGGTTGCCCATCATCGCGCCGCCCTGGGACCGGCCGCAGCCGCTCCGGGTGTGGTCGGCCTGGATCGCGGGCAGCCCGGCCATCGTCGGCATCGCGGGGGCCCCGGGCAGCAGCGGCATGCTGGGCAGACCCGGCAGCACCGACAGTCCGGGCAGCTCGGGCATCGCCGGCGTCGCGGGCAGCCCCGGGGCCAGCGGACCGGGCCGGCCGGACGGCGTACGGACCACCGATCGGGTGGCGGAGTTCCAGAACCACACCGTCGTGCCGTCGTCCACGATGGTGCGCTCACCGTCCGGATCGGGCAGCGCGATGCGGCGTCGGCCCCGGTCGTCGTACCAGAGCCGGGCGGTCCGGGTGCCGCCGTTCGACTGGGTGAGGCCGGGCAGCCCGAGCCGGGAGTCGAGCTCGACCGTGCCGGCGAGCGGACCGTGGTTGGCCAGCCGGATCGAGGCGATCAACTCGTCCGCGGTGACCGCCGGAAGGCCTGGCTGGGCGGGTGCCGGGGCGGGTCGGAGCGCGGTCGCGACCAGCGCCGAGGCGAGCACGATCGCGACGGCGCCCGAAAGCGCCACTGCGAGCCGGCCCGTATGCATGCGGCAAGGGTGAACCATGTGCTCTGAGAACGCCCTGAGAGATTGTGATCTCGTTGAGAGGTTCTCCGCGTAGCGTCGTCTCCGATGCCTAGAGTGCTGGTGGTCGACGATGAGGCCGGGGTGCGTACTGCCCTCGGTCGTGGCCTGACGGCCGAAGGTTTGGACGTGGTCACGGCGGCCGACGGCCCCACCGCCTTGCGTGCCGCGTTGACGGGCAGTTTCGACCTGATCCTGTTGGACATCATCATCCCTGGCCTGTCCGGCTACCGGGTGCTCGAGCAGCTGCGCAACGAAGGGGTGGACACCCCGGTGCTGCTGATCTCGGCCAAGGACGGCGAGGTGGACCAGGCGGACGGCCTGGACCTCGGCGCGGACGGCTACCTGGTGAAGCCGTTCTCGTTCGTCGTGCTGGTCGCCCAGGTGCGGGCGCTGCTGCGCCGCCGCGAGGCGGAGCGCGGCCAGTCCGGGCGGCGGTTGCGGCTCGGTGAGCTGATGGTGGACCCGGCGACCAAGCAGGTGAGCTGGTCCGGCCGCCCGGTGGAGCTGAGCCCGCGCGAGTTCGCCGTGCTGCACGCGCTGGCCAGCCGGCCGGACACGGTACTGAGCAAGGACGAGCTGCTCCGGATGGCCTGGGGCGGCGAGCAGGCGGCGAGTCGCAACGCCGTCGAGGTCTACGTCGGCTACCTGCGCCGTAAGCTGCAGGCCGTGGGCGCCGGACATCTGCTGCGCACCGTGCGTGGCCACGGCTACCGGGTGGGAGCCTCGGGGTGAGACGGCCGGCGGTTCTCGCCGGCTGGTGGGCCCGTCGCAGTCTCCGCGTCCGGATCACGATCGCGGTCGGCGGCGTCGCCATGTTCGCGATCGGTGCGTTGGCCTGGCTGGCCACCGGGCTGGTCGGCATCACGATCACGGGCGCGGTGGACGTCGAGCTGGCCCGCGCCGCCGCGAGCGCCACCGGCCAGCTCTCCGCCGGGGTACCCGAGGACTCCGTGGTGCCCGCCGACCAAGCGGTGGACGGGGTCTCCGAGCGGATCGTGATCCGGGTGACCGACACCGCCGGCCGGCCGCTGGACGGCACCACGCCGCTGCCGCTGGACGCCGGGCTGGTCCGCAGGCTGGCCAGCGGCGACGCGGTCACCGTGAACGAGCCGGAGGGCCTGACCAGGTGGTTGGGCGTGGTGGCCATCGCGCCGAACGGCTCGCCCCGACTCGTGCTGGCCGCCGCCCACCTGATCGGCTACACGTCGGTGCTGCGCCGGGGCGCGATCGGGCTCGGGTTGGCCGCCCTGCTGGCCGGCATCGGGGTGGCGCTGGCCGCCTGGACGGCCGTCGGGCTGGCGCTGCGCCCGGTGGACCGGATGCGCGCCGCCGCGATCAGCCTGCCGCCGGGGGAGCGGCTGCCGGTGCCGCCGGCCGAGGACGAGCTGCGCGCACTGGCCGAGGAGCTGAACGAGCTGCTCGCCCGCCGGGATAACGCGTCCGCCCGGCTGGAGCGGTTCACCGGGGACGCCGCGCACGAGCTGCGCTCGCCGGTCGCCGCGATCCGGGCGCAGGCCGAGGTCGCCGTCGTGCACCCCGACCCGGCGCTGGCCGAGGAGACCCTGCGCTCGGTGGCCACCGAGGCCGCCCGCCTGTCCGAGCTGCTGTCCGACCTGCTGGCGCTGGCCCGCGCGGACGCCGGGGCCCGCCCGCCGGCCACCGCCGTGGACATGGTCACCGAGGCCCGCAAGGCGATCGCCAGGGCCGAGCAGGCCGCCGAGATGCAGGCCGCCGAGCTGGAGCGCGCGGCCAGCCAGAACGGGCACCTGCCCGAGCACCTCGGCTCGACAGCCGAGGGCAACGGGCGGGCCCGGGGCAAGCTCGTCGAGGCGGAGGCGGACGGCGCGCTGTCCGCCGAGGCCGGGTCCGCCGGCCGGCTGGAGGGCGGTCGACCCGGGGGCGGCGAGTTCGGCGCTGAAGTGCTCGGCTCTGAGGTACTCGGCTCTGAGGTACTCGACGGACCCGAGTTCGACGACGCCGAGCTTCGGGACGACCGGCTCGACGACGCCGAGCCGCGGCACGACGTGTTCGACGACTCCGTGCCGAGGGACGACCAGTTCGACGGCGACGATTTCGAGGACGACGAGTTCGAGGAGGACAGCGCCGCCGCGCCGGTGCTGATGGCGCCGGCGATCACGCTGACCGCGCCGGTCCGGGTGCTGGCCGCCGCGTCCCCCGGCGAGGTGGGGCTGGTACTGGACAACCTGCTCGGCAACGCCCGCCGCTACGCCAGGAGCCGGGTCTGGGTGTCCGTGCTGCCGGCCGGCCGTTCGGTGCGGCTGGTGGTGGACGACGACGGGCCGGGGGTGCCGGAGGCCGACCGACGCCGGGTGTTCGACCGGTTCACCCGGCTGGAGGCGGATCGGGGCGGCGTGAGCGGCGGAGCCGGACTGGGCCTTGCGCTGGTCATGGCGCTGGTGACCGGGCGCGGCGGCGCGGTGCGGATGGCCGCCAGCCCGGACGGCGGGGCGCGGGTGGAGGTGCGCTGGCCGTCGGCCGCGGCGCCGCCCGGCACGGGGTGAGCAGCCCGCCGGGGTGTGAGTCTGATCGCACCGGGGGCCGGGTCGTGGTGGGCGCGGCGATCGTCCGGGACGGCCGGCTGCTGGCCCAGTGCCGGGCCACGCCGGCCGAGCTGGCCGGGCGCTGGGAGCTGCCCGGCGGGCGGGTGGAGCCGGGTGAGTCCGAGCCGGCGGCGCTGCGCCGGGAGTGCCGGGAGGAGCTGGGCGCGCGGATCACCGTGCTCGGCCGGCTCGGTGCGGACGTGCCGCTGCCCGGCTCGAGTGCCTCGGTACTGCGGGTTTACGCCGCCGAGGTGGCCAGCGGGTCGCCGGAGCCGCGCGCGGTGGAGCACGCCGGACTGGTCTGGGTGGACGCCGCCGGGCTGGCCGCGCTGGACTGGTTGCCGGCGGACCGGGTACTGCTACCGGAGCTGGCCGGCCTGCTCGGACCCGTCCGGACAACCGCTCGGGAGCTCGAGCCGGGGGCGCGCGCGTTACCACTCGGGGCGCCCTCTGCGCAGCCGGGCGTGACCAGCGTCGTAGCTGGGCGCCAGTCCCCGCGAGGTACCCTTGAGGTACCGCCCCTTGATCTCAGGAGTACCTGCGTGCCCACCCAGGCTTTGGACCGTCCTCGTGCCTCACTGCGCACCGACCTGCGCAACGTGGCCATCGTGGCGCACGTGGACCACGGCAAGACCACCCTGGTGGACGCCATGCTGCGCCAGTCCGGCGCGTTCGGCGACCGCAGCGAGCCGCAGGACCGGGTGATGGACTCCGGGGATCTGGAGCGCGAAAAGGGCATCACCATCCTGGCCAAGAACACGGCGGTCAGCTGGCGGGACATGACGATCAACGTCATCGACACCCCCGGCCACGCCGACTTCGGTGGCGAGGTGGAGCGCGGCCTGGCCATGGTGGACGGCGTGCTGCTGCTGGTCGACGCGAGCGAGGGCCCGCTGCCGCAGACGCGGTTCGTGCTGCGCAAGGCGCTCACCGCGCACCTGCCGGTGGTACTGGTGGTGAACAAGACCGACCGCGCCGACGCCCGCTGTGCCGAGGTGGTCGATGAGTCGCTCGAGCTGCTGCTGGAGCTGGCCGACGAGCTGGAGCTGGGCGAGGAGAGCACCGCCGGCCTGCTCGACCTGCCGGTGGTCTACGCGAGCGCCCGGGCCGGCAAGGCCAGCCGGGAGCGCCCGGTGGACGGCACCGTGCCGGACGCCGAGGACCTGACGGCCCTGTTCGAGGTGCTGATCAAGGCCGTGCCAGCGCCCGTCGACGACTCGGACGCCCCGCTGCAGGCGCACGTCACCAACCTGGACGCGAGCACCTACCTGGGCCGGATCGGGCTCTGCCG
>Ga0137415_10003774_pt1 | contig 15043 bp, 14 predicted proteins | sample CZODoug3_1_1_16f_FD_183082 | JGI IMG/M metagenome (GOLD analysis project Ga0137415, IMG submission 183082) | Vadose zone soil fungal communities from Angelo Coast Range Reserve, California, USA - CZODoug3_1_1_16fungal (Hybrid Assembly) | ecosystem: Environmental > Terrestrial > Soil > Vadose... | reverse complement strand
CGCGGTCCAGGCCCAGAGTAATGGCTGTGACGCCGTCATCAGGCTGAACCAAAAGTTTCCCTACGCGGGCTTGTTGCGAATTACGGTTGTTGGCCCTCGCTGGTGATGCAATACGTGGCATTGCATTTGCTTGTGCAAGGATATGGCCACGCCCTTGTGTCCGCTCTCAATCTCATCAATCCATTCGTAGTTACAGCTTCTTACAAAGGGTGGCGCTCGCACTGTTCTTAACAACCATAGGCGCTAACGCCCAGGTAAGGCCAGATGCGAAAAACGCGTTCCTCCGTTCGGAAAAAATTACACACGAGCCAAATGCAGTGCTTTGGGAGGATCCCAAGGATATCTCGCTGCGGAATCTTCGGTACGGAGAAGGCGGCGAGGCCGGCCTCGGGAGGGCGATCGTGCGTCGCGCGCGTCCAGCGATCGAGAGTACCTTCGAACATCGCCGCGATCGCCGCCGAGACCAGCGCGTCCTTCGAGGAAAAATGCGCGTAGAATCCGCCGTGCGTCAGCCCCGCCTGCTTCATTACCCGAGCGACACCCAGGCGGTGCGGGCCCTGCCGGCGGATCGCCTTGGTGGCTTCTTCCAGCACCCGCCGGCGGGTCTTCTCTTTGTGGTCCGGTTGGTAGCGCATGATCTAGTTCTTGACGCCGTAATCCGGATTTCCCACCTCGCCAGCATTGATCTCGTCGTTGGTCGGCGAGTGCCCACCGATCGCGCGGTTCCTGTAATCCACGCTATCCGGGTTTCCCGTCTCGGTGGCGTTGATCTCGTCGTTCGTGGACGAGCGGCTACCGGTTGCGCGGTTCCTGTAATCCAGGCTGTGCGGGTTTCCTGCCAGTGCGCGGGCTTCGTCCGTGCTGGTCGCAGTCGTGTCCCCACGCGCCATCCTCGGTGCGGCGGCGGAGAGCGCGAGTGCGGCGGTCAGTGAAAGACTGAGTTTCGAGATCATCGCAGGCCTCCTTCGGATCGTACTACCTTCATATGATGGCTGTCAGATGAAGGAGACTGTGGAGGGTTTCGCGCGGGTTCCGCACTCGCCGCGGCTGCGTATGCTGGTTCGGTCAACGCGGCCCGACGTCTCGGGATTGTCTCATGTGTCATCCGGAGCGGGACGGTGCGCGCGTTTCCGGAGGGCGGAAAGGCACCCCCGGTGCTGTTCGGAACGGGGGGAGACCATCGGCGACGCGCAGTTCATCGACGGCGGCGTCGCAGGCGGGACCGTGACCGCGCTCGAGCGCGTCGATCTGTTCGTGATCCGATCGGAGAAATTGGCCGATGCGCTGGCTGGCCACCCGGAGGCGGGATACGAGCTCTATCGCGCCATCGCGAGGTCGCTCGCCGGGCGTCTGCGCCGCGCCGTCGGCATGCTCGCGTTCGCCACGGAACGCAAAGACCGATCCTGAACCTCGAGTGGGTGACTGCGATCCGCCGGCACGATCGGACGCCAGGCGAGCGCCTCGGGCGACGGCCACATTCGCGGCATGGCCGTTCGCCCGAGCTGGCACGGGAACGATCGAACGCTGACCACGGATTCGTTCGTGTCAGGGAAATCCCCGCTACTTCCCGTTCGAGTGCAGGCCAGTCTCCGGATCGAGGAACAGCTTGTCCAATCTACCGTCGTCCGCGCGTCGATCGAAAGCAAACAGGTTGTTCAGCGACCCGGCTTTGCTGTCGAATGAGAAGTTTCCGATGCGGGCCGTCTGCCAGTTGTCCTCGATGAATCGCAAGATGCTGCTCTGATCCGTCACGCTGTGGTCGACGAAGTTCGCGCGTGCGTAGGGTGAGATGACGAGCAGCGGCTGGCGAGGACCGTACCCGCAACGGTCCTGGTACATACCCAGCGTCTGTTGCGCATCGGCGCGCGCTCCACAGCCCGTCGCGGTGAGCGCGTCGTTCACGGGGTCCTGAGACTGGTTGACGATCGGTCCCATCACGTGAGCGTACCAGCCGTCCGAGTCGTCGTACGCGATGATCACCGCCGTGTCGTGCCAGAAGGGGGTGCGCTGGAGGTTGTTGATGGTGGTGACGATGAATTCCTGCTCGTCGAGCGGATCGGAGTAGCCGGCATGGCCGTCCTGGTATGCCGGGGCCTTGAGGAATGAAACGGCAGGGAGGTTGCCGGCGTCGACGGCGGCCCAGAAGTCGGTCAGATCGTACTGGTGATTCGCCTGGTCGGTGCGGCCGATCGCCGCGACGGAGCCGGGCGGAAGGTGAGCGGGGTTCGCGGTGGACGTGAAGTATTGGAACGGCTCGTGGTGCGGGATGTAATCGCGACTCACCACGCCGGCCTTGTTGGCGTGGGTCTGCGTGCAGTTGCGAAACCCGCCCTGGAACCAGCCCCAGGTGACGCCATTGGCGTTGAGCAGGTCGCCGATGTTGCGGTTGTTCGGGTCGATGGACGTGGTCCGGTCACGAGTGTCGCAGACATCGCCGGTCGGCTGTGGATCGCCGATCACCGTGCCCGCCAAGGTCACGGCGGGGCTCGTCAACGCGAACCCGTGCGTCTGGCCCGAGATCAGATTGAGCGCGCCCGGCGTCGACGGACCGAACGTGGTCGAATAGGAGTTGTCGCTCATCGCGAACGCCTGCGCGTAGTTCCACAGCGCGGTGACGGTGTTGCCGTCATAATAGCCCATCACCTGCCCGCTGGGCTCGCCGTTCGGGCCGGCGCCGCGGCCGACCTTCTCGACGAAGAGATCCATCAGGCCGGAGTCGTAGGCGCGCTGCTCGTCGGTGTAGTTGTGGTCCTGGTCGGCCGTCTCGAACCGCGACCGGTCGAGACGGAAGGGCTGCACGGAGTTCGGGTTGTTGGGCGCGAGCAGCGATGCGTTGAGGCCGTTGACGCTGGGCGTGTCCGGGCGCGGGTGGAATTCGGGCTCGCCGGGTGGATTCAGTGCATGCGGGTAGGTCGCGAAATAGTGATCGAAGGAGACGTTCTCCTGGAAGAGCACCACGAGGTGGCGGATGGGAGTCGTCGTCTCGGGTCCTTTGTTCGGAGCGGCGGCGACCGACCCGGCGCAGAGGCCGGTGAGGAGCGCCGCCAGCGCGATCCACCTGCGCGGCCGGGTAACGAGCGTCATGGGCGATGCCTCCGTAGCGCGCCGGCTCGGTACCGGGCGCGGGGGCGGGAATCTATCCGCGAGCAAACGAGCGCGCGCGTGATTCTCCAGTGACGTTCGTGCGAACTGTTCGTCGCGACCGCACTCAGGACCGGACCGGGTCGACGACCTCATTCCCCCACGCTGAATGGCTGCGGCCAGCGTGCCGAAGGCGCGGCCCCTGCGCGTCAGCTCTTACTCGGCGCGGATCGCGCTCGTCCTCCTCTCCTCGCTCGGCTTCCTCATCGAAGGCCGGCGGCTGCGCGGGAACTCGCGCAGCGAAGTCACGCACACCGCGATCCGCGTTCCTTCAGGGGCGCGCTCGCCTATCGCATGCTCGGCGAAATGGGTCGCGCCGAGGACGCGGTGCAGGAGGCATGGGTCCGCTGGCAAAAGCGCACGGTCGAAGTCGGCTCGCCCAAGGCTTATCTCGGGAAGGTGGTCACGCGCCTTTGCCTCAATGAGCTCGACTCCGCCCGGGCGCGCCGCGAGGAGGGCCGGCCCGACCGGCTCCCCGAGCCGATCACGCTCGACGAGAACGGGGTCGGACGCGTCGAGGTCCTCGATCAGATCTCGATGGCATTTCTCGTCGTCCTCCAGCGGCTCAGCCCCGCTGAAGCAGCTTCTCGCCGACGACGCAGTGATGATCGCGGACGGCGGGCCGGAGGGCGTCCGCATCAAGGGCGTGCGCAACCTGCCTCGGCCGCTGGTCGGCAGCGAGAAGATCGCCGCTTTCGTGTCGGCCTTCGCGCGCCGGTCCTCGCCTGTGTTGGAGACGCGCGAGTGCGAGCTCAACGGGCTGCCCGCGATCGTCGCCTTGCAGGAGGGCCGTCCGGTGGTGGCCATCCTCCTGGCGGTGGCGGAGGGGCGCATCCGGCGCGTCTTCCTCCAGGCGGACCGCGAGCGCCTCAAGCGTATCGGATTCGTCCACTGGGCTGGACCAACGCCGGAACGACGAACGACGGAAACGCCATCGGATCATTGCCGCAAAACGAACCGGCCGAGGTGGCCCCGCCCCGCGAACGAAGCCGATTGCCGCCACTTGGCGGCGGTTGCAGGCGACCAAAGCAGGTGCCCGCAGAGGGCGCGCGGCCGATAGTCTCGGGGGTTCGGAGGTGGCTCTTGAGCTGACTACCGAATGGGGGGATGAATGTCATGTCCACGGTATTGCTTGCAGTATTGCTCGCCGGGTCGACGAGCACGACGTACGTCGAGGTCCCGCCCAGCGGCGGCGGGATGATTTCGGGCAAGATCACTTACGACGGGAAGCCTCCCGCACCCGCCAAGCTGAGCATCAGCATGGATCGCCGGTACTGCGGCGCCAGCCGCGACGACGACACATGGCTGATCGGTCCGGACCAGGGTGTGAAGAACGTGGTTGTTTATCTATCGGACATCAAGAGCGGCAAGAAGATGAGCGCCGCGCAAAATCTCACGCTGAACCAGTCCGGCTGCCGTTACGTCCCTCGCATCACCGTCGTCGGGCAAGGCGCGACCCTCGAGATCAAGAGCAGCGATCCAGTCCTGCACAATGTCCATTCGTATCGGGAAGGGACCACGCTGTTCAACGTCGCCGTCCCGCCGGCGCAGAACTTCCAGATCTCGAAGAAGCTGGACAAGACCGGCGGCATCAAGCTCAAGTGCGACGTACACAATTTCATGCGGGCGGCGATTTTCGTCGCCTCGAATCCCTACTTCGCGATCACTGGCGAAGACGGCTCCTACGAGATCGCCGACGTGCCTCCGGGCACGTACACGGTCAATACCTGGCACGAGCTGGCCGGGCCCATCTCGGAACAGCTGAGCGTTCCGGCAGGAGGAGTGGTCGCCTGGAATCACAAGCTCAGGTGATTCGACTCGCCCGCAGCCCTCAGAAGTCGTACGTCATGCCCAGCGAAAACGCCTGTGGGCTGGTTCCGGTGAAGCAGCCGGTACCGTTGCCGATCAGGCTGATCCCGGGACTTGGGGTCAAAGTTGGAGTGCCGCCGTCCTTGCAGTCCCACGTCACGCCGTGGCCGCCTGCTCCCAATGCGTAGTGCGCCGCCGTGCTGTTCCGCATGTGGGCGTAGCTCGCGATGATCGTCGTCTTCGGGTTGAACCAGTGCCGGAGGCCGACGGCAAGCATGTCGGCGGTGTTGTCGATCGGGCCCGCCCCCGGATCGCCCGGAGTATTCGCAGCGTGCGCCCAAGCGCCCATCACGTCGTCGTCGGGTCCCAGCTTCTGCAGGGCGGACACGTAGTAGCCGTCACGCTGCCGCTCGTTGAAGGAGGAAACGTCGTTGCGCCACATCTTCTCGAAGATGCCGGACACCGTCGTTCCCGTCGGCTCGAACGTGTACTTCGCTCCGAATTTCCAGGCGTACTCGTTTGCGGTACCGACCACGGACGTTCCTGCCGGCGTGCCCTGCCCGGCATCCCCGGTCCGGTTCGCCTTCCTGTGCATTTCGTGCGAGGCGATCAGTTTCAGACCGAACCCGCGCCACTCGGCGGAGAAGCCGTACCCGTCGCCGAAGGATCCGTCGTTGCAGGGCCCGGCATTTCCGCCCGCGCAAGCGTTCTCGCCGATCGCGTATCCGATGTTGTCCTCGAACCGGTTCTGCCCTGGCGACCAGATGGCGTTGAGGCGGAACCCCATCACGTCCGGCGATTCGTACCAGACGGCGTGCGGAAAGCGCGCGTCGAACTCGGTGCGGTTGTCGCCCCCGGTATTGCCCATGATGCTGTTGTAGTCGCCGGGCGTGTCCGCGAGGAAATCGAAGTCCGCCGTCACACTCTTGTACGGAGTGTCATTCTTGCCGAGCTTCAGCGCACCGAACGGCGTCGCGATGCCGACGTAGCTGTTGCGCGAGGCGAGGGCGCCGGTCACGGCGGTGTTGGCGGGATTGATCGTGTCGTTGCTCCCGTTCGGCTTGCTGCCGGGCGTCGCGGCCACGTCCACCTGTGCCTCGAGTTGGAAGACGGCCTGGTAATCCCTTCCGCTCAGATCGTGATATCCCCTGACACCGAAGCGGGAGAGGTTGCTGGCCACGTCAGGAAGCCAGCGCAGACTGCCCGTCGGCGGCGTACAGGGATTGACCGCAGCGGTGATGCAGGGCGCGCCGGTCAGCTCCTGGTTGCCGACGTCGAAGGAGACGTTGATCCGCCCGTACACGGTGAAGTCGAACGGCTTGTGGGGCGCCGGCGGCTGCTTGACGTCCGAGGGGACGGCCGGTCCCGTGGGCGTCGGGTTCTGCGGCGGGTTTGGCGACTCGGCGGGATTCTCCGACTGCGCGCGCGCAAGGCCCGCGACCGCGAGGCACGACAGACAGAAGGCGACGTACGCGAAACGCAATCGCATGGATTCCTCCTGGTTCGAAGCGACGGGTAAGGACACGCCGCTGAGCGGCGCGGAGGAGGCATTACAGAAAATGCCAGGCGCCCCTGTCTACGCTGGACCAGCGTCGGAACGACGAGGGGCGGAATGCCGTCGGATCATCGCAGCGCAAACACTATCGATTTTCTCTGCTGCCCGGCGCCAGGTCCGACTTGCGAATGAGTTGCGGGGTGCAGGGAATAAAGACGGCACATCGGACAGTCCACTGGATCGAGGGCAGCATTTTGCAGCAAAGGAGGAGTCCATGCGTCCGAAGTGGTTCGTCATCGTGGCAGTGCTGGCAGCGGCGGCAGCTTGCGGCGGATCGTCCTCCTCAGGCCCCCAGGTAACGATCAAGGAATTCTCGTTCTCGCCGTCCACGATGCAGATCAAGGCCGGGACGACCGTCACCTGGACCAACAACGGCGCGATGTCGCACACCACGGTCAGCGACAACGGTGTTTGGACTAGCGCCACGTTGGCCCCGCCTTCTGGAGGCGGTGGCTACGGCGGCGGAACCGCGGGCCAATCGTTTCCATTCACCTTCAACACGCCGGGCACCTATTCGTACCACTGCAGCCTCCACCCGCCAGCGCAGTACCCCGCCTTCGTCGGCACGATCACGGTGACCCCGTAGCCGCCGTACGAGGCGAGCCGTTTTCTCGACGCGTTCACGAAGAGCAAGCCGCGTGCAAGATGCAGCTGATCGGCTGCATCGTTCCCGCATTTCGCAATGCGCCCGCAGCGCGCTCCAGAAAACCAAAGTCAAATCGGACCTGCACCGACGGCATGGCCCGTGCACTCCCTCGGGACCATGCAAGACTCCTCCGAGTTGCTCCGCCTGGTGCCCGGGCCATCCGGCGATCCAGCGCTGAGATCATTTCTGCTCGCGCAGCTCCAATGGGAGCACTACCACGCCTCGCGTATCCGTCTGGTCCACGCGCTCGCGGCCGGCGGGCTGTTCCTCTGGCTGCTGCTCAGCCGCGCGCCGGCCCCGCCCGATCCCCTGCATCGCGGCGCGCTCGCCGCATGGGCAATCTGCTTCCTGGCGACGGGATTCGCCGCGGTGATGGAGCACCGATGGTCGCGGCGGCGTCGTCGTCTTGCTGCCCTGATGGCGGGCGCGATGGATGCGCCCGGCACGGATGACGAAGAGAGTCGGCGGCTGGCCTGACCAAGGATCAAACGATGAAGAAGATCGAGGCCATCATCAAACCCTTCCAGGTGGACGCACGTGAGTCGGGTCGTTCGCACCATCCGATCGGCAGCGGGCTGCGGGGTGGAGATGATCGTCGTCTTGCCCATCGAGGAAACGCATAGCGTCTTCGCGATGATGGCGCCGGTCGGTTGACGGAGGTCGGATGCCTCGCGCGGGCGAACTTCACCGCTGGATGGCGGAGGGACAAAATTGTCGATCGGGGGGCTCGCGGAGACAATCTGGTCGGATCGCCCGACGCTCAGAGTGAGCGCAGCCCCAGGACGAGTCGCCGCAGTTTCTCGCCGAGTCCCGAGGGCTGCGGGCGAGCCGGGATGGGCCCGGTCATCCGCACCACCGCGGCGGTCAGGTTGTCGGGCGTCCCACGCGCATTGGCCGCGTCGATGAGCGCCTGGCAGACCGCCTTCGCATCCGCTTGCCGCACCAGCGCCTCGATCTCGCGGTCGCCGAGCACGCCGTGCAGTCCGTCGCTGCAGAGGATCAGGACGTCATCTTGTGACAGCGGCAGGAAGATCCGATCGATGCTGCAGATCAACTCCCTGCCCAGGCTGCGAGTCAGGATCGACTTCCCGGCGTGCGTGCGCGCCTGCCGCTCGCTGAGCAGCCCGAGCCGCTGTCGCTCGGCGGCCACTGTATGATCCTTGGTGAGCTGGATCGCGGCTCCTTCGCGCACGAGGTACAGGCGGCTGTCTCCGACGTGCGCCGCGACCATCTCGCCCCCATCGAGGGCGACGACCGTGAGCGTGGACGCCATGCCGCGCAGCTCGGGCACGAAGAGCGACAGCTCATGCACCTCGATGTTCGCTTGCTGCACCGCACGCATGACGCGCTTGGCCGCGGCGAGATCGGCGGGCAGCTCGCGCCAGGCGCGCAGCGTCACCTCGACCGCCATCCTGCTCGCGGTCTCACCGCCTTCCGAGCCAGAGACGCCGTCGGCCACGGCGGCCAGTCCACGAGTGCTGCTCTCGATCAACACCCCGCAAAAGTCTTCGTTGTGATCGCGCCCCGTCCCCGGGTGGGAGAGCGCGGCCATCTCGAACGCGTATGCGGAAGCCATGTCGATCACCGTGGCCCCTCGACGATTGCCGGCCCTGCGCCCGGGTGCGATAGTCCCGAGGACGTGTCCTCCCACTTTCTTGTTGCCCGATGCGCGAAGTAGCCGTCGGCGACAAGCTCGACCAGTACGAGATCACCAAGCTCATCGCCCGGAGCGGGATGGCCTCGATCTTCGAGGCGAAGGACACCGCCAGCGGCACTGCCGTCGCGCTGAAAGTCCCGCACCTCCAGTTCGAGAGCGACGTGGTTTTCTTCGAGCGCTTCCAGCGCGAGGAGGAGATCGGACAGCGGCTCGATCACCCCAACATCATCAAGTTCCTCAAGCCCCGCCACAAGAGCCGGATGTACGTGGCGATGGAACTGGTGGAGGGCAAGAGCCTGCGCAAGCTCATGGAGGAGGAGCACCCGCTGCCCACCACTCGCGCGCTCGCCATCGCGCAGCAGATCTGCGAGGCGTTGGAGCACATGCACAAGCACGGAGTCGTGCATCGCGACCTCAAGCCCGAGAACGTCCTGATCACCTCGACGGGGCTGGTGAAGATCATCGACCTCGGAATCGCGCTGGACAAATCGGCAAGGCGGATCACCTGGTTCGGCCTCTCGGCCACCATCGGCACGCCGGACTACATCGCGCCGGAGCAGATCGGCGGTCGACGCGGCGACGCGCGCACCGACATCTACGCCCTCGGCACCATCCTCTACGAGATGCTCACCGGCAACCTTCCCTTCTCCGGTCCCAATGCGTTGGCAGTGATGCGCGCCAAGACGGACGAAGAGCCGCGGCTGCCCAGCTATTTCGTGCCGGGGTTCGACCCTTCGCTCGAGGCCATCCTGCTCAAGGCCATCGAGCGCAATCCGCGCGATCGTTACCAGACCGCGTCCGAGTTCCTCCACGATCTGCGCAATCCATCGGCGGTGCCGCCCCGCGATCCACTCGCGGGCTCCGGACGACGGCGAAGACGGGGGGGCATTCCCCGCCGGCTTGCCATGCCGCTCCTGGTCGCGGCCATCCTGGCCGCTCTGGCATCGCTGGTCTGGGCCAGCAGCCGCCATCCACCGCCGCGCCGCCCGCCCGCCACGGTCCGGGAGAGATGACATGGAGCAGTCGCTCAATCTGGCATGGGTGCTCATCGCAGGGTTCCTCGTGATGTTCATGCAAGTCGGCTTCGCGATGGTGGAGACCGGGTTCACCCGCGCCAAGAACGCCGTCAACACCATGGGCATGAACCTGGTCATCTACCCGATCGGCGTGATCGGTTTCTGGCTGGTGGGCTACGGGCTGATGCTGGGAGGCGTGCGCGAGTGGCCTTCGCTGGGCGCGGCGGTGGCCGGCGAGCACGAGGTGGCGCTCAACCTCGGAGGGCACCTGGTCGGGCTGTTCGGCGCGGCGAAGTTCGCTCTGGTCAGCGTGGCGCACGATCCTTCGAGCCTCGCCATGTTCCTCTTCGCCACCGTCTTCATGGATACGGCGGCGACCATCCCCACCGGCGCCATGGCCGAGCGCTGGAGGTTCGCCTCCTTCATCGCCTACGGCCTGTTCATGTCCATGTTCCTCTATCCACTCTACGGGAACTGGGTCTGGGGCGGAGGGTGGCTGGCGACTCTCGGGGCGAGCGCCGGGCTGGGACATGGCCACGTGGACTTCGCCGGCTCCACGGTCGTGCACATGACGGGTGGGGTGACCGCGCTCGCCGGCACGCTCGCGCTCGGGCCGCGCGCCGGCAGGTTCCGCCGGGACGGGACCATCCTTGCCATGCCCGGCCACAACCTCCCGATGACCGTGACCGGTACCCTCATCCTCGCTTTCGGATGGTTCGGGTTCAACGCCGGCTCGACGCTCTCTGCCTCCGATCCCCGGATCGCAACCATCGCGGTCAACAGCATGCTGGCGTCCGCCACGGGCGCACTCGCCGCGCTGTTTTATATCTGGTCCTCGTTGCGCAAGCCGGACATCGGGATGGCCTGCAACGGGCTCCTCGGCGGCCTCGTCTCGATCACCGGCTGCTGCGCCTTCGTGGCTCCGGCCGCGGCCGCGCTGATCGGCGTGGTCGCCGGACTGATCACCGCCTCCTCCGTCGTGTTGCTCGAGCATCGGCTTCGCTTGGACGATCCGGTTGGCGCGATCTCCGTCCACGGTTTCTGCGGCACCTGGGGAGCGATTGCGCTCGGCCTCTTCGCCGACGGCACCTACGGTTTCGGCTGGAACGGCGTCGAGGGCCCGGTGCGCGGGCTGCTCTTCGGGGATGCATCGCAACTCGCTGCGCAGTGCGTCGGCATCGTCGCGAATCTGGTCTTCGTCTTCCCGGTCGCGTACGGCTTCTTCCGCGTGCTCGACCGGGTCATCGGCAACCGGGTCCAGGCGGAGGTGGAGTGGGCCGGGCTCGACTCGCTGGAGATGGGTTCCGACGCCTATCCCCGCACCTGACGTGCACGACGGTGCTGTCTGCGCCGCCGTGCACGTCGAGCCGGACACAGTCAGGGGCTCAAGGCGATGGCCTGCTTCTCCATGTAGACCGGCTTTCCCTTCGACTTGCTGGCGCGCATGAAGTACACGGCCCCATAGACGCCCCACGCTCCGCAGACGGCGAGCGCGATGTACGGTTCCTTGATGCTCATGCCGGACACGGTGAAAGGGCCCACCAGGTAGAACAGCATGCAGACCAGATTGGCGGCGAGCCCGAAGAGTGGAACCACCATGTGTTTGAAGCCGTTGTACAGGTGGTGCTCGCGGAAGGCGACGATGGCGACGATACAGGTCAGCATGTAGAGCAAGAAGGTGCCGAAGTTGCTGACGAGCGTCACGATCACGAGGGTATTGGGCAACCGCGCGTAGGTCGAGGGCTCGAAGAGGCCGAAGGCGTACCAGACGTTGTGATACTTTTCCTCGAGCGGCGCGGGAGTCGTGCCACCGAGATAGATCGCCACGGTGACGATTCCGATCAGCGCGGAGATGGCGGCGAGCGTCCAGATGGCGCGGTAGGGCGTCAGCCGCTTGCCGTGCAGCATGCCGAAGTGCCCCGGGACTTCCTCGTCTTTGCCCATCGCATACGTGACGCGGGCCCCGGTCGAGAGGCACGAGAGAGTGGTGCCGATCAGTGCGAGGAAGACCGTGAACGCTTGCACCAGCATGAACGCACGGCCGGCGGCATAGCTGCCGAAGAGCCAGGTGCCGACCATCACCATCATGTCCCCGAGTGGGGCGCCCGACGCGGATGCGTTCGGCAGCGTGTAGCCCTTGTTGAGGAAGTAGTTGGCCGCGAAGTATTCGATCAGGTAGCAAACGCCGCCCTGGATGGCGAGCGAGAGGAGCACTGCGCGCGGGATGTCCCTCTTGGCGTTCTTCGCCTCCTCGCCCATCGAGGTGACCGACTCGAAGCCGACCAGGATGAGGATGGCGATGCAAGCCTGGATGATGAAGTAGGAGAACCCGTGCGGCGCGGGGACCGACCCGGCTTTGGGGTGGAACTTGAAGTGCGGCGTGAGATCCTTGGGGTGGTCCGCATCCACCGGCTCCATGGCGGTGGCTTCCTCCGGAGCGTAGCTGAGCAGGAACGGCACCGGCTGGCCGTCTTTCATCTCCGGCACCGGGTTGCCGTCGGCATCCAGCTTGTTCTGGAGCACGGGCTGGCCGCTCGGGTCCAGCTTGGGCTTGCTGTTCTCCAACACGGCCTCCTGCGCGACCACGTAGTCGACCGGGATGCCGTTCACCAGCTGAAAGCCGCGCGCGCCCTCGGGGTGCTGAACGCGGTAGGCGATGGCCATCACCGAGAAGACGAGCAGCGCGCCGATCTGGACGATGTTGATCACCATGTTGACGCTGGTCGTGCCGGTGACGCCGCGAAAGGCGATGTACGCCACGCCCGCAGCGAAGACGATGCAGAAGAGGATCATGAAGAGCGGGCTGTTGTAGGTGCCGCTGAATGTGTTGGGATAGAACTGGCTGAGCAGGTAGCCCGAGAGAATGGCCGTAACGCCCACCATGCAGCCCGGGTAGACCCAGTAGTAGAGGTGGCTGGCCCAGCCGGTGATGAACTTGGCCAGGCGCGCGAACTTGTACGCCTTCGTCTTGCGCAAGAAAGCCTGCTCGGCGAAGAAGTACGAGGAGCCTGCGCCGGGGTAGAGCTTGGAGAGCTCGGCGTAGCTGATGGCGGTTGCGAAGCAGAGCAGAAGCGCGGCGACGATGCCGAACCACATCGCCGAGCCCGCCATGGGCGCACCGTAGAGGGCCTGGATCTGGAACGTCAGCCAGAGGAAGGCGCCCGGCGCGATCAACGCCATGGCGTTGATGGTCAGACCCGTGAGACCCAGCGTGCTTCGGTTTGGCGTTTGCCCTGCCTCACTCGCGGCCGCCACCACTTTCTCAGGCATCCTTGGCTCCTTCCGGGAACGCTGGAGTGCGCTCGTGGAGGGAAAGGTGCAAGGGCGGTACCACGCCGTCGCGGGAGCCGTGATCGATGCGCTCCCTCTGGAGACGGGTTTTTCTGGCCGTTGCAAGAGAGGTTGCGACGATACAAAATTGTCGTCTTCATCCCGGCCGCACGACGTTTCTGCAGGAAACGGGGCCCGAGGTGCCGGAGCCTGATCCGCTCGTCAGCGAGCGCGGGCGGCCGTGGTGCTGCCGCGCACGACAAGCTCGGGCGCGACGACCACGCGCGTCCAGGATCGGACCCGGCTGTCGATCTGAGCGAGGAGCAGATGCAGGCAGCTCCGTCCCACCTCGGCGAAGTCCTGCCGGACGGTGGTGAGGGGCGGCGTGAAGTAGGCCGCCTCGGGGATGTCGTCGAAACCGACCACGCTGATCTCGCCCGGCGTCTCGCGGCCGGCCTCGTGGAGTCGGCGGAGGAGGCCGAGAGCCATCTGATCGTTCGCCACGAAGACGGCGGTCACACCCGCCTCGGCGAGGAGGTGCTCGCCGACGTCGTACCCCGAGCGCGCGCTCCAGTCGCCCCGGAACAGCGGCGGCTCGGCAGCGGCCGCGGCTCGGAGCGCCGAACGCCACCCTTCGATCCGCTGCTCGGCCTCGAGCCAGTCCTTCGGGCCCGCGATGTGCCAGACGTTGCGGTGGCCGAGCTCGAGCAGATGTCGCGTCGCCGCCGCCGCCCCGGCGATCTGGTCCACCGCCACCACCGGGACCGAGTCGTCGGGGCCCGCCTCCACCGCGACCACCGGCACCTCCGGGGGAAGGTGCAGGAGCGCGTCCACCGCCGCCCGCTGCGGAGCGATCACCACCACACCGTCCACGCCCTGGTCGCGCAGTCGCTGCACCGCGCCCACCACGGATGCCCGGTTCAGCGAGCGCAGGCTCGCGATGCTCACCGCGTAGCCGCGATCGTGCGCCGCTTCCTCGATCCCCAGCAGCGTCGAGGCCGGTCCGTAGAGCGTGGTGTCGAAGCTGACCACCCCGAGCGAGCGTGAGCGCCCGGTCACGAGCGCCTGCGCGACCGGGTTGGGGCGATAGTCGAGCTTCCGGATGGCGGCCAGGACGCGCTCCCGCGTGCCGCGCCGCACGTGGGGGCTGTCGTGCAGCACGCGGGAAACGGTCTGGTGCGAGACGCCAGCGAGCTTCGCGACGTCGGTCATGACCGCGGGGCGCTGCCCGCGCCCCCTGGGCCTGCGCGGACGAGCGAGAGGGCCGCTCATGCACGCCTCGCCGGCACCGACTTGACTTCCCGCATGTGAGCGCTCACAGTCGCGGCGATTCTAGCCCAGCCGCCATCGAAGAGCCAATCCAGCTGAAAAGGATTTGGAGGGAGAATCCCATGAACTGGAAGAAACTCGCACCGCCGGTCCTCGCGGCGCTCCTCCTCGTGCCGCACGGCTCCCCAGCCGCTCCGAAGAAGACCTTCGTGATGGTCCCCAAGGGGGTCCATCCCTATTACGAGCCTTGCTACGAGGGCTTCAAGGCCGCCGCCAAGAAATACGACGTCAACGTCGACAAGGTGGACCCGCAGAAGTTCGAGTTGCCGCTGCAAGTGAAGGCGATCGAGGAGCTGATCGCCCAGCGGGTGGACGGGATCGCCATCTCCGCGCTGGACGACGCCGGCCTCGTCCCCGTCATCGCGGAGGCAACCCGCGCCGGGATCAAGGTCATCACCTTCGACGCGCCGGCCCCGTCGTCGCAGGCCCTCACCTACATCGGCACGGACAACAAGACCGCCGGGTATGAGGCGGGCAAGAAGATGGCCGAGCTCATGAAGGGCAAGGGATCGATCGTGATCCTCCAGGGCGGGCTCGGGGCGGCGAACCTGAACCTCCGCACCCAGGGCTTCAAGGAGGCGATGGCGAAATCGGCGCCGGGCGTGAAAATCCTCGAGGTG
>Ga0137415_10003773_pt1 | contig 15044 bp, 14 predicted proteins | sample CZODoug3_1_1_16f_FD_183082 | JGI IMG/M metagenome (GOLD analysis project Ga0137415, IMG submission 183082) | Vadose zone soil fungal communities from Angelo Coast Range Reserve, California, USA - CZODoug3_1_1_16fungal (Hybrid Assembly) | ecosystem: Environmental > Terrestrial > Soil > Vadose... | reverse complement strand
CAAACCAGAGCGAGGGGGCCCGATGCCCAAGGTCGTCTTCATCACCCTAGGTGGTGCGGAGCGCATCGTCGACGCCCGTCACGGCGAATCGGTCATGTCGGCCGCAGTGCGCAACGGCATCCCGGGCATCATCGGGGAATGCGGCGGCAACTGCAGCTGCGCGACGTGTCACGTCTACGTGTCCGAGGATTCGATCGACGACGTCGGCCCGGCGGGCGACATGGAAGACGACCTGCTCGACCTCGGTGTCGCCGACCGGCGGGACACGAGCAGGCTGGCCTGCCAGATCTCGATGACCGATGCCCTCGACGGACTCACCGTGCGCATCCCCGAGGAGCAGGCATGACGGGCACGCTGGTGATCGGCGCGAGCCAAGCCGGGGTGCAGCTGGCGGTGTCGTTGCGCGACTGTGGTGACGACGCACCCATCACGTTGATCGGCGACGAGCCCCACGTGCCCTATCAGCGCCCGCCCCTCTCCAAGGCGTACCTGCACGGCACGACCGACCTCGAACACATGGTGCTGCGCGCACCGGACTACCTCGCCGACCGCGACATCACGCTGATCACCGGCGACCGGGTCGACCGAATCGTAATGGCCGCAACCGGTTCCGGCGGCGAGGCCGTGACGACGTCCGGCCTGCACCTGGCCTTCGAGCGGCTTGCCCTTACCGTTGGTGCGCGACCGCGGCTTCTGACCGTGCCGGGGTCCGACGTCGATGGAGTTCGCTACCTGCGAACCGCCGACGATGCGACCACGCTGCGCGAGTTACAGGCCGAGGCCACGGCGGTCGTCGTGGTCGGCGGCGGCTTCATCGGGCTCGAGGCGGCCGCCGTCGCGCGAGCGCAGGGCAAGACCGTCACGGTGGTCGAGGCAGGTGACCGGCTGATCGGCAGGGCCGTCGCGCCGGTGGTCTCGGAGTTCTACCTGGCGGCCCACCGCCGAAGGGGTGTGGACGTCCGACTGGGCACCCAGGTCGTCGAGGTGGAGCAACGCGATTCGCGGATCTCCTCCGTCACGTTGTCGGACGGCACGCGGATCCCTACGGATCTGATGATCGTCGGCATCGGGGTCGAGCCGTGCACCGAGCTGGCAGAACAACTCGGCCTCGAGCTGTCAGGAGGCATCGTCGTCGACCAGTTCGCACGCACCAGCATGGCAACCGTCGTCGCCGCTGGGGACTGCACCGTGCAACCGCACCCGCTCGGCGGCGACGGCCTGGTCCGACTGGAATCCGTGCAGAACGCCGTCAGCCAGGCCAAGACGGCCGCGGCCACGCTGGCAGGCCGCCATCAACCGAATGTCGCCGTGCCGTGGTTCTGGTCGGACCAGTACGACCTCAAACTCCAGATCGCCGGTCTGTCACGCGGTTACGACGACTACGTGGTCCGCGGCGATGTGTCCGCCGAGACCTTCTCGGTGCTCTACTACTGCAACGGTGAGTTGCTCGGCGCCGATGCGGTCAACGCAGGCGCCGACTACATGGCCGTGCGCAAGGCGCTCACGCAGGGGGCGACGATTCCCGCCGTCGCGGCCGCCGACGAGGCGACTCCGTTGCGGGAGTGCATCATCCCGACCGCGATCGGCGCCTGAGGCTCAGGCGGTCAGGTCGTGGGTGGCCGGGTCGAACAGTTCGTCGACGTCGACCGGCGTGCGCAGAATCCGCTGGCTCATCGCGTGGTCGACGAGGCGGGTCAGCATCGGGCGGTTCGGTTCGATCCCGTACGGCAGCGGGTCGGCGCCCGTCGCACGCAACACCGCGGCGTACACGTCGTCGGACGCGGTCGGGGAGTCGAGAGTGCCGTCGCGCAGCGTGTCGACGTAGCGTCGCTTGGCGGCGGCGAAGGCCTCGAACAGACTTGCACCCGCATCCGGGTATCTCTGCAGCACTTCGTCCTTGACGACGATCAGGTGGTTGATGGGGTAGAAGGCGCGCTGTTCGAGGGCGGCAAGTGCGGCCTTGTCCGGCTCCGGGATCAGCGGTGCGACGTCCGGATGGTCGACATCAACGCCGATGACGGCGTCGAGCTCGCCGGCGAGCAACATCGCAGCAAGGTCGGCACCCGGACCGGCGGGCACGACGTTGGGCGGCGCGATGTAGGACGCGACGTGTTCGTCACCGGAGAGCACCCACGTCACCTGATTCAGGTCGACGCCGTACTCCTCGGCGAGGATGCCGCGCGCCCACACCCCGGTGGTCACCGTGTAGCCGCGATTGACGCCGACCCGGCGGCCCTCCAGATCCTTCGGACCACGGATGTCCGATCGGGTGTTGAAGACGATCGCACCGTGGTGGAAGCCGCGGACCAAGAAGATGGGTAGCGCGGTGAAGGCCACGCCGTGCTCGCGGGCGGTGAGGTAGGTGGTCAATGCCATCTCGCTGACGTCGAACTCCAGCGTGCGCACCATGCGGCGGAAACCCTGCACCAGCACCGGGATCTCCTCGAATTCCAACTGCAGGCCGCGTGGTGTCACGGTGCCGTCCTTGATGGCCCGGTTGTTCCCCTGGGTCCGGGTCATCGTGCGCAGAACGGGTTCGGAATCGGTCATCGTCGCTCCAAGGGATGGTGGTGGCGTCCGCCACCCACGATGGTATGTTGGCCTGACCATAATGCCAACGACGGCGAACGCCGATGTCAAGGGGTGAGTGCATGGTCGAGCAGGTTCTGGCCGCCGTCCGAACGGCGCCGAACACCACCGAATTGCGCGAGCTGCCCATGCCGAGCGTCGCCGACGATTCGGCACTGCTCAAGGTCGAGGTCGCAGGCATCTGTGGCACCGACGTGAAGATGTACCGCAATCCGCCTTTCGACGAGCCGGTGATCATGGGTCACGAGAACGTGGGCACCATCGTCAACGCGGGCCCGCAGTTCCGCCGGTTGCACGGCGTGACCGACGGTGACCGCGTCTTCGTCGAGCACTACGTCGGCTGCTACAACTGCCAGTGGTGCCGCATTGGCGAGTACCGGCACTGTGAGGCCACCGACTGGCGCACCAATACCGATGCGCGGCGCTACGGCTACACCACGCTTAACCACCCTGGAACCCTGTGGGGTGGTTTCGCCGAGTACATGTACCTGCCGTGGAATGCGGTGCTGCACGAGGTGCCCTCGGGTGTGAGCGCCGAGCTGGCGGGTCTGGTGACCCCGCTGTCGAACGGCATCGAATGGGCGTTGCTCGCGGCAGGCGTCGGCTACGGCGCTACGGTGCTCATTCAGGGGCCGGGGCAACAGGGCCTGTCGCAAGTGGTCGCCTGCAAGCAGGCAGGCGCCACCAAGATCATCGTCACCGGCACCACCAAGGACAGGGCACGCCTCGACCTCGCGCTGGTACTCGGCGCGGACGAGACCATCGACGTCACCACCACGAATGCCCATGAGCAGGTGATGGATTCGACGGGCGGCAAGGGTGTCGACTTCGTCCTGGACTGCACGTCGCGGGCGGGTACCGCGCCCGTGCTGTTCGGCATCGACGTGCTCAAGCGCCGAGAGGGCACGCTGCTGATCCAAGGCGAGCTGGCCGCGTTCCCCGACTTCCCCGTCAAACTCCTCACCGAGAAGGCCATCACCATCAAGAGCGCCCGCGGCCACAGCTATCGCGCGTGCGACCTGGCACTCGAGCAACTCGCGTCCGGCCGGTTCCCTCTGGAACGGCTCAGCACCCACCGGTTCGCGCTGGATCGGGTCGACCACGCGATCCGCTCACTCGCCGGCGACACCGAGGAACGCGACGTCATCCACATCTCGCTCATGCCGTGGCTCGGAAGGGAGTCCTGACCGTGTCCATCGTCATCTGCAATCCTCCCCGCACCGATGCCGAGATCGTCGACGGTCTCGGGCAATTCGGAGTCGCCACCATCCACGAGGCGCAGGGCAGGACCGGTTTGCTCGCGCCGTACATGAACCCGATCTACACCGGCGCCAGGGTGTGTGGCACCGCGGTCACCGTGAAGGTGCCGCCCGGCGACAACTGGATGATCCACGTCGCGGTCGAACAATGCGCCGAGGGCGACGTGCTGGTCGTCGCGCCGACGACGCCGTCGGACGCCGGATACTTCGGCGAGCTGCTTGCGACAGCACTGGCGGCCAGAGGCGTGCGTGGGCTGGTGATCGACGCGGGATGCCGGGACATCACCGAGCTGACCGAGATGAAGTTCCCGGTGTGGTCGCGGTGCGTTTCGGCGCAGGGCACCGTCAAAGAGCGGCTCGGCGACGTCAACGTTCCGGTGGTGTGCGCGCGGCGCAAGATCGAGGCGGGTGACGTGGTGATCGGCGACGACGACGGCGTGGTCACCGTGCGCCGCGCCGACGCCGCGGCCGTGCTGGCCGCCGCCAAGCAGCGTGAGGACAAGGAGGCGAGGTCGCGCGAGCGCTACCAACGCGGCGAGCTGAGCCTTGACGTCAACGACATGCGTGCGGAGCTGACCCGCGCCGGCCTGCGATACGTGCAGTACGGGGCCGACGACGCGTGATCATCGACATCCACGGGCACTACACCACCGCGCCACCGGCTCACCAGCGGTTCCGCGACGACCAGCTTGCCGCGCTCAACGACCCGACCCGCTAGGTACCGACGCCGGCAAGCATCAGCGACGACGAGATCCGCGACAGCATCGAGAACAACCAACTGCGGACGATGCGCAAGCGCGGCGGTGACGTGATGTTGTTCTCTCCCAAGGCGTCCGGCATGGAGCATCACGTCCCGGACCAGGCGGCGGCGACGGCGTGGGCGCGCGCGTGCAACGACCTGGTGCACAGGGTCGGCGAACTGTTTCCCACCGAGTTCGTGCCGGTGGCTCAGCTGCCGCAGACCCCGGACGGCGACATCGCACCGCTCATCGACGAACTGCGCAGGTGTGTCGGCGAGCTGGGTTTCGTCGGTTGCAACCTCAACCCGGACCCCGCTGCGGGCTACTGGACGTCGCCGCCGATGACCGACGAGTACTGGTTTCCGCTGTACGAGGTCATGGTCGAGCTGGAATGCCCTGCCATGATCCATGTTTCGACGTCCTGCAATCCGAACTTCCACACGCTCGGCGCGCACTACCTCAACGCCGACACCAGTGTGTTCATGCAGCTGTTGGCTGCCGACCTGTTCGAGAAGTTCCCCGCCCTGACCTTCGTGATCCCGCACGGCGGCGGCGCGGTGCCCTACCACTGGGGGCGCTACCGGGGACTGGCGGCGCGGATGGGCAGGCCCGATCCCACGGAGCTGCTGCGCAACGTCTACTTCGACACGTGCGTGTACCACCAGCCGGGAATCGACCTGCTGCACCGCGTGATTCCGGTGGAGAACATCCTGTTCGCCTCCGAGATGCTCGGCGCCGTGCGCGGCGAGGACCCCGATACCGGAGTGGCCTGGGATGACACCGCGCAATACGTCGCGGGATTGAAGGCGTCCGAGGCCGACCTGCAGGCGATCTTCGAGCGCAATGCCCGACGGGTCTATCCACGGCTGAACCGGCGCCTCAGCGCAGGAGAGGAATGAAGAATGACGCGGCACAATCTGACCTTCGCGTGCGGTGACTACGACCGCACCCGCGCACTGGAGGACGGCAGCATCCGTCCCGACGGGATCGACCTGACCTATCTGCGATTGCCGGTCGAGGAGACGTTCTTCCGGATGCTGCGGCACCGGGAGTTCGACGTCGCCGAGATGTCGCTGTCCACCTACGTGGCGACGCTGGACACCGACCCGCGACCGTTCGTGGCCCTTCCGGTGTTCACGTCGCGGATGTTCCGGCACGGCGCCGTGTACGTCAATGCCGACTCGGGCATCCGCACGCCCGCGGACCTGCGTGGAAAACGGGTCGGGTCGCCGGAGTTTCAGCTGACCGCAGGCGTGTGGGTCAGGGGAATCCTTGCCGAACACCATGGTGTGCCGGTCGATTCGGTGACGTACTACACCGGCGGGCAGGAGACGCCGGGCCGCATCGAGAAGGGCGCCGTGGAGACCGACCTGGACATCCGGCCGATTCCACCGGGTGCCACGCTGTCGCAGATGCTGGCGGACGGCGATCTCGACGCGTTGCAGACACCACGGGTGCCCAGCCCGTTCTCCGCTGGGGATCGCCGAGTGCGCAGGCTGTTCGACGACGTCGTCACCGTCGAACGCGACTACTACGCAGCCACGGGGATCTTCCCGATCATGCACGTCGTCGTGTTGCGCTCGGACGTCTACGAGCGACACCGTTGGATGGCGCAGTCGTTGTACAAGGCGTGTGTGGCTGCGCGGGACGACGCATACCGCCGCGTCTACGACTCGTCTGCGCTGCGGTTCATGGAGCCGTGGCTGATCCAGCACATCGAACAGTCCCGCGAGCTACTCGGAAACGACTTCTGGTCCTACGGACTGTCTTCGAACGAGAAGGTGCTCGACGTGTTCCTGCGCTATCACCACGAGCAGGGGTTGTCGAGGCAACGCTACGAGCCCGCCGACCTGTTCGCGCCGGAGACGGCAGAAGCGTTCGTCATCTAGCACGTTTGATCTCGCGAAAGTACTTCACGAGGCTCGACCAGCATGATAGAAATCACACTAATGGTCTGAGGTCAGTCCATTAACAACCTGAAGCCCCAGGAGTGGTGATGAGGAAGCATTCGGTTCTCTATGCGGTACTGGCCCTCGTTCTTCTGATCGCGGGGTGCGGCAGCCCCACCGCGGGGCCGCCAGGCGGCGCCGCCGCTGCGCCCGGTGCCGAGCAGGCCAGAAAGATCTACGACCAGATCAACGGGATGACCGGCGAGGAGCGCGCCAACACCCTCCTCGACCTCGCGAAGAAGGACGGCAACCTCTCGCTGTACACGTCCAACACCGACATGGACGACTTGGTCAAGGCCTTCGAGGCGAAGTACGGGCTGAAGGTCGAGACGTACCGCGCCAACTCCGAGACGGTACTGCAACGCATCCTGCAGGAGTCCAGCGCCAACTATCAGGGCGCCGACCTGGTCGAGACCAACGCGGGTGAGCTCAACGCGCTTGAGTCCCAGCAGTTGCTCTACCCCTACGAGGGCGCGTTGCGTGACAAGGTCCGCCCCGAGGGGCGGAAGGCGGGCTGGACCGCCGACCGGTTCAATGCGTTCGTCATCGGTTGGAACACTGGAAAGGTCGCTCCAGGAACCGAACCCACGTCGCTGAAGGATCTCGCGGCGCCGCAGTGGCGCAACCGGGTCGGCCTCGAGATCGGCGACGTCGACTGGTTCGCCGCGATGTACGACTACTACAAGTCGCAGGGCATGAACGATGACCAGGTCATGGACTTCTTCCATCAACTGGCGGCCAACTCCAAGATCACCAAGGGGCACACCGTGATGGGCGAGCTGCTCTCGGCCGGCCAGTTCGACGTCGCGGCGTCGATCTACTCACACACCGTGGACAACGCCGCGGAGAAGGGCGCACCGGTCGCGTGGAAGGTGGCAGGCAAGCCGGTTCAGCCAGTGGTGGTGCGGCCCAACGGCGCCGGGCTGCTCAAGACCGCCAAACACCCGGCGGCCGCCATGCTCTTCATGGACTTCCTGTTGACCGACGGCCAGCAGGAGATCGCCGCCGCGCATCGCATCGGCGCCATCCCCACCGCAGAAGATCCGCTTGCCAGTGTCGAGACGGTGTCGGTGCCCGAACAGGAACTGCTGGACAACCCGCAGAAGTGGAGCGACATCTACAAGACCATCACCGACGGCGGCGGAAAGACCTAGCGGCACCGCACGCCTGACGCCCCACACACGAGACAGCCACACCGACAGGGAGGAACCGGACACGCCATGGTCTCGCGCACCACAACCAAGGTCTCGCACTACTACGTCCAGAAGAACCGCCGCGCGAACTTCATCGAGGAGTGGCGCGGCTACCAGAAGACCGTGGTCGCACTCGAAGACGTGCCGATGGTGCAGACCGCTCGCGGCACGCGGGTGGGGGTGTACGTCGGATCCGACGGTGACCGCCCCACCCGTTCGATGGACGCCCTCGCGCACGAGATCGACCCAGGTGTCGTCTCCACGGTGCACAGGCACTCCTGGGATGCGATGGTTCTGGTGGTGGCCGGCCGGGGCTGGACCGAGATCGACGGCGAGCGAATCGATTGGGGCCCTGGGGATTCACTTCACCTGCCGGCCTGGGCCTGGCACCGCTCCGGCAACGACGGCGACGGGACGGCGCGGTACGTGACGTTCTCCAGTGAACCGCTGCTGGAGACCATGGGCATGTCCGTCATCGAAGACGCAGGCCACACACCGTTCAGCGAGCTCGCGCCGCGACCTGCCTACTCGGCGGAGGTGACCGGTGACGATCCCTACGCCAGGAGGCTGCGCCGGTTGGCCCGCGACCAGGCCGCGAGGCGATCGGGCCGGCTGCACACCGATTGGGACGAACTGGAGCTGCTGCCAACCCCACGCGGAACCCGCACCACGTTCCTGCTGGACCGGGCCACCGGCTACCAGGCGTCGGGCATCTCGATGGCGATGTTCGAGCTCGGCCCCGGCCGCGGTCAGTCGATGCACCGCCACGCCGGTGAGGCCTGGCTGTACGTGCTGGAGGGCAGCGGCCACAGCTACCTCGGCACCGAACCGGAAGGCGGCACGGACCACCCGTGGAAGAAGGGCGACCTCATCGTCGTCGACCACTTCCTCTGGCACCAGCACTTCAACGACGACCCGCAGCGGACGGCAAAAGTGGTGCGAATCCACATGTTCGACAGCCTTCTCGACACGATGCGGGTGCTGATGGATCCGATGGTGCTGTTCGAGGAGCCACCCGAGCACATCCGCGACGCGCAGGCCGGTGACATCACCACCATCGAGTGGCCGGAGGTGAAGCGTCCGACATGGCCATGACGCCGCTGGCGTTGCCGCCAGGCGTGCTGTCGATCCACGTGCTGCCCGCCGACCATCACGACGGGCCGTGGGATCACATCGTGGGTGCCGACGGCGTGAAGGACCGGCTGCTCAACCACGCGTTGCTGACCCTGCTGCACGGTCCTGCCCTCGGCACGCTTGCCGGGCTCCCACACGGCCTGATCATCTTGGCCGGACCGCCGGGCACCGGCAAGACGACGCTCGCACGTGGCCTCGCACAGACCGCGGCACGTGCCGTCGCCCCGCGCGGCGCGACCACCTACGTCGAGATCGACCCGCACGCATTTCCGAGTGAGCTACTCGGCGAAAGCCAGCGCAACATCACCAAGCTGATGACTGACACCATTCCCGAGCTCGCCGCCCGTCGTCCGCACACCATCGTGCTCGTCGACGACGTGGAGAGCTTCGCCGTGCGCAGATCGAGCGCGTCGTTCGCGGCCAATCCGGTCGACGTGCATCGCGCGACCGACGCCCTGCTGGCCGGGATCGACGCCGTGGCAGCGGATCTGCCGCGTGTGCTGTTCGTCGCGACCACCAACTTCGCCGACGCCGTTGACGAGGCGTTCCTGTCGCGCGCCGACCTCGTCGTAACGCTGGAGCTGCCCGACACTCCGACGATCGCGCGGATCATCGGGCACAGCCTTGCCGAGCTCTCGGTGCTGTGGCCGGGTATCGCGCCGCTGGCCGCCGACGAAGGCCTGCACGACAAGCTCGCGGACGCCTGCGCAGGGCTGGACGGACGGCGGGTGCGCAAGCTCGTGCTGTCCGCGCTGACGCAGCGCCGCGAGGTGACCCGCGACCCCGATCGCCTGACCGCCGACGATCTGTTCGCGGTGATGGACTGAGACAGCCCGCCGAGGAGCGAATATGACCGACACCGGCCGACTTCCGATGATCCACTTCGACTACCGGTCGACGGCCCTGGTGGTCTTCGACATGCTCGAGGCGTATCGCGAACCGATCGAAGCGGCAGGTTCGCTGGCGCCGACCGCGCGGCTGATCGAGGCGTGCCGCAGCGTCGAGGTACCGATCTTCTACGCGCGCGCCGATCATCGCGCCGACGGCGCCGACTTCGCGCGCACCCTCGCCGACACCGACAGCCAGTTCCGGCCATGGGGACGCACCAACCCGCCGCCGACCGTCCCACCGCATGCATCCGGCGCAGCCGAACTCTCGGTGCTCGCCGAGATCGCACCTCGGCCAGGGGACTACGACGTACCCAAGCATCGCTGGTCGGCGTTTCACGGCACCCACCTAGAGCTGTCGCTGCGCAGCCGCGGCGTCGACACCATCCTGCTCGTCGGAGGCACGACCCACGTCGGCATCGCGTCGACCGCCTTCGACGCGCGGGACCGAGACTTCCAGATCACCATCGTGGCCGAGTGCTGTCACGGGTTCGAAGAGCAGCGCGAGTTCTTCCTGGACAAGGTGTTTCCGCGGATGTGCAACGTGCGTTCGGTCGATGACGTCATCCTGGGTTTGGCGCCGCACCATTCCCCGTCGCTTCGCTCGCCTGGCCAACCAGTCGTCCGGATCGCCGCTGGACAGCGGGTGTGACGGCGATTACCATATCGAATGGTAAAACCATTGGACATCAAGAAGGCTGAAGGAGAACAGAATGGGCAAGAAGGGCCGGGTATTCGTCCGCGGGCTCACCTCCCAGACATACGGTCTTGGCGACTTCCGCCGCCAGCAGCTGGAAGTCGAGCGGGTCCGCGATGACGACTTCGTCGTCGACGACGCGAAGGTGGCCCACTCGGGCGACAGCGAACAGTCCCGCACCTGGTGGCGGATCGGGCCTGGTGACGAGGACTTCCTGACGCAGACCATCCAGGTGCACTTCGTCGAGCTGCCACCGCAGTCGTCGAACCACGGCCACGGTCACCAGAACGAGGCGGCCTTCTACATCCTCGAGGGCCGCGGCTACGAGATCCACGACGACCAGCGCTACGACTGGTCGAAGGACGATCTGGTGTTCGTGCACACCGACTCCGTGCACCGGCACTTCAACCCGTACGACGAGAAGGCGCTGGCGCTGGTCGTCAAGGCGAAGTGCACGTGGATGTTCATGGGCCTGATCCAGCAGGGCCGCAGTGGTCCCGTCGACAACGAGGAGGCCTTCGGCCCGCGCGAGGACTGGTCGCAGATCTGGACGCCAGGCGTGCTGGACCGCAAGAAGGTCATCGGACCCGCCGACACCCGGTGGGAGAACACGCCGTTGGGCCGCACCAGGATGATCGCGTCACCGGAGCAGACCGACGCCAGGATCTTCAGCATCGACGCCTACGAGCTCGACATCGAGGCGGGCGGTCACTCCGGCAAGTACTGGAAGATGGCCGACGAGGTGTTCTACGTGCTGTCGGGCAGTGGCTACGCGCTGCAGTGGGAGGTCGAGGCCGGGATCGCGGAGAAGTACTACGCGCGGATCGCGCTGAAGCCGAAGCGCTACGAGATCAAGCAGGGCGACACCCTGTACGTCCCGCAGAACCACGTGTGCCAGATCTTCGCCGAAGGCGAGGAGCCGATGCGGTTGTTCAACGCGCAGAACCGCGTGTTCAAGCACCTCGGCTACGACCAGATGCACTACTTCGAGCCGGCATCCCGCGCGGGCGCGACGGTCGGCGAACTCGCCGACGCCAGCGCCTGACCACGGCACTCGACGTTTCGGTCCGGCGGTCTGCCGATGGCGGCCGCCGGACCGAACTTCCACCACAAACCGCGCAACAGCGCCCCCGCTCCGTGCGTCGTCGGGACCACGGTGGGGCGCCATCATGCCTGCTCACGGCTGTAAGTAGCCTCACAATGAAGATCAGAACATGGTGGACATCACACTCGAATGGTCCTACAATAAGTCCACTCCAGCCCGAGGTAGATAGGACGTGAGGTTCATGGCAACCCGACCCGGTCGACTGATCGCAACGATAGGTCTGACGCTGGCGCTGGCTGCGTGCGGCGGCTCGCCGACGGCCTCGAACGGAACCTCGGGCGGCGGTGAGGCCTCATCGAAGTACGACCAGTACGAGGCGCTGAAGGGCCAGGAGCGTCGCGACAAGCTCATGGCGGACGCGAAGGCCGAGGGCGAGATATCGCTGTACACCTCGATGACGAGCGACGTCGCGGAAGCGGTGACCAAGGCCTTCACCGACCAGACCGGCGTCAAGGTGAACCTCTACCGGGCTGCCTCCGAAACGGTCCTGCAGCGGGTCCTGCAGGAGTCGAGCGCCCGGCATGCCGGTGCCGACGTCGTGGAGACGGACGCACTCGAGATGGCCGCCCTCGGCAAGGAGAAGCTGATCGCGCCATACACCGGCGAGCGGCGTGACCTGGTCGGCAAAGAGGGGCAGTTCGACAACTGGACCGCAAGCCGCTACAACCTCTTCTCGCCGAGCTGGAACACCACCAAGGTGCCCGCCGGCACGCAGCCGACGTCGTGGGAGGCCCTTGCCGATCCGAAGTTCGACGGACAACTGGCGATGGAACTGAACGACTACGACTGGTACCTGACGCTCTACGGGTACTGGCAACAGCACGGCAAGAGCACCGCCGAGATCGACAAGTTGTTCGGCGACATGGCCAACGGCGCAAAGGTGGTCAAGGGTCACACCGTGATGGGCGAATTACTCTCTGCTGGACAGTATTCGGTGGCGGCGTCGAACTACACCTACCTCGTCCAGCGCGCACAGGACAAGGGTGCGCCGGTGGCCTATCGGCCGCTGGTGCAGCCGGTCATCGCGCGGCCACAGGGTGCGGCGCTGATGAAGTCGGCCGCACATCCGGCCGCCGCACTGCTGTTCGAGGACTGGCTGCTCACCGAGGGACAGAAGGTGTTCGTCGACCTCGGTCTGACACCGTCGATCGAGCCGCAGGGACTGAAGGACCCTCTGGAGGGACTGGAAGTCATCTCCGTCGACGTCAACAAGCTGTTGAACGAACAGAAGAAGTGGAGTGACCAGTACAACGCGCTGCTCGAGAAGAGCGACAAACTCGGGTGACCGGCCCCCGTCGCTTCGCTCGCCCCACTAGCTCGAAGGTGAATGCATGACGCTCGCGCCAACCCGGCCGTCGGCCCCGATGCCGCCGGTCGAAAGTGGACCATCCGAGCCGCCGCTCTGGCGTCGCATCCTGCCGACGCCGAAGTTCCTGACCCTTGGTGTGGTGACGCTGATCATCGCCTACCTGGCGATCGTCCCGCTCTACTACCTGTTCTGGGGGACGTTCTTCGACGCATCCGGGTTCACGCTCGACGGGTTCAAGCGCGCCTACGGCAACGACCAGATCTTCGACCTCGTCGGCAACTCACTGTGGTTCGCCGTCGGTGCGGCCGCGTTGTCGCTGGTGCTCGGCACGGGGCTGGCCTATCTGCAGGTGCGCACCGACGTGCCGTTCAAGGCACTGTTCTTCGCGGCGTCGATCATCCCGCTGGTGATACCCGGCATCCTGTACACGATCGCGTGGATTCTGTTGGGCAGTCCCGACATCGGGCTGCTCAACCACTATCTCGAGCCGATCTTCGGGCGCGCTGTGCTCGACGTCTTCAGCATCTGGGGCATGATCTGGGTGGAGGGTCTGCAGCTCTCGCCGATCGTGTTCCTGCTCATGGTCGCCTCGTTCCGCGCGATGGATCCATCGCTCGAGGAATCCGCGCTCATGTCGGGTGCGAGCCGGTGGACGGTGTTCCGCAAGGTCACCATTCCGCTCGCACGCCCGGCCATCGTCGCGGCCATCCTCATCATGGTGGTGCGCAGCCTCGAGAGCTTCGAGGTGCCCGCGCTCCTTGGCCTGCAGAACGGCATCTACGTATTCACCAGCCGGATCTACTTCGTGCTCCGCGACTATCCGCCCGACCTGTCCGCGGCAGGAGCGCTTGCCGTCGGTCTGCTGGTGCTTGCCATCATCGGCGTGATCATCTCCAACTACGCCGGTCGTGCCAGCAAGAACTACCAGACGGTGACCGGCAAGGGATTTCGGCCACGTCCAATGGAACTCGGCCGCTGGCGACCGGTGGCAGGACTGCTGATCGTCGGCTACTTCCTGCTCACCGTCGTGGCGCCGCTGCTGGTGCTGCTCTACACCTCGCTACTGAAGTTCTACGCGCCGCCGTCGAAGAACACCTTCTCGACGATGACGCTGGACAACTACCGGCAACTGGCCCACACCTCTTCCGCGCTCACGGCACTGAAGAACTCGCTGATCCTCGGTGTGGCCTCGGCGACGTTGGTGATGGCGGTCATGGCGGTGGCGGCGTGGATCGTGGTGCGGTCGCAGATCCGCGGCCGGAAGGTGTTGGACGCGTTGGCATTCTTGCCGTTGGTCGTCCCCGGTCTTGTCATGGGTCTTGCGCTCAGCTTCGTCTACCTGCGCAGCCCGATCCCGATCTACGGCACGCTGTTCATCCTGCTGATCTCCTACTGCACCAGGTATCTGCCCTACGGCATGCGCTACGCCGTCACCTCGATGCAGCAGATCTCCAACGAGCTCGAGGAGTCGGCGCTGGTGAACGGTGCCAGTTGGTGGCAGACGTTCCGCCGCGTGCTGTTGCCACTGCTGATGCCGGGTGTGGTCGCGGGCTGGATCTACATCCTCGTCGTGTCATTCCGTGAGCTGTCGAGCTCGATCCTGCTCTACAGCCCCGGTAACGAAGTGCTGTCGATTCTGATCTTCGAACAGTTCGAGAACGGACAGTTCACGGTGCTGTCGGCACTCGGTGTCGTCATGGTGCTGACACTCGTCCTGCTGGTGACGATCGCCTACAAGCTCGGGGCCCGAGTCGGCCTCAAGCAGGATTGATTCCCGAGATGGTTGAAAGGAACACCCGACGTGCTTGAAGTCCAGAATCTCGTCAAGTCCTATGACGGCGATCGCCAGAAACGCAAACGTGGCTCCGAGCCGTCGTCCAACGGCACACCGCCGCAGCGGGTGTTCGCGGTCAACGACATCAGCTTCTCGGTCAAACCCGGCGAGCTGTTCACGCTGCTCGGGCCGTCGGGTTGCGGCAAGTCCACCACCCTGAGATCGGTTGCGGGACTGGAGACACCGGATTCCGGCACGGTGTCGGTCGGTGAGCGGGTGCTCTTCGCAGCAGGTGGCTCGGTGACCAAGAAGGTCAACGTGCCCGCCAACAAGCGCGGGCTTGGCATGGTGTTCCAGTCCTACGCGATCTGGCCGCACATGACGGTCTTCGAGAACGTCGCCCTACCG
>Ga0137415_10003772_pt1 | contig 15044 bp, 9 predicted proteins | sample CZODoug3_1_1_16f_FD_183082 | JGI IMG/M metagenome (GOLD analysis project Ga0137415, IMG submission 183082) | Vadose zone soil fungal communities from Angelo Coast Range Reserve, California, USA - CZODoug3_1_1_16fungal (Hybrid Assembly) | ecosystem: Environmental > Terrestrial > Soil > Vadose... | reverse complement strand
ATGTATTCCATTGTCTTTTCGCTCGGACTCAACTCGGTGAGCCGCTATCACGGCGCCCTGTCCGGCATCCTGTGCACGGGAATACTCGGCGGCGCCGTCGTGCCGCTGCTGGTCGGATTGCTGGGAGACCGGTTTGGCCTGCGAATCGGCCTGCTGAGCGTGTTTGTGACGCTCGGATACATATTGAGCGTTTGCTTCTGGGCTCAACCCCTCGTGCGCAATGAGACGATTCTGACTGACCGTAAAAGAGCAAACTGGGAGTCACCATGAAGACACATACGGCCCCGCTGGGGGGGGTAGACGGAATCTATGGCGGCTAGAGTTAACCTCGACCTGGACACTTTGCGTACGCTCGTCGTGGCCCACGACCGCGGAGGTCTGGCGCAGGCGGCGGAACATCTGGGCCGCACGCCGTCGGCCATTCAGTCTGCAGATGAAGCGCTTGCAAGGGGACCTCGGCATACCCATCTTCCGCAAACGCGGACGCGGTCTCGCTCTGACCGAAGCGGGAGAAATTGCCCTCTCCTATGCGCGCCGCATTCTCGTGTTGAACGATGAGCTGCTGGACACCACGCAGGGTGCAAACGTCGCTGGCCACATTCGCGTCGGATGCCCGCAGGACTTTGCATTGATCCTGCCTTCGGCCCTGTCTCACTTTGCGTTGCTCTATCCGCACATGCAGATCGAGCTTCACATCGAAGGCAACACTGCTCTTGTCGATGCGGTTGACAAGGCGCGCATCGACCTCGCCGTCGTCATTGGGCACGAAGACCATGCCAACGCGCAAACTGTAGGGCAGCTCAATCTCGTATGGATTGCCGCAGCCACCTTCAGCCCGCCGCACGAGCGGCCATTGCCTCTCGCTGTGATGGGTCCGCAGTGCATCTTCCGCAGGCGCGCCTTACAACATCTCGAAGCCGCGAATATTCCATCCCGCATTGCCGCTAACAGCCCTAGCCTGAACGGCCTTTCGGCTGCGTTGCTTGGCGGACTAGGCGTTACTGCACGCACCGCGCTCAACCTTCCCGAGGGTCTCGTGTCCGCTGAATCGCTGCACAGCTTGCCTCCGCTTGGGAGTCTGGCCGTCACATTACACCGCCACGCTCGCTCCGATGGTGTCGCCGCAGATCGTATGGCATCTGTGCTCGTGAAGGCTCTAGATCTCATTCTGCAATCAAAGCCAAAGACGAAAGCCGTCGCTCGCTTGCGAAATGGCGTCGTGGATCGGATCAGGAAAACATGAGCCGCGCTAACCAGTCGCTCGAGAAGAATCAAATTGTGCGGCGTCCGGCGGGGTCGCTATGTTGGCCGGATCGCGCCCGGCGCGTCAGTACATTGGTCTGATGATGATCAAACGTCTTGCACTTCTCGCCGCCCTGTTGGCCGTCTGCGCTTCAGCTGCGGCACACGAGCCATCCATCGTAGGCACGTGGGTCCTCACCGGAGCCGACAAGTTGCTCCCCGACGGAAAGCGCGTTCCGGACTATGGTCCGAACCCGCACGGGCTCGTGATGTTTGCCGCTGATGGATATTACTCAGTGCAGATCTACCGTGCCGAGCGGTTGAAGTTCTCTTCAGGAGACAAGTTCAAAGGGACTGCCGAGGAATATCAGGACGCGTCCCTCAGCACGAGCGTTCACTTCGGTCGTTACACCGTCGACCCGGTCAAACACACGATTACCTTTAAAATCGACCGCTCTTCCGTCCCGAATCTGGATGACACCACGGCAGTTCGCCCTTATGAACTGAAGGGCGATGAGCTTTCCTGGAGGGTCGCTGCCCGAGCGGACGGCTCTGTCCCAATCACCACACTGCGACGTGCACTGGATGCTCAAACAAGTCGAATTCCGCTGCCGAATTCTGACCTTCCAATGTCGGCGGCAGTATGGGCCGGAGACACGCTGTATGTGAGTGGCAGCCTCGACCCGGACCTGAAGACACACACCGATACCACGTCACAAACTGTGGGTACGATCAAGGACCTTCAAAAGCTCCTCGAATCGCAGAAACTGACACTGAGCGATGTGGTGATGATGCATGTGTACCTCGCGGGGGATGAGGCGCGTTCTGGCGGCGGCAATTCCCGTTACTAACGGGTCATAACTCCTGGTTTTCGTAACTCGGCCGGGATCTGACTTCCGGGGCAGGGGAATGCGGTGGCGGATTGCGGATGTGCCGCAACCCGCCCTTCGCCCCTGCGGCGTCAATCGTCCTCGAGTCTGATCGCGGCGCTATATGAGTCCTGGTTCGGGGATGTCACTCCTGGTTTGCCCCGGAAATCCGTCCAGCACGGATGCAGAACACCGTCGGCGCCGAGAACTGCAGCAGTGTAGTCGCCGATGAATACTCCCTGCAGTACTGAGCCGCTGACTGCGCCAACTCCCACGAACTGGATTTGGGGATTGGATGTCTGGGAGGTTACCCGGTGTAACCGGCTGTGAGAGAGGCGATCGAGATCCCATTCGTCAGCTGCGACATACGCAACGTCGAGGCCAATTCCCTTCGGATCGTAAGCGCGGGTGTAAAAAGTGACTGCCACCTTGCCGTAATTGGCGGCAATCGCGGGAAACACCTCGTCAGAAGCCGAGCCCGCTTCGATTGTTCGTGACCAGTGCACGCCATCCCGGGAACCGACCACAAACGCATCGCCATTGGTTTTGATGGAGGCGCCGGTATTCGGGTTGTATTGACCGTTGCGGTCATCGGCCCAGGTTGCAAACAGCGCGTCGGTGACCGGATCGATGGTCAGTTGCGGAAAACTGTTGATCCGGAAGTTCTCGCCGGTCAGGGTGTCGCGACCCACGTCGGAATTGTTGGGAAAGTCGAAATCCGCCGCGACCTCCCGATTCGTGAACGTTCGTCCGTGGTCATGGGACACGGCCACGATCACCGCATCGTGATCGGTGGGCTGATCGCAGGCCAGCGATTGGCAGACGGCTGACTCATAAGCTATGAAAAGATCTCCGTGACTGTTTACTCGCGGATTCGAACCTGAGCTGAAGGAGGTTACGCCCCCCGGTGTAAAGGCGGAGGCGGGGTTCACCGCAACCGGAGCCGACCAGGTTTTGCCCTCATCATTGGAGCGGGACACCTGAATGGGAGAGTCCGTGTCCCCGAACAAAGTCCAGGTCACGTAGACGGTACCGGTGCGCTGATCGACGGTAATCCATTCCTTATCGTTGAAGAAAGGTGTATCGAGAGGATTGCCATTCGCATCGACGCCGTCGGTGTGGACGATCACCGGGTCATTCCAGGTGAGACCCCCGTCCTTGGATTTACTCACCACGACTCCGCTGCCGTTGTTCAAGCGGCTGAACACCAGATTCGCATAGTAGACAATATTGTGGGGTCCAAACGCGACAGCGGGATCTCCGGCGGAATCCATATCGGAAAGCGTACCTGTCGCCCCGGTCTGGAATGTCAGATGTGGGAGTAACACATTCTTCCAGGAGCGGCCGCCATCCGAGCTGGTGTAGGCGAACCCCGCGCCGTCGTTGCGCGCTTCGCGGGTGTTGAAAAGGCGATAATCGTTCGTGCCGGCAACCAGATTGCGCGGATTGGCCGGATTGACGGCAATCGTGGTTTCGTTCTGCGCCGTGTTGCATCCCAACTGAGTTCCTGCCTGCACTACCGCGTCGTTGTTGATCTGATCGACGTTCGGGGTGGGATTCCTGTAGTTGTTCAACTGCCCGATAACCGACTGGCAGAGCGCCGACAGGGTCGGGTCGAGCGAGATGGCCGTGTCGTCGTCGCCCGGGTCACCTGCCTCGTTGAGGAGCCCGTTGTGAAACGGTCTGCTGCGGGCAAGCGGCGTTGCCGTGAGCATTCTCGGGGCCGTCGCTGCTGTGCCGGCGCGTGCCGCAGGCGACTGCGCGCAGCAAAATCCCGCGGCACACACCGCGATCATGATAACAATCTTCATCGCAATTCTCCCTCGGTGCCGCAACCCGGGCAGCGGAATACGTCGTTCTTTGTGCCGCAGAGTTCAGCGAATTTTATGTCAGGTTAGTTGTGTTGCATGTCAGGTCGGTATCACCCGCTTCGGACCGCGTTGCAGCTGAGTGTAGTCCAGGATGGAGCAGTTTTGCACGTACTTGGCGCCCGCCGGATGCCGTGACGCGATACCAATCTCTGGCACCTGGCTGCCTGAATAATCGCCTAGAGCTACTGCTTTGCAGTGCAAATAGGGTCGTTCTCGCGGGTATCATGCTTCCCCACTGGAAAGGCAATGCCCATCAGTGCAGCCGGCCTGCGGCTCGCTAGGGCCTCGCTGCCTCGCTGAGTTGTGCCTGCACCCGAGAGAGGCTTTGCTGGCTGATCCGGATCAAGCCTTCGCGTGGACGATCGAAATCGATGATTGTTATGAGAACCAGTGAGACCAACATGGCGAAGATTGCCGTCGATACATGGTAGCGGCGTCCGGCGAGTCCGGAGCCGTAGGAGATAAAACCCAGCGCCCCCACAGTCACGGCGAAACAGCAGATACAGAACACTTTCCGGGACCCGATTCTCGAGCGCAACCTGACGCTGTTCGGCGAGATCGAACAGCTCGTTCAGCGATTGCAGCAGGAGTCCGAACGGTATTGAGTTGGATTCCCCGGCTGCTGCAGCAGCTGCGATTGTCCACAGCTGATTTTGAATTTTTGTTGTCCGCGATATTGATGCGTCGATGCGCTGCTTGTCAGTGCCCGCATCGTAGAACATGAGACGCGCATCGACATAGTCCCGCAGGTCGCTGAGGAACGGCAGTCGCTCAGCCGGCGGGAGCAGGCTTGCCCGCAACCCCACTGTCCCTATCGCATTGGCTTCGGCGAGCACGAGCGATTTTCGGGTGTCAAAACGCGACACTGCCATTGCAAAAGTAAACCCGAGCAACAGAGCGAGGAGGCCCAGCAGCGCGGCCTGCAATGCATTGACGTGCGTCCGATTGGCTTCATCAGTGCGCACCCGCATACGCAGCCCCAGGCGGAAGGCGACTTCGAGACAAAGCACGATCGTACCCATCAGGATCAGCAGCAATTCCATCTCGTTGACCAGGGAAAGCACAGTTTGTCCTTCTAGCGATGGGATAACCCAGCGAGCACTGTATCGGCCTTGCGCTCTTCCAGCCAGTTGGCGACCCAGTTGGGGCGTTCTAGGCTTCTCACCGGCGTCGCTGCCGGTCGCGAGCTGTCAGAAGGGCAGATATTTCATCAGGCGACCGGGGTCTCGATATTTCAGGCTTCGCTGGATATCCAGTGCAAGCAGGTCCGCTTCTGCCAGCGCCTCGGTCCCCAGGGTGGCTGTCAACTCGTCAACAGCCGTATAGCGAACCGTGCAGCCGAGCTCGAGACCCGCTCTGCGCTGGCGCCAGCCTTCGCTTTGGGCGCTGTCGTGATCGCGACCATTGGGCAGCCGAGCCTGTCGCTCAACATGCTGTTGGGCGGCGCGGTGTTTCTCGCCGGTGTTTGTGTGGTGGGTGGTCAACCTGCGATCAATGCACTCGCAGCTTCGCTTTATCCGACGCGGCTCCGGGCTACCGGTGTGGGGTGGTGCCTGGGGATCGGTCGCGCGGGTCTATCACAGGCCCTATGGTCGCCGCGCACTTGATTGCCCGCAACTTGGGCCCGGAGACGTTGTTCCTGTGCGCCGCTGTGCCGGCTGTGCTCTCGTTTATGACGGTGTGGGGAATGTCACTAGCTGTTGAATCGGCCGCATGCGGGCGTTCGGAAGTTCCGAATGGGCAGGCCTGATCCTTTCAGCGGCTCGTGTTGCAGGTTTTGTGAACTGACATCGGGCGTGGAAGGTTTCGTGCACTGGCGTGCAAGCTACCCTGGGAGGCCAAAGTCCGTGAACCGGCGAGTGATTGTGATCGGTTGACGAAAGCCCTTCGGGCCTTACAGAATGTGCTCGCTCGGTCGGAGCAACCACGTCCGCGGAAAGGGCTGCGCCCACGACTCGATTCGGGACCTTCTCCTCATCAACGTCCCTTTTCTGTCTGAGTGCGGACGCAGGCAACCGAAAGGGGATTGTCATGACCGACCGCACCGAGCGGGCGCCCTCGGCGTTCCGCCTCAACCTGGAACAGCAGAAGAATCGCGCGAAGGATCTGTTGCATGCCGCGAAGGCCGCAAACCCCGAGGCCCTCTCGCGGCTTTCGGCGGTTCGCCGCGATTCCGTCGCTCAGCACTCGCCCGAAACGCTCCAGACCACTGTGAAGCTGGCCGACGCGCAGTATGTCATCGCGCGTGAACTACGCTTTGCGAGCTGGTCGAAACTCAAAGCGCACATTGAGTTGATGGATCGGCAGCGCGCAGCCATTGACGAAATGCGTCCAGCCCCTGACGGTGATCTTAAGACGCTGCACATCCGTTGCGGCCTCGACATTAAGGAGAAGCTCTTGGAAGCCGGTTTCGTCGGCGACTTCCTGGAGCACGCGATCCCGTGCTGTATGGGCCCCGTGACGCAGGGACCAGATCGCTACGAATTGATGGCGCGCTTCCTTGTAGGGGCTTTCCCGGACGTCCATGGGGGACTTGTCTACGAGCGCGTACTGGAAGGTCTCACGCTCGGCGACCAGCTTCTTCATCGCAGCGCCGACGACTACGAACGCGTCGTGATCTGGATGGAGCACGATAGCTGGGACCAGCTCATTCTCGCCCGCCTGCTCGCGCACTATGCGAACGCGAAGCGGCCGCGCGTGCTCGAGCTCATCGCTCTGGACGAGTTTCCCGGCGCCGAACGCTTCATCGGGCTGGGCCAACTCCCTTCGGAGGCGCTTCGTCTGCTTTGGCCGAGTCGCAAACCCGTGACGTCCCCACAGCTGGCGTTGGGGAGCGATGCGTGGGATGCCCTCGCTTCAGACGACCCGCGGAACCTTGCCGCTCTCGCCCGCTCTGGTACGCCGGCTCTGCCTATCATGGCTCCGGCCTTGCATCGACATCTTCGCGAGCTGCCGTCATTGGAAAACGGGTTGCGACTCACGGAGCGTCTGATACTGCAGATTGTCTCAGAGGGCAGCACCGTCAAGCCGATGCGCGTATGGGCGGACGTGTATCCGCTGCTCATGAAACGAGAGGCGATCCCTTGGATCACCGACCTTTGGTTCCGTAACGTGATCAACGACATGCTTGTAGTGTCCGAGCCGGTATTCACTTTCACCCGCATTCCTGAGTCGCCCGAGCAGCCCTCTATTCAGCTCCCGGGACCGTTCCTGCAGCTGCTCGTGATCACCGAACTCGGCCGCGCTGTCCTGCGTGGCGAGCGTGACTGGCTTTCGCTGCAACCTTCCTCGCGATGGGTCGGCGGAGTGCACATTGAACCCGGTGTCGCGGGCTGGCGGTGGGACGAGGTAAAGCGCGACGCCGTTCTTCGCGGAGCCTGATGCCGCGCGTGCCGCTGGGCGCGTGCTCCGATCAGCGGTGTTGGTGGTGGAGACTTTCTGACTGGTCGGAGGTGCGTTCGCGGCCGGGTATGTAGCCGGTACGGTCGGTGATCCGCGCACTTACGGCGCCACGTTGCGGCTGCAGTTCTGAAACATCAGAATTGCCGCCGTAGCTGACAGGGCCGTGTTGGGAAGCCGATACCAGCCTGTTGACAGGCTCTTTTGCGTGGCGTCCGCGCAGGTGTCAGCAAGAGTCGGTAAGCACCGGCGCTGGCGCGATGCGTACCGCGCTTCGAGCGCAGATTTGCCGCCGACGTGCAGTCCTTCGACCCGCGGCGCTCGGGCAGACGTAAGCTAGGATTCAGCAATAGCTTGTCGGCAGGGCGGGAATTATGTCTGCACTTGAAACACCGCGGAATTGCCCGGATCGGTTGGTCGAAACCCTGCGATCGGCTCGAGACGTGCTGATATTGACGGGCGCGGGAATTTCCGCCGAGAGCGGCTTGCCGACATTTCGCGAACCGCTCTGCGGTCTGTGGGAGCGCTTCAATCCGCAGGATCTCGCAACCCCTGGCGCGTTCGCGCGTGACCCCGCACTGGTTTGGGGCTGGTACGAGTGGCGCCGTATGAAGGCCCCGCGCGCCGCCCCGAACGCCGCGCACGGAGCAATCCGTGATCTCCAGAACAAGTTGCCTCAACTAACACTGGTCACGCAAAACGTCGATGATCTGCATGAGCGAGCGGGCACCGCGAACGTAGTTCATCTGCACGGCAGATTGTCACAACCCTATTGCGAGGATTGCCGACAGTCATTCACACCCGCGCCTGAAATCCCAGACGAGCCCGAACACGGCCGCCGACTGGACCCGCCTCGGTGTTCGGCTTGCGGATCGCGCATACGCCCCGGCGTGGTTTGGTTCGGCGAGCCTTTGCCGCAAGGTGAATGGAACATTGCTGAATGTGCTGCGGACCGATGTGATGTTTTCTTCTGCGTGGGCACCTCGGCCGTCGTATACCCCGCTGCCTCATTGATCGAGCGCGCGGCCGCGCGGGGCGTTACAACGGTCCAAGTGAATCCTGGCGGCTCCGACTGGGATACGCATGTTTCATACAATTTCCGCTGCGCCGCTGGAGCCATGTTGCCCGAGTTGTTGAAGCGCCTATAGCTCGACGTCACCCGGTGACGCCGCTAGTATTTCTCTTGTGCGTTGCAGCTATCCTGAACGCTGCGATGAACGCCTCGACCAACTGCACCCGATGCAAGCGTCCGCACGACTCGACCGATCAACAGTTGCCTCTGTCGCCTTGCGCTGCCATAGTCCTGCCGGGCCGGCTGGTGAGCATCCAGCTTCCGCTGTGCGGACGCGTCCGATTTGGCATCGTGATTATGTTACGTTGCTGCGACCATCTGTCGTCAAATGGCGTCAGGTGGAAAAAGCCGCTCGAGGGACAAGGAATGATACGGGCGAAATACCTGATTCACTCAATCTCGGTCGCGCTGCTTTCGATAACCATCGCGTCCGCTGCCACCCCGGCGGCCCGAACCGGCTCGGCCGTGCTGGAGGACAGCCCCCCCGCTGCCCGTTCGCTTTATGTCGTCCAGGCTTCAACGCTGAGCGCCTCTGAACAGAGTGTGGGACGTGTTAATGCGAAGGTGGATCGGGAGTTCGACATCATTCACGCGGTGTCGGCGTATCTCACCGCGGAGCAGGCCGACCGGTTGCGCAATACGGCTGGCGTACACGTCTTCCGGGATCGGACGCTGTCCAGCCGATCTTTGGGCTCTCTGCTCGGCTCCGTCGTAACTTCGGTCGTCTCTACTGTTGGTGCCGTCGCCGCTCCGGTCGTCACGACTGCAACACCGATCGTTACTCCGGTCGCTCAGGTCGTCGCACCGGTAACCAATCCGGTTCTTACGCTGGTGACACCAGTCGCGTCACCTCTCGTCACACCGTTGCTAGCCCCTGTCGTCACGTCTATCAGCACCAACATGACGCTTCAGGATGGCACCGGCGTCGGTTCTTCGAGCCTGCTTTACGAGACCGATTATCCTCGGCTGGTAGGCGCTGACTCACTGCAGCGCAGTGGAATCACCGGCGCCGGTGTGACGATCGCGGTGTTGGACTCGGGGCTATGGCAGGATCCCAGCCAGAATTTCGGATCCCGGGTGCTGGCGAGCATCGATGTCGTCAACGGCGGCTCGGGCGCCGTCCAGAGCGATCCCTATGGACATGGAACGCATGTGACATCCATAGCGGCGGGAGGCGCGCAAAACGTTTCACTGAGCTACTCCGGCATCGCACCGCAGGCCAACCTCGTGATCGTTCGCGCCTTCGACGACACCGGCGGCGGCCGCTACACGGATGTCATAGCCGGGCTGAATTGGATTGTTGCGAATCGCGCGAGATACAACATCCGCGTCTTGAATCTGTCGTTCGGCGCGCAGCCACAGTCCTACTACTGGGACGATCCGGTCAATCAGGCCGTCATGGCCGCGTGGCGCGCGGGTATCGTGGTCGTAGCCGCGGCAGGTAACGAAGGCCCGAGCGCGATGACGATCGATGTTCCGGGCAACGTGCCCTATGTCATTACCGCCGGCGCCCTGACGGACAACTACACCCCCTACGACGCTACCGACGACCGGCTCGCCTCATTCTCCTCGGCGGGTCCGACATTCGAAGGTTTTGTGAAACCCGAGTTGGTCGCGCCGGGTGGCCACATGGCGGCATCGATGCCCAGGGACAGCTACCTGGCCAATATCGATCCCAACTCGATGAGCCCGGGCGAGCAGATGTTCACGATGTCGGGGACGTCGCAGGCGGCGGCCGCCACATCGGGCGTCGTTGCACTGATGCTGCAGGGCAATCCAGCCCTCACCCCGGATGCTGTCAAGTGCCGCCTGTTGGCATCGACCCGTCCGGCTGTGACTTCGGGCGGGAGTCTGGCTTACAGCGTTTTCCAACAAGGTGCGGGTCTCATCAATGCACCTGCAGCGGTGAACGGCTCCGCCACGGATTGCGCGAACCAGGGGCTCGATATCAACGCCGATCTGGCCGGTACACGGCACTTCGGCGGCCCAGCCAATCAGGACGAGAACGGCAACTACTACATCATGGACCTCGACGGCGCCTCGACCTGGAGCACTCCGCTCGCAGGGGACGGCTTTACGTGGTCCCAAGGATATACCTGGGGTCAGGGTTATACGTGGTCTGAAGGCTACACCTGGGCGAAGGGCTACACTTGGGAGCAGGGATATACGTGGGCCAAATGTTACACATGGGCCAAGAATCTGCCGTGGTGGACCGATTCTCAGGGGGCTGCTGGAACGTCACCGGCTTCCATCGTGTCCTGGGTTCCAAACCAATAGTGACAGTCGGCCGTGCCAGCCTGAGTGCCGCGCTCCTGTGGTGGCTGGGATTCGTCACGCCCGCGGCGGCAGCTGAATCTTTTCCGCTCGTCCTCGAGCATCTCACCACCGCGGACGGCCTGCCACAGGGCACCGTTTACGCGACTCTGCAGGACTCGCAGGGATTCGTGTGGCTCGCGACCGAAGACGGCCTCGTCCGCTACGACGGTCACGAGCTGGTCCGCTACGCCCGTTTGCCAATCAGCCGCGGCGGCCTGTCCGGGAACTACATCTATCAGATGGTCGAAGATGCGCACCGTGATCTGTGGATCGCGGTCAAGGACGGAGGGGTCGCGCGCTGGCACCGGGATACCAACAGCTTCACCGTCATTCGTCACAGCGATGAGGATCCGCAGTCCCTGGCGAGCGATGCAGTGCGCGCCCTGGTGTTGGACGCGCGTGGCCGGCTCTGGATTGGAACCAGCGATGCGGGAATCGACATCCTGGAGCCTGCGACCGGCAGGATCGAACACCTGCGGCACGATGCCAACAATCCGCACACCCTGGTCAGTGACCGGATCCAGACCCTGACATTCGATCGCTCCGGAACCCTCTGGGCGGGCACCGAGCAGGGGCTCGACCGGTGGCAGCCGCAACAGCAGGCATTCACACATATCCGCCACGAGAAAGGCGATCCCGGCTCTCTGAGCAGCAACGATGTCTCACGGGTCATCGAGGATCGAGACGGCTTTGTGTGGGTGGGCACCTTCGATGGCGGGCTCAATCACCTGGACCGGAACGGCCGGGTTGTGGAGAGCTTTCGTCACAACCCGCATGATCCGGACTCGCTGGCCGATGACGACGTGCGGGCTGTGCTCGAGGACCCGTCGGGGCGTCTTTGGATAGGGACTGCGGACGGGCTGGACCTGTTGGACCGCGCTTCGGGCCGGTTCAGTCATCATCGGCACGACGCCGGCGACGCGGAATCATTGCGCGACTCGTTCATCATGTCCCTCTACACCGATGCCACGGGTTTGATGTGGATAGGCACGCGGGCAAGTGGGGTCAGCCGATGGAATCCTCGCAGTTGGGAGCTCGGCGGCTATCGGCCTGCGTGGCTGCGGAACAGGCTGGTCACCGCATTTGCCGACGGGCCCGGCAACAAGGTCTGGGTTGGAACACTGGGCGGCGGCTTATTCCTGCTTGATCCCGATACGGACGCGGCGGTGTCGTTGGATACCCTGACAGGGCATTCCAACTCTGCAGGTGATTCGCGAGTGATGTCGCTGCTGCGGGATCGGCGGGGAAACCTGTGGATCGGGACGATGGCCGCTGGATTGAAGAAGCTCGGTCCGGATGGCCGGCTGCAGTCGATACCGGTCAGGCCTGGCGACCCCCGCAGCCTGAGTGCGCCGGGCATCACGACAATTTTCGAGACGCGCACCGGACAACTGTGGATCGGCACGCATGGCGGTGGTGTCAACATTCTCGACCCGTTGACGGGTCTGGTGCGTCAGGTGCCCTTCGGCGCCGGGGCGATCAGCGCTGCCAGCGTCATTGCGATTGCCGAGGATCGAAACGGCAACCTGTGGATCGGCACCGACGGGGGAGGGCTCGATCTCGTGCGCGCCGATGGAACGGTTGTGAAGGTGTTTCGGCACGACCCCGACAATCCCGCGACACTGTCGGCCAACATGGTCTATGCGCTGGCTATCGACGCTCAGGATCGAATCTGGGTCGGCACGGACGGCGGCGGCCTCGTCCGCGTTGTTGGTTCAGCCAACTCGCCGGATTCGATCCACTTTCAGACAGTGTCGCGCGAGCGGGGGCTCTCGAGCGACACGATCTATGGAGTCGTGGTCGACGCCGGCCACATCTGGCTCAGCGGGACGGCGGGGTTGATGCGCTACGAGCCCGAAGCCGGGGCCCTCAAAACTTTTCACCGGGAGCACGGCCTGCAGGGCGAGGAATTCAACTCGGGGGCCTACATCCGGCTGCGCGACGGCCGCCTGTGCTTTGGCGGCCCGGGCGGATTCAATCTGTTCGATCCGTCACGTCTGACGCAGACCGCTCGTGTGCCGCGGTTGGTTCTGACACAGGTCGAGGTCATGGGCGCGCCAGCCCGGGATCAGGCGCCGTATTGGCTCCTCGACCGGGTGTCCCTCGGCTATCGCGACAACATCGTGTCGCTCGACTTCGGCGTGCTCGACTTCACTTCCCCGCGCCGCAATCGACTTGCTTACCGGATGGGTGGACTGACCGATCGCTGGATCGATGTCGGTACTCAACATCGGATCACGTTGACCAATCTCGACGCCGGCGATCACCTCCTCGAAGTCCGAGCGGCCAATTCCGACTCGGTCTGGTCCCCTGAACCGCTGCGCCTTCGAGTGCACAGAGACACGGCGCCCTGGAAGTCCGGCTGGGCCTACGGGGCTTACGCGCTCGCTGTCCTTGGCTTGATTGGCTACCGTGCGCGCCTGCAGCGGACCCGCTTCGAGCGCGTCGTCCAGGAGCAGCAGCGCCTGGAATCGGAGGTCGCTCTGCGAACCCACGAGTTGGTCGAGACCAATAGCCAGCTCGAGCAGGCTGCGCGGGCGAAAAGTGATTTCCTCGACCGGATGAGTCATGAGCTGCGTACGCCGATGAACGGCGTCGTGGGGATCACGGAGCTGCTCGCGCGTACCCATCTTTCATCGACACAGGCGCGCCTCACAGAGACCATCTACACATCGGCAAAGGTGCTGTTGCAAATCGTCAACGACCTTCTCGACCTGTCCAAGGTCAACGCAGGCAAGATCGTCCTCGAAGAGCTGCCTGTTGAGCCCGGACGCATACTCGAAGAATGCGCGAGTCTGTTCGCAGGCGCCGCTGAGTCCCAGGGCATCGATCTGATCACCTGTCCGCCGGCGCACGAACCCCGCAATCTGTATGGCGATCCCTTGCGGGTGCGGCAGGTCCTGATGAACCTGGTCGGCAATGCGGTCAAGTTCACCCCGCACGGAACGATTGTTGTCCGCGCCGACGTCCAGGCGGGCGATGCGCAGTCCGCAACCGTCCATTTTTCCGTATCCGACACGGGAATCGGGATGGATTCCGCCACGATTGCCAAGATCTTCCAACCCTTCACCCAGGCGGACGAATCGACGAGCCGGCATTTCGGCGGCAGCGGCCTGGGGCTGGCCATCTGTCGCGAGCTTGCGGGCCTGATGAGCGGCTCAATCAGTGTCGAAAGCCGGCCTCAGGTCGGGTCCACATTCCGCCTCACCTTGCCCTTGAAGGTCGGGGCGGAGCAGCCATCGCGGGAGTTGGCGGCGCTGCCTTCGCGGCGTGTCTGGATCATGACGCGAAGGCAGGCGCTTGCGGAATCCCTGGTGCGCCACATGTCAGCTTTCGGCCTGACGCCCGTGTGTATTGATGGCGATGAACCGCCTCCTGTCGGCAGCCAGGAGGATGCCAGTCAGGATGATTTAATCATTGTCGTAGATGCCGATGGTGATCCCAAACTACTCGACGCGCGAGCCCGGATGGCGCCCCATGCCGCGCTGGTCGTCGTCGCCTCGTCCGCTGCAGTGCAGGCTAAGCATCTCGAGCGTCGCGTGCGGTCCGAAGCGATCGTTCTAAAGCCGGTCCGGCGCGAGGCCCTGTATGAGGCGCTGGCGGCCGCCACTGCAGCTGTGCGCTCCGCGGCCCACGTCGAATCCATACTGACAGCGGACGAACCGAATCTCGGCGGACACGTTCTTCTGGTCGAAGACGAACCTGTCAATGCAGAGGTTGCGCAAGGCTATCTGGCCGTTCTCGGATGCACTTCCGTTTGGGTCAGCGACGGACCGCAAGCTATTGCACGCAACGCCGCGGAGCGCTTCGATCTCATACTGATGGACCTGAGCATGCCGGGAATGGATGGGTTCGCGACGACGGCGCTGATTCGCCAGCAGGCTGGAGCGGCCGGCCGCATCCCCATTGTCGCGCTCACCGCACACGATGTCGTCAGTTATCGCGACACATGCTTAGCTGCCGGTATGGATGACTTGCTCAGTAAGCCGTGTACCTTGGAAGAGTGTGGACAGGTCCTGAGCCGCTTGATTCCACGCGCGGCTCAGGAGCGAGCCAGCTCAGCGAGGAGTGTTGAATGAGCGGCCTGTAGTCCTGCAAGCAAATCCCGGGCTCGTGCGAGATCGCCCTCGACACACAGCCGTTCGATCCGGGCAACCTCGTCCGCGAAAGCCATGGCACCCACGGTGCCGGCAATCGATTTCAACCTGTGGCAAACGGCGGCGGCCTGCCCGGCAGCGGACATCTGCAGCGCGGTTTGCAGCTGCGACAGGGTCT
>Ga0137415_10003771_pt1 | contig 15048 bp, 13 predicted proteins | sample CZODoug3_1_1_16f_FD_183082 | JGI IMG/M metagenome (GOLD analysis project Ga0137415, IMG submission 183082) | Vadose zone soil fungal communities from Angelo Coast Range Reserve, California, USA - CZODoug3_1_1_16fungal (Hybrid Assembly) | ecosystem: Environmental > Terrestrial > Soil > Vadose... | reverse complement strand
TCCAGATAATTTATGGTGCCTTCAGGCGACAAAAATCCCTGCCGGCCGGCGACAACTGCAAAAAGAATAAAGATTCCGACGGCGGCAATAAACGCACCTAGTTCAGGTCGAATTAACAATTTTCTGAGATTCATAGGCGCCTCCGAAATTAGCTGGGAGAACTCTGGGGGGCGATGGCTGGTGATCGGTGTTAGCGATTAATGGCCACCCCACCCAGCGTTCATTTGCACTTACTAACGGATTCCTTTCTTGCTAAGGTCGATCACTTGTTTCGCAGTTTCTGCGGTTACAAAGCCAGGACCGGTTAACACAACATCATTAGCGGGCAGGAGTCCGTACTTGATGTAGTTGGCCATGATCATCACCGACAAGTAACCTTGCAGGTACTGCTGTTGATCGATCGCAAACTCCATCTGCTTTTTGTCAATCGCTTGCAGAACAGTTGGAGACAAATCGAAAGTTCCAAATTTGATTTTCCCAGCTTTACCTGCTTCCTCGATGGCTTGCAGCGCCGGTTCAGCACCAGTAGGGCCAAGTGCGAGAATTCCCTCGACGTCAGGATTTTTCTGAAGGTAAGCAGCGATCGCGTTTCGAGCCGAAGTGAAATCCATTGTCACTGCGACTACCTCCGCATTAGTGCCAAGTCCTTCCGAGAATCCTTTCGCGCGCAGGTCAAGTGCAACATTTCCTACCTCTTGGTTAATCACGGCTGCTTTCTTGACACCCTCTGCCTTCATACGTTCGCCCGCTCTTTGACCGGCGAGTTCTTCTTCTTGTCCGACGTGGAGTAGACAACCCAGCTTCTTGAAAACGTCCGAGCCGGAATTAATCGAAATCACCGGGATCTTGGCAGCGACCGCCTCCTGGATTGATTTACTCAAGGCAGATGCATCCGGGATCGACACGATCAAACCGTCAGGTTTCGAGGCAACCGCGGCATCGATTAATTGCGACAAGGCAACCATGTCGAATTTTTCCGGTGCCCGATATTCGACAGTACTGTTGGTCTCCTTGGCCGCCGCCTCGACGCCGTTTTTCACTACGACCCAAAAGGAGTCGGAGACTTGGCCATGGGTAACGACTATTATGTGTGGTTTTTTCTGGGCGCGCGCCGAGAATGGAATCGCCGAGACGGCGAGGGCAAATACTGCGAGTAAACGCAGTTTAGTTAGTTTTATCATTGTGTTCTGTTGGGGGTTAGACTGGTGATGGAATGAGCTGCGGCTAGACGGCCTCGGCCAAAGAGGCTTCCGACGATTGACCGGAATCAGAACCGGCCAGGCGATAAGGAATCCCTCTTTCCGCAAAAGTCTTCACGAAATGGACGGGGATATCTGGATCGGTAATGATCAGCGCAACTTCATCAAGTCGCGCGTAGGTAGCCAGACAAGCGTGTCCGAATTTCGACGCATCGGTTAGCACATAAGCCTCGTCAGCGGAGCGGATCATCGCGCGCTTGACCTCTGCATCCAAAGGATTCGGCGTGCTGTGCCCATGGGTAATCGTGGTACCGGAAGATCCCAAAAAAGCTCGGTCCGCGTGGTAACATTCTAATGTTCGAACGGCCGCTTCGCCGATGAGCGCTAGGCTGTAATTGCGAACCTGTCCGCCCACCAGCAGCAACTCGTAGCCAGCCCGAGCCAACTCCAGTGCAGCCGGGACCGAGCTGGTGATGACGTAGAGCGACTGGAATTTGCCAACCAAGGCCGACGCCAAAGAAAGGGTGGTGCTGCCGGCGTCGAGAATGATCGTGTCACCCTCATGAATGTACTCCAGTGCGGTTCGAGCGATCGCTTCTTTCTGTGCCGCCTGCAAATTCACCTTTTCGATGAAGGAGATGTTAAATCGACTTCGGTGCGAAAAAACCGCACCTCCGTACGTTCGCTGCAACAGCCCCTGTTGCTCCAGATCGCTCAGATCCTTACGGATTGTAACCTGGCTAACCGTGAAGCGATCGGAAAGGTCTTCGACTTTGACTGTTCCTGCTTCCTCCAGCAGTTGCAGGATCTTTCGACGTCTCGCTTCAACCGTCATCGCTAATTCGTCCACAGTTATCGCGCAGAACCAGCTAGTTAGCTCCGATCGGAACGGTGATCGGGTTGCCGGCCCAATTTGTTGCGATCCAATCGTATTCCGGGTCGTTTACGGCCGAGATAAGTCGAACATCACCGGCCAAAAAATTAAGATAGTAGGCGTTGGTGCCCGGAGCCTTGACCACCGGATGGTAGCCTTCGTGAATTAATACGAGGTCGCCATCTTGCACCGGTAGCGCAACATCAAGCTCGGTATCCCGGGTATAGATCCGCTGGATGGCAAACCCGTTCTTTGGTTGAAATCGGTAATAATAAGTTTCTTCGTGGTAAGACGAGCGATCGCGAGTGTCGTGTCGATGCGGTGGGAAGCTCGACCAATTGCCGCTCGGAGTGTGAATCTCATAAACGGTTAGTCTTTCGGTCAGCTGATCCGAATCCGCCAGTGCGCTAACGCTGCGTTTAACGTTAGCGTCACCGCGGACGCCGACCGAAATTTCGGAGCGGCGAATCACCCGAGCTGGTAGCCGACCTTCGGCCGGCGCACCGCCGATCGCCAACTCCGCTGGTTCGTTCGCTTTGATTCTGTACGGAGTCTTGGGCGGCAAATAGAAAATATCAGTGGGTCCGGCGAAAACGCTGCTCCGCTGGAATGGATGGTCCTGATCGGCAAAAGAAAAGATTCCCTTTCCGGATAATGGCACAACCACCACCTCATTGGCCCCGGTACCGAGTTCTTCGCTGCCCTCGGCATCGAGGGCCACTACTCGAAAGGAGAGATACTTCCAACCAGCCGTTTCCGGAGTGATCTCGATTCGGGTTCGGTTGCCTAGCTCGGGTCGATAGTGGCGTTTCATGCCGTAATCTCCGAAAGCTTCACTGGACGCTTTTCTCGCCAACTGCGAGTGGCTGCGACTGCCAATCGCAACGTTTCCAATGCGTCTTCCGCGCCGGGAGTCGGAATCTGACCATTCTGCAGCGCCTTGAAAAATGCTTCCAGCTCGAGCCGGTACCCGGCCGCGAACCGATCGGGAAAGTTCTCGAAGTGATCAAAAGCCCCCGCGAAATTGCGGGAAAAAATAACCGGAGTCTTCTGCACATCTTCGACTACTACTTTTCCTTCCGCTCCCGCGACCTCGGTCCGGATATCGTAGCCCCAATTAGAACGGCGTGACGTTTCCACCACTCCAAAGGCTCCATTGACAAAACGTAAGAACGTTACGGCAGTGTCGGCATCATCGGCCTCAGCAAACCGTGAGTCGATTAAGACCGTGCCCCAGGCATGGACTTCCTCGACTTCGCCAACCAGAAAACGAGCCAGATCAAGATCGTGAACCGCCATATCGAGAAAGAGTCCGCCGCTCTGGCGAAGAAATTTGAGACTCGGCGGATAAGTATCTCGACTAAGCGCTCGAAACGTTTCGATCCGACCGAGTTCGCCGGCATCGATTCGTTGTTTGGCCGAAATGTAACCCGGATCATACCGGCGCATAAACCCGAGTTGAACCTGCGCCCCAGATTGGCCAATCAGGTCGACCATTCTCTTGGTTTCGGTGAGATCCAAAGCGATTGGCTTTTCGCTAAAGACTGCTTTACCGGCCCGTATCGCCAGTTCGATCAATCGGGCATGTGTATCGGTCGGAGTTACAATTACAACGGCATCGACCGAAGGATGATTGATGGCCTGCTCAATGTCAGTGGTGGCGATTTCCGCTCCAGAAAGCCGCTTACCATATTCGGCCGATTGCAAATTTGGATCAGCAACGATGATTACTTGAACGTCGGACAAACCACCCAAATTGCGAAGGTGCGTTTCGCCCATGCGACCAACGCCAAGGAATGCCACACCGATGGTAGAACTAGTTTTCATCTATTACCCGCCGTTCCGGATCCGAGTAGCTTTAATCGTCCTCGCGTTTCCGCCGTCGCACCGGCGCATCTGCCATAATCTTGACGAACACCCCAGCGGACAGGCTGTCGTCGTCCTCGCACTTCCACGGTCGTCTGACAGCTGCCCGAGGGGCACAATTTAAGCAAACTCCTAATCCCTCCCCCGAAGGGGGAAGAGGGCTCAGCCCGGGGTTTCAACTCCGGGATCAGTCGTATTAACGCGGGCTGCCCGTTAGGGGCACCAGGATCCGATGCACAGGGAGTAAATCGGACCATCTCCATTTCGGGACTGCTTGTTCCAGCACCGCTTTCAGAGTGCACCGTTTGGAACACGTTACCCGGGGTTAAAACCCCGGGCTGAGTCCTAACGCCCCTTCGGGGCGGAGAACCGCGCACGGGACCTCTATCGACACAGTTAAACCCTCGCCAGCCAATGTTGAACAAAAGCCTTCGAGGAGTTCCCTTGCGTAACAGGCTAATCACCGCTCTCATCGGACTCAATCAATCTCTTCGAGTTTCACGACTCGCCCGAGCTTTTGGCTTCTGCTAGCGGCCAACCCGATCCGCAAAGCGCCGAGCGCATCCGGCGCGCCGGGAGTAGGTTTTTTTCGTTCTAAGACCGCGGTAAAAAAAGCCTCCAGCTCTGCGCGAAACGCATCGCGGAAACGATCCATAAAGAAATGATGATGATCTTGTTCCGAACCGCCTTCCCGAAAAAAGCGCAGCGGAGTTTTTCGTTCCGCTTGCACGACCAGCTTGCCCGCTTCGCCGAACACCTCGGTGACGATGTCGTATCCGTAAACGGCACGCCGCGAATTCTCGATGACTCCGAGCGCCCCATTTTCAAAATTCAATATCGTCGTTGCTGTATCAACGTCTCCCAATTCCGCTGCATCCTGACTAAAGCGAACAGCTCCGGCCGCGAATACCGACTGCACTTCTCCAACCAGAAATCGAGCGAGATCGAACTCGTGAATCGCCTGGTCCAGGAAAAGCCCTCCGCTCTTTGCTAGGTACTCTTTTGGCGGTGGATCTGGATCGCGACCGACTGCCCGAAACTGATCAATGCGACCCAACAATCCTTGGCTAATTCTTTTCCGAGCTTCCGCATAGCCGGAATCAAATCGTCGCTGGAATCCGATTTGAAATGGGACACCGCTTTCCTCAACCACTCGGAGGGCCTGTTTCGTTCGTTGCAAATCAAGAGCGACCGGTTTTTCGCAGAAGACAGCTTTATGCGCGTGAGCCCCCGCTTCGATCAGCTCCGCGTGAGTGTCGGTCGGAGTACAAATGATGATCGCGTCCACTCTGCTGGAAGATAAAATCTCCCGACCCTCATCGGTCGCGGTCGCTCCCGGAATCGTGGCGGCCATCTGCCGCGCCACTCCTAAGCGCGGATCGCATACTGCGACCACTTGCACTCGCGGGTCGGCAATCAAAGTTCGACTATGTTCTTGACCGATTCGGCCGGCACCAAGCAAAGCCACACGAAGTTTAACGTCACTCATCGCATCTGCTTTCGTTTCGAAACAATTTGTTCCGCGACTCGGCGAGCGGACAATCGATATTTGTCGAGCAGAAAGTCATTCGGCGCAGACTCTCCCCATTCATCTTGGAGCCCGAGACGCACTACGCGTCGCGGCGAATGCTCCGAAAGTATTTCGGTAACCAATCCGCCGAGGCCTCCGAGGCGGCTATGCTCCTCCACCGTGAATACCAGATCAAACTTCTCGCAAAAACTTAAGAGATCCTCTGGCTGGACCGGTTTGATCGTAGGGACGTGGAGAACGGCAGCCGAAATCCCCTCTTTTTTCAGCTCCTGTGCCGCTTCCACGCACCGAGGAGATTGGGTTCCAGTTGAGATCATTAACAAATCGGACCCTTCGTGCAGCTGGTGCACCGACCCGGGTACAAAATGGTAGTCTGGTCCGAAAACGCCTGGGCCTGGATCGCGGGTCAAACGCAGATAAACTGGTCCGACATACTCGGTGGCCCACCGGATCATTGCCGCGCATTCGAATTCGTCCGCCGGGGCAAGCACTGTCATTCCGGGCATCGCGCGCATGATGGCAAGATCTTCCACATCCTGGTGGGTCTTCCCGGTGTACCCGGTCAATAAACCGGAATAAGCGGCACCGATCTTTACGTTCGCGTGTGTCTGCGCGACCAACATTCGGACCGGGTCAAGCGCTCGATGCGTGAAAAAAATGGTGAACGAAGAAAGCCAGGGAACAAATCCAAGGGTTGCTATTCCAACGGCAGTGCCCACCATGTTCTGTTCCGCTATTCCCATTTCCAAAAAACGGTCGGGATGCGCTTGCGCAAATTTGTCAGCTTTCGTCGAGTTAGCCAAATCCGCATCCAGAACCACAATGGAAGGGTTTTGCCGAGCGAGCTCGCTCAGGGTATCACCAAATACGTCCCGCAGCGCTTTCACTTCGCGACCTCCTCTATTTCAAGCTCGCGTCGCGCGATCTCGAGTTCGTTGCTACCGGCTACCTTGGCGTGCCATTCAAATTTTCCCTCAGTGAATGAGAGTCCCTTCCCTTTCACCGTATGAGCGAGAATGATGGTTGGCTGCCCGATCCGGTCTCGAGCCTTGGTTGACTGCAGTGCTGGGATGATTTCTCCAAAATCGTGACCATTGATTTCGACTACACGCCAACCCAGGCCGCCCAGGACCGCCGGAAGGTCGACTCCGAACCACGGATCCCGCCGATCTCCCCGCCCAGTTGCGCCCGCCTCGTGCAGCCAACCAAACTGTTGCAATCCATTCCAATCGAGAATGGCCGTAAGGTTAGCAACTTGGTATCGTGGGGCGACGTGCAATGCTTCCCAGATCATTCCTTCCTGTAGCTCGCCATCGCCAATCAGGACGAACGTTTGAAAACCCAAACCTTTTCTTTGAGCACCAATCGCGAACCCGAGTCCAACCGATAATCCCATTCCGAGTGATCCGGTTGAAGTCTCCACGCCGGGTAGTTTGGTCATATCGGGATGACCCTGGAGCCGCGAATTTCCTTTATCGAATGTCTTTAGTTCTTCGACCGGGAAAAAGCCGCGAAGCGCCATTGCGGTGTAGAGACCGATCGCCGCGTGACCCTTCGACATAATGAATCGATCCCGATCGGGCCAGTGCGGTTCTTCTGGCCGAACCGCCATAACTCGAAAAAAGAGAGCAATCAGTAAGTCCATCGCCGACATCGGACCGCCGACATGACCCGCTCCGCTGGCAGACACGGTTTGCAGGACATGCCAGCGACCTCGCCGGGCTAGTGATGTCAGTTCCGAAAAATCAGTAGAGTCGGTCATAGGAATAGTTTGTTGGATTTCGGTTCGCTTACCGGTTCGAGTCCGAATGCTCCGCGGTGACGCCACCTCGGACAGCGGCGGAAGGGGGCAGCTGGGTCAGCAAGCCTTCGAGATATTCTCGGTTCTTTCGTGCCGTTTCGGTTGGATCGACGGGAGTCGTATCCTGCTCGATAACCAGCCAGCCGTCGTAATCAGCCAACCTCAATTTTTCAACCACATCCGGAATTCGGGCAGCTCCCTGGCCGAGCGGCGCGAAAATGTATGACTTCAACGCCTGGGCGAAGCTCCAACCGTGGGTTTTCGCTTGTTCCAAGATCGATTTATCCAGGTCTTTGATATGTACGTAACCAATGCGGTTACCATAACGCTCGATCATTTCCAGATTATCGCCTCCGCCGTAAGCCAAGTGCCCACAATCAAAACACCAGCTTACTAGTCGCGGATCGGTCTCATCCAACAGCCGCGCGGTTTCGTCCTGGGTTTCTACGTAAGTACCAACGTGATTATGGAAAACAACCTTCACCCCCTCCAGAGCAAGGCGGTTTCCCAATTCGTTTAAACCGTCGCCGAGCGAGCGCCACTGCTTATCGCTTAGCCCGCCGGCTGGGTTTACGTGGCCAGCCTCCGATAAACGCCGCGGATCACCCGAGTCCGCAACGATCAGATAGGTCGCTCCGATATCGCGGAAGAAAGTGGCTAGCTCGATTCCACGCTGAACCTCGGCGGAGTGCTTATTGGGATTTCGCAACTCGAGACCAATGAAGCCGCCAAGCGGCTTCAGATTCCGCGCATGCAAATCTACGCGTAAACGAGCCGCAATTTTCTCCATATTCATTCCCCATTCCGTGGCCGTATAGCCGGCAGCAACCATTTCATCGAGCAGTGCCGGATAAGGAGTCCAGGGCCGATAGTCGGCGACATCGGCGTTATTCCAATTGACCGGAGCGGTGGCGATTCTCATGCGATCACCGGACGCTGATTCCTGGTTGCGGCTTCGTACAACTCGCGTTTCTTGCGCGTTCCTTCTTCCGCGCTGACCTCAGCCACCGGCACATCCCACCAAGTTCCCATGCCTGGCATGCGGGACTCCGGATCGACCGGCACAACAACGACGGCGATGCGATCGGATAGGCGGGCCTGTGCGAGCGCTTCCTTCACTTCCGCCGCGGTCGTTGCAAAGAACGTCTGAGCGCCCATCGATTCAGCATGCTTCTGAAAATCAACCGGAACATACGACCCGGTAGGAGCAGCCTCTCCGTTACCGCGGAATCGCAACTCGTTTCCGAAATCGGCTACACCTACCGCTCGCTGCAAGCCGAGAATGCACTGGTACCCGTGATTATCAACCAGGACGATGGTTAGCCGAATACCTTCAGCGACCGCGGTGACAATCTCAGAGTTCATCATCAGATAGGAGCCGTCCCCCACCATTACCACCACCTCGCGCTCCGGATCAGCCAGCTTGACGCCGAGACCTCCGGCGATCTCGTAACCCATGCAAGAATAACCGTATTCCAAATGATAGGCTTTGGGATCTTCTGGCCGCCATAGCCGCAAAAGTTCTCCCGGCAATCCCCCGGCCGCACAGACAACAGTAGCTTTTCCGCCGAAGCTCTCATTAACTAAACCAATCACTGCAGTCTCGGCCAGCTTACCGGGAGTATCGGTTTTAACCGTGCGTAGGTCGGTCACCAAAGCATCCCATTCCTGTTTCTTGGCGTTGACCTGGTCTCGATAATCCTGAGCGGTACCCCGATATCCGCTCTCCTTAAGAGCTCCATGCAACGCAGTCAACGCGCGTTTCACGTCGGCCACGAGCGGAAGCGCTTGCAGTTTATGCACATCCATCGAGGCGACATTGATTCCAATGAATCGGACGGAAGGATTTTGGAACGCTGATTTGGAGGCCGTCGTGAAATCACTCAGCCGGGTGCCCAGGTTGATAATCAGATCCGCCTCATGCGCCAATCGATTGGCCGCGGTAGAGCCGTTCGATCCGATGGGACCAGCGTTCATTGGATGATTCCAGTTTAGAACTCCTTTCCCCGCCTGAGTCTCGGTGACCGGAATTCCAAATTCTTCGACGAAACGCCGCAGCTCTTCGCTCGCTTCCGAGTAAATGGTACCGCCGCCAGAAATAATCAGCGGTTTTTTGGCATCGGCGATCAATCGCACCGCTGCCTCGACCAGTTCCGGTTCTGGCAATGGACGGCGCAGGTGCCAGGTGCGTTCTTCGAAAAACGCGGATGGGTAATCGTATGCTTCGGTTTGTACATCTTCGGGCAGCGCAATGGTCACCGCACCGGTCTCCGCCGGATCGGTCAGGATTCGAAAAGCTTCTGGCAAACTAGCAATCAATTGTTCCGGGCGACTGATTCGATCGAAAAAGCGCGAAACTGGCCGAAAAGCATCGTTCACACTGACATCGTGTTCCGAGGGATGCTCAAGTTGCTGCAATACCGGATCGGGAATGCGATTGGCGAAGTAGTCGCTCGGCAATAGCAAAACCGGCAACCGATTCACTGTAGCAGCGGCAGCTCCGGTCAACAGATTGGTTGCGCCAGGTCCGATCGAAGTGGTGCAGGCGAAGGTTGCTCGACGGTTGCGTTGTTTGGCGTACGCGGCTGCGATGTGCACCATGGCCTGCTCATTTTGCGGCCGGTAGAATTTAAAACCCTCTGCGCTGGCTAATTCCGCCAGGCCTTGGCCTAAGCCGCCGACGTTTCCATGGCCAAAGATGCCCCAGAAGGCTTGAATGAAACGGTGGCGTTTGCCATCGCATTCGAGGTATTGATTGGCGAGGAAACGAACGAGCGCCTGGCCGGTGGTAAACCGAGTTACACGATCCATAGGGCGACCTCCTTGGAATAGAGCATGAGCAGAGGCTGTGGTAAGTTGTGCCGGGAGCAGCGATGGCTCGGCGGTGGGAACGAGCAGGGGAAACTCATGATGGAACGCCTTTCGTTTGCTTTCGTTCTGATATAGAAACGAAACAGACGCAGTCAAGCGATTTTCCGAAAAAATCTTCCTCGTTTCTCGGGAAAAGAAGGAAGTTTTCCCTCACCAGTCGGCTTCAACTTTTGGTCCGAAAGCAATGCGGGTGCGTGAGCCGCACTCAGTTCGCAGATTCGTAGCCTGATCCTCCTGGCTGGGAGATTACAGCTCTGAGTTTGTCAGCTATCAACAAGACGTTCCCCAAGCCAGCAGCATGGCGTCCCTGGGGCTGAAGCATCCGCCTCTTATTAGACTTCCACGCTCTCACCCGACGCCAGAACGTGGATCTTCGCCCCTTTCCCTCCCGCCAGACGCGCAAATTCTTTCGGATCACCAAAAAGCGGGGGGAAAGTCCCGTAGTGAATCGGCACTACAGCTTTCGGATGCAGGAACTCTACGGCTTTTGCGGCATCTTTTGGTCCCATTACGAAATGTTCGCCTATCGGCAAAAACGCGAGGTCAATGGGGACATCGTCGCCGATCAGACGTAGATCAGAAAATAGTGCGGTATCACCGGCGTGAAAAATACACTTTCCGTTCGCCTCTATGATTACGCCGGCGGGCTCTCCTAAATAAATCGGTATGCCGTCTTCACCAATAAAAGACGAACTATGAAACGCCGGAGTGAATTTTATCCGTCCGAAGGGATACTTGCACCAACCACCGTGATTTTGCGGCGAGACCTTGGCACCTTGTTTTCCCAGCCAGCTGCCAAGTTCATAGGTGGCGATCACCGTAGATCCGCACCTTTTCGCGATTCCCAAAGTGTCACCCACATGATCGCTGTGACCGTGGGTCAAAACGATATATTCAGGGGAGATCTGCTCGGCCTTCAGGGCCGCTTTTGGATTGCCGGTCAAAAATGGATCGATTGCAATACGGATGTTTTCAAATTCCAGGTAGACCGCCGCGTGTCCGAGGAAGGTGGCTCTCATAAGCCTCACCTAAGCCAAATAAGCAATGGAGCAAGCCGGAGATCATTCGGTTCCTGACTGGACACTTCCCTAGGCGATCTGTTACCCAGGAGAGCGATGGACATCAGAGGAACGATGAACATAAAAAAACAATGAAAACGATCCTATCCCTGTTGGTTGCTCTCATTGCAACGTCAGCTTCCGCCTATTCAGTTCGACAGGCGCAACGACCGATCACCCATGGATTCTCTGTTTTCGCCGAAGCGAAAAAATCGAAAATTGCGGTAGATGCGAACGGAGTCGCAATCGAAGGCTACGATTCCGTCGCCTACTTCAAGCAAAATAAACCGGTAAAAGGTTCGCCGAAATACCAGAGCGTCTACGAAGGCGCCAAGTTCTACTTTTCGTCCGCCGAGGACAAAAAAGAATTCGACAAAAGCCCGAGCAAATACGCGCCTACTTACGGTGGCTACTGCGCCAATAGTCTGAGAAAAGGCAAGTTAAAGAATGGCGATCCCAACGTATTCTATATTTATAAAGGGAAGCTCTATTTTTGCAGCACCAAGGCCGCGAAGGAAGAGTTCACGAAGGACATTGATAAGCATCTGCTCGAAACCGACGATAACTGGCGTCAGTTGTTTGGCTCGTAATCGGGCGATAGTTTAGAGGCTGTTAGCCAATCGAGCGATAGCCGCGTTTCGAACCTTTTGTTGCGGCCACGCTTATCGCAGACCAATTCGGACGATGCTTGTCCAGCGCTCGGAGGGCGGGCCGCTTGCGGCCGCCCGGGAATGGTCAAGCGCATTAGGGTGGTTCGATCCGGAGGATTTCGGCGGGAAAATGCGCGTTCTTTCAGCGATCACTTGCAAACGACTGCGCCAACTCCACGAAAGGCTGCATGGCATTAAAGTTGCCGACTGCTTCCTTACTGACTGCCCGATCGAGCGGAAGGCCCTGGAACAGGCGCTTGACGGGAACCTCGAGTTTCTTCCCATTCAGGGTGTGAGGAATCTCGGTCACGGCGAATATTTCATCCGGAACGTACCTTGGCGATAAGTCTTGTCGAATCCGATCCTTTATTTTTTGGCGGAGAGAATCGTCAAATTGATAAGCTTCCCGCAAGACAACGAATAGCAATAGCTTATCGGGGCAACTACTCTCCCCTACCTTATATCCGGTCGTGTCGATAACCAATGATTCCACTATCTCCGGCACAGCTTCGACCACGCGATAGAATTCGCTGGTTCCCATTCGCACGCCTCCACGATTGAGGGTGGAATCGGATCGGCCATAAATGACGCACTGGCCGTCAGCGCCGCAGATCTCGATCCAATCCCCATGTCTCCAAATACCTGGATAGTGATCAAAGTAGCTCGACCTAAAACGGTTTCCGTCGTGGTCATTCCAAAAAAAGACCGGGAGGCAAGGGAAGGGCGCGGTAATCACTAATTCGCCAACCGCATCGGAAATGGAACGACCACCGTCGTCCCAAGCTTCAATCTTCGCACCTAGTCCGCGGCATTGGAGCTTACCTCTTCGCACCGGCAACCAAGGATTGGAGAGGATAAAAGCAGTGCAGGCATCTGTGCCGCCGCTTGCCGATCCGAGGCAAACATCCGGCTTCACTTGCTGGTATACCCAATCAAAACCTTCTGGCGGTAGTGGCGCGCCGGTCGAACCGATCCCGCGGAGCTTTGATAATTTGAATTGTTGTCCAGGGCGCAAACCAGCCTTGGCACAGGCCAACAGGAAAGGAGCGCTGGTTCCGAAGTAGTCGATTGCTTCTTCGTCGACAAAGCGCCAAAGAACCGAAAGATCGGGATACTTCGGACTTCCGTCATAAAGAACGATACAAGTCTGCAAGGCTACTCCGGAGATGAGGAAATTCCACATCATCCAGCCGGCGGTGGTGAACCAGAAATATTTGTCACCTTTCCGTAGATCGAGATGGAGCGACAATGCTTTGAGATGTTCCAACAGCATCCCTCCGTGCCCATGCACAATCGGTTTCGGAATTCCGGTAGTTCCCGAGGAGTAGAGAATCCAGAGCGGATGTTCAAACGCAACCGGTTCGAAAACGATAGCTGGCTCGGGCTCCGCTACTTTGAGCCAATCGGACCAATCCTCCGCTGGAATCGGCAGTTTAGACAACTCGAATTCCCGTTCCCCTCCGATCGAAATGACCCGCTCGAGGGAAGGCAGTTGATGAACGATTTCGCTGATCGTTTCTCGACGATCAAAGTATTTCCCTCCGTAGTAATAACCGACGGTAGCTAGTAGCAGTTTCGGCTCGATCTGTCGAAGTCTCTCAACTACTCCATTACTCGCTAACTCGGGTGGCGAATTGGACCAAATCGCGCCGACACTGGCGCAAGCCAGGCAAGCGATCACGGTCTCGGGCCGATTCGAGAGAAAGCCAGCGACGCGATCGCCCTTCCGCACGCCGGCGGCACGGATAGCATTGGCTGCTCTGGCTACCGCCTTAACCACGTCTGTTCCCGTGAGCTCTTGCCGTTCGAACCCACTCTGGGATTCACCACAAAAGAGGATGGCCGGACTCGAACCGGTTCTCTTTAGTCCGTCGACCAACCGTTCCGCGTAGTTGAGCGTCGCTCCGGGAAACCACTTCGCTCCATAAGGACTATTGCCGACCAGTAGATCGTTGGGTTCAGTATGAAACTTCACCTCAAAAAAGTCGGCGATCGAACGCCAAAATAATCCGAGATCGGTTATCGACCAGCGATAGAGATCGTCGTAAGTCGGAAAAATACGACCAGAGCTTTCTGCCAGCCAAGTTTGGTACCGAAGCAGGTTGCTAGTGAGCCGGAGAGCTTCCGGGGCTTGCCATAGTATGTCCGAGGGAGGAGCCGGATCCATGAGAGTGTATCGCGCAGGTTTGTAACGTCTTCAGCGGACAGCCTAATCGAACCGTCGTGGGAATTCCAGGTGACTCCGGAAATCCGGTGTCAAGCAAGGGCCTGTCGTCTCCGTCGGGGTAATAAACGATTCAATCTGGTCGAAGAAAGTCTCCAGATTGTTCGGCTCCTTCTGGCGAATGATCAGGCCTTTTCTGGCCCCAACTAAGGTCGGAAGAACTGCCTTGTAACGTCGTTTGTTATGATGACCTATCACGTATCGTGATAGTGAATGCACCTAACGCTCCAAATTGTTTGCATTGCGATTTGGTGGGGATACGACTTGTCCGGTCCTAAAAGCTCAACACCGGCGTGCATTGGTGTGAAATCTGTGTATCCTATTACTTGGCCGCAGAATCGGCCTTACCAAAAACAGGATACAAAAATGAAAGACGAATTCAGGAGCGGTGCGCATCCGCTCGGCAAGATGCCTTTCCCAACGGAGCTGGAAGGCACAGTTTCGCAATACCTCCTCAACCCACGCGGCGAAGTCGACGGCTTTTTGCTGGACGGCCGTATGGTGATCAAATTCCCGCCGCATCTCGCGCGAGAGCTGATCCAGGTGATTAAGCCGAAGGAACGGGTTCGGGCCAATGGCTATCTCGAAGCAGACAAATTGCTCAAAGGCCATGTGATCGCGAATCCAGCGACAGGGCGCGCGATCCGTGAGATCAAACCAACCCCGCCCGAACGGGCCGGTGCCATTGGCGCGCTTCAGCCTCTGAGCGTTGTGGGCACAATCCGAGTAGTCAAACGGAATCCGCACGGTGAGATTGACGGAGTCATCTTCGAGGATGGCACCATTCTCCATTTTCCACCGCACGCGGGCCGGCAGTTCGCACGGCTCCTTCGAGAAGGCCAACTGCTTGCAGCGGTCGGCTTCGGAACAGTAAACGATTTCGGGCAAGCGATCGCCGCGGCGATGATTGGTCCCTCAGCCGACGCGCTTGCTCTAATCGAGCCGCCTCCGGTAAAACCGAAACGGCATCCGGA
>Ga0137415_10003770_pt1 | contig 15050 bp, 13 predicted proteins | sample CZODoug3_1_1_16f_FD_183082 | JGI IMG/M metagenome (GOLD analysis project Ga0137415, IMG submission 183082) | Vadose zone soil fungal communities from Angelo Coast Range Reserve, California, USA - CZODoug3_1_1_16fungal (Hybrid Assembly) | ecosystem: Environmental > Terrestrial > Soil > Vadose... | reverse complement strand
CGATCTGCGCGCGCTCGTCGACGCCGCGCACCGGCGCGGCCTCATGGTGCTGCTCGACGTCGTCTACAACCACTTCGGGCCCGAGGGAAATTATCTCGGCCGCTACGCGCCGCAATTCTTCACCGCGGGCGCCACGCCCTGGGGCCAGGCCATCGACTATCGGCGCGCCGAAGTGCGCGCCTATGCGATCGGGAACGCGCTGCATTGGCTGCGGCATTATCGCTTCGACGGCCTGCGGCTCGACGCCGTTCACGCCATCGCGGAGCGCGGCGAGCCGGACCTGCTCGACGAGCTGAGCCGCGCCGCCGGGGAGTTCGCCACCGAGACCGGACATGCCGTCCACCTCGTGCTCGAGAACGACGATAACAATGCGCACCTGCTCGATCCCCGCACCGATCCGCCGCGCGGACGCTATCGCGCGCAGTGGAACGACGATTACCATCACGCCTGGCACGTGCTGCTGACGGGCGAGACCCACGGCTATTACGGCGATTACGCCCAGGCGCCGCTCGACCGCATCGTGCGGGCGCTTTCTTCCGGCTTTGCGTATCAGGGCGAGCCGTCCGCGCATCGCGACGGCAAGCCGCGCGGCGAGCCGAGCGCGGGGCTGCCGCCGACCGCCTTCGTCGATTTTCTGCAGAACCACGATCAGATCGGCAACCGGGCGCTCGGCGACCGCCTCGAGTCGCAGGTCGGCGTCCCGGCCATGGAAGCCGCCCTCGCCGTCATGCTGCTCGCCCCGCAGCCGCCGCTGATGTTCATGGGCGAGGAATGGGGCTCGCTGCGGCCATTCCCGTTTTTCTGCGACTTCAAGGGCGCGCTCGCCGACGCGGTGCGCAAGGGACGCCGCGAGGAGTTCAAGAGCGCCTATCAGAAGCTCGGCGACGATATCCCCGATCCGCTCGACGAGCGGACCTTCCGTTCCGCCACGCTGGACTGGGAGGAATGCGGCCGCGAGGCGGGACGCCGGCGCCTCGGCCTGGTGCGCGAGCTGCTCACCTTGCGGCATGACCGCGTGGTCCCGCTGCTCGCCGATCTCGGCTTCGATGGCGGGACTTGCCGCGGGACGGTCATCACGGCGGCGTGGCGGACACCGGACGGACGCCGATTGCTGCTGCTCGCCAATCTGTCGGACGCGGCGGCGCCGCGCCGCGCCGACCACCGCGGCGGCGCGCCGCTCTGGGGCGGCGAGCCCGCCGCGACCTTGCCGCCATGGTCCGTGTTCTGGAGCCTCGCGGCGCCAGGACGGCGCCCGCCATGACGCCGCCTGCCATTCCGACGGCGACCTACCGGTTGCAGCTCACGGCCCGCTTCGGCTTCGATGACGCCGCAAAAGTCGTGCCCTACCTCAAGTCGCTCGGCATCACGCATGTCTATGCGTCGCCGATCCTGCAGGCGCATGCCGGCAGCACCCATGGCTACGATGTGACCGATCCGACCAGGCTCAACCCCGAGCTCGGCGGCGACGACGCCTTCGCGCGGCTGAACGCGGCCCTGCAGGCGGCGGGGCTGGGCCTCGTCGTCGATTTCGTGCCCAACCATATGAGCGTCCATTACGCCGACAATCCGTGGTGGCTCGATGTCCTGGAGTGGGGCCAGGCATCGCCCCATGCGGTTTCGTTCGACATCGACTGGCACGCCCTGCCCGGCCGCCCCCGCGTGCTCGTCCCCATCCTCGGCCGCCCCTATGGCGAGGCGCTCGCGGCCGGCGAGATCAAGCTTCGCTATGACCCGGCAGACGGCAGCTTCTCGGCCTGGTATTTCGCGCATCGCCTGCCCGTCGCCCCGGCGAGCTACCGCGCCATCCTGCGGACCGCCGTCGCGGCCCGTGGCGCACGCGAAGGCGCCGGCCGCGCGATTTTCGACCTGGTGGGCACGCAGAGCGGCCGCCCGACCCGCCGCGAGGCCGCCGCCCTCAAGGGCGCGCTCGCCGCCATCCCGGGCGCGGCCGACGTCATCGCGGCCGGTCTCGCGGCTTATGATCCGGCGCACCCGAACGGAACGCGGACGCTGCATCGCCTGCTCGAGCGCCAGGCCTACCGCCTCGCGCATTGGCGGCTCGCCAACCGCCGGATCAATTACCGGCGGTTTTTCGACATCAATACGCTGGCGGGGTTGCGCATCGAGGACCCCGGCACTTTCGAGAGGCTTCACGCCCGCATGGCGACGCTCATCGCGGGCGGCGTCGTGACGGGCCTGCGGCTCGACCACATCGACGGGTTGTCGGATCCGGCGGGGTATTGTGCCCGCCTGCATGAACTCGTGGCGCGGCTGCGGCCGGACGCCCGCGCGCCATTCTATGTCCTGATCGAAAAGATCCTCGGCGAGAACGAACGCCTGCCCGCCTTCGAGAATGTGGCCGGCACGACCGGCTATGAGTGGCTCAACGTGATCTCCCATGGGCTGGCCGACGCGCGCGGGCTGCCGGCCCTCGATCGGCTGTGGGGCGAAATCGGCGACCCGCGCCCATTCACCGCCGTCGTCGCGCAGGCCAAGCGCGACACCATGCGCACCCTTCTCGCCAGCGAGTTCCAGGCACTCTGCCGGATGCTGGAGCGGATCGCGGCCGGTCATCCGGCGACGCGCGATTATGATGCGGAGCGGCTGCGCGCGGTTTTCACCGGCTTCGTGATCCATTTCCCCGTCTATCGCACCTACGTGACCGCGGCCGGGGCAAGCGCCGCCGACCGCGCCATGATCGACGGCACCATCGCGGCGGCGCGCCGGCAGGCCGATGCGGCCGATGGCGAGATCTTCGATTTCCTGCGCGCCGTGCTGACGCTCGATCTCGTGGCGCCTGGCCGCACCGGCTACAGCCGGACGCGCGCCCTGCGCTTCGTGCGCAAGGTCCAGCAGTTCACCGGCCCCATGATGGCGAAGTCGCTGGAGGATACCGCCTTCTACCGCTTCCACCGGCTGCTCGCCTTCAACGAGGTGGGCGGCAACCCGGCGGCCGACGGCCTCGCCGTGCCGGCATTCCACCGCCTCATGCAAGAGCGCATCGAGACGCAACCGCATGGCCTCACCGCGACCGCGACCCACGATACCAAGCGCGGCGAGGATGCCCGCGCGCGCCTGCTGGCGTTGAGCGAAATTCCCGAGGAATGGGCGGCCGGGGTCGCGCAATGGCGATCCGCCAATGCGGGTCTCATCAGGCAGGCGGGTGGGCGCCGCGCCCCGTCGGTCGCGCACGAATACATGCTCTACCAGGCGCTGCTCGGCGCCTGGCCGCCGAACCCCGACAGCGATCTCGTGGCGCGCATGGGGGCCTACGCCCTCAAGGCCGCCCGCGAGGGCAAGCAGGATACGAGCTGGCTCGATCCCGACGAAGCCTACGAGAAGGGGCTGGCCGGCTTCATCGCCGACACGTTGAAGAACAAGGCCTTCGTCGAGGGCTTCGACCCGCTGGCCCGGCGCGTCGCCCTCCTGGGCGCGCTCAACTCCCTGACCCAGATCGCGCTCAAGATCGCGATGCCGGGCGTGCCCGATTTCTACCAGGGATCCGAATTGTGGGACCTGTCCTTCGTCGATCCGGACAACCGCCGTCCCGTCGATTTCGCGGCGCGCGCCTCAGCGCTCGCCGCCGACCCCGACGGCACCGACGACGAGCGCGCCCTGGCGGCGAGCTGGCGCGACGGCCGCATCAAGCTTGCGCTCACCAGGCGGCTGCTCGCCTGGCGGCGCTCGCTCGCCGATGTATTCGCGCACGGAGACTATCGGCCGCTGGGGGTCGAGGGACCGCATCGCGATCACGTCATCGCCTTCGCCCGCACCTGGCGCAACGACGCCGCCATTCTGGTCGCGGGCCGGCATTTCGCGCCGCTGACCGGGGGCGGCCGGCACTGGCCGCGCGCGGACGCCTGGCAGGGTCACGTCGTGCTGGATGGGTTTTCAGTCGTCGACCCGCCTGACCGGGGTGGCGAGCCCGGGCGGGTGGCGCTGTCGCAGGCCTTGGCGAATGTGCCGGTGGCGGCCCTGCGGGCCACGCTCAACCCCTGAGGCCGCAGAGGGACAGGCCGTCCGGGATCACGGCCGGACGGCCCGGCGGACGTTGTGCCGACTCAACGGCCGGTTCCCTCCCTCCGCTACACCATGTTTTGCCGTCCGATTCGCGCAATCGCAATGGCTTGACGGCGAATCAATCATCTGAATCGAAGCATTCGGATGTGATTCGATCCGATGGGATCCCGCTTCGCCGACGAAGATGCGCTATTCCGCGTCCTTGCCGCGATTGACGAAGCTCGCATTCCCGAGCCCGGTGCCGATGGTGAGGATGCCCCACCGTTTCACGTCCTGCATGAACGGCACCTCGCTCAAGCCCTGAACCACCGCGTCATTGTGGAGCAGAACGGTGGTGTCGTGCTTGTTGATCGTGGGGATCGCCTCGCGCAGCGCCGTCGGCAGATGGAAACCCTTGCTCGTCCAATTGCCGGGAAGATTCTGCACGCCGCGCGCGATCGATCCATCCTCCTCGATCATGCCGGGGCAGCCGATCCCGATGAAAGGCGCCAGACGCAGCTCCTCTTTGTCGGCGGCGCCGATGAGCTTGTCGAGCATCTTGGCGAGCCGTTCCACCGCCTCGTCGCGCTTGGGCTTGTCGTCGGCATGGCGCCACAGCTCGAACTTCTTCACTTCCGCTTTCGACAGGTCGGCCGCGCGCTTGAGGTTGAGCGCCACGATCCCGGCGCGCATGTTGGTGCCGCCGATGTCGACGGCGAGGATCGCGTCAAAGCCTTTGAACATCCACGACGGGGCGAGGTGCACGGCGCCGATCAATCCGGCCTCGTGCGGAACGTGGTGGATCGGCTGAATGCCGATGTCCATATCCTGGGCTTTCAGGATCACGCTGGTGCGGCCGATCGCGAGCTCGCCGACGCGGGCTTCCAGGAATCCCCCGCCGATCGCGAGACGTTCGACGCCCCGCCAGCTCTTCAGCTTGACGAATTGGGAAATCACCAGGGCGAGCTCCTGGGCGAATTCCTCGATCGCGCCGTGCAGCACACCCGCCGCCTCCGGGTCGCCCTCCTTGAGAAGGGTATCGAGAGTCTTCTTGCTGATCTCCTCGGTCGGCTCGTCGCCGAAAGGATCCTCGCCATGTTTGCGCAGGACTTTGCGCCAATTTTCCAGCATGGCGCGAAACGCACCTTTGTTGGCATTGTCACCGAGAAATCCCTCGTCGCGGCGCAACTCGAGGCTATGGCTCGCGACCTCGACCGCCGGCAGCAGCTTGGCGCCGTGAGCCCCGATCGTCGGGTTGATCGTCGATGTATCCGCCATGAAGGCTCCCTCTGTGCCGCATCGTTAGACAACCGGGAATCTCCCGGAAGGTTTCATGAAGGCTTTTGGGCCGCCCTGCCCCTCGCCGCGTCACCTCCAGCCGAGCGCGCATTGGATCCCATAAGCCTGCGCGTGGAACGTTGCGGGCGCTATTTCGTTAGAATTCACGCAGGGCGGCGCATTCCGGTGGAGCAATGGCAATGCAGATCGAGGCGCTCAAGCGGGTGCAGTTGCCGGTCCTCAGTCATCGCGGACGATGGCTCATCTGTTTTCGCGGCAAACGCGCCGAATTCATCGATCGCGCGTCGGCGCTGCACGAGGCCGTCGAGCAGGCTTATCAGTGCAGCAAGAACGGATCGCCCACGGAGGTGATCTGCGTCGACGACAATCTCAATAGCGAGGTCGTGTGGACCTACGGAATCGATCCGGACCCTCCGGCCGCCGCCCGCCGCGAGGCCGCCAGATTCCACAGCGGCGCGCGCGGACCCCAAGCCCTGCCGCCCGCAAGCCGGGCGACGCAGGCTGCCCGCTGGCGCACCGCCGGCCGGAAATCCAAGGAGAATCGCCGGGCCGGGTGACGCTGCGCGCCGGTTCACACTCGGCTCACCCCGCCTTGCGCCGGCTTCTCGGCTTCCGCTTCGGGGCAAGCTTGTGGATCGTGGCCGTCACGCCGGCGCTTTGTCGCAGGGCCGACTTGAGATCGGTCGGACGGTGATGCTTGCGCAGGAGGTCCCGGAAGGCTTCATCGGCGAGCTCCTGAAAATCCATCATCCGGTCGCGCCGCAGCAGATCGAGTGCTTGCCAGGTTTCATCGTCGAACTGGATACGTTTGCCGGGCATGATGATCGCGCTAGTAGCCGCCCACGATGGGCAGGACTTCGCCCGTGATATAGCTCGAGCAGCTCGGCGCCGCCATGAAGACAAAGGCCGGCGCGATCTCCTCGGGCTGGGCCGCGCGCTTCATCGGAGTCTGACTGCCGAATTTGGCCACCTGCTCCGCCGGCCGATCGGCCGGGTTGAGCGGCGTCCAGACCGGCCCCGGAGCGACCACGTTCACGCGGATGCCGCGATCGATGAGATGCGCCGCCAGCGACCGCGCGAAGGCATGGATGCCGCCCTTGGTCATCGAATAGTCGAGCAGCTCCTTGCTGCCATTCATCGCCGTCACCGAGCCGGTCATCACGATGGCGCCGCCGCGCCGCATATGCGGAACCGCCGCCTTGGCCATATGGAAATATCCGTAGAGGTTCGTCTTGACGGTGCGGTCGAACTGCTCCTCGGTCAACTCCTCGAGCGAGCGGACATGCTCCTGGAAGGCGGCGTTGTTCACGAGCAGATCGAGGTGCCCGAAGGCCTCGATGGTCTGATCGACCGCGGCCTGGCAAAATGCCGGCTCGGCGACGTCGCCCGCCATCAGGATGCAGCGGCGGCCTTCCGCCTCGACCGCGCGCTTGGTTTTCTGTGCGTCCTCGTGCTCGTTGAGATAGGCGATCGCGACGTCGGCGCCCTCGCGCGCGTAAAGAACCGCGACCGCGCGCCCGATGCCGGAATCGCCGCCGGTGATCAGCGCCGCCATGCCAGCGAGTTTTTCCGAACCCTTGTAATGCGGCGCCTGATACATCGGCCGGGTTTCGAGCTCGGATTCGAGACCGGGCTTCTCGAGATGCTGCTTGGGGAAGGACGACGGATAGGCGCGCGCCCCCGCCTGCATGGCCGCGGGCTTCTTGTCCTTGACCGTGCCGGCCGCCTCCTCGGTGCGGTCGACATTTTCCTGAATTTCCCGCCCCTGTCGGGCGGCCCGTTCCGCGCTTTGAGAGAATGCCGTGCGGCGTTCGGAAGACTTGCTCATGGGCTGCTCCGCGGTTGGCGCCGCCGCATCGAGCGACAGCAAACGAAGCGGGCCCGCCTCGTTCATCTCTGGGGACAACCGCGGGCAAAACATCCGGTTCCGGCACGCGCGGCCGCGCGATCAGCAGCCGGTCGTCGGCTCCGGAGCGAAGCGGCCGGCGCCGCTCGCCTGCCATGCCCGGGAGCGCGCCCCAATGGCGGTGCGCCAATTCGATTCCGCGGTCAGCCGGTGAATTTCCGCCGCCTCTTCCTCGATGCGCCTGTCGATGAATTCGCGCTCGATCGCCGTCAAGGGTGTCTGCAACAGCGAGCGGTAGCGCGTGATATTCTGTCGATGGACCACAATTCGCACGGTGTTTTCGTCGGGCACGGCTGACCCCCGTCAATGGCGTCATAAATCGGATGGGGTGTTTATTGAGATAAGTCAGTATTGCTGCATCAGTTCCCCAGATTGGTCTAATCCTTGAGCCTAGGTTTTTTGCGCATCGCCCAATGTTTGGGCAGCGGAGCGATGGGCCGCCGGAACCAGACCAGGCGCGTGCTTGTTCCACTTCCGCGGGGCGTGCCGCAAAGGATCGAGCGCGCAAGGGGGAAGGACCGACGATGCGCCATGATGCTACCTCGTCAAGCTCCGCGCCCAAGCCGCCGGGCGACCGCTCGCGACGGCGGAGCGTCGAGAGCGATCGTACGTCCGATGACGGCGACGACCGTGGTGCGCGCTCGAGCGTGGAGCGTGTGCCGCCGGACGACCGCGGCCGCGACGAGATCGGCCCGCAACGGGGCTACGGCGGCAGCCGGCCCGATGAAAGCGAAACCGACCGCTGAGCAAATTCCCGTTGCGCGGGGATGCCGCAGTAATGAAGCGGCGCGCCGCTTGCGCGACGCGCCGCCCGTCGTGGATCGCCAAATCAGCAGCCAGGGCCCGCCGCAGATCCCTGCGCCATGCTTCCCGACGGTGAAGTCTGGAAGGTCCCGGTCGTGGGATTATTGTTGCTCGCCGCGTTGCCGTTGAGGTTCGACGACTGTCCGGTACCCATCGCCGAAGACTGGCCAGTGCCCATCGTCGATGCGCTCCCGGTGGTGCCGGCTCCGCCGACGCCGGCCGAGCCCGAGCCGCACGGCCTGTTATTGAGCGTGCTGTTGTTGTTGAGCGTGCTTCCGCTGTTGGGCGTGCCCTGCGTGCTGGGCGCCGTGGTGCCGCCACTGGTCGATCCGGAGGACATACCGCCGGCGCCGCCGGTCCCGCCCGCACCGCCGGCGCCGCCGGCTCCTCCACCGCCTCCGCCCTGAGCGATCGCCAAGCCGACGCTGCCCGCCAGGACAACCGTTGCAAGCGACGTGAGGCGTAGTTGTTTCGACATCATGTCGTGTTCTCCTTGAGCGTTTCTGAAGCTCCCCGCGTCCCTGTAGGGCCAACGTTCGCCCGATGGCGCGGTTCCGCCGGCCGCTCCGCTGCTTGCGAGGCCGCAGCGTAGTGCGCGGACGCAAGCGAGGACCCCGGCCGGCCACGGCCGAGGTCCCCGATCAGCTTCGTGGCCGTCATGACCCCAAAGCCAATTCTTTGCGATGACAGGAACGGGTGGTCCGCGCGCCGTCAGTGCCGTCAGTTGTGGCCCTGAAGCTGCTGGTCGCGCGGATTGTCCTGGTCCCACCCGTTCGGGCTGAGGCTGGGATTGGCGCGTCCGGCGCCGTAGGAATAATAGCTGCCGCGCCGCCACGCCGGCCCGACATAGCCATAGCCGTAGCCATAGACCGGACCCGGCGCCACGGCGTCATACGCCGCGTCGTAGTCGCTTCCGACAATCACCGGCGCCGGGACGACCGCGTCGTAGGCGCCGCCGTAGGTACGCGACGACAGGATATCCGCAGCCGTTGCCGGCACCGCAACCGTGGCCATGACTCCGACGGCTGCGATCGCAAGGCAAGTTCTTCCGATGGTTCGCATGGCCCGTGCTCCTTTGTGATGGTCATTCGCTGCTTGATAGGATGGCGCTGCACTGCACACGCCCCTCGCCAGCACAACGAATGGCATGGCAAGAGTTTCCATCTTTGGGCGCTAAATTTTCCGAGAATTACGAGAATTAAATGTTGACAGCAGAGTCGCTCGGGCGCCCTCCCCGAATACAAAGAGCCCCGGCGCGGGGCCGGGGCTCTTCAGTTACATCATCATGACCGCAGGATCGTGACCGCAGGATCATTCCACCACCCGAACAACGCGCCGGGTTCCTGGATTGACGATCACGCGCCGGTCATTGACATAGGCATACGCGTAGTCGCGGTGCCTCGGGATCGAATAGACGTGCACGGTCCGCGGCAACGGCTCGCCCACCACGATTTCCTCTCGGACCCGATCATAGCGGCGCGGGTGCCCGGTCACGAAACCCAGCACGTCGCCCGGGAACTCGACAGCCGCGCCGACCGTACCGCCGACGACGCCACCGACCGGTCCGCCGGCGCGATAGCCCTCACGAAAACCTTCCTGGGCCGGCGATTGCGCGGCCGCCAGCGCAGGCCACAACGCAGCCGCAGCGACAACACCCGCAATGAGTTCCTTCCGCATGACGTTCTCCTCTTGCTATTGACGTCAGTGGAGGAAACGCGCGGCCATGGGGCGCAGTTCCGCGCGCACCCGCCAACCGGAACATGGTAGCGACGCGGGAGTTCGGTCGCGCGATTGTGTAGGCGGTCGATCACAAGGCATTGAAACGGCGGAACCGATGGATCTCCACGGTGTCGATCGGCCGTCAAGGGCGATAGGGGCCGAGCTCCTTGAGGACGGCTTCGACGAATGTGAAATCGACCACGTCGTCGAGATTGATCGCGCCCCTGATCAGGCCCTGCTCGCCGTAAAACGCGAGATCATGGGCGAGGCTCGCCTTGTTGACGCGTCCATCGGGGTTCATGCCGGTCGGCGTGACCGCCAGGTAGATGTCGCGCGATTTGACCGGTGTCGCCTCCGACAGGATCGCCATCACCTCGTCGGCATTGGGCCCTTGGAAGCGGCCGTCCTTCAACGCGCCGTTATAGAACCGCACCGCCCGGATATAGGCGCGCATGAACCGCCGCGCCGCCTCGGGACGCTTGAGCGCGAAATCCTCCGAATAGAGCAGGACCGCGATCTGGTGGTTGGGCAGGATCTCGTCGTCGGATTTGACCACGACCGCATCGCCATTGCGGACCGCGATGGCGGGCCCGGGCTCGACCGAGGCCGAGGCATCGACCGACCTGTTCTTGAGCGCGACCACGTGATCGGGAAACGGAAGGTCGACGGTATCCACGTCGGAATATTTCAGCCCGACCGAACGCAACAGCGTGTTGAGGGTGGAAGTGTTGCTTACTCCCGGCGCGTTCATGGCGAAGCGCATCCCCTTGAGGTCGCGCGGCTCCTTGTAGCGTCCGCTTTCGATCAGGTCGCGGCGCACCATGATCTTGGTCGCCCCATAGCCCGGCGGCGAGGACGCCTTGTCGGCCACGATCTTGATCCGGATGCCGCGCGCGACCGCATTGTAGAGCGCCGCGCCGGCCGAGCCCGCGCCCGCGTCGAGATGGCCGGCGCCGAGCGGGGCGACCATGTCCGAGGCGGAACGGAAATTGCTCACCGTGACGTCGATCCCCTCCTGGCGGAAGAAACCTTTCTTGTCGGCGATGTAGATCGGCGCGTCGCTGGTCGAGCTGGTCGCCCCGACCGTGACGGTCTGGGCGGTCGCGGCGCCGGCCGATGCCAGCATCGCCATCAGGATCAGCCCCGGCAGACGCCCGTGTTTCATCCGCTTACCCTGCTGGTTCGATGCGGACGCTTCGCGCGCGCAACCGGCATCGAACCACAAAGGATCGGGTTTGCAAGTGGTCGGCACCGACGCCCGGACGCCAAGGCGCCGGAGGTGAACCGCCTGCATGACGGCAGTTTGCGGCGAGGAATAATGAAAACCATCGTGCGGCGGCCGGTGCAGAATCGCGCTGGCGCGATCATGTCGCTGGCGCGATCATGTCGCTGACGCGATCTGCATCAACCAGGGCGCATCAGCCCGGAGCCTGCCTTCAGCAAGCCCGAGCCCATGCTCCGCAGCGCCATCAGAATGGCGCGCGCCGGACGCTCAGCGCTTGGTCTTGCGGCCGGGCTTGCGGCCCGGCTTGCCGATCGCAAAATCTTCCAGCTTGCGTCCGCTCTTGATATAGGCGCGCAGCCAGCGCGGCGTCGCGCCGCGGCCCGCCCAGGTCTCGGACCGGTTTTGCGGGTTGCGATATTTCGGCGCGACCTTGCGGCCCTTCAGCTTGCTGCCGCGCGGCTTGGGACCGCGCTTGGCTCCGACATAGCCGCCGAGGCCTTCGATCGCTGCAAGCTTTGCCTCCAATTCACGCCGCGTCGACGCGGCTTTATCTGAAATAAGCCGGACCACATTGTCGCGCAACGCGACAAGTTGATCGAACGACATGGATTTGATTTTCGCGACTTTCATTATTTTCTCCGATCGTGAAAGGGGGGAATATATGAATGACGGATGATACATACGCGTTTTGCAGAATTCAGCAAGCCACGCCGGGATGGCGGGCCTGCGAAAGCACAACCCTGGGTCCGGGGCGCGCTTTACTTCGCGTATCAATTCTTTTCGCGCAGCTTTCATCGGGGCCTGCGAAACCCTCAGCCCGCCATGTTATGCTGTGGCCGTCACGCAGGCGCTTTCGATCGTGCCGACGCAAGTAGAGGTGTTTGTAAGCTGTTTGGCTACGCCGGAGGAAGGCTTTATGGAAGAAATAGGTTTTTCAGGAAAAAAAGACCTCGTCGGCGAGGATTTGCCCGCAAACATATCGGACCAGCCTCAGTCGCAAGTCGCGTGGAAGGATTTGCGCGGGTGGATCGATCTCATCGAAACCCGTGGCTTTCTTAAACGTATTTCCGCCCCCGTCGACACCGACGAGGAGCTGTCGGCCGTTACTTTCATGGCGACGCGTTCGGAAGCCGCCCCTGCGCTTTTGTTCGAAAATCCCAAAGGCGGCGATCCCGGCACGAGCGTTTTGACCAATATGCTGGGCGCGTCGATCGGCCGCTACGCGCTCGCGATGGGGCTCGATGAAAAGCTTTCGACGCGCGACATGATCGCGGCGACGCGCCGGATCATGAAGCGGCGGATTGCGCCGAAAATGATTCCCAAGAGCGACGCGCCGGTCAACGAGGTCGTGCAGACCGGCGCCGACATCGACATCACGCGTTTTCCGTCTCCCAAATTCTGGCCGGGCGACGGCGGGCGCTATATCGGCACCGGCGACATAACGTTTACGCGCGACCCGGTGACCCGGCGCATCAATGTGGGATGTTATCGCCAGATGGTGCAGGCGCGTGACCGCGTGAGCCTGTATTGCTCGCCCGGCAAGCATGGACGGCTCGACCGCGAGGCGTGGTGGCAGCGCGGAGAGAGCTGCGAGGTGGTCGCCGCCTATGGGGTCGACCCGGTGCTGTTCATGGTGTCGGCGCAGGTTTTCGGCGCGGCCGAGAGCGAGCTCGACAGCGCCGGCGGCATCATGGGGCGTCCGGTCGAGCTGACGAATGCCGAATTCGTCGACCTGCCGATTCCCGCCCATTGCGAGATCGTGATCGAAGGGATTTTGCGTCCGGGCGAATTCGCGCCCGAAGGTCCGCTCGGCGAGTTCACCGGCTATTATGGCGGCACGCGCGGACCGCAGCCGGTCATCGAGGTGAAGGCGGTGCATCACCGCCGCAATCCGATCCTCACGGCCGCCCTGATGGCGACCTATCCGTCGTGCGAGATCGGCGCCTATTACGCCATCATGCGCTCGGCGCGGATCTGGGACGATCTCGAAGGCATCGGGGTTCCGGGCGTCACCGGCGTCTATGCGCATCCGGCAGCGGCGTCCGGATGGGGAATCGTCGTCGTCTCGCTGCGCCAGCTCTATGCCGGCCACGTCGCGCAGGTGCTGGCGCTCACCGCGCAATGTCCGGCTGCCGCCTATTACACCAAATGGGTGATCGCGGTGGACGACGACGTCGACGCCACCGATTTCAATCAGGTGATGTGGGCGCTCTCGACGCGTTGCAATCCAAGCGACGACATCGACCTGCTGCGCAAGACCTGGTCGACCGGCCTCGACCCGAGCAAGGTCGTGGTGGCGGAGCGGCCCTACGGATCGAAGGCGCTGATCGACGCCTGCAAGCCGCATCGCCATCTCGCCGACTTTCCCAAGCGGACCTTGCTGCGCAAACCGGTCTACGAGACGGTGGCGCGCCGCTGGGGCGAGCTCGGGCTCGACGGCACGCCGCCAATCCTGTCGGATTTTCATGGGGAATGAGCGCGGGCCCAGGGTTCCGGCAACGCGGAAAATGCCAAGGAATGCCTTGAATCGAACACAGGATCCGTCTATATGCGGTGCAGCGGAAGATAGATTCCTCGAGACCTTTACGGTTAAGGCGTCGTTAACGATTGCCGATCAAGACTGGTCTCCCGCGGGCCGCGTGAACGAATTTCCTTAAATACTTAAGGTTTTCGGCCCGTATCATCCGTATCTTCGACCGGCAACCCAGCCACGCGGGATGCTTTTTATCACCCGCGATATGCGTCGGTGCGCCATTGAGGCGTCCCGCCCGTCTCGCCATACAGAAAGACTTGAATTTTGAACTCCTTCAGTGAATTCGGCCTCACAGAGCCGATCCTGCGCGCGCTTGCGCAAGAGAAATACGTCACCCCCACCCCGATCCAGGCCCAGACCATTCCTTCCGCGCTCAGCGGGCGCGACATCGTCGGGATCGCGCAGACCGGCACCGGCAAGACCGCGGCCTTCGCGCTGCCGATCCTGCACCAGCTCGCCGCCAAGCCGCAGCGGCCGGAACGCAAGTCCTGCCGAGTCCTGGTGCTGTCGCCCACGCGCGAGCTTTCCGGCCAGATCCTGGACAGCTTCAACGCCTATGGCCGCCATCTCGGCATCAACAACACGCTCGCGATCGGCGGCGTCCCGATGGGACGCCAGGTGCGCGCGCTGATGAACGGCGTCGACGTGCTGGTCGCGACCCCCGGACGCCTGCTCGATCTCGTGCAGAGCAACGCGCTGCGCCTCAGCCATGTCGGCTTCCTGGTGCTCGACGAGGCCGACCGGATGCTCGACATGGGCTTCATCCATGACATCCGCAAGATCGTGGCGAAGCTTCCGACCGAGCGGCAGACGCTGTTCTTCTCCGCCACCATGCCGCAACAGATCGCCGACCTCGCGCGGCAGATGCTGCGCGATCCGGTGAAGGTCGCCGTCACGCCGGCCGCCACGACGGTCGAGCGGGTGGCGCAACGCGTCATCCATGTCGACCGCGCCGGCAAGGCCGCGATGCTGGCCGACCTGCTGCGCGGCGAGACCGTCGAGCGCACGCTCGTCTTCACCCGCACCAAGCACGGCGCCGACAAGGTCGTGCGCGGCCTCGACAAGGCCGGCATCTCCGCCCAGGCGATCCACGGCAACAAGTCGCAGAGCCAGCGCGAGCGCGTACTCGCCGAGTTCCGCACCGGCAAGATCCGCACCTTGATCGCGACCGACATCGCGGCCCGCGGCATCGACGTCGACGGCATCAGCCATGTCATCAACTACGACCTGCCGAACGAGCCGGAGAGCTACGTGCACCGCATCGGCCGCACCGCGCGCGCCGGCGCGACCGGCATCGCGATCTCGCTGTGCGATGCCGAGGAGGCGCCCTATCTGCGCGCGATCGAGAAGCTCATCCGCCTCTCGATCCCCTCGGAAGGCTACCGCCCGTCGGCGCACCGCCCGCAACATGCCGCCGCAGGCGCCCGCGAGGGGACGGCCGAACGGCCATCGTCCGCACGGCGGCCGATCCAACGGCGAGCATGCGCGCGGCGAACATCCGCGCCCCAATGGCGGCCATTCGCGCAGCAGCCAGGCTGGAAACCACGCCCATGGCCGTCCCGCGG
>Ga0137415_10003769_pt1 | contig 15052 bp, 6 predicted proteins | sample CZODoug3_1_1_16f_FD_183082 | JGI IMG/M metagenome (GOLD analysis project Ga0137415, IMG submission 183082) | Vadose zone soil fungal communities from Angelo Coast Range Reserve, California, USA - CZODoug3_1_1_16fungal (Hybrid Assembly) | ecosystem: Environmental > Terrestrial > Soil > Vadose... | reverse complement strand
GCGAGGGACAAGAGGATAGACCCCCCAATCAGGGGCTCATACCATCTCGCAAGGCCCAACTGGCCCCTTGACTCCGGCATTTTGAGGGCGAGAGCAGATCCCCCCAATCGGGGTCTCATGACTCTCGTATGGTCCAATCGACCCCCTCTACAAGTGAGGGCAAGAGGAGAGACCCCCCAATCGGGGGCTCATACCATCTTGCAAGGCCCAACCGGCCCCTCGACTCCAGTATTTTGAGGGCGAGAGCAGATCCCCCCAATTGGGGTCTCATGACTCTCGTATGGTCCAATCGACCCCCTCTACAAGCGAGGGTGAGAGGAGAGACCCCCCAATCGGGGGCTCATACCGTCTCACAAAGCCCAATCGGCCCTCGATTCGAATTTATGAGAGCGAGAACAGATCCCCCCAATCGGGGTCTCATGACTCTCGTGCAGTCCAATTGACTCTCTCATAGATCTGTAGTGCAAATAGATTAGCAAAGGTGGCTATACAGCCAATCACTCACCTGTACATGCCAACGCGACATGCGCTAGCAGAATAATAAGAATAGTACAACTTAAAACACGCGCAGATCAGTGTGTACGGCAAATGGGATGCGGTACTTACCAGTTTACGCATATTTTACACGCCTGTATTGTTGCAATAGCCATAGTCGCCCGAGGTAGTCAGCAAGGATGCGTATCGACAACGACGCGTAATGTTCGTCTCCATCATGTTCCCCTGCAGTGGGAACACGGTGGAGACAACATCACGCATTGTTGTCCCTAGGGAAGGATCGAACAATGATGGTATGGGTGAGGTAGAGCTGGTGAAGCGACGCGTTGATTTGTAGTTCAACTGTTTGGTTGTGTTTACATTTCCCACGCCACATCATTGGCGTGAATAAACATTTGCATTGCGTTCAATCAATATTTTAGAAAAAAATGTATGAATATTGGGGTAGCTAGTGTCAATGTATGGCTTACGCTCGCTGATATGATTTTTACATTTTATTCAGTACCCATTGATGATGATAAGAAAATACAGTGTTTGCAGCGGTATTTCTTAGCTTTCTTGATGGGTACGGAATAGAATGTATAAAATTTCTTTTTACAAACATAACTCCCATGTCAATATTAGTCAGCCAGCATCGTATGTTGGTTGAATGCAGTACAAATTTAAAAATAAACATCAGCTGGTTAGCTATGGCAAGCTAGCCGCAATTATACCGGTGGCTGTGTACACGTGGTACACGCGTGTGGCAAGATCGTTTCGAATTCATTTGAGCTTTACCTTGCTACCACAATGGCCAGAACTACACAGAAAGCCAGAAAATCTACTGGAGGTAGAGTGCCTCGCCGATCCGGAATCCAGCTTGAACTTCCAGCGTCAGAAAATGCTTCCAATAGTATGTCAGTTGTCAAAACCGACCATAGGCAGGTGAGTATGACTGATGAGCATCGATCATGCGGATCTGATCACTCACCGTCATCGATTTATCATTACTATTGTTGATCAATTAATCATTTGATTTTTGATTGCCATAGGACTTCTGTTACATCTGTATCAACGGCGGTGTCCTTTGGATGTGCGATCTGTGTGATCGGGTGATGTGCACGAACCACTTTACCTTGCCAGCGGACACCGACACGGAGGCACTTATTTTTGTATGTGTTGCATGTCACATCCGTGCTTTTCCTAAACCGAGCCCTTATTTTGTGAGTTCTTATTGTCATTTCATTTCCTTTTTTCATTTTCATTTTATTTTGTTTGTTTCTGGTCCTTTTCGACGATTTTTAATGTTTTGCAAAAAAAAGGGATTCTACGAGTCTATGAAGACGAAATCTGATGCTACATCCTGGAATCCCGCGTTTAAGACGGCTCTAGAGATTAAAGGCGATTACCAGTTGGCCGCTAGCTCTCAGATAATCTCAACGCCACTATTGTTGCTGCACTTCATTGTCAACGGTGTATCTCCAGATGGCAATCCCGCCGGATTGATTTCGAATATACTAGCCGGATATCTCAAGAAGGACTTCCTGTACGAAGAGATTGTTTTCGATTTTTCGACAAACGAACTTTCTCTGAAGTATACCAAACGCGTGACCAATTTCATTGAATCTATTGAGAGGTGGATAGATATTACTGTTCTAACAGTACTCTTGGATCTCATGATTTTATTAGATATGGCTTCCAGCGCATCGTAATTGTCATCACAAATCACTCACACGATGAATCTGGAGACCTTTTTGTCGGCCCTAATCTTTGTGTCAGCGTCGAGGAGGTGAATATTCAAGTCCATGGCGCCACTTGTGTCAAACTAATTTCCTTTGCAGTTCATGAATACTCTTTTCCCTCCTGCGGTGGGGTCTTATATTCGGCCCAGGTCCTGCACAGTTCTTATGCTGTGTTGTGGAGCTCTGGTTCTGAAGAAGGAAAGCTTCAACGATTTGTGCTCTGCATCTCAGGGGTGAGCTTATCCACTGTCTTCAGGGGGAGGGTCGCATACTAAACCTTTATTATCAGCTTGTCCATTAATAATCTCTTGGCATTTTCTGCCATTGAGCTTTGTCCAGTTCTGATCGCCCCATTCTTCCTCGACTTTGCACAGCGTGTACTTGTGGAGGGTTACGATCTGCAATCCTCCATGAAATCCATCCTTGCAGGGATCTCAAAATCTCAACTCGTCCGCCACACTGACATCGTACATGTGAATTGCGATGCTGTGTCTTCTTCCATCAAATCTAAGCTGTATAGGTTCACTCATGTGAGGTGGCGCCCCTGGGGTCACAGCCTTCCCCCAGCTTGTCCGAAGTGTCTTTCCCCTCACAGCTGGACCGATGTGATTCCACGGAATGGTGTGTATAATTACAATTGCAGGAGAGTGGGTTGTAGTGGCTGGTGCTCTTTCACCCGACCCGACGGGTTTGAACATTTTACAGCTGACTTGGACGGGGGAAGGTGGATGAGGAAAGATTATTCTCTTTGATGTATTCGTTCTTTTCCCTGGCATCTTCCATGTACCAATAAACTAGTCTCAGAGCAATGAAGAATATCCTGTATGTGTTGTTCCATCTTGTTTCTATAGTCTGATACGAGTTGTGGAAATATTGCATTGTGAGCAACACAAGGCCAGATAATTCAGATATAAAATAATAATATCAATAAATAAATAATAATGACAATAATCGTAATAATAATAAAGTGGTCAGATTGTCCTTATTTGGGCTGGTCTTTCCACATAGAGTGGTTAGTGTTATCATGGCACGGCGTTGCATTGGCTTAGCGCGTGGCTTGTAATGTTGTAACTTGAATACTTAAAATAAGTTCAGATAAAAATGTTCATAAATTAGAGACAGGGATAGTATGGAAAGCCATTATATCAGGACTCTGGCCAAAAGGGGTCTGTCCCCTTGAGTTTGGTGCTAACGGCTTGAAAACCTTAAAGATTTCCGAACCATTAGCATATAAATCATATATTATGTAAGAGCCTTGGTAATAAACACGTTCACTACTGTGGTTCCAGATACCCTTAAACCTGATCAATTTTATGATCAATTTATTCAAGGCATGGTGTTGCAAGCCGTGTGCCAAGTCGATGTAATGGGAAAGCCACATTGTGGCGGAGCCATGCATTTATCATCACGTGACTTGTGGCGCAGGTCACGTGATATGTTGTTGTCATCAAGTTTGATTGTTCGCGTCACTTAGGATTATGCCTCGATCTCACAAGCGAAAGAAACCTGGGGCGAATGGTTCTCCCATGGCCACACCATCTGTACCTACCTCCTTGTCCACACCCATTGTGTCCATTACCACTACCGTCCCTACTCTGAAAGAGCGAGTCTGGGTTGAATTGACCGATATTCTCCAGAAATATTCCACAGTGTCATTGTCGGAGAAGGACCTCTCCAGCTCGGCTATGAGCAAATTCAGGTGGGTGCCTTGTCTTTGTGGTGTCTTAGATTTGGGTGTGACAATTTAGGGTGAGGATACGATCAGACTGGCTGCATTTTATTGATCGCATGGACTCTTCAAAAGGTCTTGTTGGCATAAATGATGCTATATCTCCAGATGAGCTGTATCGGGTCGCCCTGACTGTTGCCTCAGCTGTTTCTAATCCCTGTGAGTAGCCTTGCATCATCTTCTTTTCACAAACTTATCTGGCATCAGTCCAAACCACGTGGGACGTTGACCGTCTCGCTAGCTGCATCAAGAATGCACCCCCCTGCGAGGACTCTTCTGTCGAAGATGCTAGACTAGCGAAATTTTTTGAAAATCCTCTGTTTGGTGATCTTGATATGCCGGCTACGATATTGGATCGACACAATCGTGTGATGCTGTGGTATTTACCACGCATATTCTCTCCACATCGCGTGGTGCGTGTGCTTTTATTCTGATTTGAGTGATATATTGAATCTTGAGGTATGCCCAGACTGACATGAACAGCGGTGTTAAAGCCATTCGCCCATGTTTGGATGACATGATTAAGTCAGTTGGGGTGGATGGAACTTCTTGGCATAACAGCAGATTTTGTCCACCTCCTGGCGGTGGAGAGTTTGGTGCAGGGGTGGTCAACTTGTCCCCAGGATGGTTCCAGCAGTCTCATGAGGTGAGTACTGTGTTTTGTTGCTGCCCATGCATCCACGTTAATATGTTTCCAGCGACTACAAGACTTCCTGTACGTTTCGTCATCAATCAAGAGTGATTACTCTGCGGATTTTCTTGAGATGACGGCTAACTTCAACATCATCTGCAACGCCATTACTGCTCTAGTTGCACCAGAGCAGTACGACGCTGGAATGGCGGCTACCCAATTGATCAAGTCAGGCCAGCATCTTTATGAAACCCACCAGAGTATATATCACTGGAATTCGGTATGGTCCGGCTGCTCAGTTATCGTGAATCGATCAACACCCATCCATCGTGACGCAGGCGCAGCACCGACAGACTATGACTTCCTGTCCAGTTCCGGAACCCACAAACGATGTGTGTTGGATGTTTATGAGTTGGGTGCGAGATTGTGGTATCCTCCCGGCACTGGTGTGGTTCAATTGGGCAGGATTTTCAGACATGGTGTCAGAAAGTGGGACGGTGGTGAGAGGATCTGCTGTGCCCTTTTTGTAAAGGATGCTGTTCATGATCGGCTTGAACAACGGAGGCCAAACTGGGTTTCATATAATGACTATATCTGTCTGACATTGAAATAGTTTATATACAGCGGCCCTTTATTTGTTGTTCAAATTATTTTTAGCAAAACATTGAGCTGTCATTGAGGCCAGATAAGTTGGTGTGTCTGATGAGATGGTGTTTTCAACCGTTAAGATTGCAGATGGCATACCGCCTGAGACATGGGTCATTAGGTTCGTGTATGCGATTGTTTGCCGATATTTGAACGGATTTAAATTCTGTTATGTCTGTTATGCGGTCTGTACTTGGACTTACATTTTTGTACATAATTAAAATCTGTCGATAAATATTTATTGTTTTCAGAGACCTGTACACTAATTAAAATCTTGTTGTTTCATCAACAATACCTCAGGGTGATGGCTCTGCATGCGGGTACTGATGCCAGAAAAAGAGTATCAATATGGTAATCGACTGGACAGCTGCGCTGAGAGATCACCATATTTAAATTCTGTAGTAACCTACCAATTGGGCAATTAGTATGCAATTGCCTGGTAGATATGTTGCTACAGATTTTAAATCTAGAAATCTCTTGGTATAACTGTCCAATTGATTACCAGATTTGCCCTCCCATCTAAGCTCGGCTCCCAAGTACAGTGCCATTGTGCCGAGTTATTGTTGGCGGCACAATAAGATTCTAACTCACCCTTAAAGTCTCTGAAAACGATAAATATTTATTGATGGATTTTAATTATGTACAAATATCTGGCCCGGTTATCATCTATGTGGGTTAAATAAAATAATTCCCGATTGGAAAAGAAATTCCCAATCAGGATGTCCTGTAGAAAGTGAGCTCCAATGAACAAGTTTTAAGGACTGTTTGGCGGAATGGTAAGAGAATGTTCATTTTCAGCATTATGCAATTCTTCGGTTTAAGGCCTCGGTTCAAGCCTGCCAGGAACCAAATTTTTTCATCTGTGTGTATTCCTGATGTCCAGCTTTGCAAAAATTATTGACTGGCTCTAAAACCCAGTCAATGTTAAAAAGGTTTGTGTAGCCATAAAATGAGCTAAATATCTGAATTCAGCAGAACCCTCTTCTTGCACAGCGCACAAACCTTGCATGCTAAGCTAAGTAATTTCTAATAATTTCTAATATGAGCTGGAGATTGTTCTAAATATCTTAAACAATTTAATACACAATGGGAGGTTCCAACAGGCCTAAATCTTTAGAATTTTGTCTCTGTGATTATCACAGCATCCTCAGACCACACAATATTCTTATGGCTCATTCAAACATTGAAACAAGCCCCTGGTCAGAGTGAAAACAATGCATTCAGTCATCTAACACAATACAGCACTAATTTAAGTGCATCTAGGTTTTCTCAAATTTTTTCAGGAGCGCTGTGTGCAGGGCAGATAGAAATCCAGCTACAGAATGGTCCAGTACAAGATGTATTGCTAATTTTGTATATATTCTCCAATCCAGCATAACAAAAAAAAATTAAAAGGTGTGTAAGATCTGCGTAATACTGAATCGATTTATTTTCCCTCATTAATAGAGGCTTTGAGGCCATTTTGTGCCCGGCAACCTGCTGTGGCACAAGCAGCGACTATCTCAATTTGGACACACATGCCATCTTGAGATATCCCAATTGAGATAGCAGCTGCTATCTACCCACAGGCACCAAAATCGAGCCGGACTCAGAAAATATCTGAGTCCAGGCCAAATAACAGAATTTGAATGTGTTTGGCACTAATTTAAATGGGTGTTGATCACGTGAATTAAATATTTTTAATTAAAAAAAAAAATCCTGTATGGTTTGCCTCATTGTCGCCTCGTGTTTGTGTGGTTGCGTCTTATCTCTGTCCATCATGATCTCAACGTCCTCTTTTCTGTCTGTTATAATGCTCATTGTGCTTCATATCTTCCAGACCTCTTTTTTCACTGCATGGCCTCACAGCTTGCGGGGTGGCCATGTTGTAGGACGTGAGGTGAGTGGACTTGCTTTTATTTCCGCATTAATGGATGGATTGCTCATCTTTGCCTGCAGGGTTTTCTTCTGGACGTGGTACAATCGCGTGATGTGCTTGTCCCTAACCCTGTCCAGTGCTCTGCAGTGTCTGCCCGTGATTTGGGTGTTGCGTGGGGTTGTGTCCCTTTTAATAATACACATATTGTTTCTGCCCGTGTGTCGGGTGTGTTTCCATTTGCCATGCGCAAGGTTTTATCTTATAATATATCTGCATCCTTGGTGGATGTGTTCATGCCTATGTTGACATCATGCAGTTGCCATGACGAACCCGCTTCAGGCACCCATCCTGTTGTGGCTCTTTCTGTTCTCGTATCTGTGGATGATGATGTCTTAAACTGTATCGATGCTGATTCTAATGTGGGTTTGTATCTAACTACCAGTGTCTTGCACATCGCATCTACCTGGTTCCGACTGTTGCAATGTCTGTTATGTATTATAATTTTTTTGTTGAAATGTCTCGGTTCCTTCATTTACTGTGTTTTAATTTTCTTCACTCCTCATGGAAAGTGGTGGCCGCAGTATATTTATCGTCTCAATCTTCTGGTGATAAATGGTTGTTTCACATTGACTGACAGTGTGGTGGAAAAATGCAGGAGGGCAAAGTTGACCAGCTGTAGGAATTTAATAAGGCGAGGTGATTTTGTACTATTACAGAGGTCATTAAATCGTATCAGACGTTTCACCGTGCTGTTTGTTTTAGCTTCCTGTCTATCTGTTTTTGTGCTGCCTACAGAGGGTGGTTGCATGTATGTGGACAAGATGTCGTTGTGTGATGTCGTGCCTACAATGCATATTGGTGGTGGGAGAGTTCCATTGTTCAAACTTGAGGAGCTTCTCCCACACATTGACCTATCTGGCAAACACCTGCATCCAGGATCTAGCTTAAAGTTTGTTGGCCACAAGCACAAAAACGTGGTGGAATCACTGTATAAGGATCTTGATGATCATATATACGGGAATGTGCCTCCCCATATGTTTCTCCCCAATTTGACACTAAAAGATGCTAAGTCCATTGCCAAATCTCATGGGTTACATGTGCAGTGGAAAGCAAAAGCCGATGATATTGCTACCCTCTTTGTTGGACATTCGTGTGGTTCCTGTGATACTCATATTTCCGTATTTGCACTTCATGTAGTGAAATCTGGTTCTGCAAGAAGCAAGAAGTGGTATGATGGTCTTGATGAATCTGGGAAGAAGAAAAAATCTGACAAGAACAGGGAGTGGCAGCGTGATGTTGGAAAATCAGACATTCAGAGGTGCAAGGAAGCTACAAGAAAAAAAGAGAAACGAAATGCAGAGAAATTAAAACCTCATCAATTTCCACCTCCACCTCCGTCAAACAATCTTCAAGAAACTGTTGCACGTGAATGGTGCCAAGATATGTCTCCTGATGAGTTTATGGAGGGTGGCTGTGCTGTATGTGGGCAACTGACCCCTGTGTCCCAACTGTCTAAGCTGTCTGAGTCTAATTGTGATCTGGATATACTTATTAGAGATGGAATGGGATTGACACGTCTTGAGCGATTTTCTGCTGCTGATATGGTTCAAGAAGTTAAAGGACCTATTCTGGATTGCACTTGTGACAGTATCTGTGTACCCTGTAAGGTCAGTCTAGTGGAAGGGCTCATTCCAAAATATGCTTTAGCCAATGGTCTGTGGCTTGGTTCTGTTCCACAGCAACTGCAGAACCTGTCATATGCTGAGCAACTTCTTGTTTCTCGTGTTCGTCATAACAAATGCATAGTGAAGGTGTCATCTGGAATGCATAAGATGAAAGCAAATGTTATAGCTTTTGAGAACCCCACACCCAAGATCTATGAAAGGTTACCACCACCCATTGGAGATCTTGATGAGGTGCTTGCTTTTATATACACTGGCCCTTGTAGACCCAGCCCAGCAGATATGGAAAGGACACCTCTACTTGTGCGACGAAAAAAGGTCACTGAAGCTCTGGAATGGCTTGTGTTGAACCATGCAGATTATCACAACATGGATATAGCATATGACAACTTAGAATCTTATCCAGACAATGGTCCCCCAGTAGTAGTGACGTACAGGAGTGCATTTACAAATAAGGATCCAGAGGCTGTCAGTGCATTTGACAATGAAAAGGAGGAGGGCGTTGAAGAGGGACCATGTCCATTCATTGTCAATGGTGTGACAGGGGAGAGGCTGAATACCATGGGACCCACAGCCATGAAGGCTTTGGCTGCCAAGCATCTGAATGAGGATGATGGCAGAGTGCTTGCCATTGGCCATGCAGAGAAGCCAGAGTCTATCTATCATAATCCCCAACTATATCCTATGATGTTTCCCTGGCTTTTCCCCTATGGTCTGGGTGGCGTTGGTGTCGTCATCAATAATGATGTAAATATGTCAGATTTGATGCATAAGAGAAAACTTTTGATGTATCATGATAAACGATTTCAGATGGATGCACATTTTCCTCTGGTAGTGTTCAATCATGAACAAATCAAGAAAAGCACCACAGGAGGATATTTGATGACGGAGAAGAGGAATTTTGATGAAATTGCTGACCGTTTGATGAATATTGACACCGGTGTGCTTGAGGATTTGTCCAAAAGACTTTGTAAAGGTGAGAGAGTCAAGCCAGTGACTGAGGATGAAAAGATGTGTTATGCAGTCCTGGCTGATCTGGATCATGTGGGTGGGCATGTTCAAGGATCTCTGACTACCAAGAAATATATGAGAAATGAAATCTGGTCTTTGATATCTTATGTTGGAGCTCCTTCATGGTTTATTACATTTGCACCTGCAGATAATAAGCACCCTTTGTGTTTGTATTATGCAGACACAAAAGAAAGCTTTTCTCCAGAAATCCGCACAGATGGTGAGTGTTACAGACTGATTTCTAGAAATCCTGTTGCAAGTGCACGGTTCTTCCACACCATGGTTCAGATGTTTATCAAACATGTGTTGGGAGTGGATCAGGATCATTCAGGCCTTTATGGTAATACATCTGCATATTATGGAACAGTAGAGCAACAGGGCCGTCTTACATTGCACCTCCATTTGTTGCTATGGATATCTGGCTCTTTGACACCTCAAGAGATACGAGATAAAATAATGGACCCTGGTTCTGACTTTCAGAAGAAAATGGTGGAATACTTGGAGAGTCTCTGTGTTGGTGAGTTTCTTACAGGCCAAAAAATTGATGTCTCAGAAAGAGTAGGTGATGCATCTAAGCTGTCTGATTACTGTGATCCAACCTTCACACTGCCTAATCCCCCCCCTCTGTCATGTGCAGTTGAACATGTTGAGTGTTCTTGTGAGGAACAACAGAGTTTCTGGTGGCAGAACTTTGAGCATATGGTTGATGATTTACTTCTTCGATCTAACCAGCATGTTCATACTGTTGATGCCAATGGAAATAACACTTCCTACTGTGCAAATTCTAAAGGTGAATGCAAACGTCGTTTTCCAAGAGATGTCTTTGAGCAAACATTGGTAGACCCAAAAACTGGGGCATTAAACCTAAAGAAGGGGGAGGCCTGGATGAACACTGTAACACCTATGCTTACTTACCTTCTGCGAAGTAACTCTGATGTAACAAGTTTGCTGTCTGGTACAGCCATCAAGGCCATTGTTGCATATGTCAGTGACTATATCACAAAACCAGGTTTGAAGACTCACAGTGTTTTTGATGTAATCAAGAGTGTCTTTGACAAAAACTCCGAGATGATAGGGGGTGATCTCAAGCAAAGGGAGAAGGTCAGAAAAATAATCACACAGGTTGTGAACTCTCTGACTGCCAAGATGGAGATTGGAGGTCCTATGGCATCTCTCTATATACTGGGAAATCCTGATCATTATACTGATCACAGATTTATTCCCTTCTACTGGAGGAGTTATATCAAAAAAGTGCTCAGTGCATGGGATCAATCTGGAGTGTCTGAAAACATGGGGGATTTGAATAATGATCCGGAAAAGGTAGTTATCGACAAAAGTGAGGGGCAGTTTATTGGACTTTCTAAAGTGAGTGATTATGTATATCGTCCTACTGTGTATGAGGATATTTCACTATACGATTGGATACGGTTTTATAAGAAGACCAGGAAGCGACGCATGGTGAAAAAGAAAGTTGGTGATGCTGTGGATGATCCTGAATTTGAGGAATCTGATGAGTTAAATATCAGACCAAGAAAGTTGCAAGTTGCAATGGAAAATGAATGCTCATCTGGGCAGGAACTCATTGAGCCGCCGCTGCAGAATTTCATTGAGGATGACATGGGGGTCCTCAATAATATTGATGGTGATGATGGTGATGATGAAGATGAGGATGAGGAAGATGATTTGAATGTCATGGAAGAACTAGCAGAAGATACTCCTAAGGCTGATCGATCCTTTCTGTCTGGTCATCCACAGCATAACACCCATAAGGCTCATATGCAGAGGGTGAATCCACTTGTAGTTCCAAACTTTTTGCCTAACACTCTTCCTAGATCAGATCGTGGTGATAGAGAGTATTATTGCTGTACAATGTTGACTCTGTTCAAACCCTGGCGGACTGGCAAGGATTTGAAGTTGAAAGAACAGTCTTGGGACAAGTGCTTTGTGGCACACAAGTTTACCAAACGGCAGGTAGAAATTATGAAGTATTTTAATGTTCGATATGAGTGTCTGGACGCCAGGGATGACTACTCGGCTAAGAGGGTCAGTGGTGGTAGTGGTATTTCTTATCAGTGGGCAACTGCAGATATTCTTGATGAACTTGATGATTTGCATGACAGTGAACTAGTGACAATGGGTGCTGACTTTGAACTTGGGGCTGAATATGAAGGAATTGAAAGAGATGTTCTTTGTGTGCCTGGAAGTCGAGGTAGGGTAAGGCAGAATGAGATGCAGTCTGCAGAGAGGACAATGAAGGCGGCTGGATGGCTTGATCAGTGTGAGGATGGCCTTCCTGAAGTGGGCTTGTTAGAGCTACCTGAGTATGAACAATCATCAAAGGCATGGAGAGCTGCTGTGCTGGCAAAGAAACAGGCCATACTGAGTGAAAGGAAGGAGCATCTCCCAACCAATGTCAAGTCTAACTGTGCAAGCAGTTATAAACCAAACCTTGTTGAGGTTGTTGATAAGAGATATATTGATTGTACATTTGAGCATGTCTCTAAAGCTGACAAGGAGTTGGTTGCAGACACCATTTCAAAATATAGACTGAATGCAGAGCAAGAAAGAGCCTTTCGTATTATTGCAAATCATGCTATGATGGAAAATACAGAGAAGTTGAGAATGTATTTGGGAGGTATGGGAGGTACTGGAAAATCTCAGGTTATCAAGGCCATTATGCATTTTTTTGGTGAGAGAAAGGAGAATCATCGTTTCCTGGTGGTAGCACCTACTGGGGCAGCTGCAGCACTTTTAAATGGATCCACATATCACTCAGTCCTTGGCATCAATGATGGTGAGTTTATTTCTGCCAATTCTTTAGCACAGATCAGAGCCAGGTTGGATGGGGTTGATTATATATTTTTAGATGAGGTCTCCATGCTGTCTTGTCGTGATTTGTACAAGATAAGTGCACAAGCCGCCAAAGCCCGTGGGATTCATGATGAGCCTTTTGGTGGGATCAACTTTATTTTTGCAGGTGACTTTGCCCAATTGCCTCCAGCCCGAAGTGGTTCTCCCTTGTATTCTGGCAGTATTGGCACTCAGGTTCATTCTGGTCAGACTATAGATGGTCAAGAGAGTGCAATTGGCAAAGCGTTGTGGCATCAGGTTACTACAGTAGTTATTTTGCGACAAAATATGAGACAGGCAAAACAGACACCAGAAGATGCCATGTTGAGGACTGCATTAGAGAATATGAGGTATAAATCTTGCACTCCTGAAGATATAGCATTTTTAAGAACCAGAATAGCTGGCAAGGGTCCTAATGATCCAAAACTTGCTCAGAAACGTTTCAGGAATGTATCTATCATCACTGCTCGAAATGCTCAGAGAGATATGATAAATGAACTGGGATGTGAACGGTTTGCTGTTGAAAATAATCAGAATTTGGAAACTTTTTATTCTATAGACAGGTGGAAAAATCCTGATAACAAACGGCAAAGGGGTAGTCGTCCGAATAAAAATTTGATTGATCCAGTACGGAAGACAAATGTAATATCACCCCACTTGCAGCGGATTTTGTGGGAACAACCTCCAGCTTCTTCCAATAAGCATGTTGCTGGAAAATTAACTCTTTGTGTGGGTCTCCCTGTCATGTTGAAACATAATGATGCCACTGAATGTTGCATAACCAAGGGTGCTGAGGCAAATGTGGTCAGCTGGCAGACCACAAAAGGACCTGAAGGCCAGGTGGTCCTTGACACTTTGTTTGTTAAATTGAAGGATCCACCAAAGACTGTTAAGATAGATGGTCTTCCTGAGAATGTTGTGCCAATAACTAGGCATACTACAGCCACCATGTGTAGCTTTCCCAATGATGATGAGATATCTTTGACTAGAGACCAGGTGCTTGTGCTTCCAAATTTTGCTATGACTGACTACTCCTCCCAAGGCAGGACCAGGCCAGACAATGTTGTAGATCTCAACAGTTGTCGCACCCATCAATCTTATTACACTTGTTTATCAAGGAGTGCCAGTGCTGCTGGTACTATTATTGTTCAAGGATTTGATCCCAAGATTATAACTGGTGGAGCTTCTGGACATCTGAGGCAAGAATTTAGAGAGCTAGAGGTCCTAGATGAGATTACAAGACTTAGATATGAGGGTAAACTGTCTGATAGTATTACAGGTAACAGACGCAATGTTCTTATTCGCCAATTTCAGGGTTGGAAGGGCACGGACTATGTCCCTCAGAATGTCCATGATTCTATCAGATGGAGTGATAGAGATCCTCTGGATCTTCTGAATATTGTTACTGACACTCCTTGGCATATAGTTGAAAAAGGTGGAAATAAAAATAAAAAATTCAGAAATGCTAAGTTAGATACAATAGGGTTTGTTGCTGCCAAGGGATCAATTCCTGTTCCACTGATGAAGAGGAAGCATGACAGCTTAGATGAGGTTCAAAATACTAAAAAGGCAAAAGTGGTAGAGGATCTTTCTGGGGATGTTGAAGGCCCCCAGGGGTTGATTTGGGATGGTGAAAACTACAGTTGTGCATACGATTCTGTGATAACAATATTGCTAGCTATCTGGTCTTCTGAACCTGCTAAGTGGAAAGGGCAATTTAAAGACATGAACATGGTTATGAATGTGCTAGCAACAGGATTCTATCGTGCCAGCGAGAACCGGGGGACGCTGGAGTCTGCCAGAAACAGAGTCAGACACTTGTTGCATCAAAGAAGTCCTGGCCTTTTCCCTTATGGTCAGGTGGGTACCCCTGTCAGTGAGATGACCGAACAGTTACTTAGGAGTGACAATGCTATTGCATCCTCTTGGCTTCGATGTGTGGATTGTGAAAATGAGAACAGTTTGAACATTGACCTTCAAACTTGTGTTATACAGTGTTCTGAGTATTGTGAATGCACCATTTCTATGTGTTTGCAAAAAAAGTTCAGAGATTGCCACCCAAGAAGAAAATGTGTCCACTGTAATGGTGATATTGATAAAGTCATGCGTTTCAACATCATTCCAAAATTGTTGGTATTTTCTGTGTTTGATGCCTCTGTAAGGGTCAGCAAAAAGATTAGCTTTCGTGATGGTGATTCTATGATTGTTTTTAGTTTGAAGGGCATAGTATACTTTGGTGATTTTCATTACACTGCTCGTGTGTGTGTTGGTGGATCTGTGTGGTTTCATGATGGTATGTCAACTGGAAGGGACTGCACTTATGAAAAAAGGCTTAATGAATTTACTGATGTGGAATTATCAACCTGCAATGGTAAGACCTTGTCACTTGTGTTCTATGCTCAAAGGTGAACAAGTTCTGTAGAGTTTTAA
>Ga0137415_10003767_pt1 | contig 15059 bp, 13 predicted proteins | sample CZODoug3_1_1_16f_FD_183082 | JGI IMG/M metagenome (GOLD analysis project Ga0137415, IMG submission 183082) | Vadose zone soil fungal communities from Angelo Coast Range Reserve, California, USA - CZODoug3_1_1_16fungal (Hybrid Assembly) | ecosystem: Environmental > Terrestrial > Soil > Vadose... | reverse complement strand
CTGTTCGCCGGCGAAACCACCCGCCTCGCCTACATGACCGACGAAGCCGTCGAGGGCCGAGACGCGTTCCTACAGAAACGCGCCCCCGACTGGTCCGGCTACCCCTGGTACTACTGATGATCGGCAACCACGTGCTCGAGATGGACGGGCCGGCCACGCCCCGCCCGCACGGCGACCCGGCACGCTGGTCGACTCCAGCGTGGCGGCCGGACTCCTGGACCACCCGTCCCATCGGACAACAGCCGCACTGGCCCGACCGAGGCGCGTTGCGCGGGGTGCTCGCCGAGCTCTCGCTGCGGCCGTCGCTGGTCCGACCGGCGCGGATCCGGGACCTGCGCGGCCAGCTCGCGGCCGTCGCCGCCGGGAACGGGTTCCTGCTGCAGGCCGGGGACTGTGCCGAGCGCTTCGAGTCCTGCGCCGCCTCGGCGATGAGCGCCCAGCTCGACATCATCCTGCGGACGGGGTTGGTGCTGAGCTACGGGGCGGGGCTGCCCGTGGTGAAGCTCGGCCGGATCGCCGGCCAGTACGCCAAGCCGCGCAGCCGGGCGACCGAGGTGGTCGACGGGATCGAGCTGCCGGTGTACCGGGGCGACATCGTCAACGGCCCCGAGGCGACCGCCGATGCCCGCCGAGCCGATCCCGAGCGCCTGGGGCTCGCCTACAGCCACTCGTCATGGGCGCTGGACGCGATCCGCGAGCACAGCGTCCCCGGCGTCCCGGACCTGGAGATATTCACCTCCCACGAAGCCCTCCTGCTGGACTACGAACAGGCCCTCACCCGGGCCGACCCGGATACCGGCGCCTGGTACGACACCAGCGCACACCTCGTGTGGGTCGGCGACCGCACCCGGCGGCTGGACGGTGCGCATATCGAGTTCCTCTCCGGGATCGCCAACCCGCTCGGCGTCAAGCTCGGCCCGACGACCACGCCGAACGAGCTCACCGACCTCTGCGACAAGCTCGACCCGAACCACACGCCCGGCCGCCTGGTACTGATCGCACGTTGCGGCGCGACCCGGGTACACGAGGTGCTGCCCCCGCTGGTGCGCGCCGTGCGTGCCACCGGCCGCCAGGTCGTGTGGGCCTGCGACCCGATGCACGGCAACACCATCCGCTCCACCGACGGATGCAAGACCCGGAGGCTGGACGACATGCGGGCCGAGATCGCCGCCTTCTTCGCGGTACACGCCGAGGAACGCACCTACGCCGGCGGCCTGCACCTCGAGCTGACCGCGGCGGACGTCACCGAATGCCTGGGTGGACCGGACGACATCACCGAACGGGACCTGGGCAGGCGCTACGAGACGGCGTGCGACCCTCGGCTCAACCCGGGCCAGGCCCTCGAGCTGACGCTCGGCGCCGCCGAACTGCTCAGGACACACACCGAGTGGTATCGGCGAGAGGCTCGATTCCGGCAAAGGACGACCTGAGGTCGGTACAAATGTGTGGCCCGCATTTCTCCACGATTGCGCGAATATGTCCGGCCGCACACTGCGCGTTCAATCCGCCGGTGAGGTCTGTCAACCCCGGTGACGGTTGGGTTAAGCGCTGCCCGGGATATCATTCCGGCAAGTTCCAGGCTCGGCCCGCCGGGTGCGGCCGGGTTGCTCCTTCCGCGTCGACCGCCGATGTCTTACCAGGTCAGACGGTAGCTCACCGTGTCGTAGCCCTCGCCGATGCCGCTGCGCATCATGCGGATGTCGTAGCGGCGGCGCATTCGGCGCAGCCGAGACACGGATTTTACTGTTCGCTATCACCAGATCCCGATACCCCGGTAGGTATAGCGCCCACGAAACCGATCTGCCTACTCTCCCGCCTCATATGGATGAAGATCCGCTGTCGCTGAAGGTGATGGTCACAATGTCAGGAACATCGGAAAATTTCCGAGTCGCCACATTCTGCGGACAATGCAACTGTGGCTGCCCCGAACTCCCCGTCGGCTAGCCAGCGTGGCGGGACCGCTGTGGGTGCGCTGGATCCTTGCCATGGCCTATGCGGGACTCGCGGCCTACTGCCTGGCCCGGCTGCACCCGCGCCGGCGCGCCCACCGTGATCCAGCCGCCAACCGGGACCCAACGGTGGGTCGCGCGTACGCCGAGGGGTCGCACGGGCTGATGGCCACCGGTATGGCCGCGATGTTCGCGCCGGTGGCCACCCCGGTACCGCCGGTGTGCTGGGCAGTGGTCTTCGCCGCGCACACCGGGTGGCTGGGCCTGCGGTTGGCCCGGACCGCTGTCGTCACGGCCGGGGGCGGCGGGTGGCGCGACGGACGCGCGCACCTGGTGCCGCATCTGTTGGCCGGCGCCGTGATGGCCGCTGTCTTCGCCGCCATGCCGTCCGGGTGGTCGGCGGCCGGCGCCTCCCATCTCGGGCACCTCGGTCACCTCGGTGCGGCGGGCCCGCTGTTCGCGCTGGTCGTATGGGCGGCGGCGGGCGGCTTCCTCGTCCAGGCGGTGCGGTGCGGCGTCCGCATGGCGCTCCCGGACGACGGCCAGGTTCCGGAGCCCCGGACCGAGCCTGCCCGCCACCCCGCGCGAGGGGTCGCCGACGCGGAGCTGCCGCTGCGCCTGGCGATGGGCCTCGGCATGTCCTACATGTTGATCACGATGTTCTAGTGCCCTGAGGCGGAGGTTCGCGCGGGCATTAGGTCCCGGTGCCCGACGACCAGATCTGGAGCGTCCTCGCCATGCCTCAACCATCCGCCATATCCCGACCGGCCCGGCGTGGGGTCCGCTGGACCGCCGTCGTCGCACTCATCGCGGGGACCGGGCTGTTCGGCCTGTCCGGCGTGGCATCGGCCCACGTCACGGCACAACCCGGCAGCGCCGCCCCGGGCGGCTACGCCCTGGTCTCCTTCCGCACCCCCAATGAGGAGGACACCGCCGCCACGGTCACGCTCGAGGTCAGTTTCCCCACCGACCATCCGCTCGCCTCCGCGTCCGTCGAGGCGGTGCCGGGATGGACCGCCACCATCGACAAGGTCGCCATGGCGACCCCCATCAAGACCGACGACGGCGAGGTCGACCAGGCCGTCTCGAAGATCACCTGGAGTGGTGGCCAGCTCGGGCCCGGGGGGTTCCAGGACTTCCCGGTGCTGCTCGGCCCGCTGCCGAGCGACACCGACCGGCTGGTGTTCAAGGCCGTACAGACCTACAGCAACGGCGACGTGGTGCGCTGGATCGATGTCCCGGCACCGGGCGCACCGGAACCCGAACACCCCGCCCCCACGCTGGCCCTGACCGCCGCGCCCGGTGCTGACCCGGCGCCCGCCGCCCACCCGGCCGGGCACCCGCCGCCCGCCGCCGACCTGGCCGGCGCTCCGGTCGGCTCGGCAGCGCTGGTCCTCGGCATCCTCGGCTGTGCCCTCGGCGGACTCGGGGCGGTGCTCGGTGGCCTTGCGCTGCGTCGGCGCTCCGGCTCCGGCTGACCGTGCCCGATCCGCGCGCGGCGCGGTTGCGTCGTGTGCCGCGTCGTGCGCCACGGCGTCGGGCTCGGCTGCGCCGCGCGGTGGTGATCCTCCTGCTCGCCGCGGCGGGACTGGGGTGCGGCGCCGGTGCCGCCTCGGCGCACGCGGTGCTGCTCAGCACCGACCCGGCTGAGGGCAGCGTCGTCGCGGCCCGGCCCGGGCGGGTCACCCTGGCGTTCGGGGAGGCGGTCCAGCTGCCGCCCAACGCGGTGCGGGTCTTCGACCCCGGCGGGATCGAGGTCGACGACCAGCGCGCCGAATTGACCGGCGCCAACGGCCGTACGGTCGGCATCGGGTTGCGGCCCGGCGCCGAGCTGGGTACCTACACCGTGGCCTGGCGGGTGATCTCCGCGGACACCCATCCGGTGTCCGGCGCGTTCACCTTCTCGGTCGGACACCCCTCGGCGACCGCGCCCGCCTCGGCCACCGGCGGCAGCCCGGCGGTGGGGCTGCTGTACGGGATCGCCCGGTTCCTTGGCTACCTCGGCTACGCCGCCATGGTCGGCGCCGGCGCGTTCCTCCTGGTCTGCTGGCCATCGGGAAGCCGGAGCGCCACCGCGGCGAGGGTCGCGGCATTCGGCTGGGCGACGCTCGTGCTCGCCTCCAGCGCCACCCTGGTCCTGCAGGGCCCGTACGGGAACGGCACCGGCCTGGCCGCGATCTTCGAACCCGGGGCGACCGCCACCACGTTGGCACTGCCTCTCGGCGGCGCCCTGGTCGTGCGCATGCTCCTGCTCGCGGCCGCCGCCGGCTACCTCGGCCAACTGGGGCGCCAACTCCCGGCCGCCACACCACGGCAGCGGCGCTGGCTGACCGGGATCGGGGCGCTGCTCGCCGCCGGTCTGGCCGCCACCTGGGCGATCTCCGGGCATGCCGCGGTCGGTCCCGGGGCGCAGCTGGCGCTGCCTCTGGACGTGGCCCACCTGATCGCCATGGCGATCTGGCTGGGCGGGCTGCTCACGCTGGCCGCCGAGCTGCGCCGAACACCCGGCGAGTCAGCTCACCACGGCGCGCTGGCCGTCGCGGTCGGTCGGTTCTCCACGACGGCCTCGGTGTGTGTGGCGGTCGTGGCGGGGAGCGGCGTCTACCAGTCCTGGCGCCAGCTCGGTGACTGGGCCGCGTTCCTGGACACCGCGTACGGGCGCATACTGCTGGCCAAGATCATTGCGGTCGGCGCGGCACTCGCCGCCGCCGGCTTCGCCCACCGGGCGGCCAGGGTGGGTGACGCGGCGCCGCTGCTGCTGCGGCGGGCGGTGCTGGTCGAGGCCGTCGTCGGGGGAGTCGTGCTGGCGCTCACCGCCACGCTGGTGAACGCCGAACCCGCCCGCGAGGAACATGCCAACGTCCGGGACGCCGGCGCCCCCGGGGCCGCGCCGGCCCCGGACTACCGGGTGCTGCCGTTCCACACCGGTGGCCGCGACGGCGACGGCACCCTCGACGTCCACCTCAGCCCCGGCCGCGGCGGGCCCAACTCGATCGACGTCACGATTCTCGGCGCCGGGGGCGCGCTCCGGGACGTTCCGGAGCTCGATGTCGAGCTCAGCCTGCCGGCCCGGAAGCTGGGGCCGCTGCGGGCTCCGGTGCGCCGGCAGAGCCAGGGTCGGTTCCAGGCCAACGCGCAGATCCCGTTCCCCGGCGCGTGGCAGGTGGCCCTCACCGTCCGAACCTCGGACATCGACGAGACGACGGTATGGCTCCCGGTCACGGTCGAACCCTGACACCTGGGCGACCTCACACGCCCGACTTCGGCCCGGGTGTGCCGAATTAACCGGTGATTAACGTCGGACGCACGGTCAGATACCCGCTCAATGGTTGCCTTGTCGTCGTGAGGCAATGGAGACACTCGGGGCGAGAATTCCCTCCTGACCGGCTGTACGAGTTGAGCTGCATGCACGCATTAACTGTCGTGCCAATCGTCGCGGTGCGCACGCTTTCGGTTCGCTCGGTCGGCGCCGCCATGAGGCGTGGGAACGGCAACCACCGCGCGGAGTCGGACAACTCGTAGTACACCGAATCGGTCCCTTTTGAGCCCGGGCGATAGGCCCGATCCCCGAGGGACGTGCCAGCCTGGTTGGAGCCCTCGGCTGGCACGTCCCTGTTCTCCGCGGTGGGCCGCACCGCCCGCGGGGTCGAGAATCCGTACGTGCCTCACCGAGTGAAAGTCGCTGCGGTGAGTTTGGCTTCATCAATGTGAAACATATTCGCTGAGGGCTCGCTCGCCGATTCATGTTCTCGTTACGAAAGGCGCACGGTGTGCAACGTGAGGTCTGGTTTCATATTTTCATATCCGGCAGTTAGAGTCGCATAGAGAGTCCGCCACCGAACAGTTTCTCCGGCGAGACCGCGGCCTGTATCAGGGAGCATCAATGAGCGAGTTCGAGCGAGGCGTCGCCGAGCCGTCGCCCCGAGCGCGATTGGTCCGGTGCACCGCCATTCTAGGGGCGCTGACCGCCCTGTACGTGGTCGCGGTCGGTTCATTGTCACCACACGGCGGGGTGACCGGCCGGACGCACCGGAGTAGCTCAGCGACGTCCATCTCGATGGACGCACTCAACAACGACCGGTCCCAGTGCGGCTACAACGCGGAGCCGCGCACGACCTCCCTGTCCGGCGCCGACCGCTCGCGGCGCACGGAGGGGCAGGTGACCACCGCCGCGATCGAAGACGATCCCGTCGATCGCTGACGGAACCCAGTCGACCCGTGCGGAGACGCCACCATGAGCCCCAGCGTGCGAACCACCCGGTCCACCACGGTCACCGCATCATTCCCGGGCCCGGTCCGGGTGCGTACCACCGAGATCCCCGACCCCGGTGACCTCACCGCCCTGCCGCCGTCGGCGAGCTCTGTGCTCGCCTGGTTGCGCGGCGGGGACGGCGTCATCGGGTGGGGGCGGCTCGCCATGGTGCAACTGCTGGGCCCGGACCGGTTCGCCGCCGCGCAGTCCGCCTGGGGGCGGCTGCTGGCCGGCGCCGAGGTCGTCGACGAAGTCGGCCTGCCCGGTACCGGGGCAATTGCGTTCACCAGTTTTACCCGCGATACCAGTGCCGTGCCGTCCGTGTTGGTCGTGCCTCGGTTCGTCGTGGGTCGGCGCCAAGGGCGCTCCTGGATCACCGAGTTGGGCACCGCGGCCACCACCCCCGCCCCTCCCCCCATCCCCCGGGGCGCCGAGGGTGGTCACCCTGCTCGACTCGGCCCTGCTCGGCGCGCACCGCACCGGCCCGCCCGGGCCAATCGGCTCCGGGGTGTCTCCGGTGTCGTCTCGGCCAGCGCATACCGATCGGCCGTCGCCGCCGCGACCGACCGCATCCAGACCGGCCGGGCGCCCAGCGTGGTACTCGCCCGGGACCTGCTCGCCGAGTTCGAAGCACCGATCGACGCACGCCGCGTGCTGGCCAGGCTGACCAGCCGATACGACGACAACTGGAGCTACGCGGTCGACGGGCTGGTCGGCCTCACCCCCGGCACGGTGCTACGCAAGTGCGGCACGCTCGTGGAGTCTCGGGTGCGGACGCGGGTCAGTTCGCCCGACGGCGACGGCCTCGGCTCGCCGAAGATCCGCGAGGAGCACCGGCTCGCGGTGGACTCCCTGCGGGCCACGCTGAGCCCGGTGTGTACCACGATGCGGGCGCTGACCGAGGAGGGCGAGAGCCGGCATGCGGCTCACAGTGTCCTGACCACCGACGTGCGGGCCGTGCTCGACGGCCGGGCCGCACCGTCGATACTGCGGCTGCTGGGTTCGATCTTGACGACCCGAGCCATGGGAGGCGCACCGTCGAGGTCGGTCGCCGCGGCGACCGAGAGCGCGCTCGGGGTGCACGGCGGCCGGTATGCGGGGCCGATCGGCTGGATCGACGCGTGCGGAGACGGCGAGTTCGGCATCGCGCTGCCGTGCGCTCAGCTGTGTGGCGGGTCGGCGCGGTTGTATGCCGGCAGCCGGATCGGCCCCGGCGCCGATCCCGACGCCGAAGTGGCCCAATCCACCGCGACCCTGCACGCGCTGGCGGACATCCTGGGCACCTGATTCCGGGTGCGGCAGCCGCTTGCCCAGTTCGACCCGTTCGCCGAGTTCGGCACGCCCTCGCCGGTTCCGTAGGGCGTCGGCAGCACCGGATCGCCGCCGACGGTCCGGCGGACGGCGTGGATGTGCTGAGCGGCGGCCTGCCCTGCGTGAAGCTCACCCCTGGCTCAGGGTTTCCGGGGTGAAGACGTAGCGCAGGAACCAGCGATGCATCTGGTGCTGCAAGGCGTGGTCGCCGTGCACGGCGACGCCTGGCTGGCGCAGCAGCTGTGCCCAGGACAGCTCGCCGAGCCACCATCGGGTCGCCGCGCTGGTGGGTGCCGCGAGCCAGACGTCGACGGGGTGGCCGGTGTCTTCGCGGCAGAGGTTGACTCCCGTCCGAGACAGGTGCAGCCAGAAGTTTCGGTCGGCGGCGGGGCGATCGGTGAACTCGATCGCGAGCACGACGGTGCCTGTGGGCAGGGCCGCCGGGTCGACGCGGCGTTGCATGTCCCAGGTCAACGCGGCGGTGTCGAGATCGTCGTCTGACAACGTGGCGCTGTGCGTATCGGTCGCCCATCGGGCCAGTTCCCGCACGACCGGTGCCAGCGCCGCGCCGGCCGCGGTGAGCCGGTACCCGCCGTCGGTGACCTCGACGACGCCGGCCCCGCGCAGGCCACGCAGCCTCGCGGCCAGGGTGGCGCGGGGGATGCGTGGCAGCCCGCGCCGGATTTCGGTGAACGTCGCCGCGCCGAGCATCAGCTCCCGCACGACCAGCAGCGTCCATCGCTCGTCGAGCACCTCCAGCGCCCGAGCGACCGCGCAGAACTGCCCGTATCCGTTCACCCCAGCATGGTAGGTCGGTGGTTCAGCTCTTGAACTGGAATCCGGGCGGCGGCGGTTCGAGCATCAGGTCATGACGGAGACCGTGCTGGATCGCATCGGCAACACCGGGCTGTTGCCTTTGCGCACCATCGGCGCCAGGAACGGGTCGCGGATCCTGCTGAAACTGGAGTGCGAGAATCCCACCGGCAGCATGAAGGACCGGATGGCGCTCGCCATGATCGCCGCCGGGGAAGCCGACGGGCGCCTGGCTGCCGGCGGGTCCGTCGTCGAGTACACGGGTGGGAGTACCGGCGTCTCGCTGGCACTGGTGTGCGCGGTGCAGGGGCATCCCTTGCACATCGTCACGTCCGACGCCTTCGCCCGCGAGAAGCTCGACCACATGAGAGTGCTGGGCGCTCGGCTGCACATCGTGGCGAGCGAGAGCGGCCGGATGACCGAGCGGCTCACGCGGGACATGGTCGCGGCCGCCGACGCCATCGCGGCGGAGACGGGAAGCTTCTGGACGGATCAGCTGAACAACACCGACCAGCTCGCCGCCTACCACACGATGGCCGAGGAGATCTGGAAGCAGACCAGCGGCCGGATCGATGGCTTCGTCCAGAGCGTGGGTACCGCGGCGTCGCTGCGCGGAACCGGGGAGGCGCTACGTCGCCACGACAGTCGGATTCGGCTGGTGGCTGTGGAGCCAGCTGAATCGCCGGTTCTCTCGGGCGGTCCGACTGGCGCCCACAAAATCGACGGGATCGGGGCGGGGTTCGTGGTGCCGCTCTGGAGAGACGATGTCGCCGACCGGATCGAGCGGGTCTCGACCGAGGAGGCCCTCACGATGGTCGCCAGACTGGCCCGCGAGGAGGGCTTGTTCGCGGGGACCTCCACCGGAAGCAACATCATCGCCGCGCTACGCCTGGCCGAGCAGCTCGGGCCGGGAACCACCGTCGTCACGGTCATGTGCGACACCGGGATGAAATACCTAAGCCGATCACGCTAGTGCCCTGCGTCCGGCGAGGGTGGGTGGCCGGCACCCGCTCGAGAAGGCCTCAGGGGGTGATCTGCGTCGATACTTGCGCCATGGGGACTCTGCTGTGCCCGGAGGTGGTGGGCCGAACCGTCGAGTGGGCGGTGCTGTCAACGGCGCTCGACGCGGGGGCCCGAGGTGCCGGGTCGGCGATGCTGCTGACGGGTGAGGCCGGTGTCGGTAAGTCGCGCCTCGTGCGGGAGCTGCGAAAGCGCTGTGTCGACCGCGGTGGTGTTGCGCTGTTGGGGCGCGCTGTGGATACCGCGACTCCCACGCCTTTTCGCCCGCTGTCGGAGGCGCTGATGGCCGCGTACCGATCCGGCATCGTCGCCGGCGCCCCGGACGGCGCAGCCGGCCAATCGGCCCTCGCTCCGTTGCTGCCCGGCTATCAGGCGGGATCTGGTTCCGGTGCGTCGGTACTGCAGGTTGCGGAGGGCTTCCTGCGCGTCGTGCGGGCGATCGGGCAGCGGCATGACCGTGGGGCGCTCGTCGTGCTGGAAGATCTGCACTGGGCCGACGCGGAGACACTGGCCGTCGTCGAGTACCTGGCCGACAACGTGGTCGACCTGCCCGTCCTGCTGGTTGCTACGACCCGGCCGGACATCGATCGGGACGCGGTCCAGTCGGTGTTCTCGCTGGTTGATCGCCGGGCGATGACCCGCCTGCAGCTGGGCAGGCTCAACACCGCGCAGACCGTGGAGATGATCCGGCGGTGTCTGGGGGAGGCAACGGCACCGGCCGAGGTTCTTGAGCTTGTCGCCGATCGTGCTGACGGACTCCCGTTCTTCGTCGAGGAGCTGCTGACCGGCCTGCACAGCGACGGCTCCCTGACTCGGGAGAACGGTCAGTGGGTCTCAAGCCGGTCGAACAAGGCGGTCGCGCCGGTGACGTTCGCCGAGTCCGTGCGTCGTCGGATGGGTGTCCTTCCGCCGCGGTCGCGGCAGCTATTGATCGACGCCGCGCTGCTGGGACGGCAGATCGATCTCGACGTGCTGGCCGCTATCGATGGATGCGATCGAGCCGCGGTGGCGCGGGCTATGCAACAGCCCGTTGCGGTGGGCCTGCTCTCCGAGGACGAGTCCGGGATGCGGTTCCGCCACGCGCTGACCCGCGATGTCGTGACGGCTGGGCTCCGTCCCGACGATCGGGCGGCCCGCGCGCGTCATGCGCTGGCCATGTTGCGCACGACCTCGCCCGCGGTCCTCGAAGCCGATGGCGTCGCCGCGGCAGATCTCGCTGAGTGGGCGGGCGACGGTGGGGCCGCGGCGGAGCTGCTGCTTGCGGTCGCGCGGCGCGCTCTTGGCCAAGGTGCGCTGACCAGCGCGGAGAGCGCGTTGCGTCGAGCGTCGAGGCTCACGGTAAGCCGTTGCGGCGAGTTGGAGATCCTGGAATGTCTCGTGGAGACGATGGCGTTGGCCGGAAGGGTCGATGAGGTCTTCCCGCTCGGCTTGGCTGTCTTGGCGCGAATCGGTGCCACCGCCGGCATCGATCCGTATGGCCGTCGCCGCGCCGCGATCCATCTGGCCTTGGCGCGTTCGGCTGTTGCATGCACCGATTGGTCGCTGGCCAGCCACCACCTCGACAGTGCTCGTGCCTACGTCGGCGAGGACGACCCGAGCCTGGTCGCGCGGGTGACCGCGGTGCAGGCCGTGGTCGCGGCGGGCGAGTACCGGCCCGGCGACAGCGGCATGCTGGCCGCGGCTGCCGTCGCTGCCGCCGAGTCCAGCGCCGACCCCGATCTGCTGTGCGAGGCGCTGCTGGTCCGCGGCCGATGTGCCCGCGACACGGATCTCGCCGTCGCGGAGCGTGCCTTCGAACGGGCCCGCGACGTCGCCCGGGACGCGGGTCTCGCCCATCGGCAGGCACGCGCGCTCGCGGAGTTGGGCACCATCGATTTCCATCGCGGAGGGGGGCCGGAGCGGCTGCGGGAGGCCCGGGCGTTGGCTCGTGCCTGCGGTGCGTGCGAAACCGAGGCCGTCGCCGAGCAGCATCTCGCGGTTCTTGCCTGGAGCCACGGCGACGTCGACGTCATGTTGGAGCACGCTCAGGCGGCCATTGGCATCGCGCGAAGGTTCCGACTCGGCATGCTGTTGCCGTCGGCGCTGATCCTGCAGGCGTGCGCGCACGCATTGCGCGGTGCCACCGACGCGATGGAGCACGCCCTGGCCGAGGCGACGCCGCTGATCGAGGGGGATCCCACGCAGACGGTCGCCAGCCACGCGCAGGCTCGCGCGACGTGCGCGCTCGCGCGCGACGACGTCGAGACAGCCCGCGTCGAGCTGGCGGTGGCCACGGCGATCGTGCGGTCGCGCCGAACTGCTCCGGTGCCGATGGTGGGCATGGCCGTGTTACTGGCCGCGATCGACGGAGCCGACCCGACCGGGGACGCGCACGAGCTGCGATCGATGAGCTATCACCAGATGCAGCCGTTGTCGGCCTTATTGCTGGCCGCCGACGCCGTCGCGCTCGGCCGCGACGCTGCCCCGGCGGCGGGAGCCACGATGGCGCAGGCGATGGAGCTGCTGGGTACGCAACCGTTCATGCTCGCCGTCTGCTTGCGGCTGGTTGCGCCCCGCGCGGCCGCCGACGGCTGGGGTGATCCGGCCGAGTGGCTGCGCACCGCGCAGGAGATCTTCGAGGAGCGGGGGCTGGCCGAACCGGCGCGCTCGGTCGCTGTCATGCGCCGACAGCTGTCGGGTGGACGCACGGTCGCGCCGGGCTCCGGTGATCGGCGTGGCAGCGGCGACATCACGCTTCGGGAACGGGAAGTGCTGGGTTTGGTGGCCGAGGGACTGCCCAACCGGTCGATCGCCGCGCGCCTGTACCTGTCACCGCGCACCGTCGAGAAGCACGTCCAACGGCTGATGGCCAAGACGGGCACGGCGAACCGGGCTCAGCTGGCCACCTACGCGCTGAAGCAGTCGTCGCGTTCGTAGGTGTACGTAGCCCAGGTACGTGGAATGACCGGCCACGGACGCTCTCCGGGCGAGGATCGTGGGCCGCATGACCAACAGCGACATCAACATCACCGCAAGCCGGACGGCTACCGGCTCGAGCCACCCCGGCGGGCTCAGCGGGGTCCACCACGTCGGGCTGACGGTCACCGATGCCGAGCGCAGCAAGGGGTGGTACAGCGAGGTCCTAGGCATGATCGAGTGGATGCGGGAGGAGTACCCGGGCGGCCACACGATCGGCATGGTGCGTCCGGGGTCAGGTTTGTTCATCGGTCTGGACACCCACGAGCGCAACGGTGCCGAGGAGTTCGCGCCGCACCGCACCGGGCTCGACCACCTGGCGTTGGCGGTGGACAGCCGAGCCGAGCTCGACACCTGGCATCGCCACCTGGTCGCCACCGGAGTCAACTGCAGCGACGTCAGGGAGTTCACCCACCCGGGCACGGGAGCGCTCTGCACGTTCAGTGATCCGGACGGCATCGCGCTGGAGCTGATGTATGTCGACCCGACCGGGGTCTGACGTGGCCGCCGATTCCGCGCTGGTGCTGCCCCGGCGTCGCGGGCCACGACCGCGGACGACCAGCCGCATCCCGCATGCCCAACTCGACCAGCAACCGGCCGACCCCGCGATCATCGAGCTGCTCGCGCGGAAGATCTTCGGGCTGCCCGGTGTGCACCGCGGCCCCAGCGGTGTGTCCGTGCCGGGCGCATCGGCCGCGATCATCGACGATGCCGTGGTGACCGCCGGGGAGTTCCTGGTGGGACGCGAGTTCGCGCACCTGCACCCCACCCCCGACCACAGCCTGCACGTCGCGCTACCCGCACCGCTTGCCGACCACGTGATCGAGTGGGGGTGGGCCGAGCGGCACATGCTCGCCGGTACCGACGGTGTCCCGATCGGCACCGTCATGCTCTACGCGCCACGCGACGCCGAGGAGTCCGCGATCATTGCGGCGATAGTCGAGTCCGGATATCGAAGCCTTGTCACCAATCAAGCCCAGGCGCAGGTCGAGTACCTGGCCTAGACATTTTTCATTCGATCACGGAATCTGATTGGGTCAGCTCTTTCGCCCGCTTCGTGCCCCGCGCGAACTGCGGCCCGGCCCCGGGGGCGGTCGGGAGCAGGACGGTGAACGTCGGGGGAGTGAGCGTGCTCAGGCGCAGGCGGCCGCCTGCTGCCTCGGTCAGGCTTCTGGCCAGGGCGAGCCCGATGCCGTGCCCGTTCGCCCTTGGGGCGTGCGGGCTCGGGGTGCGGCGGGTGAACAGCTGGGCGGGCGCGGTGGTGATGCCGGGGCCTTCGTCGGCGACGTCGATGGCGAGCGCCTCGCCGGCGTCCCGGACGGTCACGGTGACCGTACCCGCGCCGTGCAGGGCGGCGTTGTCCAGCAGCACGGTGAGGACCTGGCGCAGCGCGGCCGTGGACGCGCGCGCGGTCGCCGGGCTCGTCGTGGCGTTGATCCGGAGGGGCCGCCTGGCGGTGTCGGGCCGGCGCAGCCAGGCCAGCCGGAGCTCGGTGAGCAGCGGGAGCACGTCGACCAGCTCGGTGGACCGGGTGGCCGTGCGGGCCAGCTCGAGCAGGTCCTCGATGGTGGTCTGTAGCCGCTCGGTGTCCTCGATCGCGGTGCCGATGGCGGCGCGCAGGTCCTGGCCGGGGGTGTCCAGGGCGACCTCCAGCCCGAGGCGCAGGCCGGTTAGCGGGGTGCGCAGCTGGTGCGAGGCGTCGGTGGAGAAGACGCGTTCCCGGGCCAGCAGGTCGTCCAGCCGGGTCGCGGTGGTGTTCAGTGCGGAGCCCACGGAGTCGATCTCCCGGATGCCGGCCGGCGCGGCCCGCGCGCTGAAGTCGCCGTCGCCGAGGGCCCTGGCCGCGGCGGCGAGCTGCTGCAGCGGCCGGATCAGCCGCGCCGCCAGCGCCCGGGCGACCAGCCACACGAGCAGCACGGCGATCACCCCGAGGCCGAGCATCGCCAGCCAGGCCTCGCCGATGCGCTGGTAGACCTCGCTGAACGGGGTGGTCGCCCGGATCACCCCGAGCACCGTGCCGTTGGCCGAGATGGGCAGCGCGACCACGATCTCGTCGGCGTGTTCGTCCGACACCTGGTGGCCGGCGAGTGCCCGGCGGGTCGGCTCGTCGGCGGTGCGGGGACCGTTGCCGGAGATCCGGTCGCCCGAGGTGTCGTAGAGCCCGAGGTCGGTGCCCCGCTCGGTGTCCGGCATGGGCGTGGGGGGTTCGCCCCTGGCCAGCGCGATGGAGGAAGACACGGCGGCGACGTCGGCGACCTGTTCCAGCTCGCCGCGCTCGTCGTCGAGCAGGTACTTCGCGACCGTGGCGGCCAGGGGCACGCCGAACAGCCCGATGGCGAGCACGGCCGCGAGCGTGGCAACCCCGACGATTCGTCTGCGCACCCGGCGATTGTGCCTGCCGGCGCGCCCCGGCGGTGACCCGTTGGAGTGGCGCTGGCCGAGCGGTTGCCGTGTGTTGGCGATCGGTGCGTTCGTGCGCTGTCGTGTCCGGGCCGCTGGCGCGGCTGCGGCGGTGTGTGGATCTAGACTGTGCGTGTGGCCCGACTACTGGTGGTGGAGGACGACGAGACCATTGGCGGTCATCTGGAGTCCAGCCTGCGGGCGCACGGGCACGACGTCGTGTGGCAGCGCACCGGCCGAGGGGCCCTGGCGGAGACGGACGCCGAGGAGTTCGACCTGGTACTGCTCGACCTCGGGCTGCCGGACCTGGACGGCGTCGAGGTGTGCCGGCAGATGCGCGGCCAGCAGCCGGGCGCGGT
>Ga0137415_10003766_pt1 | contig 15061 bp, 12 predicted proteins | sample CZODoug3_1_1_16f_FD_183082 | JGI IMG/M metagenome (GOLD analysis project Ga0137415, IMG submission 183082) | Vadose zone soil fungal communities from Angelo Coast Range Reserve, California, USA - CZODoug3_1_1_16fungal (Hybrid Assembly) | ecosystem: Environmental > Terrestrial > Soil > Vadose... | reverse complement strand
TAGATGCAGTGGTCACCATCTGAAAAGACAACCATTTCCTTGTCGTCTGTCGGCGCGGCCGCGAGCAGCATCTCGGAAGCAACCGTCGGTATCATCGGATCCTTTCCACCGTGGACGATGAGCAGCGGATATCCCCGACCTGACGTGGGCGCAATCGGATCGACGGCTCGCCACGCCGCGAGCGCTTCCTCTTCATTTTCGGTCCCACAGGCGGCAACCATTTTGGCGAAAAATGTCGTCTTTCCCTGTGCCAGGGTGGGTTTGATCACACCGCCATTGCAAACGCAAGCAGACACCCGCTTATCGATGGACGCCATGGCCATTGCGAAACTGCCGCCGATACTATTCCCGATGAAGCCAATCTTGCGGTGCCCGGCTGTACGGCGTTCCAGAAAGTCGATCGCACTCCGGTAGGCATTAGACCAGTGCACGCTGAGATAATGATTGTGATTGAAGCGGCTCTCTCCCTGACCGGGCCCGTCCAGCATCAGCGCGTCGATGCCTCGAACCGCGAGCGCTTCGCCAAGGCTGTCGAAATCCATTGCCCAGCCCTCGACCCCGCCGATGACGATCGCGGAGCCCACTCCGCCGCCCGGTGCCGGAATAAGCCACCCCACCAAGGGACGTGAGTCCGTTTCGACCAAGACCCGCTGCCGGTCAGATCGGAGCCTGGCGGCCTCCCCATAAATCGTGGCAGCGCGGGCAAAAATCTGGCGGCGTTCCGGCGCGTTGGTCAACATCATCATTTGGCTCATGCGCAGGAGCGCCGATGCGCGGCGCAGGTATAGGATGCGAGTCGTTTGCGCAGGACCGGTCGAAGCGGAATCCGCTTGTTTCAGCGCGACTTCAGCCAAAGCGATCGCGGCCGCTTCCCACGCCTCCCCTTCGAGCACGCGCGCGCGCAATTCGATCCCATCCGCATAGGCGAGGCCGTAACCCATCAACCGTTCGAGCGAGAATTGTCGCAGCGCCGCCTGTGACTCTACGGAAAGGCGCGCGATGGCCTCTTCGCTTTCGGTCCTGCGCCCAAGAAATTGCCGCAACGTCATGCGGGCCGATTGTGTGGAGGGGTCAAGGCTGGTAGTTTCCATCAAATTTCCACTTCTATGTTCCATCATGACGCTGAGATAATTTCTAAGAATGTGTTGATCGATCAGAACGACTGCGGCTTCACGACCACCTTTATCGCGCCATCGATACGTTCACGTGCATATTGAATCGCCTTCGGCACATCGGCCAATCCGAATGTGTGAGTGTGGATCAACGTTGCGTCGAAGCGCTTTGCCGCCATCAATGCCATTGCCCGCCCGACCGCGCTCTTTCCTTCCCCGCGAATACCATAAAGATAAATATTGTTCATGACCGCGTGACCGAGATTGATCCCGACTCGTCCATGCGGAAAAGCCGCAAGGCAAATCTTGCCGCCGCGGCTGCACATGAGGATTGCCTGGTTGATGGTTTCCTCGGTCCCAGCGCAATCCATCACATAGTCGACGCCCTTGCCGTCGGTCAGCGAACGCACCGCTTCAACGGCATCGCATAACTTCGCATTGACGAGATGATCGGCACCAAGGCGTTTGCCGAGGCCAAGACGATTCTCGCGCGTGCCCACGAGAATAACGGGCGCGGCCCCAAGCGCCTTGGCCACCCCCACCGCGAGCAACCCGATCGGCCCCGGCCCGATCACCACGACCTTTTCGCCCGCGAGAAGCCCCCCGAGCTCGATGAAGCCGTACATCGATGTGCCGGCAGTCACCGCGAGCGCGGCCTCTTCGTCCGACATAGCATCGGGTACGCGCACGAGCGTATTTACATGATTGACCGCGTACTGTGCGAACCCACCGTTGGTCGTGAAGCCATTGGCGCGGTGGCGCTTGTCATATTTTCCGTAGTTGTGGCCGTAATTGGTGCAGGACGTGTACATGCCGGAACGGCAGCGCTTGCACTGGCCGCAACCGGAGTGGATCTCCACCGCAACGCGCTCGCCCACCTTGTATTCGTCCACCCCCGGACCGAGCGCGGCAACCGTGCCCATATATTCATGACCAGGAGTGAACCCCTGGTTGAAAGGCAATGTGCCGTTGATAACCGCGGGTGGGCCATTGGCGATTACCTCCAGATCGGTAGCACAAATGGCCACCGCATCAATGCGGATGAGCACTTCGGACCGATCGGGAACGGGGATCTCCTTTTGCCCGAGACTCAACTCGCTCGGGTTTCCAAGTGTCCATGCGAACATCTGCTTTGCAAGCGGAGCCGCAACCTTTAGGGGGCTCTTCAATTCTTCCACTAAAGTGTTATCCACTGAACAGCTCCCATCAAACCGACAACGCGCCATATGCCCCGTACAACCATTAGTGATTGCCCGCACAACCATTATCGGTACATTGGCCCATATTTGCAACCATATCCGGCATTTAAACAGTATTTCCGCCCTCCCGCAGCTCAGTTGGGATTCGCGGCGAGGACCTAAATTTGCGCGGAGTTTCGGTGCAATATACTGAATTTATGAGGAACGAATATCTAGAAGATCAGTTGCGCTTGCGTTCTAAACCATTTGGCTTTGCGTCTAAACCATTTTCCGAGTATTGTGAAACCAATGAATGGATAAAACCAAAACCAGAATACCGAGCATTCACATGGGGAGACCGAGACAATGAACTTTCAAACAAGAATCGTGCGCGGGTTCAAAAGGAATTCGGCCCGACCGCTGCTGCCTTTGGCATTGTTATCGTGCAGTACTTTTCTCGGTCATTCCGCAGTCGCTCAGGCAATTTCCGCGCCAAGCTCTTCGGCGAGCGACAGTTCAGAGAATAGACTCACGACGATCATCGTTACCGCGAGAAAGCAGGGCGAAGATATCCAATCGATACCAGAGTCGATCACGGCGATAGATGCGCGTACGCTTGCCGCCGCGCACCTAACAACATTGGATGATCTCAATTCTCAGGTCACCAATCTGAATATCACTCAACGAGCGGACAACACGCCGGATGTCGTGCTGCGCGGCGTGGGTACTTTCGGAGTCGTGCAGGGCGTTGGTTTCTATGTCAACGACGTCCAGCAATTCGAAGGGCAATCGGTACGCCCGATGGATATCGAGCGAGTCGAGGTTTTGAAAGGCCCTCAGGGCACTCTCTTTGGCGGAAGCAACGTTGGCGGCGCGATAAAATATGTAACGAAGCTCCCCACCGACACTCTGACCGGCGAGGGCTCGATTGAATACGGCCGTTACAATCAACAGACCGTGGATGGAGTTGTATCCGGTCCCATTGTGCCGGAGGTGTTGCTCGCGCGACTGAGCCTGTTCAACGACCGGTCGGACGGATTTCTGTACGACCCAACCTTGGGAAGAACGCTTCCAAAGTCGAACGAGACGGGTGGTCGATTCACCCTCGAATACCTCGGTGATCAAACCAAGATAACATTTTATCTAGCGGGAGATCACATGGGCAGCGGGAACATGAACCTGTACTACACGCCGCCGGATGACCACACCTACAGTCGCATCTACAATGGCGGCGTAGATGGAACGGTGCCTTCCTACAGGCGGAATCTCTATGCGCCGACTCTAGCAATCACTCACTATTTTGGGGACATCACGTTCAACTCCATCTCGTCCTACTTTCATTCTTCGATCACGTCGCTAGCCAATTTCGACAAAGGAGCGCTCGCTCCCTTCGACTTCCTTCCGCCCCCTCTGTCAACCTATAAACCTTTCGTAAACTATTACCAGAACTTTGGGAAAAGTGTCTGGAGCCAGGAGCTTCGGCTCTCGTCCAGCGGATCCTCATCATTCAAATGGTTGGCCGGCGCGTTCGTACAGCGAATTAACAGCAACGCGCTTCAAACTCAAAATCTCGGGATCGCTCCAACCATTGGTAGCCCGGTGGGCGCGATAATGCTGGCACCGGGACTCCTCATACCAGGACCAATCTCTGACGTCGAATATCGGCATGTCAACCGTGACTATGCGATTTTTGGCAATGCGAGTTATGACTGGGGCAATTGGACCCTTGGGGCAGGTGTGCGAATTGCGCGCTTCGACAACACGATGACGGATACGACGTCGTCGTGCGGTCCGTGCTTCGGGAGGGTTAAGGATAACGCCGACGTGTTGCCGACAGCCTCGATAGCCTACCATTTCTCGAAGGACGTAATGGCGTATGTCACGGTGGCGAGAGGAGACGAGGAGGGTGATCTCTCCGACAACCCGCTTACGGTAAACGAGGTGCTACCCTTCAAAACCGAATTTGCGCTGAGTTACGAAGCGGGCGTGAAGTCATCGCTATTTGACCGCCGTCTCAACCTGAACATTGCGGCGTTCTATATTGATTATACCAATCGCATATTCGAGGTCGGCAAATATATCGGGACCGGTATTTTTACGTTCGAAACAAATGTGGGTTCGTCACGTAACTATGGATTTGAACTTGATGCGTCAGCGCGTCTGCCGTTGGATTTTACCGTGTCAGGGGGGGTGGGAGTAACTGAGGCAATCTTCGGCCCCGTCACTTTTTTTGACGGGTTCGACAACCCTGTGAGCGCAGGCGGCAATCAGGCGCCCAACACGCCGGCATATCAAGCAACTTTAGCGGTCGATTGGCGCCACAATCTGCACGATGACTTGGTGCTGGGCGCAAGGGTTGATTCGCGGTTTATTGGTCGCTCCTATTGGGATTCGGCAGGCTGTTCGGCGCTCGCCCCAGGATGTCCATATGAAGGCTTTCGCGCCAAGCAAACGGCCTACCAGGTCGTGAACGCCGGCGTTTCGCTTGATGTTGGGAAACACTGGAGCGTCGGCGCGCATTTGATGAATGTCTTCGATGTGAAGTACAACACGTTCTATGCCGCCGCGTCGGAAATAGGCTCTCCATACAACGTCGCCGGGATCAATCGACCGCGTCAATGGTTAGTGAACGTGAATGCGCGCTACTAGCGCCGATGTGAATGAAAAACTACTCTATCCACCTCCCAAAGTGGCTTGGTTTGCGTGCGTTATTCTCTTTTTGGGATGTACACTGGCCTTTATGGATCGGGCGGTCATCAGCCTGTTTATCATTCCGATCCAGAGAGATCTTCACATATCCGATACGCAGGTTAGCCTGCTGGTTGGCTTTGCATTCGGGGCTTTCAATGCCCTGTTCGGCCTGCCGGTGGCGAGGTGGATCGACGGCGGCCCACGGAGGACGATCGCCGCAATTGGAATCGCAGTCTGGAGCGTTGCCGCAGCGTGCTGCGGCCTAGCCGCCAATTTCTGGCAACTGTTCCTCGGTAGGGTCGGTGTCGGAGCTGGAGAGGCCTCAGTGACGCCTGCCGGCGTGTCATTATTGGCGGACCTCTTCCCACCCAGCCGCCGTGGTGTGGCAATGGGTGTGTTCTACGCCGGGATTTATCTAGGCGGCGGATGCGCGCTGATCCTCGGAGGATTGCTTTGGCGTAACCTCGGTGATCGCCAAATAGTGCTCCCACTGGTAGGGCCGATCCACTCCTGGGGGGTCGTGCTGATCTTGGTGGCCGCCTTGGGACTGCTCGTCGCGCCACTCACCAGGATGATCCGCGAGCCGAAGCGGCTCGACGGCGGTCGGCGCGCGGCGGCGGGAAACGTTCCGCTGGCCGCTGTGGTTCAATACTACAAAACGCATGCCCGAACGCTGATGGGTCATAACGTCGGCTTCTGCCTGCAAAATTTCGCGCTGCACGCCGGCGCCGCGTGGTTACCGACTCTGTTGGTGCGCACCGACGGCTGGAGCATCGCGAAGGCTGGCGCGACGGTCGGCGTGATGACCCTGGTCCTCGGGCCGATCGGAACCGCGACCGCGGGAATGTTAGCCGACGCGCTTGCAAGACGCGGCCGAACCGACGGCAAGCTGCTCGTCAGCATAGTCGCCGCCGGCATGTGTGCGCTCGCCAGCGCACTGATCGCACTGAATCCGGCGCCCGGTCTGATCGTTGTGGCGCTCGGCGTTTTTATGTTTTTCGGCACGTTTAGTCTGCCTCTCGCGCCTGGAGCGCTGCAGGAAATCATGCCCAACGCTATGCGCGGTCAAGCGACGGCCATCTATGTGGCCGTAACCAATCTCGTTGGCGGCGGCTTGGCGGCCACCGCGGTCGCCGTTCTGACCGATTTCGTATTTCACGATAAGGGCAAGCTTCATATATCGTTCGGTCTCGTCGGTGGTATCGTCTGCATCCTCGCGGCTCTGACCCTGACCTCGACTCTGAGCGCATTCCGCATCACCGCCAGAGAACACCAAAGTACTCAGCGCGACACAGAGGTGTCCCCAGAATATAGCTAGGGCGCCTCATCGTGGTGAATGGCGGTCATCGCGGCGAGGTGTGCCAAGTTGGAGCGGCGGCGCCGCTTCGACCGTTCTCAAAGGCGCTTGGGTCGATGGCCGCTCACCTCTGCGCCGGCGTCGGTGCCCAGCCGCAAGAACAGCGCGCTCGCCGCAACGGCGATCAGGCCAATCACGAAGAAGGTAACGCGAAAGTCGGCTAGCGCCAACCGGTCGGCGCCCCTTAGACTCTGCGAAACATTGAGCAGGACAGCGCCGACTGCTATACCTAAGGCCATCGAGACCTGTTGCAGCATGCTGGACAAGGTCGATGACGAAGCCCGATGGCGGGGCTCGATATCCGCGAAAGTCATCGTCGCCAGTGCTGTGAATTGCATTGAGCGGGTCAGGCCCGCCGCCAGCAGCACCAAGACCACGATCACGGCCGGTGTCGTGGGTGTGAGGACAGCGCATGCCAGTATCGAGGCGCCAACAAGCACGCCGTTGCCGACCAGCACGTTGCGAAAGCCGAACCGCCGTAGCGCCGGTGTGGTAACCGTCTTCATCATCAGATTTCCGGTGAAATAGGCCAGAACATAGAGGCCCGCCGTCCACGCCGTCAGGCCGAACGCGACCTGGAACATCAGCGGCAACAAAAATGGCGTGGCGCTGATCGTCAGGCGAAACAGGTTGCCGGCATCCACTGTTGAAATTGTGAAAGTCGGAGTCTTCAACGGTGACAAATCAAGCAGCGGACCATCACGCTGGTTCAGGTGGCGCACCGCGACGGCGCCAAGGCCAAGGCCGGCGAACACCGCCAAGCCAGCCAAGGCCCAGTGCGGTCCGCTCAAGGCCTCCAAGCCTGCGAGGACCGCGACCAGCGCCGCCGAGGTCAGCACGAATCCCGGCAGGTCGAACCGAGTCCTGACCACAAGACTATTGTTGGGCACGAAGGCGAGCACCAGGGTGACGCCCACAACGCCGAGCGGCACATTCAGGAGGAAGTTCCAGCGCCAGGAAACATAGGTGGTGATGAAGCCTCCCAGCACCGGGCCGATCACCGGCGCGATCAAGGCCGGCCAGGTGATCAGCGCCGTCGCTGCCAGGAGATCGGCCTTTTCGGCGCTGCGCAGCACAACCATTCGGCCGACCGGAGCCATCAGCGCGCCGCCCAAACCTTGCACGATGCGAGCGGTGGTGAATTGCCACAGATTTTGCGAGAAACCGCAAACTAGCGAGGCTAGAGCGAAGGTCACGATGGCGCCGGCAAACACTCGCTTGGCGCCGAGTCGATCCGCAGCCCAGCCACTGAGCGGCACAAAGGCGGCGGTCGATAGCATGTACGCCGTAATGCCGATGTTGACGTCGGCGGGCCTAACCCCGAACACACTCGCCATTTGGGGCAGAGAGGTATTGATGATGGCCCCGTCCAGGTTCTGCATGAAATAGGCGGCGGCTACGATCAACGCCACGCGGCGCGCGCCGGTCGTTGACGTCGGCAGGGAACGGTTCGCGTGCGAATCGGTCACGCTTCGAACCGCTCCAGAAGCGTACGGCCAAATTTTCTTGACACGATATTGAGCGCGTGCCGCGCTTAGATCCCGTCAGGCGGTACGGCCGTGGGTCCGGCAATCTGCATCGCCTTGACGTAGGCGGGCCGCTTGCTCACGCGCTCGACATAGGATCGCACATTTGGGAGGTCGTCGCGGCCGCCGAACATCCGCAGCGATGTGAGACAGTAGTTCACCATGATGTCAGCGCACGTGAGTTCGGGACCGGCAAGATAGGGCGACGCGGCGAGCGTCTGCTCGAGCATGCGGGCGTATCCGTCTTCGCGTCTATGAACGAACCCGGCGATGCGCCCTTCGGTCCGGCCTCCGAGCGCCAACCTGGTGAAGAAGAGCCCGAGGATGTTGTTGTTGAAGTGCATCCAGTACACGTAGTCGTAGAAATTCGGCTGGTCTGGGCTGACCGTGAGCCTGCCACCGGCATATTTGTGGCACACATATTCGAGGATGGCCGCGGACTCGCAAAGCGTCCGATCGCCGTCCTGAACCACGGGAGCGGTCGCCGCGGGATGCAGGGCAAGGTAGGACGCAGGCGCCAAGCCGTCGGCGCCGCGTTTGTGCCACATGATTTCGTATGGAAGGCCCAACTCTTCCATCAGCCAAACGACACGCTCCGACTGAGAGACACCAAGGTGATGGATGATCAGCAAGATTTCCTCCTAGCTTTGCCCGCAGGCGGGCGGCACCGGCCGCTCGTTCAAATTAACCATCACATACTACCTGCGCCGAGATACTGCGAGCGGCTCAGGGGGAACACGCGAACCGAAAGCTGACGAAATCTACTGGCTGCCGCACTCTCTGAATCGGCCATATAAGCCAACGCCAGCCCAATGGACGCGTCCGACGGCAAGTCCGCCAGAGGCCGATAGACAATCCTGTCGCTGATGAAGCGCCTCATCACGGACGGCACCAACGCCACACCCAACCCGCTTTCAACCAAGGCCAGCACCGTCTGAATCTGGGTGGCTTGCTGGACCACGCGAGGTACGAAGCCGGCCTGCTGACAAGCGAGCATAGTCGTAGCATGAAGACCTGCGGCATGCGTGGGCGCGTACATGATGAATGCCTCTGCCGCCATCTCTGATAGCTTGAGGATCCCCCGGCTTGACAGCCGATTGCCGCGTGGCAACGCGGCCACGTATTCGTCGCTTTCCAACGGGACCAGCGCTGCCCTCGATGCCTGAACTAACGGCACGCGCACTAGCCCAACATCCAAGGCCCTATCTTCCAGCTGCTGCAAAATGCCGACAGATGTAGCTTCACGCAGAACCAATTCAACACCCGGATATTCCGCGCGAAATAGCGGAAGCAGCCTTTGCAGCAAGCCATAGGTCGTCGAGCCGACAAAACCCACTTGCAGCGTTCCCCCCGTCCCGTCGCGCACACCCTTGGCAGTTTCGCGGAGTTGGCTTCCATGAAACAGTAGCTGCCGGGCCTCTTTCAGAATGGCTTGACCGCTCTGCGTCAGCGAAACACCTCCGGCGCCGCGCATGAACAATGTTGTGTCCAGTTCCTCTTCCAGTTTCTGGATGGAAACAGACAGCGGTGGCTGCGCCATATTCAGTCGCTCTGCCGCACGACGGAAATTGAGCGTTTCAGCAAGGATGACAAACTGATGGATACGTTTGAGGTCCATGAGTCCGGGAGAGACACTGTCGCCAACTACAGCCGAACGTTTCGCCACAGGCCGGACTACCCTTTGAAGTGAGCTGCGCGTTTGGACAGGAAGGCTGCGACGGCTCGCCTGTGATCATCAGTCTGATGGGACAGGGATTGAAAGGCTGCGGCCATTTCCAGCAATGTGTCCAGACGCGTGTGCATCGCTTCGCGCAGGAGGCGCTTGGTCATGCGCACGGCGTTCGGCGGATTGGCTGCAATTCGCTCAGCTAGTTCATTGGCTGCGGTGAGCAGTCCATCGGCGGGTACCACGCGCGAAACCAAGCCCCAGTTCGCGGCGAGGTCCGGACCTATCGTTTCCCCCGTAAATGATATTTCCGCGGCGCGCGACATACCGATGATGCGCGGCAGGAGCCAAGCGCCGCCGTCTCCGGGGATGAGCCCCAGTTTGACAAAGCTCTCGGCGAACTTTGCACGGTCCGATGCGATGCGTATGTCGCACATGCAGGCCAAATCCAGGCCGGCGCCGATGGCCGCACCGTTGATGGCGGCAATGATGGGAACTTCGAGGTTGAAGAGCGCCAGCGGTAACCTCTGAATGCCCCTGCGGTACTCGTGACGAATCTGCGTGCCCGAGACATCGCCTGAAGCCTGCCGCTCCATATCGCGGATGTCGCCGCCTGACGAGAACGCAGTACCAGCTCCGGTCAGAACAACCGAACGAACGCTGGGATCGTCGTGAATACGATCAATCGCGGCAAGGAAGTCCGGTACAGCCGAATTGCCCGTCAGCGGGTTGCGGCGCTCGGGCTCGTTCATTGTCAATGTGACGACATGGCCGCGCTGTTCGTATACAAGAAAGTCGGGCATTCGACCGGTCCCTCAGAATTCTGCCATGCGCGGGGTTGGGCGATCTGCGGACATGCAGCCCACCATCTCAATACGAATCAAGTATCACTCGCCTGACCAAGATTTTCTAGTTATATCGGTAAAATCTGCACATTACTGTCGTCGCTGGATCTCATTCTTCGATACCAATTTAATATCATTTTTTAGCGTATTCGTATTGGACGATATCAACATCTCACCCTATTCTCGATCCATTGGATTACTCATAAAGAGCTACACCATCACAACCGCGCTGGGGCATATCAAGGTGCTGGACTTGACCCGGGTTCTCGCCGGGCCCTGGGCCACGCAGAACTTCGCCGACCTGGGCGCCGAAGTGGTCAAGATCGAGCGACCCGGTGTTGGCGATGACACCCGTACCTGGGGCCCTCCTTTCCTGAAAGACGCCGCGGGCCGCGAGACTCGCGACTCCTCCTCCTACTTCCTGTGCACCAACCGCGGCAAGCAATCCGTCACCGTCGATCTCGCCTGCCCCGAAGGCCAGGACATCATTCGACGGCTTGCGCGTGACGCCGACGTTCTGGTCGAGAATTACAAGGTGGGCACGCTGGCCCGCTGGGGACTCGCGTATGACGACCTGCGCAAGATCAACCCGCGCCTGGTGTACTGCTCGATCACCGGCTTCGGCCAGAACGGTCCCTACGCGGCGCTTCCCGGATATGACTATGTCTTCCAGGGCATGGGTGGCCTGATGAGCATCACCGGCGTTCCCGACGGCCAACCCGGGGCGGCGCCCATGAAAAGCGGCCTCGCGATCAGCGACCTGCTGACCGGCATGTACGCGACCACCGCCATCCTCGCGGCCCTCGAGCACCGGCATGTGAGCGGTGAAGGCCAGTACATCGACCTGTCCCTTCTGGACTGCGTCGTCGCCATCAACTCCTACCAAGCGATCAACTACTTTTTATCCGGCAAGATTCCGCAGCGCATGGGCAATGCGCACTCGAACATGGTTCCCTACCAGGTGTTTCGCTGCAAGGAAGGCGACATCATCATCGCCGTCGGCAACGACTCGCAATACGCCGCCCTCTGCACGGTGATCGATCGACCGCTGCTGGCAAGCGATCCGCGGTACAGCACCGGCCCACAGCGCAATCGCAACCGCGAAGCGCTGATTCCGTCAATCGCAGAGGCCATGCTGGTTCGCACGATGGAAGAGTGGGTCGGACTGCTGGAAGCCAACGGTGTGCCCTGCGGTCCCATCAACAACATGAAGCAGGTATTCGAGAACCCGCAGGTCACGCATCGCGAAATGCAGCAGTCCTTGCCGCACGGTGCGGGCGTCGATGCGCCGAGCGTCGCAAACCCAATCCGTCTGTCGGAAACGCCGATTCGCCATGGCCGTTCGGCACCTACGTTGGGCGAACACAATCAGGCCATTCTCAACGGACGCCTCGGGTTGTCCGACGAGCGTATTTCTGAATTGATGGCCAGTGGCGTCGTCTGAGCAAGACGGCCCGGCCCGCAAACAGTAGAGGGAACGATCGCCATGGCCGCAATCGACATCCAACGGGCGGGCGCGACAGCCATCCTCACCATGAACCGGCCTGAGCAACGCAACGCCTTGGACTACCCGATGCGTGAAGCCTTTGCCGCCGCGGTGGCCGAGGTGCGTGACGATGCCGCGGTGCGTGCCGTCGTGCTCACGGGCGCCGGCGGTCACTTTTGCGCAGGCGGCGACGTCAACGTACTGGCGGATCAGCAGAACCAGAAGCGCGACATTTTCGAAGGCCGCGAACGCATCCGAAAGATTCATCGCTGGTTCGACGAACTCGTCGAGCTCGAAAAGCCGGTTATCGCCGCTGTCGATGGCGTGGCATTCGGCGCGGGTCTATCGTTGGCGCTCGGCATTTTCGACACTCCCCTGCTGGCCAAGCTGCCCGAGAACGTACGCGCTGCGCTTGGGGCTTCCGTGCCACATCCCGCCCGTCTCGGTCTGCCCGACGAATTCGCCATGACTGTGCTCCACATCCTTGAGAACCCCATGCTGAACGGTGAGACCATCAGACTCGATGGCGCCATCCGCATGACGCCGCGCTAATGGAAAGCAACCTGCTATCCGCCTTCCGGCTCGCCGCCCTACCGGTCGAAACGAACGCGTTCCGCGCCGAAGTGAGGACATTCCTCGAGCAGAATTTGGAACCGGTTCCACCCGACGTCCGCGCGCGATCATGGATGGGCTTCAACGCCGTCTTCAGCAAGAAGCTTGCCGCTCGCGGCTGGGTTGGCGCGACCCTCCCCCGGCAATACGGTGGCGCCAATCTGGACGCTTTCTCGCGCTTCGTGCTCGTGGAAGAACTGCTGGCCGCCGGTGCACCGGTTTCAGCGCATTGGATCGCCGACCGCCAGAGCGGGCCGTTGATCCTCAAGTTCGGCACCGAAGCGCAGCGCCGGTTCTATCTGCCTAGGATCTGTGCCGCCGAGGCGTTTTTCTGCATCGGCATGAGTGAGCCCAATACAGGCTCCGACCTTGCCAGCGTCGGCACTCGCGCCACGCGCTGCGAGGGCGGCTGGCGCTTGAATGGCAGCAAGATCTGGACGACCAACGCGCATCACAGCCACTACGTGATCGCACTGGTGCGTTCGTCGGGCGAACCTGAGAGCCGGCAAAATGGGCTGTCGCAGTTCATCGTCGACCTATCACTGCCGGGAGTGTCGGTGCGCCCGATCCGCGACCTCGCGGGCGACGCTCACTTTTCTGCAGTGTTCTTCGATGACGTTCTGCTGACCAACGATGCGCTCGTGGGTGCCGAGGGTAGTGGTTGGGCGCAGGTCAACGCAGAACTTGCATTCGAGCGCAGCGGTCCGGAACGGGTGTTGTCGAGCATCGTCGTGCTGGAATATTGGATCACTTGTTTGCGGCGCGGCTCTCAAGCAGCTACTCACGCGGCGACGATTGGCCGGTTCGCCACGCACTTGACGGCCCTGCGCAATATGTCGATCGCCGTCACGGCCAAACTCGCGAAGGGGGAAAGCCCAGTGGTTGAAGCGGCATTGATCAAGGACATTGGGACGGAATTCGAACAGACCATTCCCGCCGTGATCGAGTCGGCCATTGCCATGAACCCGGACGACCCCGTGGACCCCGATCTGTACCGCGCCGTGGCATACGTGAGCCGGATCGCGCCGATCTATTCCCTGCGCGGCGGGACTCGCGAGATCCTGCGCGGAATAGTTGCGCGCGGCCTCGGCTTACGCTGAGAACAATTTGTGTTTACAGAAGCGATCGAAGACATCCTCAAGGACCATTGCAAGCCGGCCACGGTGCGCGCAATCGAGGCCGGTGGCTCGTGTGCACCCTTGTGGCAGGCTCTGGAAACCACGGGATTTCTGGAACTGCTGGCGTCCGAGGCCGATGGAGGCGCACAGCTACCGCTGGGGGACCTGTTCCCCATCCTCTGCACCTTCGGCCGCTACGCCACGCCGGTGCCCGCTGCCCAGACCATCGCGGCCCGCGCGTTGCTGCCGTCGCATGCGATTCCCGCCGGCATGATTACCTTGGCTACGGCGCTCCGCCGCGAGGCCGGGGGCATCATCAGCTGCCCTCTGACGCCCTACGGCATGATCGCGGACTTCGTACTCGCCCGTGATGCAGACGCCTTGTTGCTGCTTCCAGGGACCTCGGCTCGGCGCCAGCATACCGGCGTTCACCTCAGCCAGACGGCCGCGCTGAGCTGGTCCAATGAAAACGGCGGGACCCGTATACCGGGCGTCGGTGCGGCGCTGCCTGCATTTGCCGCAGCCTTGTACGCCGCCCTGATCAGCGGCGCGATGACCCGCGTGTTCGAAATGACGCTCGAGCACTGCAACGATCGCGTACAGTTCGGCAAGTCTCTCGGTAAATTCCAGGCGGTGCAGCACCAGTTGAGCGTGATGGCCGAACATACGGCCGCCTCTTCCATCGCTGCCGAGCATGCCTTCCACACCGACCGCGTAGTGCCGTCTCTGCTGGCGGCTGCGATGGCGAAATCGCGCACGAGTGAAGCGGCTGCGCTCGTGGCGGCCATTGCGCATGCACTGCACGGAGCCATCGGCATCACCGAAGAGTATGACCTGCAACTGCTGACCCGGCGCCTGCACGAATGGCGCGTCGCTCACGGTTCCGAAGCCCATTGGAATCTGCTGATAGGCCATGATGTGCTGGCAAGTGACATGTCGCTCGTCGACTTTGTCCGCTCCGTATAGAAGGTGTGCGAACCATGATTAATCCGAAACATATCGGCGCGCTCGTATCGCGCCACACCGTGGAAGTGGAAGCCGGTCGGCTGCGCTTCTTCGCCAAGGCCACCGGCCAGACCGACTCGCGTTACGTCGACGCGGCCGCTGCGCTCCGCCGCGGCGACCCGGCGCTGCCGATGCCGCCGACATTTTTGTTCTGCCTTGACATGGACGCGCCGAACTCACGTGCCTTAATTGAACTGCTCGACGTCGACATCGGCCGCGTGCTTCACGGTGAACAAAGTTTCACCTACCACCGCATGGCCTACGCGGGCGAACGCCTGCAATTCGAGACGCGCATCGCCGACATCTACGCCAAGAAGAATGGTGCGCTGGAGTTTGTGGTGTGTGACACGCACGTAAGCAATGTCGCCGGCGAGCCGGTCGCGGAGCTGCGCAGCACCCTCGTTGTGCGCAGCACCTGAGGCGCTGTAGATGCCATCCCGCCACTATGATGAGATCGCCGTCGGC
>Ga0137415_10003765_pt1 | contig 15065 bp, 10 predicted proteins | sample CZODoug3_1_1_16f_FD_183082 | JGI IMG/M metagenome (GOLD analysis project Ga0137415, IMG submission 183082) | Vadose zone soil fungal communities from Angelo Coast Range Reserve, California, USA - CZODoug3_1_1_16fungal (Hybrid Assembly) | ecosystem: Environmental > Terrestrial > Soil > Vadose... | reverse complement strand
AAAAATATCCGCTGATCCTGAACATCCATGGGGGTCCACACATCGCTTACGGTTACATTTTCGATCACGAGTTCCAGTGGATGGCGGCGAAAGGTTACGTGGTGCTTTATCCGAATCCGCGCGGCAGCACGACTTATGGCCAGGATTTTGGCAACGTCATTCAGTATCATTATCCCGGCGATGATTACAAAGATTTGATGGCCGGCGTGGATGAGGTGATTCGCCGCGGGTACATCGACAAGAACAAACTGGGCGTGACCGGCGGAAGCGGTGGCGGATTGCTCACGAACTGGGTGGTGGGACAAACCACGCGCTTCGCCGCGGCCGTGTCCCAACGCGACATCGCCAGTTGGATTGATTGGTGGTACACAGCCGATTTCACTCTGTTTCAGCCGACCTGGTTTAAAGCGCCGCCGTTCGACGACGAGCAGGATTTTAAAGCACGCTCGCCGCTGACCTACATCAAGAACGTGAAGACGCCGATGATGTTCATTCTGGGCGAAGTTGATTACCGCACGCCGCCCGGCGCCGGCGGCGAAGAAATGTTCCGCGCCCTGAAATTCCGCAAAATCCCGACCGTGATGGTGCGTTTCCCAAACGAATCGCATGAGCTCTCGCGCTCGGGTCAGCCGTGGCATCGCATCGAGCGATTGGAAAACATCGTCGGCTGGTTCGATCACTGGCTGATGGGCGCGCCAAAACCTGAATACGAAGTCGCGCCGCGGGAGGAAGTGCCGATCAAACACGAGAACGCTGAGCAAAATCCGCCAAAGCCGCCGAGATAATCTGGAAAGTTATGGGACGACACGGAGGTCGTCCCTCCAAGAAATTGGAGGGACAGGTTCTGTCCTGTCCCATTATTATTCACACGACACGCCAGACGACACGGAGGTCGTCCCTCCAGGTGACATGAACGAAATTGGCCGCAAACATCCGCCGCATTTTCCGCCAATCGAGCGTCACAACACGGCCATTATCATTTTCGTCACGGTTTGCACAAAGAACCGGAAACGAATTCTTGCTGATAATGCGGCCCACGAGGTCCTGCGGATGGCATGGCAGACAAAGCCTTCATGGCTGGTCGGACGCTACGTCGTCATGCCCGATCATGTTCATTTGTTCTGTGCGCCCGCGGAACTCATTGGGACGACACAGAGGTCGTCCCTCCGGAATTGGATGAGTTTCTGGAAATCGTTTGCTGTGAGAAACTGGCCAGATTGCGACCAGTCACCGATTTGGCAGCGGCATTTTTGGGACACGCAATTGCGTCGAGGGGAAAATTATGACGAAAAATGGGAATACGTTGTTCAAAATCCGGTTCGCGCCGATTTGGCGTCACGGGCTGATGATTGGCCCTATCAAGGAGAATTGAACATTCTGCGATGGTAAAATCGAGGGACGGGCTCTGTTCCCGTCCGTCGAATTAGTGGGACGACACGGAGGTCATCCCTCCAAGTTTTTAGTTGGACGACACGGAGGTCGTCCCTCCATTATCTTGGAAACCATGGCTTCCTCCTCACTCTGGCAGCGATTCCAAAACTATTTTCTTCGCTACGACGATCTCGATTTTTCCATCGACATCAGCCGGATGAAATTTCCGGATGATTTCTTCGACAAGATGCAGCCGCGGATCGACAAGGCGTTTGCGGCGATGCGCGAATTGGAGTCGGGCGCGATTGCCAATCCGGATGAAAAGCGCATGGTCGGTCATTATTGGTTGCGCAATCCCGCGCTGGCGCCGAACGCGCAATTGCGCGCCGACATCGAGGAAACAAATAAGCGCATCAAGAAATTCGCAGGGGATGTGCACGCTGGAAAGATCGTGGCGGAAGATGGGAAACGATTTCAGCACATCTTGCTGATCGGGATCGGCGGTTCGGCGCTCGGACCGCAATTCATCGCCGAGGCGCTCGGCTCATCGCGCGATCCGATGGACATCTATTTTTTCGACAACACCGATCCCGACGGGTTCGATCGCGTCTTCGACAAGATCGACAATCGCTATCCGCGGACACTCGTCGTCGTAATTTCAAAATCCGGTGGCACCAAAGAAACGCGCAACGGCATGGTGGAAGCGGAAGCGAAATTCAAATCAGCCGGGCTTCAATTTGGAAAACATGCGGTCGCCGTGACCGGCGTCGGAAGCGAACTTGACAAGCATGCCGAAAAGAATGGATGGCTTGCGCGGTTTCCGATGCACGACTGGGTCGGCGGCCGAACATCGGTGATGAGCGCGGTCGGATTGGTGCCGATGGCGTTGCAAGGTTTTAATATCGACAAGTTCCTCGCGGGCGCCGCGGCCATGGATGAGCGGACGCGCGTAGCCGATGTCGCGCAAAACGCCGCCATGCTTCTTGCGCTTATGTGGTTCTACGCGGGGAACGGCAAAGGCGAGAAAGACATGGTGATTTTGCCGTACAAAGACCGGCTCGCGCTTTTCAGCAAATATTTGCAGCAACTGGTGATGGAGTCGTTAGGCAAAGAGAAAGACCTTGATGGAAAAATCGTTCATCAAGGCATCGCGGTTTATGGGAACAAAGGTTCGACCGATCAGCACGCCTACGTGCAGCAGTTGCGCGATGGTGTCTTGAACTTTTTCGTGACCTTCATCGAAGTGCGCAAAGATCGACGAGGCGCGGCATTCGAAGTCGAGGATGGGATTACGAGCGGGGATTACCTTCAGGGATTTTTGCGCGGGACACGAAGCGCGCTTTATGAGAGCGGGCGCGAATCGATCACCGTGAGCATTCCGGAAGTGAACGCGTTTAACGTCGGGGCATTGATCGCGCTTTATGAACGCGCGGTCGGTTTCTACGGCTCACTCATCAACATCAATGCCTATCATCAGCCTGGCGTGGAGGCGGGAAAGAAGGCGGCGACCAAACTCTTGCACCTTCAAAATCAAGTGCGCGAAAAACTAAGCGCCGGCGCCGGCAAGATCGCGGAAGAAATTGCGCGCTCCATCGATGCCGATCCCGAGGATGTGTTTCATGTGCTGCGGCATCTGGCGAGCAATGATCCGCATCTCCGAGTTACCGCCGGCGACGAGCCGGTTGACGACAAATTTTCACTCGCGGGATAGTGGTTAAGTTTGTGCCGAAATATGGGAAGCACGGCTTCGGAGCAACACACTGATTCGCTGAGTGTTTCGTGGACCGACATCGTCCGGTTTGTTCGACAGCTTAGTCACGATCTGCGCAATCATTTGAACGCGGCGGAGCTGCAAGCCGTTTACATCAGTGAACTGACCGGGGATGCGGAGCTCAAGACCGAGATCAAGCGGTTGCGGGCGACGATCGCCGGGCTCGGCGCGATTTTGCAAAAACTTTCGGCGGATTTGGGCCAGATCAAACCGAGCCTCATGCCGTATCGGGCGGTTGATTTTGTCGAGGACCTGCGCCAGAAGTTCGCCCATGATTTCCCGCAGGAGAGTGCGGCGGTCAACTGGGATGTTCAGCCCGGTGACGCCGCGCTCAATGTCGATCCACAGTTATTGCAGCAAGCGCTCCTCGAGCTTTTCGCCAACGCTTTTCAACATGAGCGCGGCCAGGGCCAGCTCGCTGCGACCGCCAAGATCGACAACGATCGATTCGTCTTTACGCTTCGTGAACCCAAAGCGCGATTCGAATTAGCCACGGAAAACTGGGGGCGCGAACCGCTTCGAAAAATCAGCCAAGGCCATTATGGTCTTGGACTAAATCGGGTGCGCGTTATTGTCGAAACACACGGCGGTGAACTGCACGCTCGTTATGATCCAACGGAATCGGTTCTGCTTACGACAATTACACTACCTTTCTCCGCAGAACCGAGTTAAAGTGCCAGGCTTTTCTCGATGACGACAGAGAACCGTCGAATCCTAATTATTGACGACGAGCGGCCGATTCTTTTGACACTCGAGGCGCTTCTCGGCCGGCACGGTTATCAGGTTGAAACTTCGGCCACTGCTTCCCAGGGATTGAAATTGTTGAAAACGAAATCTCCTGCTCTCGTTTTGCTCGATCTGCAATTACCCGACGCCGAAGGACTGCAAACACTCGACGAAATCAAAGCCGAGTTCCCGGGCACGCAGGTCATTATCCTGACGGCGCACGATTCTTTACACAATGCGATCGAGTCGATCAAGCGTGGCGCTTTCCATTTCATCAGCAAACCGTACGCGCCGGAAGAGTTACTCAGCCTGGTGGAGAAAGCTTTGGAAAAGGAATCGCTGCTGCGCGAGACGAAAGAATTGCGGCAGAAGACGCAACAACTGGAGAGACGTCTGGAGATGGCGGAGACGCGTCTCACTCCCGTTTTCAAAAGCAAAGTAATGCAGGAGATCGACGAATTGATCGGCGCGATGGCGCCTTCGGAAGCCAATGTGCTGATCACGGGCGAAAGCGGCACGGGCAAGGAAGTGATTGCCAATGATATTCACACGCGCAGCCGGCGTGCTGGCAAACCGATGGTGAAGCTCAATTGCGCGGCGTTTCCGCAGACGATGATCGAGGGAGAGCTATTTGGTTACGTGAAAGGCGCGTTTACCGGCGCGATGAATGATTTCCCAGGAATGATTGCGGCGGCGAAAGGAAGCACGCTGTTTCTCGACGAGATTTCCGACATGCCTCCGGATTTGCAGACGCGTTTCTTGCGCGTGCTGCAAGAGCGCGAGTACCGGCCGCTGGGCAGCACGCACACGTTGAAGGCCGACTTCCGCCTCATCGCCGCGACCAATCGACCGATCGCGCAAGCGCTGGCCGAAAACCGTTTGCGCTCTGATTTGTATTATCGGCTCAATACCTTTCAGATCGAAGTGCCTCCGCTGCGCGAGCGAAAGCAGGACATTCCGCCACTGGTCGCTTCGTTTGTGAAACAGTTCGCCCAGCAACTCGGCAAACCCGAACCGGCCATCGCGCCGGATGCTTTCCAGAAATTGCTCGATTATGCCTGGCCCGGCAACGTGCGCGAATTGCAGAACGCAATGGAATACGCGGTGGTGCTGGCGCGGCAGAATTTGATTGGCATAAAAGAGCTGCCTGCCGAAGTGCAGCTGCCCACGGTGCTACAGCAAACGGAGCGCGGTGCTTCGCCGCGCGCAGGTGTACAGAGTCTGGACGAGGTCGAGCGGGACGCGATTCTTCAAGCGCTTGCGCAATGTCACGGCAACAAGAAAAAAGCCGCGGAGCTTCTCGGCATTCAACGGCCCACGCTCTATAATAAATTGAAGCGTTACGCGATCGAGCTCTGAGCATCGGTTCGACTTTCGCTCAGGACGGGATTTTGGATTTTGGAATTTCGATTTTAGATTAAGCGGCAGAGCAATCCGCAACTCGCAATCTAAAATCCGAAATGGCAACGTCTCGACATCTGGAACAAGTCCTGGCCCACGCGGAGAATCAGCTCGCGACCACGGGCACAAGGCGTCCGACCGAAGTCCTACCGCTTTACAAGAAATTCCTGAAGATCGAAGAGCATCGGCTGCGCTTGAAACACCAGGCTGGCGGCGGTGGCCATGAAATCTGCGCGCGCCGGGCCGATCTTGTCGATGTCCTGTTGCGACACGTTTTCGCCGCGGCCGCGGCCGCGGCAGGTAGTGAGGAGATACCGAGGGTGCCGCTGGCATTGATTGCCCTGGGTGGATATGGCCGAGGTGAGCTCAATCCCTTTAGCGATGTCGATGTGATGCTTTTGCACGGCCCAAAGGCCGGAAAGGTCTCGCCTTACATCGAGCAAATCGTTGAGCAAATCCTCTATCTGCTCTGGGACATCGGTTTCAAAGTCGGTCATTCCACTCGCTCGATAAAAGAAGCCATTGCCCAAGCCAACCGCGACATGCGCACAAAAACCGCAATGCTCGAGTCGCGTTATCTGGCGGGCGATGCAGAGTTGGCGCGTCAGTTTCGGGAACAATTTCGCTCAAAGTGCGTCGCTGGTCACGAGCGGGAATACATCGAGATGCGAATGCGGGACCAGGTCGCCCGCCACAAAAAACTCGGCGACAGCGTTTACTTGCAAGAACCGCAATTGAAAAGCGGATGCGGCGGCCTGCGCGATTATCAAAATCTGCTTTGGATGACCTATTTCAAAGAGGGCGCTCTCACCACGACGCATCTCGTCGGGAAAGATTGGTTGAGCGAAACGGACCGGCGGCGGATCGAAGCGGCCTACGATTTTCTCCTGCGCGTGCGCACGGATTTGCACTACGCGACAGGGCGCGCCACCGACATTCTGCATCTCAACGTGCAGGAACAGATCGCCAAACGCTTGCACTATTCCCAGCAAAACGGGCAGCTCCAAAGCGAAGCGTTCATGCGAGAGTACTATGAGCACACACGAAATATTTTCCGTGTAACCGAGCGGATCACAGCGCAATTCGCAAGCGGGCGCGCCACGGAGCGAACACGTTCCCTTTTCAGTTTTCTTCCGTTGATGCGGATGGACGAGACGCGGCTGGAATCTTTTTTTATTCGCAGCGGACAACTCAACACCGACCAACGCGATCTCTTTCATAAAGATCCCGCGCAGATGATGAGAGTGTTTCAACTTACGCAGGAGCACGCCGTCGATCTGAGTCCGGATCTGGCGGACTTGCTGAGCCGGCGTCTCGGACAAATCACCCGCACTTATCGATATGCAAAGGCGCCGCGCGAGACCTTTATGGCGATCTTGTCACGCAAAGGTGAAGTGGGCCGCGTCCTGCGAATGATGCATCGGGTGGATTTTCTCGGGCGCTACATTCCCGAGTTCGGCCAGTTGACCTGTCTCGTGCAACACGAGTTCCTTCATCGCTACACCGCGGACGAGCACACGCTCGTTTGCATCGACAAGCTCGACGCGCTGGCGCGCACGGAGGATCCGAAGCTGATTCCGTATCGAAAACTCTTTGAGCGGCTCGAAGATCCTTTCGTTCTTTACGTGGCGCTGCTCTTACACGACACCGGCAAAGCCGTCGCGGCGCGCCCGCACGCGGAAGCCAGCGCGCTTTTTGCCCAGCGCGTTGCGACTCGCCTGCAGTTGTCATCCGAGCAGCGCAAGTCTCTCATTCTCCTGGTCGATCATCACCTCACCCTCTCCAATATTGCGCAACAGAGAAATCTGGATGACCCGGCCACGGTGATGGAGTTGGCCAACATCGTGAAGCACGAAAAAAACTTGAATGCGTTGATGCTGCTCACTTTGGCTGATGGCCAGGGGACGAGCGCGGAAGCATGGTCCGATTGGAAGGAATCGCTGGTCTGGCAACTGTTTCACGCGACTTCGCAGTACCTGGCCGACCAGAAATCGTATTACGAACAAACAAAGATTGAGCGCGAAAGTGTGCAGCATTCCGTGGCCGAAAATCTGAGCGCCGACTTTGCGGACGAAATTGAGGCGCACTTTGACTTCATGCCGGACAGTTACTTTCGTGCCTCGGAGGTCTCTGAAATTGTCGGGCATCTCAAACTTATCCGGTCCTTCCTCCAGAACGTATCGAGTGGGGGCGAGCAGCCACTGGCCCCGGCGGTCAAATGGGAAGCTTTTCCCGGTCAGGGTCACAGCATTGTCAGTTTTTGTACCTGGGACCGCGAGCAGTTGCTGGCAAAAATCGCCGGATCGTTTTCGGTCGTTCCAATCAATATCCTGAGCGCGGATATTTTTTCCCGCGGAGACAATGTCGTTCTCGATATCTTTCGAGTTTGCGACACGAAAGACCGCGCCGTCACCGACAAGCGGGATTTCGAGCTCGTCGAAAGAACTTTGCGGGGCGCACTGGAAGACGCGAACTTCGACTTTGCGCCGCTGATGGAAGAGGCGAGGCGGCAAAGCCGGCATCGTCTCGCCCAGGAACTCGAATTTCCCATTCGTATCGCAATGGATAACAAGGCGCACCCCAATTACACGCTCATCCAAATCCAAACGCCGGACCGCCTCGGTTTGCTCTACGATCTTCTTTCCTGCCTCGACCGGGAAGGCGTTTCCATCGCGCTCTCGCGCATCAGCACGCAAGACGGCGCGGCCATCGACACCTTTTACGTCGTCGATCGTTTCAATCGCAGTAAAATTACCGATTCAAACCGCATTGCGGCGCTCCAGAAACGCCTTCAGGTAGCGGCGCTGAGTGGGATGGAGCGCTGAATCATGGACACGATGGAATCCTCTTCGCTCATTTATCTTCCCTGCTTATCGTCTCGCACTTTATGGACGTCATCATTCTCGCCGCAGGTTATGCGACCCGGCTTTATCCACTGACGCTCGACCGAGCCAAGCCACTGCTCGAGGTCGCGGGCAAACCGATGATCGAGTGGGTGCTGGACAACCTCGCGAATGTTCCCGGACTCGGAACGATCTACATCGTGACGAACGACAAGTTCGTAAATGACTTCCAGACTTGGACCGATCGCTATCAACATCGACAGTCACAGCTCAAGTTCAAAGTCATCAATGACGGTTCAAAAAGCGACGATGATAAGTTGGGCGCGATTGGAGATATCAATTTCGTCATCACCCGGGAAAGTCTGACCAAGAGTGACTTGCTGATCGTCGCGGGCGACAATTTGTTTAGCGAATCGCTAGTGGGCTTTGTCGAGTATGCGAACAAAACCGAAGCGACGGTCGCCGTTTACGACGTCGGCGATCTCGAAAAGATTAAGAATTACGGCAACATCACGATCGATTCCCACGGAGTCATCACGCACTTTGAGGAGAAGCCGGAGAAACCGCAAAGCACTTTGGCCGCCATCGCCCTTTATTATTACTCATGCGAAATCATCTCGCTGGTGACAACGTATCTCGCCGCGGGAAATAATCCCGATCAACCAGGCCGCTTTGTGCAATGGCTTTACACGCGCAAGCCCGTGAAAACTTTCCAGATCAAAGGCAAATGGCTCGACATCGGAAGCAAAGAGACGCTGGAAGAAGCGAACGGGATTTTCGCCGAAATCAAAACGTGATTGTCGATCTCGGGTTGAAAAAATGAGGAATGACGAATGAAGCTCGAATGAACGAATGACGAAGGGGCAACCGGACGCCTCTTTTCGTCATTTGGATTTCGTCATTCCTTCGTCATTCTCCGGGGAATCATTTCAGCCGGCCTTCGTCGAATTCGATCAAATCAAAATAGGTCCGAATATCTTTGCGACCTTCGCCGCCTGATTGCTTGAGAAAATGCAGGAAGCGCGCTTTTTTCGCGGCCGTGTCCGGGTGGCGGGAAATCATCGCTTCGTTCCACTGTTCGGTTGCTTCGGGAGAATGTTTCTCGCCGTTTTCCTGCACCCAATTCAAGATGGGCGCGTCGTCCTCCAAGCGGTTGGCAGCTTCTTCGAACGCATCGCCGTTCAGTTTCAGAAATGCGAGCAAATGTTTGTCGAAGCCAACTGTTTTGTAATTGTAGCCGTTGAGCAGGCCCTGCCGGTGCAGCTTGGCTTTATCGATCAAACGCGGCAGATGCACGTAACCGCCGAGCTTTGCGTACGGACTGCGCGGATGCAGTTTTTGCATCAACGCGAAGCTAAGTTGCGGGCAAAGGCTGCGCCGCAGCTCCCGGGATGCTGGATTCGGCCGTGCGCGAGATCGCCGCTTTTTGTTCCGGTAACAATTCGGCTTGGGTGAGATCGGCCTGGCCAATCACAAGCTGGCCGGAAAAAATCCCGCCCTTCTCCACGGTGATCGCCTTCGCGGCGACATTACCTTCGAGTGACGCGTTCTTGTCGATGGTAACGGAGGTGTCGGCCACAATTTCGCCAGACATACGTCCTTTGATCTCGACGCTGCCGACCGTCACTTGGCGGAAGCATTGCACATCGGCTTTGCGCGTTACGACTAAGTGCCGCGCGCTGAGGCGACCTGGGAACTTCCCGACGAAGTCGATCGTGGCCGTTCCAGTACAATGCAAATCGCCGCGCAGTTTTCCCTCGATCAAGGCAGAGTGGCAGATGAGACCGGTGCTGCCAACATCACCTTTCGCGGTAAGATGGACATCGCCGCGTGTGCGAATCGTTCGGCTGAAGCTGGTGGCGATTTTGTAATCGCGGAGATCGATGTAGGCGCTGCATGCTGGACAGATTGTCGATGTTGCGGCGCCGCTGACCTCGTGTTTTCGCTTGCATTCGAAACATTCGACAACTGAACTCCGCTGCCGGCTCCAGAGGCCTTCGAATCTTTGAAAGATGGAAGGATCGCGTGGCGGGGGTATCTCCCCTTTCGGGCGAAGTTTTATGGCGGGTTTCGGCGCGGATGGAGAAAAATGACGACCGCACTGGCGGCACATCGTGCTCTTGGCCGCAGCATAGTCCATCTGCTTGAAGCCACAGTGCGGACACTCCGCACTGACCCTGGCAGGCGACGGCTTGGCCACTGGTTTGCTAAGCGAAGAGTTCTCTCTTTAAGCGCGCGCGCCGAAGGCGGCCTTGACCGGCTCATCGTGCCGGACAACTTCCGGCCGCGCTGTGATCGGTTTTGCGGCGATGGTTCCGCTGGTCACTTCAGATTTCCCGATGAAGGTCGCTCCTTCTTCGATGACGAGACGGGCCGCTTTCAAATCTCCTTGCAGCGTGCACTTCGCTTTCAGTTCGCAGCGCTCAGCCACGGTGATGTTGCCCTGCACCTTCCCGAAAACCGTGATCGATTTCGTTTTGATCTCGCCACGGATATCGGCGTTCTCACCGATCGTCAGCACACCATCAGAATGGATTTCGCCTTCGACCTTCCCATCGATGAGAAGCTCTTTTTGAAACTTGATCGAGCCTTTGATTTCGACGTCGCTCGAAAGGATGTCTTTGCCGGAATGTTCTGCCATATGTTTTTGGTAATCGGTTGTTGGTGATGTTCTTGGTTGTTCGCCGTAGGCGGGTCGGTTGTGATCATCGCTGCCGGAATGCAGCAATCCTTCTCCGATTGCCGGCATCGGTTTCTGTGAGATGACCTTTTTAAACACGCGATATTATATTGTAAAGCTCGCGCGCGATGTCAACGCATTCTCACAGACGACATCAACTTTTTCGCGGCTTATTTGCCAACCCGGTAGAGTTTGCCCACACGGTTTTGAACCGAAAAAATCAAGAATCGCGGCACTTGAGCAGATGTTCGATCTAAAATGGAGCAGAGCGTATGCCGGGGCACGGCCAAACCTAAGATGGCCGAGGAATTCTGCGCCACGCCGTGAAAGGCTGGAGCAAGATCGACAATGCGACAATGAGATAATCGAGCGACGCAGTCGTGTGCGGAGTTGTTTCCTTACGGATAATTTTCGAAAACGTGAGGACGCACGATCAAACCGGGATGTTGCTCGCACATTCGGACAAGCGTCATGCGCGTGTAGCAATCCGCATCGGTGAACTAAACATTTCCGGCGACAAAAACGTACTGATAATTCGCACATCGCGCCGCCAAAATCAGCGCGCTTAGAGTTAGAACGTCGATACTTCGTAACGTCCACACGCCGAAAAGAAATTTTCAATCCGATTCCGAACTCCGACCTCTGAGATGGGCCCGCCAGGATTCGAACCTGGGACCAAGGGATTATGAGTCCCCTGCTCTAACCGCTGAGCTACAGGCCCGTTTACGATGGAAGTGTGCGACCATCGGAAAGTTTTTCTTGCTATTTTCACGGTTGTTTTCTACGGTCGTGGTGCAAAGCAACACTAAACCATGAAAACCTCCGAGAAAACGGCCTCCGTTAAAACGTGGGAAAAGACCAACCAACAAAACTTGGTACGCCATAAGTCCGGTCGCTATTATGCGCGGACATTCGGCAACAAGAAAGAAATTTGGAAGAGCCTGCGCACCTCGCATTTCTCTGTAGCGAAGGCGCGACTTGCGGAATTTCTGCGCGAGCATCGCGAGAAGCAGGTTGCCGCTGCCAATCATTCATCGGCAAAAATAACGTTTGCGGAAGCGCTCGCCATTCATCTACAAAATCTCGCCGATGACGTGACGATCAAGCCGAGCACGCGCCACTATTGGAAACAGGTGTTCATGTCGTTGCTTAAGAGTTGGCCCGGACTGGCGGAACGTGAATTGCGGCGCATCACGAAGACGGATTGCACCGAATGGGCGCGCAAGTTTCGCAAGGTCGCTTCCTCGACGCGATACAACAATACGCTGGCGGGACTGCGACATGTGTTCAACGTGGCGATTGAGGCGGGCATCATTTACGGCAATCCAGCGGTGAAACTTGAAAGAGTCCCGATACGCGCCAAACAACTCACTCTGCCAAGCCGCGACCAATTCTTGCAGCTTGTCGATGCTGTCGAATGTGCAGGCGCTTGGTGTTCGCGGGATTGCGCCGACCTGTTGCGGGGCCTCGCGTTTACCGGATGCCGAAAAGGGGAAGCCGCGGAAATTGAGTGGCGAGACTTGGATTTTGCGGCGGGTGAAATCGTTGTGCGGGGTGATACTGAAACCGGCACGAAAAATTGGACGGTGCGACGAGTGCCAATGATTCCCGATGCGCGGGGACTCTTTGAACGAATGCGCAGCGAACGTGCTGACGAGCCGCTGAGTGCACAGGTGTTTCGCGTCAATGAGGCGCAGAACGCAATCAACAGCGCAGCGCGCAAGCTCGACATTCCCCGAATCACGCATCACGACCTGCGGCACTTGTTCGCGACGATCTGCATTGAGAGCGGAGTGGATATTCCAACCGTCTCGCGTTGGCTTGGACATAAAGACGGCGGTGCACTCGCAATGAAAACGTACGGGCATCTGCGACGTGAGCACAGCATCGCGCAAGCGGCGCGGGTGAGCTTCGCCCCGGTTGAGACGAAGCGTACTGACGTGATTCCTTTTCCGGCTACGGCATGACGGAATCAGCCCTCAAAAAAAAGTAATTTCTTTTTTCCTGAGAAGCGTGGCGGCAGTGGTAGGGTAGGTACCCCGAAAATGACGGCAGGACTTCATTAAAGAGGGGCCGGGCTGTAGCCGCGTTTCTGGCCCCTGCTCTGAGTTGCCATAAATCTTTTGCAGGATTGCGTAATCAATGCCCGCTCCGAACGCATCTTCGACCGCGCTCAGATAAAAAGCTCGGCTTGCGTGAATTAGGTAACTCAAGCGGCACGATACTCCACGCCTACCGCTCTGCTACAGCAACGCCGCCACATGGGGTCTCGGTGTACTGCTGGTTATCGTTGGTTGGCGTGCCGGGGCCAGAACTGCCGGCAACGGCGTAAAAGGATTGGCTCGCAGTTGCGCCGGCGAGATAGTCGCGGGCCTGTACCATGTTCGGCAGGTCGCTCCAGCTATTGGTAGCTGGGTCCCAGGCAATCGCGCTGTTGCTGATGGCGAAGTTGACATCACCTCCTGCAAGTACCCACCGGCCGTCGTAAACACCGGAAGCCGCAGCTGAGCGACCAGCAGGCAGATCGGCGACTGCAGAGTCGTCCCAGGTGTCGGTATTTGGATCGTAACGATAAGTCTTATCAGCGAAGGCGTTGCCGCCGGCGCCGTAAATGTAGCCGCCCAGGGCCACTGCCATCAGGCTGTGGTTGGCAACCGGATAATTGGCAGCCATAGACCAGCTATTTGTGGCGATGTTGTACACCTCAACGTGATAATCTGTGCCGATAGCGCGGCCCGCGATGCGGTACACTTTACCGTTAAGATAGGCACAGGCGTGGAAGTAAGTAGGTATGGTATAAGACGGCAGGCTCGTGTTATAGGTATTACTGACTGGGTCGTAGCGCCAAAGCGTGGAGGTCGTCGTAAAGTTTTGGTCCACGCCGCCAAGCAGGTAAATATAGGTGCCGTCTGTTGTGCCGCTGAACCAGCCACGCGGCGCCGGAAGGGAGGCAATAGGTGTCCAGGTATTTGTCGCGGGGCTGTATTTATAAGCGTTTGCGATAGCGGTGTTATTAGCGATCCCGCCGAAACTATAGACGTTGCCACCTTGCGAGGTCACAGCGTTTCCAGACACGGCAATTGGATACGGCGACTGCTCGGTCCATGCCCCGACCGAAGCGCAAGGGCTGGCGGTAGGAGTTGGCGTGGGGGTAGGCGCTTGCACTTCAAACGAGCCTTTGTCGATGCGACCGTTCAGTACGCGGTCGAACCCCGGGCCGCGCTGATCGTCGAAAGGTGGCGGAGTAAAATTCGGATTGCCTGCGTCAATCGCCGGGCTTCCGGGTAACAGCGCATGCGTCAAGGTTGGTCCGCCGTTGTCTTGCAACGGGCCAAGCATCGGCTCGGTGTTGATCTGATCGCCAGGGCCATTCAAAAGCCCGTCAGCATTGTCGCTGCTCAGATTGTAACCGGCTGAGGTGGTGTGGCCGAAACCGACCTTGATGATGGTTGGCCGCGCACCTGCCTTTAATATGGTGTTGCCAATGGTTAACTCGCCGTCATTGATGATACCAGCGTAACCAAAGTTGTCGCTAAGTGTGCTGTTAGCCACCGTGGCAACCGCTTGACCGTCGCTACTGGTGTCAATACCGCCGCCGCCTGCCTGGTCTCTGGCAGTGTTGCCGGTGATCGTGCTGTTCGAGACGGCCAAAGTTGCGGGGAAACCAAGGCCCAGATTCATGATACCGCCGCCAAAGCCGGCATTGGCAGAATTGCCGCTGATGGTGCTGTTCGCCACGTTGAGCGTCGCAGGGCCGGAGCCAACACCGCAGCAAAAGCCGTCGTTTAAAATGCCGCCGCCGGCGTACTTCGAATCCATTGCCGAATTGCCAGTGATCGCGCAACTGTTCACGGTGAGTGTGGCGTGATCGTTCCAGATGCCAGCGCCGGTGACGTCTATGCCATGCGTAATCGTGATCCCCTGAATGATCACAGTGTGATTTGGCGCGACGTGGAAGATGCGGAAGCCCGGCGCATTTTGATCTCTCGACACCGCCAGCAGATTCGCGCCGGGACCGCTGATGGTAACGTTTTTAGCAATCGCAAGCTCGGCAGTCGTCAGTAGGATGGTCTGGCCGTTGAGTGCGGGATCGAAATTGATCGTGTCCCCGCCATTGGCGTCGGCGAGCGCCTGACGCAACGAGCCGGGGCCGCTATCGTTTGTGTTGGTTACTGTGATGATGTCTGCGTAAGCGGACATGCTCAATGAACAAAAAAGCGCCAAGCAAATCCCAGTCTGCAGATTAAGGATCACGGACACCCAACTCTTTCGG
>Ga0137415_10003763_pt1 | contig 15068 bp, 9 predicted proteins | sample CZODoug3_1_1_16f_FD_183082 | JGI IMG/M metagenome (GOLD analysis project Ga0137415, IMG submission 183082) | Vadose zone soil fungal communities from Angelo Coast Range Reserve, California, USA - CZODoug3_1_1_16fungal (Hybrid Assembly) | ecosystem: Environmental > Terrestrial > Soil > Vadose... | reverse complement strand
CTATTTCTTCAACTCCTTCAACGCTGCCAGAACCTCTTCTGCATGCCCTTCCGGTGTCACCTTCGGAAAGATCTTCAGCAGCGTCTGGTCCGGACCGATCAGAAATGTCGTCCGCTCGATGCCCCGCACCTTTTTGCCATACATATTCTTATCGCGCATCACGCCAAACTGATTGCAGACCTTCTCGTCCGGATCAGCCAGAAGCGTGTACTGGAGATCGTATTTTTCCTTGAATTTCTTCTGCGCCTTTACAGTGTCACGCGAAATACCGAGCACCACGGCTCCGGCCTTCTGTAGCTTTGTAAACTGATCCCGGAAGCCGCAGGCCTCGATCGTGCAGCCCGGAGTGTCGGCCCTGGGGTAAAAGAAGAGAATCACCGGCTTTCCGGCGAAGTCTTTCAAGTGGACGGTTTTATCCTGGTCATCCTGCAGCGTAAAATCTGCAACTTTGTCATGAACTTCCATCGTCTTCCTTCCAGCGAAACAAGAATCGCGTCTAACAAGTAGATTGTTTCTTAGATATAGGAACTATGTCACGGCTCCACAATTACAAAATGGCACACCGCTGCGGGAAAAATGTCGTTTTATTCATCTTGTCTGTGGGAATCTCCCTACCCGCTTTCGCGCAGTATCCCGGCCGCATTAACCCGAACAAGGATAAGGACGCCAAGACACCCGAGCTGCGCGCTACCGCCATCTATGAATACACCGGCGATCTTGCGAAGCCGACAGCCAGCCGCCTCATCCCGTTAGCGGTTTGGGATGGTCAGAACTTTCAGCCAGCAGGTCTCTATCTAGCCCAGCCCGCTCCATTGGCTGTTCTTACTGGAACACTCTATGAATTACAACAAGCCGGCCAGCCCAAGGCCCTCTTCGGCGTAAAAGCAGCCCAAAATCTTTCTGGCTCATGGATAGCCATTGGTGCAACCGAGAAACAAAAGGCTCCGCAACCAGCAAAGCTGAAACCGGCGAAAAACCTTCCCCAGGTAGTCAAAGACTACGACCCCGATAAGCCGCATTTCGCGCATCGCCCTGCCGATGACAGTAAAGACACGGCACAGACTTCCGGGACCAGCAAGCCTCAAAGCACCGCACCGCCCGTCGATCCAGATAGGCCTACCCTACATAAGCGGACAAGTAGCGACAGCGGAGACAGCACGCAGGAAGACAACAAGCCTGCCGCCCAAGCCGCTCCTGACGTCGACCCTGACCGGCCAACGCTGCATAAACATAAATCCACCGATCAGACCGCGGCGGCTTCTGTCCCCGTTGATCCAGACCGCCCAGTCCTGCGTCACGGACGCCCGGAAACGCTTGAAACCATCGAGCCACCGGACAGCCTGAAAGGCATCCCGGACGATATGGAGCAGATGGCTGCCGTCTCCGATACCAAAACTCGCGAGCCCCATACATTTCTCTATAGCTGGGTCAACCCCGAGGACGCGGTAAAAATGCAGTCCGCGATCGAGGAGATCGCCAAAAAAGCAGTTGCGCCTCAACCATCAGCCCCTGCTCCACAAAAGACCCGGACAACTTCCGCTCGAACACACCGAGCAACAAAACCTGCTACGCCAGCATTGCCCGATCTCACAGATGAGCAGTTTAAGAGCTATGAGTTGTCATTCGGCGGAAGCGCAACCCTGGTGTTCACCGCTCGGACTGCCGGAGAAGGCGACGGGGTAAAGTACGTAACCATCATCGCCAAGCCCGACTTATACGGCACGCCACTGATTCTGCTGAAACAGGTCTCCAGCGCCGCTTCGCTCGACATCACGCCGCGCATGCGCCTCGTCGACGCAGTCGACACCGACGCTGATAACCGCGCCGAACTGGTCTTCGAACTCCGCAGCAGGCGCGACCGTCAGTTCGCCATCTACCGGGTCACAGCCGGGCAGGCAGAACAGGTCTTTACTACCGGACCGCTTCCTTAAAAATCGACTGAAACGCTTCTGCTATCCCAATCACCATACCGTTAAGCCGGAATTTGCCTGCTCTCGTGGATAGGCCACCTTTCTGTAAATGGCATTGCCAGGGCTGACGGCTGGAAAGCATCTGCATTTCCAGGTACAACTTCCAGGAACAATACAACCGTGTATGACCAGTCATAAAAAAAATTCACTTGCAACCACATCCACATGCCACGAATTCGTCGCGGCGCGCGACTTTCTTCTTTGCCACCGTGACGACTACGAAACTACGTATCGGGACTTTCGCTGGCCCAGGCCAGATCGCTTCAACTGGGCAATCGACTACTTCGACATCATGGCTGAGAACAACAGCCGTCCCGCTCTTCGGATCGTGCAAGCCGAAGGGTTGAAGTCCTTCAGCTTCGCAGAGATGTCCCGGCAATCGAACAAACTGGCAAACTATTTGCAATCTCTCGGAGTAAAACGTTCGGATGTGATTCTTATCATGCTTGGAAATGAGCCATCGCTATGGCTCGCCATTCTGGCGGCAATGAAGTTGGGGGCGGTAGTTGTTCCAACGTCTTTGCTTATGACTTCGCATGATTTAACCGATCGCATCAACCGGGGAAGGGTTTCCTGCATCATCACCCGCCACGACCACATAGAGAAATTCACGGGTATTGCAGATCATTGCACGCGGATCTGTACGGGAGATGCGCCAGGCTGGTTTGCCTTCGACGATTATGCAGCAGCACCTTCTTCGTTTATTCCCCAAAGTGAAACCTGCGCCCTTGATCCCATGCTGCTCTATTTCACTTCTGGAACGACGGCCCAACCGAAGCTTGTGATTCACAGTCACAACTATCCGATTGGCAGTCTCTCCACCATGTATTGGATCGGCATAAGACCTGGCGATGTGCACCTCAACATTTCCTCGCCTGGATGGGCAAAACATGCCTGGAGTTCGTTTTTCGCTCCCTGGAATGCAGAAGCTGCTGTACTCGTCGTAGACGAGCAGCGTTTCAATCCAAAAACCATCCTTGAGGTGATTCGAGATGAAGATGTGACTACCCTCTGTGCGCCTCCAACCGTTTGGCGAATGTTGATTCAGGAAAATATTGGAGACTATAGAAACAAACTCAGGGAGGCCGTCAGCGCTGGAGAACCGTTGAATCCGGAAATCATTACACGCGTGCAAAAGGAGTGGGATGTCACCATTCGTGACGGCTATGGTCAAACCGAAACCACCGCTCAAATCGGTAATACACCTGGACAGAAAGTCACCGCTGGATCTGTCGGCAAACCGCTGCCTGGTTATCGCATCAGGATTCTCAATGAACAAGACGAAGACGCTACTGAAGGCGAGGTAGCAATTTCTCTGAACCCACCGCCTGCCGGATTGATGATAGGCTACCTCCAACCCGATGGAACGGTAAGCCCCCTTCAAGACGATGTTTATCGAACAGGCGACCTGGCTTCTATCGACGACGATGGAAGCCTAACCTTTGTTGGCCGCACCGATGATGTTTTCAAGGCCTCAGGCTACCGGATCAGTCCATTTGAACTTGAGAGCTTATTGTTGGAACATCCCTGTATCGCCGAAGCCGCGGTAGTCCCGGCTGCTGACCCAGTACGAACAACGGTTCCTAAAGCTTTTGTTCGCCTTGCAGTCGGATATACGTCAGATCGGAAAACTGCTTTGGACATATTTCAACACATCAAAGAGCGAATATCGCCGTACAAGAAGGTACGGCGGCTGGAGTTTTGTGATCTCCCGAAAACCATGTCTGGCAAGATTCTTCGTTCCCAGTTGCGCAGGCAGGAGGCTGCTAACAACGGACAAAGGAAAGAGTGCGAATTTTACGAATCCGATTTCCCAGAACTGAAATGATCTCGTTTAAGGATACGTTGAAAACTGGCACGCATCTGCTTGCCAATTCATGACTACCCAGGAGTCTATGCTCACCGCAGGATAGACTTCATACACGCATGCCAGTATGTATAGTGCGGCGCTGCGACTAATACAGAGTCCATTCCCTCGGGAGAAAGCATGAAGCTCAGCAAGCGGCCTCCACTGTATCGTCTTGCTCGAAATGCGTTTTTTTCTGCTTCTCTGTTACTACCGTTTGCAGCCTCTGCCCAGGTGGACGTGCTAACACAGCACAATGACAACGCACGTACCGGAGCAAACCTCAAGGAAACGGTTCTTACACCGGCCAACGTAAACTCGCAGCACTTTGGCATGCTTTTCAAACGAGTCGTTGACGACCAGCTCTACTCCCAACCGCTTCTCGCTACGAATCTCAAAATTGCAGGCGGCACGCACGACGTCGTTTTCGTGACGACGGTAAATAACAGCGTCTACGCCTTCGACGCAAATGACGCTACTGCCACCGCGCCTTTCTGGCATGTCAATTTCGGAACTCCGGCCAGCCTTCACGATGCCGACTTCGGCTGCCTCGACATCAACGGCAACATGGGCATCATCGGCACACCCGTCATCGATGCAGAGAAGAATATTCTCTACGTCGTAGCTCTGACCAAAGCCGGAGGAAAATTCGTACAGCGCCTCCACGCCCTCGATCTGACGACCGGCGCCGATCTGCCGCACAGTCCGGCAGTCATTGAAGCGCCTGGCTTCGACCCCCTCTTGCAGAACCAACGTCCCGCTCTCTTTCTTTCCGGCGGCAATGTCTTCGTGGGCTATGCCTCGCACTGCGATAAACAGCCCTACCACGGATACCTGCTGGGCTACGACGCAGTCTCGCTCAACCAGGTCGGCGTTTTCAATACTTCTCCGAGTGGCGAAGGAGCGAGTATCTGGCAATCCGGCCAGGCCCCATCTGCCGATGAAAAGGGCAACATCTATTTCATAACCGGCAACGGAAGCTGGAACGGCACGACACAGTTCAGTGAGAGCTTCATCAAACTCGACCCACAGATGCATATGGTTGACTGGTTTACACCAACCAATCATTTCCAGCTCGACGAAAAGGATAACGATCTTGACTCCTCCGGCGCAACGCTGATTCCAGGTACGCATCTCGTAGCAGGTGGAGGGAAGGAGGGCATTCTCTACCTCATCGATACCGAACATTTCGGCCACCTCGGCGACGAGCACGCCACACAGCACCTCCCGGTGACTGGCTCGCACCTGCACAATCTCGTCTACTGGAAGAGCGCGAAGAATGGTGAACTGCTCTATCTCTGGGGGCAAAGAGACAAGGCCCGTGTCTATAAATTCGAAGGCGGAAAGCTGAATGAAACACCTGTCATGACGCGGCCCGAGATGAACCAGGGACATCCCGGAGCAATGCTTTCGCTTTCTGCAAACGGAGAGAAAGACGGCATTCTATGGGCGGCAATTCATGCCTCCGGCGATTCCTGGCACGAATCGCGCCCCGGCATTCTCCACGCCTACAACGCAGACGATATCAGCCACGAACTCTGGAACTCGCTCGAAAACCCCCAGAGAGATGACTGCAACAACTATTCCAAGATGGCGCCGCCCACCGTGGCGAATGGAAAGGTCTACCTGGCCAGCTTCGGGACGGAAAACATCGGCACCGGGCAGATGTGTGTCTATGGGCTGTTACCAAATGGCCCCGCGCCCGCAGCGCCCACGAACGTGCAAGCTTCCATCAATGGCAGATTCGTTTCTATTGCGTGGAGTGCCGTACCCGAAGCCGAAACCTATACCGTAGAAAGCACGCAGGGCGGCCAGTGGCACATCGTCGCGTCAGGGCTAACACAGCCTGGCTTCAACGAGTCAGCAGCAGACAAGGGCACCACGAAGTACACGGTGATGGCAGTGAACGCGAACGGCCAGAGCACACGCTCCTCGCCCGCCAGCGTAACCATCCAGAAAGTCCCCGTCCCACGCATGGCTCATTAGGGAACAATCCACAACCCAATCACGTAAGGGCTATCACAGAGCAAAGGCAAGATAGCGGTCACAGCACGAACGCGCGCCCGGAGGCTTGGCTCATGATAAGGTTCACCGACCAACTGAAGCAGGTTCTCCGCCGGCTTGGCCGTGCGCCGCTGTTTACGGCTATCACTCTGCTCACGCTCGCGGTCGGCGTAGGAGCGAATACGGTGATCTTCAGTGTTGTCGAAGGTGTGCTGCTGAAGCCCTTGCCATATCCTCACCCTGAACAGTTGATCGGCGTATGGCATTCTGCGCCGGGAATCGGCCTCCAAAGCCTGAACATGGCGTCGTCGATCTACTTCATCGACCGCGAGCAGAGCACCACTTTCCAGGACATCGGCGTCTACGACGGCGACTCGTGCAACATAACCGGAGCGGGTCAGCCCGAACACGTGCGCGGCCTCGACGTGACCGATGGCACGCTGCCAATTCTTGGTGTAACTCCGACATTGGGCCGCCTATTCACGCGCAAGGACGATTCGCCCGGCGCGCCGGACACCATTCTGATCTCTTATGGATACTGGCAGAAGAAATTCGGCGGCGTATCGTCAGTCATTGGGCGCTCCATCACCGTCGACGGAAAATCGCGGCAGATCATCGGCGTTCTGCCAAAGGGCTTTCACTTCCTCGATATGGAAGATCCCGCCCTCGTCCTGCCCTTCCAATTTGATCGCAGCAAAACCAAGCTGGGTAACTTCAGCCAGCACGCCATTGCTCGGTTGAAACCCGGCGTGACCATACAACAGGCCAGTACGGATATGGCCCGCCTGCTCCCAATTGTCATGCGCAGCTTCCCCGTGCCCGAGGGATTCAGCATCAGCCTCTTTGAAAAAGCGCGGATCACTCCCAATCTCCGGCCGCTCAAACAGGACGTCGTCGGAGACGTCGGCAAAGTGCTGTGGGTGCTGATGGGGTCTATCGTCCTGGTCCTGCTGGTGGCCTGCGCAAATGTCGCAAACCTGTTGCTGGTCCGCGTGGAAGGCCGCCGCCAGGAACTGGCCATCCGCTCCGCGCTCGGCGCAGGTTGGGGAAGAATCGCATCGGAGCTGCTCTTCGAAAGTCTCGTCCTTGGACTTGCAGGCAGCCTGATCGGTCTGGCCCTGGCATATGGCGCATTACGCGTTCTGGTGGCGCTGGCACCCACGGGCCTGCCGCGCATTCACGAAATTGGCGTCGATCTCCCCGTGCTGCTCTTCACGCTTGGGCTTGCGCTTTTCACCAGCTTCCTCATCGGCGCTATCCCGGTGCTGAAATATGCCGGAGCAAGCGTGAACAGCGCTCTCCGCGAAGGAGGCCGCGCCCTCAGCCAGAGCCGCGAACGGCACCGTGCGCGCAAAGCTCTGGTTATCGTGCAGGTCGCTCTGGCTCTGGTCCTGCTCATCTGCTCGGGACTCATGATCCGCACCTTCCGCGCCCTCATGCACGTCTCCCCTGGCTTCGACGCGCCGGAATCCGTGCAGGCATTCCGCTTCTACATCCCCGAAACGCAGATACCCGACAATCAACGCGACCGCGTCGTGCGAATGGATCAGGATATCCAGGACAAGCTCGCCGCGATCCCCGGCGTATCGTCGGTCAGCTTTTCCAGCGGCGTTCCATTGGACGGCTATAATAGCAACGACGTGCTGTACGCGCAGGATCACGTGTTGGGTGAGGGCGAGCTTCCGCCCATACGCCGCTTCAAATTCATTGCGCCCGGAACCTTCGCGACACTCGGCACAAAACTGATCGCCGGCCGCGATCTCACCTGGGACGATCTCTACCAGAAGCGGCCCGTAGCCATCATCTCGCAGAACTTCGCCCGCGAATACTGGCACGACGCTAACAACGCCCTCGGGAAAAGAATCCGCGTGGCCAGCATTGACGACTGGCGCGAGATCGTTGGAGTCGCCCAGGATGTTCACGACAACGGCGTCGATCAGCCACCGCCAACCACCGTCTACTGGCCTCTTATGCAAAACAACTTTGAGGGAGAGAAAGAAACGCTCCGCCGCGGAATAGCCTTCATCATCCGCAGTCCGCGCGCCGGCTCGACGGCCTTCATGAACGAGGTCCAGCAACGAGTCTGGTCCATCAATCCCGACGTGCCGTTAGCCAACCCCACCACCCTGGGCGAGCTGTACACCAAATCCATGGCCCGTACTTCCTTCACGCTCATCATGCTCTGCGTCGCAGGCAGCATGGCCCTGCTGCTCGGGATCATCGGCATCTACGGCGTCATTTCGTATTCCGTATCGCAGCGCACGCGCGAGATCGGCATCCGCATGGCGCTCGGCGCGCAACGTCCAGCCTTGACTGCAATGTTCGTCCGCCAGGGACTATGGCTCGCCGGTATCGGCATAGCCTGTGGGCTGGTAGTTTCCTTCATCACCATGCGCCTGATGTCATCGCTCCTCTTCAACGTGAGCCCCGTAGACCCTATGACCTATATCGCGATCACAGTTGGCGTCATAGCAACCGCATATCTCGCCTGCTATCTGCCCTCCCGCCGGGCCGCCACAATCGATCCCATGCACGCTCTGCACGCTGAGTAAGATGCACTGAAACACCGGGGCCTGAAGCCGCAAAGGTAAAATGCCGGCTCAACACTATGAGTAGCGGATTTAACCTGATCGTCTCTTACCGAAACCTAGAGCATTTTCCCTGAAAATATAGAGGGTGGAGATGGAGATTGCGTAGCCGTTCCGTTAAAGAACGGCTACACCGAGCTAATCTCACCACTCTACAGCATCAGGGAAAATGCTCTATTCCTTGGGTTTCCAGCAATGGGCAAACTCTCTTCGAGCATGGCTGGTTCCCATGACATTGAAAGAGCGGTTCTGCTTCGAATAGATCACCTGTTGCATTCCGCCGTGTATCGAATTCACGTTATTGTAGTGACCAATACCCGCCCCCGAGTATTCCCGGCTCATCCTGATGTAGCTATGCCATTCCGGGCTCCCTGTTGCGTGAAAACCCGATGCTTCGAGTAAACCGTCTTTAGGCTCCCATGTGATTTCCACTGTTCCGCCAGTCGGCTCATGCGTTCCGTCATCCCTGATGCGGTAATGCAGGTAGTGGCCAGCCAGAGAGCCGTACTCTTTCGTAAGTGCTCGCAGTTCAGACCACTTCCGGAATCTGGCGCCGATCTGCCAATCGGCGATAACGCCCAGTATTGCGCCCACCACAGACCCGGCTGCAAGGTTCAGCCAACTAATTGTCATCTCACACTCCCACGCAGCAAAGACGAAGCTTTTCGTAGGATGTACGTTTATTCTCCCCTTCCAGTTCCCGTTCCGTTCGTATAGATGTCAACATTTCATGCAATGGGCGGATCGAGGGCGCCTGTGGCAGCCGGCAATCTGCCTGTCACCCACTTTGATACCCGGCGATTTCGCGGCAACCGAACCTGGTCAGGTTGATCGTGCGCTCTTGCCGATGCCCAGCCGGGGCGGGGTGATTCCCCGGTTGCAAGGAGCAGCGTCCCGTCAAAGCAATGGCCGGAGCGTACGCCTCCGTATATGAAGACAAAGACAGCAGTTGCGAACGCGCAGAGTCGTTTTAACGGGAACTGACACGGCGCTTGACATTCATTCCACTATGTTGATATCAACATACATCGCCAAGCCGCCCCCAGCGGCTACCAGAACCCAGGACAACGCTACCAGGAAACGCCGCAGAGAGAAGTGGTTGCGATGATGGCCGGAGGGATCGCGGGGGCAGCCGGTGGAGGACCGCTATGTCATTCTTTCGTGATTTGAAGATTGCGGTACGATCACTATGGCGCGTTCGCGCGCTGTGGATCACCGTCGCCCTGACTTTGGCTTTGGGTATCGGAGCTAATGCAGCCATATTCAGCGTGGTACGCGACGTGCTGCTGCGTCCGCTCGCGAACCGGGATGAAGACCGCCTGCTCTACGTGCGGCAGAGTGCTCCGGGGATCGGTGTCGAGAATGCAACGTTCTCAATCCCTGAGATCGATGACCTGGGTAAGGGTTTGAAGACGATCACGGATCTGGGAACGATTTCGTCGGTCGACTTCACGATTGTGGGACTCGGCACTCCACGCGAGATTCCCGCCGGGGTGGTGGACGGCCATTACTTCGAGGTGATGGGGCTGCGTCCGGTTCTGGGACGCCTGCTGACGCCCTCCGACGATGGACCCAATGCGGCAGGCGCGATCGTACTGACATACCGATTCTGGAAGGAGTCACTGCACGGAGACTCAAGTGTGCTTGGCAAGACAGTGCGCCTGGAGAGCTTCGGCGGACCCCGTACCGCGACGATCATAGGAGTTCTCGAACCATCGGTGCCGTATCCGGTGGCAACGGAGTTTATCGCCAATGTGGTGACCAGCCCGCACCATCTGTCAGCCACCATGGTGACCGGCCGCGAGCACCGCATGACGGAGGTTTTTGCGCGGCTTGCGCCGGGAGCGACTCTTGAGGCCGCACGATCGGAGCTGCGCACACGGTACGCGGCGATCGTGGCTACGCATCCGGAGGTTTACAAGCCCGCGGATCACTACGGGATCAGTGCGACGCGGATGCACGATCAGATCAATTCGCGTGCCAATACGATTTTGTGGGTGCTGTTTGCCGCCTCGGGACTTCTGTTTGTGATTGCGTGCTCGAATGTGGCTAATCTGGTGCTGGCGCGAACCGTTCGGCGCGAATCGGAGCTGGCCGTGCGCTCGGCGCTGGGAGCTAGTACGGCAACGCTGCGGCGTTCGCTGCTGGCAGAGAGCCTGGTGCTGTGCGGGAGCGGAGTGCTGGCGGCGCTGCTGCTGGCGTGGCCGATGGTGGCAGTGCTGGGGCGATATGCGGCGCGGTTCTCGGTGCGTGCCGAGGGTCTGAAGCTCGACTTCAACATGGTGTGGTTTGGCATTGCGCTGGCGCTGACGGCTGCTGTGTTCCTGGCGCTGATTCCACGGCTGCCCTCGGGCAGCGCACAATTGAGCGCGAGCCTAGCCAGCGGTGGAACGCGCAGCAGTACGGGAAGCAGCAACCGGAGACTGCGTATTTTCGCCATCATGCAGATCACGGCCTCGTTCCTGTTGCTGACCGGAGCGGCTGTCCTGATGCGAACGCTTTATACGCTCGAGCAGACGCGTCCACCGTTCGACACTGCACATGTTCTGGCTGTGAATTTACCGGTGATGTCGTATGGTCGAACGCCAGAGCAGGTGCAGAACTTTTACCACGAAGTGCAGCGCCGGGTAAGCACACTACCCGGCGTGGCGCGCGTATCGACAGGCTTCAGCGTTCCGTGGCGCGACGATCAGGCGGTGAATATCAGCTTTACGTTTGCGGCAGAGGGAGCGGCACGCAAGAACGGGATAGATGACTGGCGCGCGAAGTTTCGTTCGATATCATCTGGGTATTTCGGAACGCTGGGCCTGCCGATTATCGAGGGGCGTGATTTCAGGGACACGGACAAGAGCGGCTCGGAACGCGTAGTGATCGTGAGCCAGAGCCTGGCGCAGACGCTGTTCCCTGGGCAGGACGCGCTCAATCGCGAGTTGCGGTGGACGGACGGCGTGATGAAGTTTATCGGCATCAGCATGGAGCCGCGTCGGATCGTCGGCGTGGTTCCCGATCTGGATGACCAGAACATCATCCCGTCGCCGGCCATGACTGTGTATCAGCCGACCGATCAGGAGGGATGGCAAGGGCGCCTCTTTGTACGCACGAAAGGGGATGACCCGTATGCGCTGGCTCCGGCCATCACGCGCACGATTCACGAGATTTCGGCGGAGCAGCCGGTGGAACGGGCAAGTACGCTTCAGGACATTCGCGCTGAGGTAATGACGCCGGACAAGCTGAACGCGGTTGTCTTCGGCGGATTCGCGGCGGTCGCACTCCTGATTTCCGTGGTGGGTGTAGCGGGTGTGCTGGCGTTTTCGGTAAGCGGGCGCACACGCGAGTTCGGCATCCGGATGGCTCTTGGAGCGCAGCCGCGGAATATTCTGACCGATGTGCTGTTGCAGGGCCTGACGATTGCCGGGATCGGCGTAGGAGCGGGCGTGGTATTCGGCATTGTTTTTGCGCGTGGCGTCGGGAAATATGTGGGAGAAGTGCATCTGCCCGGAATGCTGACTTTTGTTGTGTCGGCTTTCATCCTTCTGGCCGCAGCAGTGATTGCGTCGGCTGTGCCCGCGGCACGCGCGGCACGGGTGAATGCGGTGGAAGCACTACGTTCGGAATAGTTTTGTCGGGACCGGATTATTTCCGTGAGCTTATCAAAATCAGTCTCAACCGTCGCTAACAGGCTTTCGCGTGAAACGCAGTACTCGCAAAATATTTAAAGTCTGATAGCTACAAAACAGTCGCTCTTTATTTTCAAATACTTACGCTAAGGGGGAGGGGGTACCCTTATGGCGCAAAAGTAAACGGGAACCCCTTCCTCACAGCCCCGGAAGCTGTGTCGTATCCCAACCACCGCCCAGAGCCTTGATGAGTTGCACGCTGGCCGCGAACTGCCGCGTGGCAATGTCAGCCTGAGTCCGCTGGTTGGTGAGCTGCGCGGTTTGCGCGGTCAGCACTTCGAGATACGTCGTCACGCCGCCTTTATAGCGGTTGGTGCTGATATTGAGCGAACGCTCCGCGGCAGCGACAGCAGCAGCCTGTGTAGCAGACTCCTCTTGCAGAATACGTAGCGATGCCAGATTGTCTTCCGTCTCCTGGAAGGCATTGAGGACACTCTGGCGGTAATTCGCGACCTGCGCCTCGTAGCTGTCGCGTGCCTGCTGCGTGAGCGCGTGCCGTCGTCCTGCATCGAAGAGCAGCTCGCTTGCCGACGCGCCAAGTGACCATAGCGCGCTCGGACCTTGAATCCACGTACCAGGCTCGCTGCTTTCAAAGCCTCCCGAGCCCGAGAGCGAAATAGTCGGATAGTAAGCAGAAATCGCCACGCCGATTTGAGCGTTGGCGGCATTGGTGCGGCGTTCGGCAGCGGCAATGTCCGGTCTGCGCTCCAGAAGCTGCGAAGGCACACCTACCGGAATCTGCGGAAGCGGCGCATGCAGAGGCATCGCCGCTAAACTGAACGAGGACGCTGGCGTTCCAATGAGCGTGGCAATGGCATGCTCGTACTGCGCACGCGCCACGCCTACGTCGATATCCTGCGCACGCGTAGTTTCAAGCTGCGTCTGCGCTAGCGCCACATCGGAATCAGTCGATACGCCGCCATGGAAGCGCACCTGCGTGAGTTGCAGATACTCCTCGTAGCTCTTAACGGTGTTATCGAGCAGCTCTTTTTGTGTATCGAGCCCGCGCAGCTGGAAATAGTCCAGCGCCAGCTCGGAACGAACGCTAAGTTCGACGTTGGCAAGATCGGCAGCGCTGGCCTGCGCGCTGGCTCGCGATGCTTCGACGGAGCGGCGAACGCGTCCCCAGAAGTCGGGCTCCCAGGAAGCCTGTCCTGCAATCGAGAAGTCATTGTACTGTGACTTAGCGCCATTGACATATGTAGGCCGGTGCGTGGAGAGATGACTCCGCGAAGCTGAAGGACCAGCACTCAACGTTGGATAATAATCGGCCCGTGCGACGCGCACCTGCTCGCGCGCGGCAGCGTATTGTTCGGCCGCGGCTTTGAGCGTTTGATTGGAAACGGCGACCTTTTCTTCCAGCGTATTTAGCTGAGGATCGTTATAGATCTCCCACCACTTGCCGCGTATTGCCTGGTCGCTTGGCTCGGTCTGCTTCCATGCGCCATCGGGCGGAGCAGTCTCCTTGAACGCAGGAGCCGTGGGAGCATTCGGGAGATGGTAGTTCGGTCCAACTGTGCAACCAGCCATCAGAAGAGAAAGCGTAGCAGCACTGACGAACAGCGGTCGTAGAGAACGCATGCTTACTTGCCTCCCTGACCCTTCTGCTCAGGTCCGCCTTGCTCCTGCGGCGTAACAATCTTTACCTCTTCGCCATCGATCAGCGAATCCGGCGGAGCCTGGATCACGAGATCGTCCGGCTGCAAGCCTTGCGACACCTGCACGATGCGGCCATCATCCTGACCAATCGTGATGGGCACGAGCTTCGCCTTGTTGCCATTGACGACGGTAGCCACGCGCAGACCCTCCTGCCGGAACAGCAGCGTCGACACCGGCAGGATCAGCGTAGGCCGGGCCACATTGAGCTTGAAGTGAACTTCGGCATAAGATCCTGGAAAGAGTTCGCCCTTGCTATTGTCGACATCGACTTCCACCAGCAGGGTACGCGACGTCTGATCGATGGCCTTCGACGTGCGAACGATCTTGCCTTGAAAAGTGCGTCCCTGCAATTCGGCGAGGGTCAACTCTGCCGTGACTCCGGGCACGCATGCCTGCGAATATGTCTGAGGCACGTTCACATACACGCGCAGGATATGCTGGTCGGCCATGTGAAAAAGCTCTTTCGCAGCGCCGGACTCGATCAGCGTGCCCGTATCCACGCCGCGAGTGGTCAGCGTTCCGATGAATGGCGCATAGACTTTTTCAAAGCTGACAAGCTGCTCCAACCTCTGAACATTGGCCTGCGCGGATTTCACCTGCGTAGTGGTCGAGTTTTCCTGCGTAATGAAGTTATCCGTATCCTGTTTGGTTACGGCATTCTGCTTGAGCAGTTCCTGATAACGCGCAGACTGGATCTTCGCGTTGCTGGCGTTGGCTTCCGCAGTAGCAAGATCGGCTTTGGCCTGCGCCAACTGCTGATCGACTTCTGGGCTGGCAATCACAGCCAGCAACTGCCCCTGCTTCACATGAGCACCAATGTCGAAATACCACTTCTGCAGATAACCATTCGTGCGAGCGTAGATACTCGAATCGGTATAAGCAAACAGATTGCCAGGCAACACCAGTTCCTGGCTCGGTTTGCCCAATTGCGGCTTAGCCACGGTAACTTCCGCGGCGGCCAACTCATTCGTGTCGCTCTGGAGTTTCTTGGCTGCGCGCAGACGCGGAATGATCCCAGTTACGGCAAGAATGGCCGCAACGACGAGCACGACAATCAGCAGCAATACAGCTTTGCTGCCAGAAATCGGCGGCTTGTCATTCGGGTTCGGCGCATGCGTTGAGCTATGGCTTTGGGGAGAACCACCGCCCTGTGTTTCACAATACGAATCTTGGTTATTCATAACGTCTGAACCTCCAGCGCGGCAATTTTCTTTTGTTTACGGCGAGCTTCGCGCTCACGGCGCTTCCGCTCAAGCCTGCCGTGCATGACACTGAAGAATGTGGGAACGAAAAAGAGTGTGGATACCGTTGCGAAGAGCAAACC
>Ga0137415_10003761_pt1 | contig 15073 bp, 13 predicted proteins | sample CZODoug3_1_1_16f_FD_183082 | JGI IMG/M metagenome (GOLD analysis project Ga0137415, IMG submission 183082) | Vadose zone soil fungal communities from Angelo Coast Range Reserve, California, USA - CZODoug3_1_1_16fungal (Hybrid Assembly) | ecosystem: Environmental > Terrestrial > Soil > Vadose... | reverse complement strand
GAGATCGCTCGTCGTTAGGTACCGCTGGCCCGCCAGCTCTTCGGCCGCGAGGATTGACAGCACAACTAGGAGAACCGCGAGGCCCACTTTCACGTCGGTCATGAGGTGGCCCGTCTCTGTGATGCCTCCGGCGTAACGAACCGGTATCCGAGGCCGCGGACGGTCTCGATAAGCTCCGCGCCGAGCTTGCGCCGCAGGGCGGCGACGTACACTTCCACGACGTTGGACCCAGGGTCGAAGTCCATCTCCCACACCATCTGCAGCAGCTGCCGCCGTGACAGCAGGTGTCCGGGATGGCGCACGAACACTGCGAGCAAAGCAAGTTCACGGGCCGAGAGGCTGATTTCGCGGTCACCCACGAACACGCGGTGCGCCACCAGATCGAGCGTCAAGGGCCCAGCTTGGAGCACCCCGCCGGGTTCGCGGCGCCAGCGCAGGCGGGCCCGGATCCTGGCCGCCAGTTCCTCGATCGAAAACGGCTTGGTCAAATAATCGTCCGCACCGGCGTCCAGCCCGCCCACCCGGGAGGGGATATCGGCAAGCGCGGTGAGGACGATGACTGGCAGTTGCGGCCGCACCGCCCGGAGTTCTTCAAGCACTTGCAGCCCCGGTCGGTCCGGCAGCACGAGGTCCAAGATGATGAGGTCGACATCGAGTTTCCGCACCAGCTCCAGGCCGGTCGTCCCATCGGATGCCGAGGACACAGCAAACCCGCGCGAGGCCAGCCCGCGCTCGACGATCTCGCGGATCCGCTCGTCGTCTTCGATCAACAGAATGCGCGCGTCGCTCATTAGCGGTCCTTGTTGCCGCCTACCGCATCCCCGCCGATCTTACCGTCGGCGAACCGGTGCTCAAAATTCTACTTAGAGTTCCCTCACAATCTTGTCACGACGGGCGTGAGCACCCCGACCAGACCACCCATCGCCGTGGATCTGCCCGGTGCGCCGGCCACAGCGCCGCTCGCTGCCCAACAAGCTGCCTGATCTCGTGCGTTGTTACCATGGCCTTTCCCTTCGCTGGGCAAGGTCACGACGAGCGCAAAACAACCGCGCCCGTCGCCGCGCGCTTCTCCAGGTAGTCCACGAAGACCGGCACCGGGTCGAAGCCCACGACCCGGGGCGCGTCGGTGACGAAGTTCGAGAGGACGTTGATGTCGTAGAAGTAGAGGCGCCCGTCCCGCTCGCTGATCAGGTACTCGATCCCGCCGACGTCGATGCGGGCGGCCTGCGCGATACGCAGCACGTGGGCGACGATCTCCTGTGGCGGCGTGTACCCCTCCACACGCAGGTTCGTGCGGGGCAGGTCCACCGGGCAGTAATCCAGGGCCGATGACGATGCTCCGGGCTCCTTCTCGGGTTGTGGCAGCGAAACCACGGGCGGTGTCGCGGCGACCGTCCCATCGGGTTGGCAAATGTCGGCCGGGCACAAGTTGAACCCTGCCGATGGGTTCGGGAAGACCCTGATCGCGTAGAGGAACCGACCGTCCAGCACCTCGACGCGGACGATCGAGCCGCCAACCGGCGCGTGATATTCTTGGACGAGCGCGGTGTGATCGATTCCGAGGTCGAGGACCCCGCCGGCGACGGCCGCTTCGAGATCCTTCAGCGCGTCGAAGCGCTGAATCTTCGCGCCGCTGCCCCCAATGTTCGGCTTCACCAGGAGCGGAAACGCCAGGTGGCGAGCGGCAGCGACGGCCTGCGCGGGCGTGTTGATCACGCGTGTGCGCGGATGCGGCAGGCCCAGACGGCTGAGCAGGCTGATCTGTGCAGTCTTGGAGAGTTCAAGGCTGAAAGCGTCGGCGCCGTTGACAACCGGCACGCCCATAATTTCCAGGTGCCGCAGGTAGGCCAGCGAGGCAAAGATCGCGTGCCCGTGCCCCCGCAGGTAGGCCGACGGGCTCATCCGATTCAGCACCAGCGCGTGCGACGCGGCACCGTCGGCGGGATTGAAGTTCAGGGATGTCGCCAGGATGCGGTCGTACCCGATGCTCCGGCGATCGAGTTCCGCAAACAGCGGGCCGAACCATTCAGGATGTTCGTACAACACTCCAAAGTGTGGCGATGCAAATGGCATGCATCTATCCCCCGTTTCCGGCACCTCGATGGTCGCCGCAGACAGAGCAGCAGCGGCCCCAACGGGCACTGCAGATTTCAATTGTCGGGCGGAGCGAGTCCGGTCTAGTCCGGACGGAGCGGCGAAGGCACGCGGGCCTTCGCCCAGGGACAAATGCAGTCTCGGGAACGGGGCAGGAATGCTCTGTGTGGTATTTGATGTGCGTCCATGCGCGTCACTTCCCGACATCATACCACAACGAGCTCAAGCAGCTACGGCACGACAATTCGTCTTCCTCACGCAGATCTCGCAAGAGACACTCCTTGGAGATCTCGTTCCGTGATCCTGGCGCACTGATTACCCTCCGGCTGCGCGGCGCGATCTCCTCCTTGTGGCGACGTTTAGAACTGCGGACCCTGACTCCTCTCCACTGCTAGAAACCTGTCACCGCGAACCAGGCTCCGGGAGGGGGGGTGGTACCATTCGTCACAAAGACGATGGGGGCGATGCACGGAGATGGGAGACTGATCGTTGCCTCGATTTCGGCATTCCCATCGGGCGTAGCTGGAAAGGGATCGGTCGAGACATTCCTCGTGGCTGGCGATCCGCCGACTATCGTCTGGCAGCTGACGACAGCCCTGAAGGCAGCGATTGGATTTGTTCCCTGCAGGTTCCCCGGCACTGGCGGCCCATTGAACAGGACCAGCCCTCTGACCTGTACTTCGAGGTTCCCATCACTTTTTAGCTGCCCGCGGCCCTCTGAAATCATCCAGGGCAGACCGCCGCCGTTTATACCGCGGATGGCATTGGCCGAGCCGACGAATGGACCTGTGACCGCCACCATAGTTCCAAACTCAAGAACGGCTGGCTCGGAAGATCTCGCAGATCCAGCCACTAGCAGGAACAAGCCGACCGCAAGATATAGGGCCTTTTTCACACTCTCCACCCCCCTCTTCATGTACTGGATGGCATAATTGATTTCCGTAACGAACGGATCACGGCACGAGGCTGCGCAACCGTCAGAAGGACGCGCCAGGCCTACGTCCAGAACGGCTCAGTAATCAAATTGCCGTGGGGCGAATTGGGGGGGCTGCAGATGGCGTTTGTGAGAGTAGCAGGTGTGGCGGAGATCGTGCCTGGGACTGGAAAGGTCGTGCAAACCGGTGGCAAGGCCGTCGCGGTCTTCAACGTCGGGGGCATGTTTTACGCTATTGCCAACCGGTGCACCCACATGGGCGGACCGCTGGGCGAGGGGAAGGTTGCGGGCACCACAGTGACCTGCCCCTGGCATGGAAGTCGCTTTGATGTAACCTCCGGTGCGGTCGTCGGACCTCCAGCGCGACAACCGGTGAAAACATACCCGGTCCGAATCGAATCGGGCAATGTGCTCATCGACGCGGGATAGCCGACACAGATTTGGATCGTGGACGTGAGGTAGTCGTTGCCACCGGGCGGATTGGGCCCTTGTCGCAGGATCATGCCAAGTAGGCAACTCGCACCAGGAACTCTTCCTCCGCGGAAGATATTCATGGCGTTGGGAGCAATTTTCCCTGCATGAGAGGAATGCTTTGGTAGACGCGGGGGGATCCTGGTGGGCGGTGCAGGACTTGCATGGAGGGCAGGAAGTGGGAGACGCATCCTATTCGCGGATGCGCGGCGCCTCACTGGTCTGGACCGATCCTCCTGACGAACATTTCCTCGGTGAGCTGCCACGTCTTTTTACCATCGTGGGATTCGACGGCTCGCCAGCGGAATGATCGCGGCATGATTTCGGAAAAGATCCATCGCTCCGGATACCCATCCTTATTCGTTCCTTCTAGCACGATCTCATTACCCACTTTTCGCGCCTCGAATGTTCGCGTGATTCCGCGTAAGGGACTGATCCAGACACATTGCCATACCTCCCTCTCGGGGGTCGTAAAACCGAATCGTGGTTCCCGCAGCGACGCTATTCTCCGGTTGACTCCCGTGGCTGATCCAGACGTCTTGTACCCCCCCTGCCATTCAAGATCCATCCAAGGTGTAGCTCGCCCTTCTCTCTGACCGTCGAACCGTCCGGCCGAAGGTGCTGGTCATCTATCTCCCAGTCACCGACAAATTGGCCGAAGAGCATCAATTCCTCTCTCAGTTCAGGGGCGGGACCATCCGCCTCGTGGCCTGTGATCATCTCTTCTCTCCCCACACTAATCTTTCAGCGTCTCACGACGGCACCGCGCCGTGGCCGACCGCGTAGAGCCCGGGAATGGACACCGGCAGGCGGCCGCGCGGCGTAGTCTCGCCAAAGAGTACGCCCACGGCAGCCTTCACACACGCTGGTCTATATCCTACCGCGCAGATGTAAGCGTCTACTTCGGGGAACTGAGCCAGCTCATACGGGTCACGGCAGGCGAGGACAATAACCGGAGCAATGCGCCGTGACAGCAACCACCGAATCAAGCGATGTTGGGATGCATCAGGAAAGTCGAATCCTGCCAGCGGAAACTTTTCGGTCACGACGACAATCGCGCTCGCCCCGGCCAGAGTGTCAGCCTGTGCTTCCCACTCCCGGTCGCGTAGCGCCAGGCTCACCGCATCCGGACGGCGCTTGCGGATCTCTGCGGTTGCGACATCCGAAGGACGCTCCACAACATTAGGCCCGATACCACGCCCGGCCGCCATCCGTCGATACCCATCCGGATCGGTCGCGGACAGCATCACAATGCGGTTGATCCGCTCGCCATTCAACGGGACCACGCCGCCCCGATTCTGCACGAGGACGACCGCATCCGTGGCAACCTTGCGTTCGATCTCCCTGTGCGCCGGTGACCCAACCGTGTCGGCGCTTGTCCTCGCCCCGGGAGGGGACTGTTCGCCAAACCTGTAGCGCTTCTTGAGCGAAAGGATCCGCGCCACTGCATCGTCGATCCGCGAGAGGGGAACCTGTCCCTTTTTCACGGCGGCCACCAACCCACCGACCAAGCGCGCTTGCCGGTCCACGTAGTCCCCGGACTCGTCGCCATAGCGTTCCTCGGCCAAGAGCACCATATCGGCTCCGGCCTGCACCGTCTGTATGACGGCATCGAGCGGATCATAGACCCGCCGCACCGCCCCCATATTGAACGAATCCGTCACGATGACCCCGGTAAATCCCATCGCGTCGCGGAGCAGGTCGTGCAGGATCTTGGGGGAAAGCGTCGCCGGCCGCTGCGGATCTAGCGCGGGGAACAGGATATGCGACGTCATGACGATGTCCACACCGGCGTCGATGGCCGCCCGGAATGGCACAAACTCCCGCCGCTCGAGAACCTGTTGATCGCGATCCACGCGCGCCAGGCCACGGTGGGTATCGGTGGCGGTATCCCCATGCCCGGGAAAATGTTTGGCCGCCGCGACCACCCCGGCATCATGCAACCCTTCCACGCCCGCGCGGACGTGCCGCGCCACCATCTCCGGATCCTCTCCGAAAGAGCGCACCCCAATGATCGGGTTGAGCGGGTTGCTGTTCACGTCGGCATCGGGTGCGAGGTCAGCGTTGAGGCCAGCGGCGCGCAGTTCCCGACCGAAGACCGCGTACATCGCACGCGTGTCCTCGGGGGACCACGTCGCCCCCAAGCCCATGTTGCCGGGACCAGTGCAGCTGTAAGGGGTGAGGACTGCCCACGCCCCTTCCTGATCCGCTGCCAGTAGCGCCGGGATCCCGGAGCCCGCGCGGGCCAGCTCTTGCAGTTCCGCCATCAACGTGGCCGATTGGCCGGGATCGATGAAGTTGTCGTTGCTCAGGTAGCACGCCCCGAGATGATGATCACGGAGAAGGGCGGCAGCATTCTTGGCCGCAGGGCCGGCGAACGCCAGCATGAACATCTGCCCTACTTTCTGCTCCAGGGTCATGCCACTGACCGACACATCGGGATGGGACGGCATCGTTTACTGCACCGCCCCCAGGGCCAGCCCTCGCACGATATAGCGCTGGAAGAAGAGCGCCATCACGATCGGTGGGATCATCGTCACCACTGCCGCCGCAGACATCGCTTCCCACGCCACCTCATACTGGCCGATGAAAAGCGACAGGACCACGGTGAGGGGTTGGGCGCTTTCGGAGTTGGTGAAAATGAGCGGGATGAGAAACGCGTTCCAGACCGTCAGAAAGGCCACCAGGAACACCGACACGAGTCCCGGGAATGCCACGGGCAGGATGATGGTGCGCAGTACCCTGAAATGAGACGCGCCATCGATTAGGGCCGCCTCCGCGATGTCGCGTGGCGTAGCCCGAATGTACGTCTGCATCAGCCACACGTACAGAGGGGCTCCATAGGCCACAAACAGCAAGACCAGGCCGAGCTTCGTATCGATCAATCCCACCACGCTCATCAGCTGAAACAACGCGATGAGCGAGACCCAGATCGGCAGCGGCACCAGCAGAAGCATCATGAAGAACAAGAAAGAACGCCCCCGAAAGTTCAGCCGGGCAAAGGCGTACCCTGCCAGCGAGGCGAGCAGGCTGAGGAGGGCCGCGGCCAGCAAGGCCACGAGGATGCTGTTGCGCACGCCGGAGTAGAGCAGCGTCGCCGATGGCAGGAATCCCCCCGCGCGGTACTTGGGGCCGGTGGTGAAGACATCGATGTAGTTTTGCAGCGTCGGCGACTGTGGGATCCAATGCTTGTAGGGGACGGTGTACAGCTCGATCCGCGTGGAGATGCTGCTGACCACGATCCAGTAGATCGGGGCCAGGCTCCACAGCGCCAGTAGCGCGACAGCCACCCAGAAGAAGATGCGTCTGACCACCCGAGGCAGCATCACTTCACGCGCCCCGCTCATAGAGCATCCGCACAAAAACGTATCCCACACCCATCGACAGGAGCAGAATCAGGTAGGCCACAGCGGAGCCCAGTCCAAGATCCAGGTTGCGAAAGACGACTTCGTAATTCAGGATCATCACGGCTTTGGTAAAGGGGTTGATGATCTGACCCGCTGCCCCGCCGGACGTCAAAGACCAGATGACGTCGAAGATTTGGAAGGTGACGATGAACTCCACGGCCAGGACAACGGTGAATGCCGGCAGGAGCATGGGGAACGTCACCGACCGGAAGACCTGAGCCGGTCTTGCGCCGTCGACGCGGGCCGCCTCGACCACATCCTGGGGGATCGATTGCAGCCCGGCCAGCAGCACCACCATGGCGAAGGGGAACCGTGTCCACACCTGGGCCAGGGCCACCCAGAAGAGCTGCGCAGATGGCGACGCCAGCCAGTGGTGGTAGCCAGTGACGAGGTGCAGCTGATAGAGCAGACCATTGAGCGCGCCGTAGTCCCCGTTCAAAATCCATGACCACATGAAGCCGTTCACCAGCGGGGGCAGCATCCAGGGGATAATCGCGATGGTACGCAGGACGGCCCGGCCGCGGAATTCCTCGTTGAGGATCATCGCGGCGCCCAGACCGATGGCCAGTTCCAGGGGCAAGACCATCAGGACGATCAGCGTCGTGCGCCAGACGCTCGCCCAGAACTCCCCCGATCCCAGCGTCTGAACATAGTTGCGCAGGCCGATGAAGTGCGCGACGCCTTCCAATCCCTGGACCCGCGGGTTCGCGTCGGTCAGGCCGAGGAGAAACGTGGAGATGGCGGGGTAATACACAAAAAGCACGAGGAGCAGACCGACCGGCAGGATGGCCAGGTAAGCAGTCCGCTCCTCGCTTCGAATCCGTAACAAAGCCTATTGCTTATACTGGGCCTTCAGTTCATTCCAGCGCTTGGCCACCGCATCGACCGCCGCATCAGACGTGAGCTGGCCCTGGGCAGCCTTCCGGATCGCCTCCGTGACGCTCTGCGTCCACGGGCCCCACCACTTCGCCGTCCGCGGAAGTTGATGCACATACTTTGCCTGCTCCGCCATGACGTCAAAACCCTGGATCGCGCCCTCCGAGTTCAACGCCCGTTGCAGCGAGCTGCGGGACGGGACCAGGCCGACGGCTTTGTAGATCGCCCGCAGGTTCTCGGGAGAGACGTACCACTTGATGAACTCCCAGCCCGCATCCTTCTTGCCGGAGAATCGCGACAAGCCGATCGCGGCGTCCAGGCTCCAGGTGTAGTGCTGGTCGGGCATCAGCAGGTACTGCACATCCGGCGCCTGCTTGGAGATTTTGGCGTTGTTCATCACCGCCAGGGAACCCTGCCAGGCCTGATGGTAGACGCCGGTCCCACCCATGAAGACGTCATGTGGCGTGACCTTCGTCAGTAGATCTGGCGTGATGACCTTGTCAGTGGCGAAAAACCCGATCAGCCTGGTCATGGCAGTCCGGGCCGGCGACCCGGAGTTGCTGAACACGGGATTCAAACCGCTGTCGAACATCGGATCCCCGGCCGAGAGGGACATCAAGTACCACGACCAGTCGATCGCGCCGAGTGCGAGCGGGTAGGGATCCACGCCCTTCTGCTTTAACGCCAGGGACTGCCGACGCAGTTCGTCCCATGTCGCTGCCGGTTTGCTGAAGCCTCCGGCCTGGAGCCGCTTGGCGTTGTAGTCCATCATCACCAGCTGCACGTACGTCGTAATCCCCTGCACCTTGCCCCCGACCGTCCAGAAATCCATCCGCTCGATGTCGCCCACGTTGAGATCAGGACTCTTGGCGACGAAGGCGTCGAGCGGTTCCATGTACCCTGGCGCCACGACGAACGACGGCGCCTCCTCGGTCAGGAAGATGACGTCGGCGGGCGCGCGGCGGCTGGACGACGCCACCTGAACTTTCGTGTACATCTCAGCCGACGGCGCAGAGATCACTTGCACAGTGATGCCGGTCCGGTCCTGGAACCCTTTGAACAATGCCTGATCGGGCGGCACGCCCCAGGGGGCCGTGATAAAAGTGATGGTCTGAGCCGCCCCACCCCGCCCAAGGGTGGGTAACATCAAAGCGATGATTAGGGCGAGCGCGAAAACAATACTATGCCTCACCTTCATAGATCTGCCCCTTTCGCCTGCAATGTGTTGGGGGCCTTCGTGCGCCTTGCGCTACTTTCCTCTCGCCTTCAGCTTTCGTCTCGCATACGAAATCCGATGGTTTCAATCGGAAGCACCGTCACGCCCAGGGATCAATCACCACCTTCATGGAGTCCGGCGCGATGGCCTTCTGAACCGCGGCGTCGGTGTCGTTCAGGCGGTAGCGGTGCGAGACGAACTCGCGGACCGGATACTGTCGCATGTACCGGGCGAGCTGGCGCATGCTCGGCCCATAGGCGGCGGCCTCTTCCCCGCCCACGCCTAGGATACGGACGTTTTTCGAGCACAGATGCCGGTGCGGGTTGATGGGCACCTCGCCCAGATCGGAGAAATTCCCCGCCTCCACGAGCATCCCACCGACCCGGAGCATCTCGAGCGCCTCAGGAACGACCTGCGGCACGCCCGCGCATTCGACGACCACGTCCGCCCCACGGCCGTGGGTCAAGTCCCGGATCTGCGCCAGCCGCTCTGCCGGTGTCGTCCTCGCGGCGTCAATGGTGTGGTCGGCGCCCAAGCGTGTCGCCAGACCCAGCCGGTACGCGGAAAGATCAACCGCAACAATCGTGCCAGCACCAAGCATCCGGGCTTTCATGAGGAAGCACATGCCCAGCGGCCCAACCCCGAGCACGACCACGGTGTCGTCGAACATGAACGCCTCGTTTGGGACGGCAGAAAACTGCTTGGCGCGATCTAATCCTACGGTGACGGCCATGACCTCGGTGAGCACGGCCACGTCATCTGGGAGGTCGTCGGGAACACGCACCAGGAAACTGCCAGGCACGACGTACAGGTATTGCGCCCAGCCGCCAAACAGGTGCGGCGGTTCGGCCGCGCTCATGTTGTTTCCGTAATCGACCATGCGCTCGCAGAAGTAGTAGGGGAAATCGTGCCGGCAGTAATAGCACTCTCCGCAGACGACGTTAGCCCCGACGACCACGCGGTCGCCCTCGCGCAGCGGGATGCCCTCGAAATCGGCGTACATCCCATCGCCGCCGATGGCGGCGACAACCCCGACGTTCTCATGCCCCTGAATGATCGGAAAGGGGATCTGTCTGGGCGCTCCCGTCCCCCCGTATTGGGCGGTATACCCTTGATAGGTGTGTTTGTCAGTGCCGCAGATCCCTGACAGGCGCATTCGCACCAGGGCGCACCCCGGCGCAGGGTCTGGCAGGGGGTACTCACGGACCTGGTACTGCCCGGGCGCGACCAGCGTGGCGGCCCGCACGCTCGTTGACCCCATCGTGTTCTCCTCTGGCCCCGTCGGGCGTGTCGACGCTCGTGGAACGCTAGCCGAAGATCCAGTCCTGGAGTTCGACGCCCAGGCCGGGCGCCTGCGGGAGCCTCACCATCCCATCCTCCACCACGAGCGGCTCCTTGAGCGTCTGCTGGTACGTCGACGCCGGAAATGCTGGGGGGTCATGCGGGAATTCAAAGAATGTCGTGTTCGAGATTGCCGCGGCGAGGTGGAGATTCGCGACCATGCCCAGCGGGTCGCCCCACGTGTGTGGGGTGAGCAACACGCCGGCGGCGTGCGCCATCGTGGCCAACGCCTTCGTCCGCAGCAGACCTTCACACAGCGTCACGTCCGGCTGCAGGATATCGTAACACCCGTCGAGGAGCAGCCGTTGCAGCTCGTCGAAGCGCTGATTGACTTCCCCGCCGGCGATGGGCACCGGGGAGGCCTCACGCAGCCGGCGGAGTTCGGCGTAAGCGTGCCGCGGCAACGGCTCTTCCAGCCAGCCCACGCCATAGTCGGCCAGTGCGGTCGCAGTCTGGAGGGCCCGGTGATAGGTCCAGTGCGGTCCCTCTAACGGCGCATCGGCGGTGTCGGTCTGATTGGCGTCGACCATGATCGCCATCTCGTTGTCCACCGCCTGGCGTACCGCCGCGACCTGCGCCGCATCGTCTGCCAGGGTCTGGTTGTGGATGCGGAGTTTGATGGCGCGGAAGCCCTCGTCGCGCAGCCGCCGAGCGTCGTCCGCACGTTGGGCGGGGGTCCGGTTTTGGCCTGTGGACGCATAGGCTGGGACGGCGTCGCTGACGTTCCCCAGCAGCTTATAGAGGGGGAGCCCTGCCACCTTGCCCAGGATATCCCACAGCGCGATCTCCACGAACCAGACGGCGGTGCCGAAATAGGGCCACAGGTACCGTAGCGTCCCAGCGTGCCTCTCGATGCGCAGAGGATCTTCGCCCGACAGGTGCACAGCGATCCGCGCCACAGCCTGTTCTTCGGCCCCATAGAACTCGTGCCCGGCGATGCCGTGGATCCCGGCATCAGTGTCAATCCGTAGGTAGGCGACCCGAATCTGCGTCTCGACCCGCCCAGGCGCCCACGCCGGATAGAACGGAGCCGGCAGCGGGATATCGACCTGGCGGGTCCGGATGCTGGTGATCTGCATATCTGCTCCCTGAGAGGGGCCAGGGGGCGGAATGCCCCCTGGCCCACGGCTCACTTTGTGTACCCGATATCGGTCAGGGCTTTGATCGCGAACGCGATCGCAGCGTCGTCGGAAGCACCCTGCACCGCCTTGGCGAACATGTTCGGAATCACATAGGTCTGATAGGTCTTCTCGGCCAGGGCGTTCGGTGGAGCGGGATACGCGACCAGATGTGCATCGCGCATGAACCCCACCAGCAGCCGGAGGTTCGGATCCGTCGCGTACGGCGGGTTCGTGTCAAAGTAAGGCAGCACCGGCATATCATAGCCGCTGCCCAAGGTGAGGGCGGTCTTTTGGCTGGCCTGCGTGAACATGGACCGCAGAAACTGCTTGGCCAGATCGATATTGGGGCTGAACTTGAAGATGCCCCACCCGTGGATGTCCGCGTAGAAGAAGCGGCCCTTCGGTCCTGATGGCGCCAGCGTGTGCCGCATGGACGGGGCAAAGGCCATCTTATCTCGCTGCGCCCGCAGGTAGATACTGGGCGCGTTGATCGTGTACGACCCGCGGCCGGAGAGCATGTGCTTGTTGTTGCCGGAGTCGTCCCAGGACAATACGGTGGCGTCCATCTCGGCGAAGAGCTTCCGCATGTAGCTCAGTGCGGCGCGCGTCTGCGGCGAGTCGAGCGTGAGCTTGTTCTTCGCATCGGCTACGGAGCCGCCGAACGACCACAGCAGCGGGAAGAAAATGGAGTCCGCATCTTCACACTGGCTGATCGGCAGCCCGACTGGATGCCCCGCCTTCTTGAGTTTCGTGGCTGCGCGGAGCAGATCGTCCCAGCTGGCCGACGGCTGCTCGCCCACCGCGGCAAAGTAATCGGCGCGGTAGACGCCGAGGGTTCCGTTGCCAATCCAGGGCAGCGTGAGCCAATGCCCGTCGACGTACCCGGAATCCTTCGCCACCTGGTAGAAGGGCCCGAACTTCCCCGTAATGTCAGCAACCACATCGTCCAGCGGGACGAGGTAGTCCTTGTGGATTGTGGGGAGGTTGTCCTGCAGGTCCACGATGTCGTGACCTGCTTTCGCCTGCTCTTCGGCCGTCAGCTTCGCAGCGACCTCGGGCTGATCGATGAAATCGCCAGCAAACGTCGCGTTGTGCTGCCGGGCAAAGTCATTTCCGATCGTGATGATGGCTTTGTCGCTGTCCTCGTTGAACGCCGAGTGCCCCAGCACCCGGAGCGTCGTCGGCGATCCGGCAGTCACGTCTTGCGGCCAGCGGATCGACCCGGCCGCCACAGCGAGCCCGACGCCCCCTGCAACCTTGATGAATTTTCTGCGGGAGATCTTCATTCTCACCCCTCCATCGTCAGTTTGGTCCTACGTCCCACACGCCTGCGCACGCCCCCGTTGCGCATGTCACCTCCTCATCCTCTGACTGCGCCGGCGGTAAGGCCGGCCACGTACTGATCGAAAAAGAGCGCGAACAGCAAGACCACGGGTAGTGAGGCCACCAGCGCCCCGCCCATCAGCGAGCCCCAGTAGAAGAAATCGCCGCGGATGAGATCGACGACGACGCCCGTGGTCACGGTCTTGAGTTCGGTGGTGGAGATAAAAGTCAGGGCGTAGATGAATTCGCTCCAGGCCAAGGTGAACCCAAAGAGGGCAGCGGTGATGATGCCCGGCCGTGCCAGGGGCAGGACCACGTGGCGCAACGCGCTCAGGCGTGTGCATCCGTCGACCAGAGCGCTCTCTTCCACATCACGGGGAATCGTCGTGAAGTACGCAGTGAGCATCCACGTCGCAAACGGGACCATGAACGCCGGATAAGCGACGATGAGGGACCACAGCGTGTTGGACAGATGGAACAGCGCCATCAAGCGCGCCAGCGGAAGGAAGAGCAAGGTCGTCGGCACCAGGTACACGATGAACACGAAGGTCGTCACCGCCTCCGCCAGCGGAAACCGCAGGCGGGCCAGGGCGTATGCGGCCAGGACGGCCAGCACCACGGAGAGGATGGTGGTCGTCGTTGCAACCACCGCCGAGTTGCGGAGCCACAGGGGGAATGCCGTCTGGGTGAAGAGGAACCTGTAGTGCTCCCACGTCACGCCCGCGCGGACCAGGAACGGATTCTGCGCCAGGTCGTAGAGTTCGATGTTCGTCTTCAGGGAGGTTACGAGCATCCACACCAACGGGAACAGGGCGAAGATGACAAACGGCGTTGCGGTCAGGTAGGTGACTAGGACTCGCCGCCGCGTCGAGCTCACCACTGCCAGACCCTCCGCATGAGACGCACCTGCGCATACGTCGAGACGGCCAGCACCGGAAAGAGATAAAGGGAGATGGCCGCGGCGTTGCCCAAGTCGCCGGTCGCCAGCCCCAGCTTGAAGGCCAGGGTCGACAGGATCTGGGTCATGTTCTGCGGCCCCCCTTTGGTCAGGATGAAGATCGTCGCGAAATCGCTACTGGTCATGACGACCGAGAACAGCACCACCGTCGCCAGCACGGGCCGCAACAACGGCAGCGTGACCTGGCGGAACCGGACTAAGGGTCCCGCACCATCGACGGTGGCGGCCTCATAGAGTTCCTGCGGGATGCTGACCAGACCGGCCAAGAAGTTGATCCCGAAAAAGGGTAAGCCCGACCAGACATTCACCAGCGTCACAGCGAAGCGCGCCAAGCGCGGCGTACCCAGCCACGCAATCGGTTCACTGACAACACGGAGATGCATCAAAACCCAGTTGATGACGCTGTAGGTGGAGTCAAACATCCAGGTCCAGGCCAGCATGGCCATTGATGTGGGCACGACCCAGGGAATTAATACCGCACCGCGAATCCACCGCATCCCTGGTACCTGCTGCGCCAGCACCAGGGCGAGCGCTAGCCCCAGCACCAGTTTGATGGTGACGGCACCAAGCGTGTACCACAGCGTATTGGAGAGCGTCAGCGTAAAGATTGCCGTGTGCAGGAGCCGCACGAAATTCCGGAGGCCGATAAAGAGTACCGGTCCGCTGACCTGCGCATTGGTCATGCTGAGAAAAAAGGAGTACAGCAGCGGGTAGACCGCTACCAGCAGGAGCAACAGTAGCGTGGGCAGGAGGAAACACCATGCCGCCACTGCGTCGGGCCGTATGCGGACTCCCGACCAACCAGGAGCCCGCTTTGCGAACCTCCCTGCTGTAATCATCGGGGTAATTCAGCATCGGGTACTGACATGAGTTGCACCCACACATACGGGAGCACGTGCATCTTCTCTGTTCCGCAGTCGGCGGATGGGAGCGGTTTGGGAACCTTGCACCAACGTCAACTACCGTCTTCCGACCAATACCGATGCGGGCCCGTTAACTTCCCGAATTCCGCCGACATCGCGGGACGCCCGGCAACCTCCATCGACTTGGCTACAGTTGGGTTACAGTCCTTGCCCCTTGAGCACGGAGTTCCCGGAGCCGCCCCGATTCCACTGGTCCTCCTCGCGCGACGTGGGCGGAGAAATTGGACGATTGCTCCGGACATTCCCGACATGCCACTGGAACCTCAAGTGGAGAGGAGGCGCGCGCGCCCCTATTCGTTACTACTCAATATGTGGGCTTTCGGGAGGACCCGCCGCACCGCTACGTGGAGTAAAGGACCTCTGCGGCGTGCCGTTGAAGCAGCGAGGACTTGAGCCTTCCCCTGAGATT
>Ga0137415_10003760_pt1 | contig 15075 bp, 15 predicted proteins | sample CZODoug3_1_1_16f_FD_183082 | JGI IMG/M metagenome (GOLD analysis project Ga0137415, IMG submission 183082) | Vadose zone soil fungal communities from Angelo Coast Range Reserve, California, USA - CZODoug3_1_1_16fungal (Hybrid Assembly) | ecosystem: Environmental > Terrestrial > Soil > Vadose... | reverse complement strand
TCGAGCCGCTTGGTGGAAGCCATGCCCTGCAGGTCGAACAGGTTCGGCCGCGGCCCGATGATCGAGACGAGGCTCATCACGAGCTCCTCGCGGATCGGGTCGATCGGCGGGTTCGTCACCTGGGCGAAATTCTGCTTGAAGTAGGTGAACAGCGGCTTCGGCCGGTCCGACAGCGCCGAGATCGGCGTGTCGTTGCCCATCGAGCCGGCGGCCTCCTCGCCGGTCGCCGCCATCGGCGTCATCAGGATCGTGATGTCTTCCTGCGAGTAGCCAAAAGCCTGCTGGCGGTCGAGCAGCGGCAAATTCGAGCGCAGCCCCTTGACGGGCGCGTCCGGCAATTCCTCGAGCTGGATCTGGGTGCGGCCGAGCCAGTCGCGATAGGGATGGCTCTTCGCCAACTGCGCCTTGATCTCGTCGTCGGGAATGAGACGGCCTTGTTCGAGGTCGACCAGCAGCATCTTGCCGGGCTGCAGCCGCCACTTGGTGACGATCTGCTCCTCCGGGATTTTCAAGACGCCCATTTCGGACGCCATCACGATGCGGTCGTCGCTGGTGACGAGATAGCGCGCCGGACGCAGGCCGTTGCGGTCGAGGGTGGCGCCAATCTGGCGGCCGTCGGTGAACGCGATCGCGGCCGGGCCGTCCCACGGCTCCATCAGGGCGGCGTGATATTCGTAGAAGGCGCGCCGCGTCTCGTCCATCAACGGATTGCCGGCCCAGGCCTCCGGAATCATCATCATGACGGCGTGCGGCAGCGAGTAGCCGCCCTGCACCAGGAATTCGAGCGCGTTGTCGAAGCAGGCGGTGTCGGACTGGCCCTCATAGGAGATCGGCCACAGCCGGCTGATGTCCTTGCCGTAGAGCTCCGAATGCACGGAAGCCTGCCGCGCCGCCATCCAGTTGACGTTGCCGCGCAGCGTGTTGATTTCGCCGTTATGGGCGATCATGCGGTAGGGATGCGCCAGCGACCAGGCCGGGAAGGTGTTGGTCGAGAAGCGCTGATGCACCAGCGCCAGCGCGCTCTCGAAATCGTTCTCGTGCAGGTCGGGATAATACTTGCCGAGCTGATCGGCCAGGAACATGCCCTTGTAGATCACGGTGCGGCACGACATCGAGACCGGGTAATAGCCGGCGAGGCCGCGGTCGCGGCGCTGATAGATCGCCTGCGAGATCGACTTGCGCAGGATGTAGAGCCTTCGCTCGAAATCGTCCTCGGTCTTGGTCGTGCCGTTGCGGCCGATGAACACCTGCATGTTGGCGGGTTCGGTCGGCTTGACGGTTTCGCCGAGCGAGGAATTGTCGGTCGGCACGTCGCGCCAGCCGAGCAGCATCAAGCCTTCGTTCCGGATCTGGTCGGCAACGATGCTCTTGATGACGTTGCGCCACGCCGTCTCGCGCGGCATGAACAGCGCGCCGATCGCGTATTCGCCGGGCTTCGGCAGCTGAAAGCCGATCTCGGCGGCCTTGCGCGCGAAGAAGGCATGCGGGATCTGCACCAGGATGCCGGCGCCGTCACCGGCGCGCGGATCGGCGCCGACCGCGCCGCGATGCTCGAGGTTGCAGAGAATGTTGATCGCGTCGGAGACGATCTGATGCGACTTCTTGCCCTTGATGTTGGCGATGAAGCCGACGCCGCAGGAATCCTTCTCCAGGCTGAGGTCGTACAGGCCCTCGGCCGGCGGACGCCAGGTGTGCTCGCGCGCCACTTCCGCCGGTTCCGAGGCCGCGGTCGACGACAGCGTTTCTGTCACGATGTTTTCGCGCTCGATTTCCGACCCGCTCATCTCAATCCTCTCAATCCGGCTAAGGGCCTCACCGTCATCGTCGGCGCACCTTGGGCGTTTGCGGCACCCACCGGGCCACCGCTCGTCCTCCGCGAGCCGCAATTTCATAAATTCAGGCCTGGGCGTTCAACATCCCCGAGGAACGGCCTTGCCTGCATCTTCCGGGCGCCTGAGCACCCGACTTTCGTTGCAATCCCTGTGCCGGGTTTGCCGCCGCAATTGAGACAGTGATGCTGTCCTAACTCCAACCATGCCAAACTTTTTTCTATCACACAAGCGCATGGAAGTCGCCGGTCGCGATGATGAGAATGGCAGCGTCGCGCCGGATTTGAGGCAAGCGCGCCGCGATCCGGCCAAAGGACCGCCGGATTTAGCGACGAGGTTGCCGCCGGGGTTAATAGGGCGAAAAACGCTCAAGGCCTCGAGGCGTTACAGGAGCGACGGCGATGAAGCTGTTCACAGGATGGGTCATGTCGGCCGGACTGGTTCTCGCAGTCACGGCCGCGAATGCGCAAGTTTTGGCGCCATATGGAGTCGGGCGTTCACCTTATGCCGTCGTCTCCGACGTCGGCGGTCCCTATGCGGCGATGCCGGAGGTAGCCCCGGCGCCCGGCCCCGGCTATGGGCCAACGCTGCTGCCGCCGTCCGAGGTCTACACGGTCGTCCGCGAAAGCGGGTTTTCGCCGCTTGGAACTCCGCAGCAGCGCGGCCTGGTTTATACGATCTCCGTGATCGATCGCGGCGGCGATGACGGAAGGCTGGTGATCGATGCCCGCACCGGGCGGATCATCCGGTTCATGCCCGCATACCGGATGGGCGACAATTTCAATGACGATTTGACGGGAACCTACGGTCCGGTGGGTCCAGGGCCGCTGCCGCCGGTCAGCCACGTCAGGGGGGTACCGCGGCCGCCGCTCTCGATACCAAGGGTCGCGAGCCGCACGCTTTCGGTGCCGGTGCCGAAAGCATCCCCGCCGCGTGCAGGTGAACCGACGGCATTGGCGGCCAAGCCTGCTCCCGAGACCAGGCCTGCTCCCGAAGCCAGGTCTGTTCCCGAAGCGAGGCCTGCTCCTGAAGCCAGGTCTGCTCCCGAAGCCAAGCCTGTTCCCGAGCCGGCGCAACAGTCGGCGGCGACGCAGTCGAAGCCGGCCGACGCGCAAGCCGCGGTACCCGCTGCCGTCGAGCCGAAGCCCGCGCCGCAGATCAAGCCGACGCAAGCGATGCCGACGGTGCAGGGGCTGGATTGAATTAAGCGTCATTGCGAGCGAAGCGAAGCAATCCAGAGCCACAACGAAAGAACTCGATTGCTTCGTCGCTACGCTCCCTTGCGCAAACGCTTCGCGTTTGTCGCAGGCAATGACGGGGTAGACGGCTATTTTTTTCGGCCTGCGGCAGCCAGGATCAGATCGGCAATCTCTTTGGGATGAGATACTAGAGACAGGTGACCTGCCTCCAGTTCCACCGTTGTCGCATTCATGCGCTTTGCCAGGAATCGCTCCAGGTCGGGATTGATCGTCTGATCAAGTTTTGACACCGCATACCATGAAGGCTTGGAGCGCCAGGCGGCCGCATTGATTCGTCCGCCGAACAACGAGGCGGCCGTGGGTTCCTGCACGGCATAAAGCACTTTGGCCTGCTTGGGCTCGACGCCATTTGCGAAATATTTAAGGAAGGAATCTTCGGACAATGTGGTGAAACCATCGTGTTCCTGAATCCCAGCCCGCACCGGTCCGGTGGGAAACTTTCCGGAGAGGGCGACGAAATCCTCGCCGGCGTCGGGGGCCCGTGCGGCCACATAGACAAGCGCGGTAACCTTGGGATCGATCCCGGTCTCGCTGATCACGGTGCCGCCCCAGGAGTGGGCGACCAGCACGGTCGGGCCATCCTGAAGCGCCAATGCGCGGCGCGTCGCGGCGACAGAATCTTCGAGCGAAGTCAGGGGATTTTGCACGGCGGTGACTTTCAGGCCGGCGGCTTGAAGCAGTGGGATGACCTGCGCCCAGCTCGAGCCGTCCGCCCACGCCCCATGCACCAGCACGACGTTGCGCGCCTCAATGGGCGCGGCCGGCTGCGCGTGCGCCTCAAATCCACCAAGCGTTCCCGTAAGCGCGGTAACGGCCAGTGCTAAAACAACTCGAGCTATCTTCATCAAACCAACTCCGTGACCAAAACTTCTGCGCGCAGCGTCGTGCTGCATAAGTGCTTTCGGCCAAAGCAGCCGCAATGTTACAGGCATCACAGCTCTGTGAAAGATGTCACGCGCAGTCGGGAGATGTAGTGTGCAGCCGAAGGAGCAGGGAGCTGGAGTTAGATTGTTAACCCTCATCCTGAGGAGCGGCCTCTTGGCCGCGTCTCGAAGGACGAGGACGGCCCATCCTTCGAGACGCCGCGCAAGTGCGCGGCTCCTCAGGATGAGGCACCCAGTGCCAGGATCGCACAAAAAACGCCCCGGTTTGCCGGGGCGTTTTCGCAATCGTCGAAAGCAGATGTCTGACGGAACGAACCGCGTTACGCGGCGGCTTTCTCGGCCGAGCCCTCAACGACCTGCGGCGCAACGGCGCTCTTGGTCGTGATCGGAATGCTGCGGGGCTTCTTGGCCTCGGGAATCTCGCGGACGAGATCGACATGGAGCAAGCCGTTCTCAAGCGACGCGTTTTTCACGAGCACGAAATCGGCAAGCTGGAACGCCCGCTCGAAAGTGCGCGCCGCGATGCCGCGGTACAGCACCTCGGATTTGTCCTTGCCGTTTTCCTGGCCGTTTTCGTTGGCGGATTTTTCGCCCCTGATCGTCAGCGTGTTTTCCTTGGCGACGATGGAAAGTTCGCCCTGCGAGAAGCCGGAGACCGCGACGCTGATGCGGTAGGTGTTTTCACCGGTGCGCTCGATGTTGTAGGGCGGATAACCTGGGCTACCGTCCGCGGCCGCCTGGTCGAGCAGGGAAAAGAACCGGTCGAAGCCGACGGTGGAGCGATAAAAAGGGGTGAGATCGTAGGTGCGCATAGGATAGTCCTCCATTGAGCGACTGTTGCAATTAACCCGCCCGCCATTGGGCCGGGCTTTCGTCTATCGTGCAGCCAGATGTTTCGATTCCGAAACACAGCGGTCCGGTTCCCCGAAACACTGGTAGCGGCCTGCACGAAGGTGATATGGGAGGGGTGTAATGGCGTTCAAGAGGGCGGCACCGAACCGCTTTTTGACGCTTGCCAGCCTGCCCGCCCTTGATTTTCAGCCCTTTTCACCTAACCGGCCCCCCGCCATGACGCTTGTCTCGATTCCCGCCAATCCGGTTCCGGAAGACGTCTTCGCCGGCACTATCAAGACGCCGGACGGCGCGGAATTGCGCTTCGCGCGTTGGGCGCCGCCGGCGGGCCGCAAGGGCACGGTCTGCGTCTTCACCGGGCGCGGCGAGCAGATCGAAAAATATTTCGAGACGGTGCGCGACCTGCGTGATCGCGGTTTCGCGGTGGCGATGATCGACTGGCGTGGCCAGGGCCATTCGTCGCGGCGGTTGCGCGATCCGCGCAAGGGCTATGTCCGCGACTTTTCCGATTTCGAAGTCGATGTCGAAACCTTCGTGCAGCAGGTGGTGCTGCCGGATTGCCCGCCGCCGCACTTCGCGCTGGCGCATTCGATGGGCGGTGCGGTGATGCTGCGCGTCGCGCATGCGGGAAAACGCTGGTTCGACCGCATGGTGCTGTCGGCGCCGATGATCGATCTTCCCGGTCACCGCACCGGGTTTGCGACGCGTGCGCTGCTGCGCGTGCTGCGGCTCGCGGGCCAGGGTGGCCGCTACATTCCCGGCGGCAGCGACGAACTGGTGGGCGCATCATCGTTCGTCAACAATCCCCTGACCAGTGATCCCGTGCGTTACGCCCGCAATGCCGCGATCCTCGAGGAGGACCCGACGCTGGGCATCGCCTCGCCGACGGTGGCCTGGGCCGATACCGCGTTCGCCGCGATGCGGGGCTTCCGCGCCTCGAACTATCCCTCGCAAATCCGCCAGCCGATCCTGATGCTGGCCGCCAGCAACGACGGCGTCGTTTCGACGCCGGCGATCGAAGAGTTCGCCTATCATCTGCGCGCCGGATCTCATCTCGTCATCGCCGGATCGAAGCACGAAATCCTGCAGGAGCAGGACCGCTACCGCGCGCAATTCTGGGCGGCGTTCGATGCGTTCGTGCCGGGGACGCCGTTGTTCAAATGATCAGGGCAGTGCACCTGAGCCGGCCCGGAGGCAATCTCACGGGCGCGACCCGATCGCTGACAGTCGCGCCGAAGGGTGGGCGAGCCACGCCGGCTTAACTGGTGTGCAGTTGAGGTAAGCGGCGAAGGCCAGAACTGTCGTCCGCGGTTTCTTTACGGGACTGATAAACTTTCAAGACCTGCTTCGATGTTTCGACATTCAACCGAAAGAATTCGCTCTTCATGCCGTCCAGGTCTCCCACGGTAATTCGATAATTAGCCGCACCCAGAAACAGTAACGACATGGTCGTGGTCCAAGACAGATCCAGCGCCTTTGCCAAAATCAGAATTACTTCTCTGTTTTTGTCGACCAGAGCGCGTTCCACGACGTCGATCGGCAGCACGCATAACAAAGACAAGGCGACCGCCGTCTCGTTGAATTTTAGGGAATGCGCAAACTCGAAGATCTTGTCTTCGTTCAGACCGCCTTGTTGATGCAGTTTGCCCACGGTCCGTTTTGCCGCAAAATAGTTCTTGGACGCCGGTCCAAATTTGGCGTGAATCGTCCCGGTGACATCGGTGACCACGGTTTGTATCTGGCTCCCCATCTCGGGGCGCTCTTGCTCGAGCTTCTTTTTGACCTCGTCGGATGCCTTCGAAATCAATTGCTGAAACAGGTGCCTGGGAATGTCTTTGCGCAGACCAAGATGCTCGGCAAGAATTGAGTCATCTTCGGAGCGCTTTACGAGATGGAGAAAGCCGGAACCTGAAAGGCGTGCGCCGTCGTTTGCCGCGACCGAGGCGGCGACCTCTGTGGTGCCACGCACCACCAAAATGTCGGTCACATCGGGGGGAATGGATTTGCGTTTTGAAATAGCAAGAAGGTGCTGCTGGCTCTTGGATCTCGCATTTGCAGCCAGCGCACCGGCATCGAGCCGCTCGGATTGCCGAAGGACGGGGCCGGCGACCTCGATCGAATCGTCGAATGCGAGTTTTTTGATGACGTCGAGCGGCGCGTTGTGGCTGGGAGCGAGCTTATTTGCGAGGCGTACGCGCGCGACGATTTCGATTTCTTCCGCGAGCCGTCCTATGATTTCGCCAAAAGTCCAGATTTGTTCTTCAGAATAACGGCCAGCAATCAGAATGTCGGTCGCGTGCCACAAAGCCTGCAAACAACTTTCGGCGGTTCCTCTGGATACCGCATCTTCCAGTTCTGCCAGAAACGACTTCGGCTCAGTCATCTGACCAGCTCGGGTTTTGGGTTGACGGGCTACGCACGCATTTCGATGAGCGATACTGCTGCATTAAAGGACCCAGGCCCTCCAAAAAGTATAAAACCCGCCTGCGGTTTGCGTTATAATCTTAACAAGATGCTAAACGTGGCGCGGGCCGGCAACGCACAGGCCGTAACGCCGGGTCAATTTACGCTTGAGGGTGAAGGTGACGATCGTACCTGCCAAAACCTCAGCAAACGGCGCGCGTTTTCGGGTGTTATTTCGGCGAACTGGCTCCTGGCCTTAGCCAATTCATGCGGCCCCATTGAGCCCGTCGCAAAGCGGCTTTCCAAGACGGCGCTTACGGTCTCCCAGCTCAGGCCCGCTGCCTTGCAGGGAATGAGAACGCCGTCGTCTCGAAGGCTCTGCATCAGCGGACGAACGATCTCGATGGTGGATCGCGATAGCTCGGCGAGGGCTGCGACGGTCTCTTCATATTTTCGCTGCTTGGCGAACCCGAACAAAGTCGCTTCATTGAGTTCGCCGTTGCTTTTTAGCAGCGCCACCAAGCGCCTGGCCGCGGTAAAGTCGCGAGCATTGGACATTTCGCGATCGGCTCCAGCGGCGGCGGCTGCAATTGCGCCTCGTATTTCCTCGAAAATGTGAGGTGGCGCGCGTGACAATAGCCGCGATCGGACCGCTTCTGTCGCGTTGCGCAACAGTTGACGGCGAAGCGCGGACGGCAAATCGACCCGGATTCCGGTCTCGATGGCAAGTTCGGGATCGGATTCGGCCTGCGCTACAACAATCGCAAACCCGGCCGCGGAAACCCGCGCGCCGGGATTACTGATGATCCGACGACTAACGGTCGGGTAGCGCCGGGCCAATAGCGCGTCGGTGAGAACTTCCTTCAACCACCAGCGCCCCGAAATCGCCAACAGGTGCTGCTCACCTTTCGTTTCCGCGATTTCGATCAGGTCTTCCGTGCTCAGACGGGCGGATTCCGTCAAAACCGGTCCGGCGACGGCGATCTCGTCGTTCATGGCAAGGCGGCGGATAACGGAAGACGGCGCCTGGGCAACGGGCGCAAGCTGAATGCTCATTTCGGCGAGAGCTATGCGGGCACTCACATCTGCGATCGCCCGAAGCTCGATGGTTTTGATCAGGCGTTCAAGCAAATCGCCGAACAGCTCGATTTGCTCGCCATTGAAACTGCCAGCCGACGACAGAAAAAGGTCCGTAACGCGCTTGATGGTTTCCAGGTGCTTTTCCGCTGACCCGGTATCTATTGTCGTTCTGACTTCTTCGAAGATTGATAATTCTGCATCTGTCATCGCTCGTCCTGAGCGTTCTGGGGGGCTGTTCCGAGCCGACCAAGATCCATATCGGGAATAGCTAAATGTTTCGTAAAATTAGAACTTTGGGTGTTAATCGGTAACGAAGTATGGCGCAATTGTCGGGTCGGCGCCGATGATCGATTCTCCGCGGTCACTGCGTCTTTCCGGCGCGGTGGTGCGAATCTTTGTGCTGGCGGGCAGGGCGGTCGCGCCATATTGCCCGGCGGCAATGATGCGCTGATCGGCACATTTGAGAGTCAAACGGCCGGGCGGCCTCGCAGCATCCCCGCGATGCCGAGATCTTCGTCCAAGTCGGGCCAGTGAATGCCCATCGGCATCAGTTCGAAGCGTCCGCGCGCCGCCTCGTTCGCATTCCGCAGCCGTGGATACCACACGAGCGGGGTTGCGATCCTGCGGCCATCGGCCAGCGTCACCACGAGTTCACCCGCGGTGAACGCCACCGAGACCGGCCTGATATCGCCGACATCAATTTCCAAAGTGCTCATGCCATTTGCTTTCGAGGAGATCGCGTTGCGATCTGAGGTGGCGGATAATAGCGCCGATTTCATGGGCAGGAAATCCCGCATTAACCGCGACTGAGAGGTCGTGCAGCCAGAACTTGGCTTCGAAATCTCCGGACCGGACGTGAATATGAGGCGGCTCGCCGCGTTCGTTCGAATAGAAGAAGGCGCGATATGGCCCCCAGCGCAGCACGGTCGGCATTCAATCCTCGTCATCCGGCTCTTCGACAGCCACCCTCCCATGCAAGGGGAGGACCTTACTGTACGCTCATTGCGACGAAGAGTTTACGCTACTCGCCTCACGGCGCGACCACATTATAAGCGGCGCTGCCGGCGAGATAGAGCCCGAGAAAAATCATCGCGATCAGAAACCAGCGGCGGAAGGTTTCCGGCTGCAACCGTGAGCGAACCGCCTGGCCGATAAACATGCCGGTGAAGGCGGCCGCCATGGCGACGGCGCCCGGCAGCGCGGTCGCAGCACTCAGCAATCCGGCGCTGGTGAGATTAAAGGCCAGCGCCAGCGTCGCGACGGTGAAGAACACCCCGAGCGCCTGCACCAGTTCGTCCTTCTCCATGCCGATCGCCTGTATGAACGGCATCGACGGAATCACCTGCACGCCGGTCGCGGCGGAAACCACGCCGGTGATGACGCCGACGATGCCGCCGATCCATTTTTCGTCTCTGCGCGCGACATTGAAGCTGAACCTGCTCAGCCCGATGATGGCATAGATCACCAGCAACACGCCGAGAACGATGCTGCCGTAGCGCGCATAGGGGCCGGTCAGCATGCCGGCGTTCAGCCAGCTGCCGATCACCGTGCCCACCATCAATGGCCACAGCCGCCGGATGATGTCGCGCAGATACGGGCCGACAAAGGTCTGCCAGACGTTGGTGACAACAGCCGGCACGATGACAATGGCGAGCGCGTGCGAAGGCTGCATCGTCACGGCGAGCAGGCCCAGCGATACCGTCGGCAGGCCAAGCCCGAGCACGCCCTTGATGAAACCTGCGAACAGGAACGCGGCGGCGACGAATAAGAGGAGAGGCTCGAACACCAGGATAGATTGACCGATCGGCGTGATCGGCACAATCTGGAGCTTACAGAGCAAGCCTTCGGCCATGACGAAGGCAGGAGCCAACGTGATCGCCATGCGTTTCGATCTGGTCGACCTCCAGCTGTTCATCGCCGTGACCGAGGCGCGCAGCATCACGGGCGGCGCGCTTCGCGCCCACCTCGCGCTGGCCTCGGCAAGCGCGCGGATCAAGGGCCTGGAAGCCGCTCTCGGCACGGCGCTTCTCAAGCGCGGCCGCCGCGGCATCGAGTTGACCGCGGCCGGCGAAAGCCTGCTCGATCACGCCCGCATCATCCTCCACAATGTGGAGGCGATGCGCGGCGATCTTTCGGCTTACGCCAGCGGCGCCAGGGCCAGCGTGCATCTGCTCGCCAACACCTCGGGTCTGTCCGAGCATTTGCCGAAGGCGCTGGCGGCATTCTTGCGCGAACATCCCGATATCAACGTCGACATCGAGGAGCGTGAAAGCACGGATATTGCCGCCGCGATCGCCACCGGTGCCGCGGATCTCGGCTTTGCCGCCGAGCATGCGCTACCGGACAATGTGGAGCGATTTCTATTCAGCGAGGACCGGTTGATGCTGGTCACCGCGCGGCGCGGCGATTTTGCCGGCCGTCGTCAGATCGATTTTCAGGAGGTGAGGGATCGCGACTTCGTCGGATTGACCAATTCGACCGCGCTTCAGATCCATATCGCCAAACACGCCGCGCGGCTCGGCTTGCGCTTGCGATTTCGGGCGCGGTTGAGGGATTTCGATGCGATCTGCCAGATGGTGGCGGCCGACGTCGGCATTGCCGTGGTGCCGGAAACCGCGGCGAAGCGTTGCGCGCGGTCGATGCCGATCATGATGATCAGGATCCGCGACCCATGGGCCAACCGCAAACTGACGATCTGCGCCCGCAGTTTTAAAACCTTGCCGCGGCCGGCCAAGCTATTGGTGGAATATCTGCGCAAGGCGGCGCAGTAGATTCACTTCGTCGTCTCGACTCCTGCGTCCTTGATCACTTTTGCCCACTTCTTTGTCTCGGCGTCGATAAATCCACGGAAATGCTCCGGAGTGTCGCCAGCCACGGTGAGGCCCTGATCGGCGAGCTTTTCCTTCACCGATGGATCGGCCATCGCCTCATTTGCAATGCGGTTGAGCGCGGCGACGATGTTCGTCGGCGTTTTCGCCGGCGCGACCATACCGTACCAGTTCTCGATCAGGATATCCGGCATGCCGACTTCCGCGGTGGTCGGCACGTCGGGCGCGGTCGGCGCGCGCTGGGGAGCGCCGAGCGCGATCGGGCGCAGCGTGCCGGCCTTGATATGCGGCAGCAACACCGGCAAATCGAGGAATGCCATCTGCACCTGCTGGCCAAGCAGATCGTTGATGGCTGGCGCCGCGCCGCGATAGGGCACGTGAACGATGTCGATCTTCGCTGTCAGCTTGAGCAGTTCGCCGGCGAGATGCGGCAGGCCGCCAACGCCTGCGGAGGCAAAATTGAACTTGCCGGGCTGCGCTTTCGCAAGCGCGACGAGTTCGGCCATGTTGTTGGCGGGAAAGTTGCTCGCAACGACGAGCATCTCCGGCACGGTCACCGCCAGCGTGACGGGCGCGAAATCCCTGCCGACGTCGTAAGGGACCCTTTCCATCGTCGGGCTGATGACGAGCGCGCTCGCACTCACGATCCCGATGGTGTAGCCGTCGGGATTTGCTTTCGCGACCGCATCGGTCCCCAGCACGCCGGCCTGCCCGCCGCGATTGTCGATCAGCACCGGCTGTTTTGTCAGCTCCGACATGCGCTGGCCGACCACGCGCGCGATGATGTCGTTCGGGCCGCCGGCCGGAAACGGCACGATCAGCCGGATCGGCTTATTGGGAAAATCCTGTGCCGCGGCCAAAGCCGGCCACAGCAGCACCGATAGCGCCGCCGCCAGCGCGCCAAATACTCTCATGGACGCCTCCCGGCTCGCACCTTTGAGCCGCATGCGGGCATCCGCATAGCAACCGGTGGAGCATTTGCTTAAGATCCAATGCTAGCGAACTTTGAAACGCCGTCGAGGGTGAAAATGCTGAAAGTCTGGGGACGACGCAGTTCATTCAATGTCCAGAAGGCTGCGAATGGCAATCTTCAAAGGCGCGCGCGTGAAAAGCATCCACCGGTGACCAGGGTCCGCCAAATTCTCATGAACCCCCCGGCGTAGATTTTTCCTCATGGCGAGGAGGCGCCCTCGCGCCGTCTCGAACCATGAGGCCGTTCATGTCTCATCCTTCGAGACGCGGCCAAGTGGCCGCTCCTCAGAATGAGGGAAGGATGCAGCCCATTGCGCGGCGTTATTCAATTGTGCAAATCAAAGCAGCAGTTCGTCCGCACCCGCGAGCCTGACGGACCGCTGCGTGATAAGATCGCTCCAGATCCAGTGGTGATGACGGATGACACTGACGGCATCGAGGTGAGGGCGGTCGCTCACCGTATGGCAGTCGGTAACGACAACGACGTGGTGATGGTGGGTGACCGCGGATCGGATGGTCGCATCAACGCAGAGATCGGTTGCCCATCCGGTGATCAGGACCCGATCCGGCGCGATCTCCTTCAGGCGCGCCTGCAGGTCCGTCCCGGCGAATGGATCATTCAGGTCCTTGCGGACAACGACATCACCGGGATCCCGCAACAGGTCGGGAAGAAACGCCCAGCCGGGCGTTTGCGGCTCGAAATCGTCGCCCTTGCGGCCACAATGCTGGACAAAGATCACGGTGCCGGACTGTTCGCGGACCTTGGCCGCGAGCTTGTTGATGCGTTCGATGACGCCGGGTAAATCGTACTTGGGCTCCCCATTGAGGAGTCCGACTTGCATATCGACGACAAGCATTGCGTCCATGAGGGGCCGGAAAAAGCGCGGTGCGGTGAGGTTTCAGGCCCCAGTCTATCTCGCATCGAAAATCAAAACCACCCTCGGCGCCAACACATCACGTTCATGCTGACACAAAGTGGCAGCATTCGGTGATAGCCTCGTCGCGCTTTATGGCAGGGCGGCTCCGATGTCTCGCGCGCAACGTCTACTCGATCTCATTCAGGCGCTCCGTGGCTATCGTCGCCCCGTCAGCGGCGCGACGTTGGCCGAGACACTTGGGATTTCGCTTCGGACGGTCTACCGGGACATCGAGACACTCAAGGCGCAGGGTGCGCATATCGATGGCGAACCCGGTGTCGGCTATGTCCTGCGCCCCGGGTTCATGCTGCCGCCGCTGATGTTTTCAGAAGAGGAGATCGAAGCCATCGTTCTCGGCTCACGATGGGTAGCGGACCGAGCCGATGCAGCATTGGGCGCGGCCGCGCGCAACGCAGTTGCCAAGATCGCCGCGGTGTTGCCGCAAGACCTGAAAATCAGTCTCGATACTTCAAGCCTTCTGGTCGGGCCTGGCAGTGCCGTTGCCGCCGGTGATGCCGAGTTGCCGACCATCCGCCTGGCTATCCGCACGGAACGCAAATTGCGCATCTTCTATGTGGACGGCCGCGGGCGCGATTCAAAGCGCACGATCTGGCCATTCGCGCTGGCCTTTTTCGACCGGGTGCGCGTGGTCGTGGCGTGGTGCGAGACACGCGAGGGCTTTCGGCATTTCCGAACCGACCGTATCCGCAAGGTCCAATTCGTCGACAAGCGTTATCCTCGTCGTCGTCAGGTCCTGCTGAAGCATTGGCGCGCGACCGAAGGAATCCCGGAGCAATAACGTGACATTTTGCTACTGACAGTTTTTGGCAGCGGTATCCCCTAGATTGAATTCATGCCGGACACCACGCGGTGGTCCGGTGGCGATGTTCAACAAGGAATCTGCCAATGCCAAGCTTCAGTTTTGTCCTGCTCTATGTCGAGAACCCGCCGGCCAGCGCCGCCTTCTATGCGGATCTGTTAGGCCGTCCACCCATCGAGACCTCAGCCACGTTTGCGATGCTGCCGCTGTCGGATGGCGTGATGCTGGGGTTGTGGTCGCGCAAAACAGTCGAGCCCGCAGCCGTCGCGCCAGCCGGAGGCAGCGAAGTCGCGTTCACGGTCGACAATGCCGCGGCAGTCAAAGCAACGTTTACCGATTGGAAAAGGCGTGGATTGAATATCATCCAGCAACCCGTGCAAATGGATTTTGGCTACACCTTCGTAGTGGCCGATCCCGATGGTCATCGCCTGCGCGTGTTTGTTCCGGGGGCCGCATGAGCAAGAATTGGGTTGCAGTCGCTTCGGCCGAGCACGTCCGTGTCGGCCGAAGCAAAGGGTTCATGCAGGTCAGTCACGGCAAGGCAGCGCCGCTCATGCGCATTCATCCCGGCGATGGGGTCGTCTACTACTCGCCGACCAGCGCTCTGCGCGGTAAAGACAAGCTGCAGTCGTTTACGGCGATCGGCATCGTCAAGGACGGCGTGCCGTACCAGGTGGATATGGGCGGTGGCTTTTGCCCGTTCCGCCGTGACGTCGACTGGCGCACGGCTGAAGAGGCGCCGATCAAGCCGCTCATCGGCAGCCTCCAATTCACCGCGGCCAAGAGCAATTGGGGTTTTCAACTGCGCTTCGGACTGTTCGAGATTTCCGAACACGACATGGCAATGATGGCGACCGCGATGGGCGTCATGGATGTCACTGGCCGCGCGGAATCACCCACATGCCCGCGTCCATCAAGCTAACAAACCGGGAAGCAATTCCCGCACTTGCGAACAGACAATGTCGTTCGCCGGTTCGCGGCAGCCCAAGATTGGTCGTAGTTGGCTGTGCATATTGCGGTTGTTGGCCGATGTACATTTTGGATAAGGCAGCCTTCGCGATCCGCGAACGCTGACAACATAGTGGGAACGCTCTTTTATTTTTAGTGGGAGGGGGCATGCCATGTCGCATGAGTCACGTAACTCCACGCTGGTCGTTTTCGGAGACAGTCTGTCGGACAATGGCAATTTGTTCGACCTGATCGGCCAGCCGGCGCCGCCGGCCTGGGAGGG
>Ga0137415_10003757_pt1 | contig 15082 bp, 10 predicted proteins | sample CZODoug3_1_1_16f_FD_183082 | JGI IMG/M metagenome (GOLD analysis project Ga0137415, IMG submission 183082) | Vadose zone soil fungal communities from Angelo Coast Range Reserve, California, USA - CZODoug3_1_1_16fungal (Hybrid Assembly) | ecosystem: Environmental > Terrestrial > Soil > Vadose... | reverse complement strand
GCGAGCGTGATGCCGCCGTTCACGGCGAGCGCGGCAACGGAAGTCCAAATCATCCAGCTTTCAACCACTTCCACGGGGGAGCGGAAGCGCTCGAAAGCTTCATATCCCAGCCACAGCGAAAGCAAAACCAGGACAAAGGCGTTGGTAAAGGCGGCAAGCGTGCCGGCGCGGTGATAGCCATAGGTCTTTTCGCTATCGGCGGGGCGCTGAGCCCAGCGTATGGCGAGAAAAGAAATGCCGAGAGCGGGGACATCGGAAAGATTGTGAACGGCGTCGTTCAGAAGGGCGACGCTGCGGCCGAAAATGCCGCCGAAAATTTCCGCTACTACCAAGCCCAGTGTGGCGACCATGGCCCAGCCAAGGACAGAAGGGCGCAGCGCGGGATGAACGTGGCAAGCATGACCTTGGCCGGCGAGACCCTGGTCGTGTGAATGTGCGGCCATCGGCCCTATTCTACCCGTGCGATGGCGGCAGTGCAGCCCTTTCGCGCGCTTATTAGGCAGTATGACACTTCGCACAAGCGAATTGATTGACGCTCCTGCCGTCGGCTGCGACCATGAAACATGCTTCCCGTTCCGCGCGTGTTGGCGTGGAACGAGCCTTCACTTTGGGGTTTTGCGCGCAGAACAATGACGGTGCCCATCGCCAAATTGAGTTTTTGGGGCGTGCGTGGATCGACGCCGACGGTAGACCCGGCGACGTGGCGCTACGGCGGCAACACGCCTTGTCTGGAGTTGATCGCTCCGGACGGCACGCAAATCATTTTGGATTGCGGCACTGGACTGCGCATGCTGGGGAGCCGCTGGGCCGCGCCGAGCGGCGGAAAAACCCCGGAAACGCACATCCTCGTCACGCATTATCACTGGGATCACATCCAGGGAATTCCGTTTTTTTCGCCGCTGTACGTGGAGAACAACGAATTTCATTTCTACAGCTTCCGGTCAAAATTTCTGGGGCGCGATAGCCTGAAACAGGTCTTCGAAGCGCAGATGGCGCTGCCCTATTTTCCCGTGGACATGTCGGCGATGAACGCCAAGCGCAAGTTCAAGGAAGTGGACGGCGGCGAATCGTTTACGGTTGGCGAAAACAATGTCACTGCGCGCTGGCTGAATCATCCGCAGGGCTGCCTGGGATTTCGAATCGAGACGCCCGCGGGGATCGTGGCGTATGCCACAGACAATGAGCCGGGCGACGCGAAACTGGACGAAAGCTTGCGTGAACTGGCCGCCGGTGCGGACATCTTCATTAACGACGCGCAATTTACTCCCGAGCAACTCGAGACGACAAGGAAGGGCTGGGGGCATTCCTCGTGGCTCGAGGGAGCGAGAGTGGCGCGGCAAGCAGAGGCGAAGACGCTGGTGCTCTTCCATCACGACCCGGATTCGACCGATCGCATGGTGGATTCGATATTGCGGCAGGCGCGGGAAGAGTTCGATTCGGTGTTCGCGGCCAGCGAAGGCATGGTGGTGACACTCGGAGCGCCGGGAGACCGCGTGCAGGCGCACATGCCGGGAACGCGAACGGCGTTGCGCCGCGAAGCGCAATTCCAGGCGAAAGTCTGCGGCGTAACCGAAGGCGGGAAGGATTTCGAGGAAGAGACCGTGGTCCGCGATATTTCGTTACAGGGCGCGCTCATCTCGCTGAAACACATGCCGCGGCTGCAATCGGAGCTCCAAGTAACGATGGAGGCGCCAGGCGCGGACGGCGTGCAATCGATGAACTTGCGAGGTTATGTGGTGAGGATCGACGCGGGAGCGGAAAAAGGGCATGTAGCGGTGGGCGTCGTTTTTACGGACTGAGTTCATATCTCAAGATCAGCGGTTTTACTAAACAAGGGCGCCCCGATCCGATCGGGGCGCCCTTACTGTTTTCTTGGCATGGCCGAGACGGTCCTGTAGGCTGAAGTGTCTGCCTATGTCCGAGAAGAGAGCGAATTTCGTGCCAGTCAGTGTGCTGGACAAACGGCCGCCGTCGAAACGCGATCTTTTGCGCGGGCTGGTGCGGCAGGCGCCGTTCGTGGCGAAGAATTTTCAACTTTATTTTCGTAATGCATGGCGTCGGCACATTTTGCGGACCAAGGTTGTGGCGCCCTACGCGGTCACGTTTTACGTCACCCACAAATGCAATCTGGCGTGCAGTTATTGTACGCAAAAGGAACCGGACGTTTTCAGCGACGAACTGCCGACGCTAGAGACGATCCAGTTGCTGAAGCGCATCCGAAAAGAGACGGACTCGATCGTGATTACCGGCGGCGAGCCGACGTTGCGGGCGGACATCGAAGAGCTCGTCGAGGCGGCGCGCATCGATTGCAAATACCGCTCGCTGCTCTTAATCACCAACGGCACGCTGCTGGACCGCAAACCGCGGATTCTGCGAGCCGTGACCGGATTGGTGGTGAGCCTGGATGCGCTGGCGGCTGACCCGACGAATCCGCTTTCGAAACCGGCGGCACTTCCAAAAGTGCTGGAAAACCTCGAGCTCGCGAAAGAGCTGCTCGGCAGCCCGCGGCGCATCACCATCAGCACGGTGATCGAGCAATGGAATATCGGTGAAGTCGAGCGGTTGCTGGACTGGTGCGGCGAGCAGGGATTTGTGTTTGCGGCGCAATCGGCGCAGATGGAGAAAATGCCGAATCTGGCGCTGCTGAAAAACCCGCAGTACCAGGCGTTGGTGGACAAAATCATCGAACGGCGGCGCAAAGACGCTCAGCCGATCAACGGCACGCCGCGGACGATTGAAACGCTGCTGCGGTTTGGCGATTTTCAGTGTTATCCGACGATGTTTCCCCGGGTGTATCCGAATGGCGATGTTTTCTATCCCTGCGAGCCGCTGCGTAAAGTTGCCGGTAATTTACTGCGGGATGGATCGCTGAAGAAAATCTTCGCGCGAGGGAAGAAGATTTATGGAGATATTCCGCCTTGCCAGGGGATCTGCTACCTGTTCGGAAACGTGCTGTCGCATTACTATGTGAATGACTTTTGGGGACTGGCGGGGGACTTTATTCGTTAAGCGCTAGAGAAGAGGAAAATGTAGAGGCCAAACCTAACTGGCGCGGAGGACTCATTGGGCGGAGTTTTGGAAGAACTCTTCAATGTGCGGACCAACGGAAACGGATACATTGTTTCTGGGTGGGACCACGTTCTTCTAAAGCGAGCCCTTGAGCAGCTCATGGCGGAAGGCAGCATACAGGAAATGCCAACTCCAATGAGTGACCAACGAAGGTGGCCTGGTGAGCCTGAAAGAAAGAGGTTCCGAGACCTTGAAACTGGTGAAACTTACGAGTATTCCGGCCCGTGGGAAAGAGGCGGGCCTCGCTTCAAGAAACTCACTCCTGGTGATTCTGGCGAGATTACGCCGAAGCCTAGACTGGGTAACGTTTAGCTAATCGAGGTGCTTTGCAAAGCGTTAACCTTCCTTGAGAATTTTCAACTAAGGTCGGCGATTTTTTTGTCGAGGTGGGCTAGAGCGGCTTCGAGAGACTTGCGATGGTTGGGATGAGTGGCGGAAGCGAGGTCGTTGGCGATGCGAATGCGCGATAATTCAAGATCTTTGCGCGATTGTTCGCGCATAAGTTGTTCTGGAGTTTTTGGTCCAGACCCCGATTTCTGCTTCGGCGCTTCCGTCGCTTCCACTTGCGCTTCGACGTCCTTGCTTTCCCAGCCCCTCGCCATATCTATAGTTTGACACAGGTTGGCCCACTGCGGGCGATTCATACGGAAAAGTTGCGAAAAATCAGGCGCCGGCGGCGCGGCGTTGCGGGAGAACTGGCAGAGCAGGGCGCATCACGCCGCGAATGGTGCTCTCGGCGACGCGCGCGAGATGTTCGGCGAAAACACCGCGATACGAAAAAACAGCCGTCTGGTTACCCCAGTTGACGCGAAGAGACCAGCGACCATGGGACTCTTCCGCGCCCGCAGAAATGATTTCACTGACGGAAATTTTCAGAAATGAATGAAAGTGCGAGTCGAGCACGGAAACATGTTCGGCGCCGACGAAGAGTTGTGCAGCGAAGGGAGGAGCTTCTCCCAGCCTGAATCGTCCGCCATTAACGACCACGAAAGCTCCCAGCTCGCGAGCTTTGTCATCGGTATTGGTATCGGCCTTGGCGGGAGGCAGAAGAATGGCGGCAATAAACATGGCCAGACCGATGATGGCCGGAACGAAGCTGGTTCCAAAACCAAGCGGCAGAATCACCAGGGCCGCTCCGCCGATTCCCAGAAAAACCCGGAAAAGCATCCAAGAGCGGGGATTGCGCCGCGCGTGCAGTATCTTTGGGATGAACAGCACCAGGGCGAAGAGACCTCCGACCGCAAAATGACGAAGCCACTTGCCGATGCTCTCAGGCTGGGAAATCGCTGGATTGGGCGTAGCGCTCATCTTTGATTTTTCAAGGGATCTTTCAAGGTTGACCTCTCACGGCTGCAAGCCGCCGATTTCGCGCATGCGGGCGAAAGCACGGCGCACATGAGGAATGGTGATAGAACCGCCAACGATCAGCGCCACGTTGAGTGCGTCGATCACTTCATCGCGCTTCCAGCCTTCCTCGCCGCAGCGAACCAAATGATAGGTGATGCAATCGTCGCAGCGCAGGACGGCCGATGCCACCAGCCCGAGCAATTCCTTCGTTTTGGTGCCGAGCGGCCCGGGCTCGTAGGCCTGGTGGTCCAGAGCGAAGAAGCGCTTGATGCCGAGGTGGCCGCAGCCTAGGATTTCCTCATTCAAGTCGGCACGAAATTTCTGAAAATCTTCCAAGCGATCGGCCATGATTCCTCCGGGATTCGAACTCCAACGCATCAATGTTGCCCGCTATTATGAACCAACGCGGCCATCCCGTCAGGGCGCGCGATTTAGGGCACGTAATTTAGGGCGTGTAACCGGGGCCGCGGAGGACTTTGCCGGGCAACGCTCCCGTCATCTCGCCATGGTCGATGACCGGCATACCGTTGACGAGCACGTATTCCATTCCCTGCGACAGCTGATTGGGATTCTCGAAGGTAGCCACGTCGCGAACTCTTGCCGGGTCGAAAATGACGATGTCCGCGCACAAGCCAGCCTTTAGGACGCCGCGGTCGGCGAAGCGCATGCGTTGTGCGGGCAATGCAGAAAACTTTCGGATGGCGTCTTCGAGCGTGAGCTTGTGTTCTTCGCGAACGTATTTCCGCAAAATGCGAGGAAACGTTCCATACGCGCGCGGGTGGGGATGTTCCTTTCCGAGAATGCCATCGGGAGAAGTGCCGGAGGAGTCATTATCCACGGAGACCCAGGGCTGCTGCAGCGCTAGGGCCACGTCCGGTTCGGACATGCCGAAGACGGCGACGGAAGTGAGTGCATGATCTTCGATCAGCAGGTCGAAGAGAGCGTCCATTGGATCCTTGTTCCAGATTCTTGCGATCTCGGCAAGAGTCTTGCCTTGCAAAGGAAGCAATTGTGGATTGTGCACGACGCCGATGAGGACGGCTTCGGGCCCGGGAATCTCCTGCCACTCGTTGTCCCATTGATCGGAAGGCGTGAGCATGTCTTTGCGGATGCGCTCGCGCATTGCAGGATCTTTCAAGCGTTCGATCAGTTTGGCATTGCCGCCGTCATGCGCCCATGCGGGAATGAAAGCGGAAAAGTCGTTGAACCATGCAGGATAAGCGTAGGTGTCTGCAGAGATGTCGACGCCCTGCGCTCTGGCGGAGTTGATCTTCGCCACAACTTCCGGCATTCGCCCCCAGCTTGGTTTGCCGCCGACCTTCAGGTGCCAGATTTCAACGGGGATGTGAGCTTCGCGGCCGATGCGCAGGGCCTCATCGATGGCCGGCAAGATGCCGGTGCCTTCGTTGCGCATGTGAGTGGCGTAGATGCCGCCGAATTTTGAAGCTTCCGCAGCGAGAGCGATCAGTTCCTCAGTTTTCGCGTAGGGCGCGGGAGCGTATTCGAGAGAAGTGGAGACGCCGACGACGCCGTCGCGCATCGCCTGGCGCACGAACTCTTGCATTTGCTCCAACTGTGCGGGTGTGGGCTGCACGTCGTTATCTCCAAGCACCATCCGCCTGACGCGCGTGGCGCCTACATAGCTGGCGATGTTGATTCCGATACGTTGCTTTTCGAGCCGGGAAAAGTATTCGCGAAACGTCCGCCAGTCGATTTGAATGCGGTAGTGATCGAACTGCTCTCGATCGGCTCGGACAATGGCGTCATTTAGCGGCGCGATGGACTCTCCCTCGCCAGTGACTTCCGTGGTGATCCCCTGGTAGATCTTCGAGGGCAGACGGGGTTCGACGAGAATGGTGTACTCCGACTGTCCGAGCATGTCGATGAAGCCGGGAGCAACGATTTTGCCGCGGGCGTCAATGGTGCGTGCGCGCCTCGCGCCGCTGAGATTGCCGATGGCCGCAATCTTTCCGTCGCGAATTCCGAGGTCGCCCGAGTACCACGGTGAGCCCGTGCCGTCCATGATGTGGCCGTTGGTGATGACGATGTCGTAGGTCTGCTCCTTAGATTCGAGGGGAGCGACTCCGAAGAGCATAACCATGGACAAAAACATGGACTTCCACCGCCGATGAAAATTGCTGTTCGTCATCATCTGCTCCTCGGGATCACTTTGTGTCCGCTTGGTAGACAATTCGCCCGCCCACAATCGTGGTGACAACTTTCGTGGCAGCAATCTTGTGCGGATCAATGTCAAAGATATTCTGCGAAAGAATGATTAGGTCGGCAAGCTTGCCAACCTCGAGCGAACCTTCCGTTTTTTCGCGGCGTCCGGCAAACGCCGCCCCGAGCGTGTAACCCTCGACCACTTGCGCCACTGTCAATCGCTGAGCGGGAACAAATCCCCCTTCCGGCTGACCTTCGGCTGTTTGGCGGGTCACGCCGGTCTGAACCCCTTCCCACGGATTGAGTGTCACGACGGGCCAATCGCTGCCGAAGGCCAGGCGTCCTCCCGCCTCCGCAATACTTTTCCAGGCCCAGGCGCGGGAAGCGCGGTCAGGTCCGATATTCCGCGCCCACACGTCCAGCGTATTGGTATCTGGATAAGAGTGGAGCGGCTGCATGCTGGCGATGACTCCAAGCTTGCCGAATCGCGGAATGTCAGAGGGGGCGATAGTTTCAATGTGCTCGATGCGCGGCCGTCGATCATGAGTGTGGTTCCGCGTTTCGGAATTTTCATAGGCGTCCAGCGCCGTCCGAACGGCGTAATCGCCGATCGCATGCGTGAAAAGTTGCAAGCCGCGCTTGTCCAGCTCCGCGACTGCCACCTTGTAGTTCGAAGGCTCCCAGAAAAGCTTTCCTTTCAAGGAGGGGTCATCGCTGTAGGGCTCAAGTATCGCCGCGGTGTGCGATTCGATGACGCCATCCACCATGAATTTAACGGCGCCGGCATCGATCCAGTCGTCGTGGAATTTCTTGCGGGCGTGTTCGATGGCCTCGAGGTCCTGAGGCCGCAGCTCTGGCGGATTGAGGAAGTAAGCGATATACATGCGCAAGGTGAGGTCACCGCGGCGCCGCATTTCGTCGAAAAGATCGAGCGCTTCAAAATCCTGCCCAGCACTGTGGATGCGAGTGATGCCGTGTTCATTTGCCCATTTCATGCCCGCGCGCAGAGCCAGGAGTTTTTCGGCGCGAGAAGGCTTTGGAATGATCTTGGCGACCAAGTCTTGAGCAGACTCTTTTAGCGCACCTGTCGCCTCGCCCGTCTTGGGGTCGCGAACTATCGCTCCGTTTGGCGGATCCGGAGTTTCCCTTGTGATCCCTGCCAGTGCGAGAGCTTTCGAATTGGCCCAGTAGGTATGCCCGTCATAACCCTCGAGGAAGACCGGCCGATCGGCAAAAATTTCATCCAGATATTTCTTGTGCGGAAGTGCCTCCACGCCAAACATCGCGTAATTCCAGCCGCGGCCAAGGACCCAGTCATCTCCAGGATGTTCAGTGGCATATTCGCGCAAGCGTCTTTGAATGTCGGTGGCGTCTTTTGCGCCTTCGAGATTCACCCGGCCGAGGCTAAAAGACCCGTCGAGAAAATGGATGTGGCAATCAACGAAACCCGGGAGCACAAGTTTTCCGCCGGCATCGATCACTTTTGTGCCCATGCCGCGCCTGCGCTCGATTACTGAGTCGTCACCGACGGCGACAATCTTGCCGTGATGAATGGCCACGGCCTGGGCCCACGGCTGTTTCGGGTCTTCCGTGTAAACGCGGCCGTGCACGACAATGATGTCCGCCGGCTCAACCATCCGCCCTTGGGCGTGCGATATCGATGCAGCGCAGAGCAAGAGCACGAGCGGCTGAAGAATGGCGCGAAGCGATTGATTTTTCATCCGTACTTGCCCCTGCGAATCAGAATGTTGGTGGCGTGTTGATCCATAGCAGCCACGTTTCCTTCCGTCCGGGGTTTTTCCACCGGTGCGGAGTCGAACTTTCAAAGTAGAGGCTGTCGCCAGGTTTCAGATGGTAATGTTCTTTGCCGTCCAGAGAAATGTCGAACTGCCCCCGAAGGACGTGCAGGAATTCCTCGCCTTCGTGCGAGTAGGATTCGCCGCTGCCCCCACCGGGTTTGATGCGGAAAAGGTGCGGCTCCATCACCGTGTTTCCCCAGGCAAGCAGCTCCATGCGCACATCAGGAGTGGTTTCGAGGACTTTTCGCTGATTCGGGCGCACCAGGCGCGGATTATCGCCGGCAGTTTCGAAGAGCGAAAGAATGTTTGTTCGGTAGAAGCGCGCGATGCGGCGCAGCGTGGCAATCGAGGAGCGCATCTGTCCGCGCTCGAGCGCGCTGAGAAAACCGACGGAGACACCGGTGGCGCGAGCCACTTGCGCCAGCGAAAGGCCGCGGCGGGTCCGCAACCGGCGGAAGCGCTGCCCGGGCAGGAGCCTGCTCTCCGCAGGAGCGGAGACAACTCCCTGGCGCTTGAGCACGTGAACGATCGCGGCGGGATTGAGACCCCGCGCGCGGCGCAGGAAAATCGCGCGTTGCAGCAGGCGCACATCGGATTCGGTGAAGAGGCGGTAGCGACTTCGCGTACGTTGAGGTGACACCAGGCCCAAAGCTTCCCAAGCGCGTAATGCCGAGGAAGAAATGCCCACGCGGCGCGCCACCTCGCTGATGCGTAGCAAGCGCGGAGGCTTCCGCTGGGCCGATGCGTTGGATAAATTCTTTCTGCTTGACACAGGTCCCGGCTTTCTCTAAGTTTACAGTATTATAGTAAGGTTTCAGCGGCACAGCAACCACGAAGAATCAGTCCTCGAAAAATTCTTCGCGGCAAGGGGTGAGGTCATGAAGATTGATGCACGGTTCCGGCAACTGCGTTCCATGTGTTGCCGCAGCATCTTATCCGCAACAATTCTGGCGGTGGCATTCTGTTTCGCGGCGCCCTTGGCGGGCGCGCAGAGTACCGGCGGGCGCATCCGCGGCACGGTAATGGACACCAGTGGCGGTGCTGTGCCTGGCGCATCGGTGACCCTGATCAACGAGGCCACGCACGCAACACGCGAAGTGCAGTCCGGCGCGAACGGGGAATACATCTTCCTCGAAGCGCCCGTTGGGACCTACGAGATCGACTCCGTCAGCAAGGGTTTCAAGAAATACGCGCGCAAGGGAATTGTGCTCAACCTGAATGAGGTCGTCAGCGTGGACATCACCCTGCAAATCGGCGCAGCCTCGGAGGTTGTGGAAGTCACTGGCGCGCCTCCCGTCGTGGATACGACCTCGACCCAATTGGGCGCGGTCGTCAACGAGCGTTCCTCGACGCAGTTGCCGCTGAACACGCGCGATGTTTTCCAATTGCTGCAATTGCAGCCGGGCGTGCAATCGCAGATCGGAAACAATCTCTTCTATGGCTCGGACAAACCCGGCGTCGTCACCGTCAATGGTGGCCGGGGCCGCTCCAACAATTACTCCGTAAACGGTGGAGACAGCAACGACCTCTTCGCTAACCTGCCGGCGGTGCAGCCCTCCCCAGACAGCATCGAGGAATTCCGTGTCATCACCAATACTTTCGACGCCGAATACGGGCGCAACTCCGGCGCAGTCGTCAATGTCGTCACCAAATCGGGCTCGAACGACTTCCATGGGAGCGTTTACGAGTTCTTCCGTAACGACGTCCTCAATGCCCACGGCTTCACTTTTCAGCCGACACCGAAGGCGCCTTTCAAGCAAAACCAGTTTGGCGGAACGCTCGGCGGCCCGATCAAGAAGGACAAGTCCTTCTTTTTTGGCTCCTATGAAGGGCGGCGCATCGTTCGAGGCATCGTCTCGCAGCCGGTACCGGTGCCCACGGGAGGTGATCTCTCCGGTACATTCACCGCCCCTCTGCCAGCACCGGGAACGCCACCGGGGGACCCCTCAACAATGGTTTTTCCAGGCTCGTTGCATGATCCGACCGTTGCAACGATTCTCCAGAATCGTTGTGGAAGCCAGCTCACGCCGGGAGGTCAAGCGGCGCTCACCGCCGTCATCAACGGCCAAGGCCAAGTCGGCACAGAACAGCCCTGGGATTCCATCTTTACCACAACCACGGGTCCGCAGGCGCTCACCGCGACAATTCCTACGCAATGCTTTGATCCCGTAGCGGCCAGCCTGGTGGACCCGACAAAGGCGAACTTCTTGCCGGGTTCCGGCGGCGCCAGTTCCCAGACTCAGGACGTGGTGAAATCCACGGATCGCTCGGACCAGTTCCAGCTTCGCTTCGACCACATCATGAACAAAGACCAGAAACTATCGCTGTACTATTATTACAATAATGACAATACGCTCGATCCTTTCGCCATTTTCCAGTTGGCGGGCGGTTCTCTGGGTAATTTCCCCGGCAGGATCATCACCCACGCTCAGCAACTCAATGCCAGCCATTCCTGGACCATCGGCTCTACCGCCGTGAACGAATTCCGCTTCACCTATTTCCGCGAAGCCCAGCCACAGTTTTATACGCCTACCGTCACCAACGCCGTCACGGCATCTTGTGGCAGCGCCGTCTCGGCTGCGCTTTGCTTTGGCGGAAGCAGTGACACGCCGCTGGTTGACCCTACCGGAGCTCCTCTCGGAACGGCAGCCAACCCGAATACGCCGGTCTGCCCGGGCTTTGGTTGCGGAATTCACCCGGGACTTGGATCGAAATTTGAGGGCGTACCCTATGTCACATTGGGTGGCACGATTGGTCTTTTTGGAAACAACTTTGAGGGCCAGTTGCCGCAGACCGGCAACACCTTTCAATTCAACGACAACTACAGCAAGATTATCGGCAAGCACAGCTTCAAATTTGGCGGCGATATTCGATACCAGAAATTCGACCAAAAGCTTTATTTCAATGTGAATGGCGAGTACATCTTCGGTCCTGGCGGAACCAATGATACGGGGGCTGCCGATCCTTTTGCGAACTATCTTCTCGGCTTGCCAAACTCCTATTCACAGGGCTCCGCCAACACGGAGTTCGTACGTAGCACCTCCGTTTATCTCTTTGCACAAGATAGCTGGAAGATTAAATCCAACGTAACACTCAACTACGGTCTTCGCTGGGAGACAAACACGCCTCTGACCGACGTTGGTAAGAAGGTCCAGCGATTTAATCCTGGGCAGAATTCGACGATTTTCCCCTGCGATCTGGCGACGGGCTTTCCGTCCTCGAGTGTTTCGAGTTTTCAAAATAATCCCAATATTCCACAATTCCAGGGACCGAACGCGCCAATTCCCAATTGCATCAACACAGGGACTACGCCCACGGGGCTAGTGGTGCCAGGAGACAAAGGCGTTCCCGGTGGACTGATCAGCACCTACTACAATGCCTTTGCCCCGAGGCTCGGCTTGAATTGGAGCCCGGGCTGGAAAAATGGCGCGCTCGCCAATCTGACCGGCGGCCCGAACAAGACCACTGTCAGCATGGGATGGGGCCTTTTCTACAATCCCATCGAACAATTGGTGCTCGAGCAGTTCAGCGCTGAGCCTCCCTTCGGCATCAGCAACGGCGTGTCGAACCCGCTCTTCAGCACTCCGTTTGTCACTCAAGAAGGCGCCACTTTCCCGAACGTTTCCGATGCATTCCTGAATCCTCCGCGCAATCAGCCGGTCGATTGGGCGCTCTATCGCCCGATCCTGCTCTTCGGGCAATTTCCGACGAAACTGCGCCCCCAGTATTCGGCGCAGTACAATCTGACGATTAAGCGCGAACTGCCCGGCAACATCCTTCTCCAAGTGGGATACGTCGGCTCGCAAGGGCACCGCCTGCTCGCGATTCACGATCAGAATCCGGCCAATACGCAGACTTGCCTGGATCTGATTACTATTGGACAGCCTTGCGGCCCCTTCTCCGAAGACAATCAGTATAAATTCGATCTCCAGCCCGGCCAGACCCTGCACATGCCCTACATTGGAGGTCCGACGCCAGGAGGCCCGAATATCCCTTGTCCGATCGTGGGCGCAACCACCGCGTGCACCCTCTCGGTTCCGGCGACAGGGCAACCCGTCTCAATTAATTTGGTTGGCCTGCGTCCTTACGCTGCGCCTAATTGCAATCCAACCAACACCGATCCGCTGACCAGCGGTTGCCCTGCCGATGGCACCGAAGTCTTCAACAGCATTTTTGCCGAAGATAACGCGGCACATTCCAATTACAATTCCCTGCAAGCACTCTTCGAGAAGCGTTTCTCGCACGGCTTGCAGTTTCAGGCTTCCTACACCTACAGCAAATCTCTGGACAATGCCTCGAGTTTCGAGGAGATCCTCAACCCAACGAACTTTAACGCGACCTACTCGCCCTCTCTCTACGATGCGCGCCATCGCTTCGTTTTCAACTACGTCTGGGAGCTGCCCATTCCAAAATTCCAGGGCTTTAAAGGAAGGGCGCTGAATGGCTGGCAGGTTTCCGGCATTTATACGTACCAGAGCGGTTTCCCCATCTTGATCAACAACTGCGACGACCAGGAGTTGGAGGGCAGCACGCTTGGCTTCGAATGTCCTGGCAAGCCCGACATAACTGGCACGTTCACGACCCACAATCCTCGCAAGGATGGTTTGGTCTTTGATCCCACGATTTTCGCGGATAGCGCCCTGGGAACGTTTGGCAATTCACCCCGCACGCTCTGCTGCAATCCGCCGATCAACAATTGGGACATAGGCCTCTTCAAGGACACCGCGATTGGGGAAAAGGCGCGTCTGGAATTTCGGACGGAGGTATTCAACATCTTCAATCACGCACAATTCTATGGCGTGGATGGCGGATCCGCCAACCCGACGTTTGGCCAGCCGCAGAAGGTGCGTGACCCGCGATTGTTCCAGTTCGCACTGAAACTGGTTTTCTAGAGGCGCCGAGGAAGAAGCTCTCGCGGCATCAGGAAGCTTCCGAGGGCGCCCCGACTGGGTCGGGGCGCCCTCCTGCGTCTGATAAAATCGAGAGTTGAGCGACAATTCGAGGATTTTGCCAGCACACACTGACCGCAGGGAACAGACCTGCCATTACGGAGTACTCCAATGCATGACGCACTACAAAAAGAAATCGCCAGCTACGAAAAGCGCACGCCGAAATCCGCTTCCGCGCACAAGCGCGCTCTGGAACGCATTCCTCTCGGAGTTGCCAGCAACTATCGCCACTACGAGCCCTATCCGATCTTTGTGAAGGATGGAAAGGCTGGCCGGATCCACGACGTCGACGGCAACGAATACATCGATCACAACCTGTGCTTCGGTGCGTTGATGGCCGGACACTGCCACCCTGCCGTGGTGAAAGCCGTCGAACAGAAATTGCATGAAGGCACAACCTTCGGAATGCCGCATGACCAGGAATGGGAGCTTGCCGAAGAAATTTGCAAACGCTATCCGGTGGAAATGGTGCGCTTCGGCTCCAGCGGCACGGAAGTCACCATGCACGCGTGCCGCATCGCGCGCGCCGCGACCGGACGCGACAAGATCCTGAAGTTCGAAGGCTCGTATCACGGCCTGCATGACACCGCGCTCGTCAGCGTCAAGCCCAAGGCAGAGGATTATGGCGATCCCGATGCCCCCAATTCCGTTCCCGGTGGCGGCGGCGTGCCCAAGGCCTCCCTTGAGAATGTTGTCGTCGCCAGTTTCAACAATCTGAAGAGCGTCGAAAATCGCTTTAAGCAATATCCCGGCCAGATCGCCGCGATTATTCTCGAGCCCATTCTGATGAATGTCGGTCTCTGCCTTCCTCAACCCGGCTTCCTCCAGGGGTTGCGCGATATTTGTACCAAGAACGGCGCGCTGCTGATCTTTGACGAAGTCAAAACCGGCGCCAAGCTGGCCTGGGGCGGCGCGAGCGAATTTTTCGGCGTGAAGCCGGACATGATCTGCCTCGCCAAGTCCATCGGAGGCGGTTTGCCGCTGGGCGCGTTCGGCGCGAGCCGCGCAGTGATGGATTTGATCTCGCAGCACAAAGTTTTCCACGGCGGCACGTACAACACCAACCGCGCCGCCATGGCCGCGGGCCTCGCAACGTTCCGCGAAGTCCTCACCCGTGAAAACTACGCGCACGTGGGCAAACTCAGCAAGAAACTGACCGAAGGCTATCTCGCCATCGTCAAAAAGTCCGGCCTGCAGGCTTACGTCGCCAGCGCCGGCGTCAACGGCGCGCTGATGCTTTATCCGCAGGAAATCCAGAACTATCGCGACTGGACCAAGATCGATGTCGACCTCTGGCGCCACTATTGGTTCGGCATGGTCAATCGCGGCGTGCTGGCTCAACCGTATTGGTGGGATGAGCAGTGGACCATCTCCGTACAGCACACCGAGGTGGACATTGACAAGCACCTCGCCGTGTTCGAGGAAGTCGCGCCCACGCTCGCGAAAGCGCAGCAGGAGCGCGGCCGGGCATTTGTAGGCGCAGCGGGACATTAGTCCGCTTCAGGACGTGAGTCAGGAGAAAACGCCATTGGCGAACGAGGTCATTGCAGCGCCGGCAGCGCCTGTGACACGAGAAAGGCCGCGCCTGCGCCGTGTGCTGGGGCGGTGGGACCTCGTTCTGCTTTTCGTTGTTGCCGTTTTCAACCTCAACGTCGTTCCATCCATCGCTGCCAATGGCGGCGTAACGGTTTGGTTGTGGATCATCTCGCTCATTTTATTCTTTTGGCCGCAGGGCATCGCCGTGATTGAGCTCGC
>Ga0137415_10003753_pt1 | contig 15086 bp, 14 predicted proteins | sample CZODoug3_1_1_16f_FD_183082 | JGI IMG/M metagenome (GOLD analysis project Ga0137415, IMG submission 183082) | Vadose zone soil fungal communities from Angelo Coast Range Reserve, California, USA - CZODoug3_1_1_16fungal (Hybrid Assembly) | ecosystem: Environmental > Terrestrial > Soil > Vadose... | reverse complement strand
ATCCCTATTTAGAGCACCTCTGGTCTCCTTCACTGTTCAGTTCTGCACAAATTGGAACAAAGTGCTATTAATTCTCTGGAAATAAGAGGGAGTTAGGGCAGAGAATCGAAAGAGAGAAAGTGATATTTAGTAAGTTGAGCATATAGCTACTTAAGCTCCTCCTAGCGGAAAACACTACGGCTTCAAAAGCACAATTTGTAGTAGTCACATAAGGGATAGACCAGCATATCCCCCAATGAAGAGGCTAGAGGAAATGGCACCATCTTCATCCTCATCGTCATCATGATCATAATTACTGTATCACTACATAACCAAAGTTCAACATGCACCTGGTGCACCAGATGTGTTATCAAAAGCGCAAATCAACCCCACAGGAAAGACTATTACTAGTAGGTTGGCTAGCATCAGCAAGACTTGATCAGCACACTATTCTAAACCGATCACCTCCCCTTTCAAGCGATAACTCCCTGCCTCCCCCGGGTGAGGAATTTCCCACGGCAGTGTTTTCGGCTCCCCCATTCCCATTCCCATTTCCGTTTCCAGCATTCGGCCCCGTGAAGCTAACGCCATTACCATCCAACGTCAGAGCCGAAGGAAAGGTCGGTAAGGCCGTCGCGAGAGGAGAAACCGCCACGGTGTACTGAACCATGCGACGGCTGCCGTACGGTGTCACCGCCAGCGCGGTAATCGTGAGAACTTGAACAGCATTTGGCACGGGGTTGCCGCCCGACGACGCCAGCTGTTGCATGCCATTGTAAAAAAGCGGATTTGTATCGGTAACATCCCCGGCAAGCTTCGCTGAGGCTTGCGTCCGCGGTGTAATGCGAACCCACTTGTAGAGTGGTCCGGCAATGTCTGTGCCGCCAACGCCTGCGTTGGGGATCACCGAGGTCGAAGTGATGAACGGCTGCTGCACTTGCACACCGGCGTCCGTCACCTTAACGCCCCACTCCTGTTGATATTCCGCATCCGCGTAGGGATTGGTGGCGCTCAAATCCAGAGGGTTCACCACTTCGTTGGACGATGGATTCACGATATAGCAAACCCGGGTCCACGGCACGATCCCCCCCGGCGCCGGCAAGACACAGTTCGCAACCGGGTTTGCAATGTTCGGGTTCGGCCAAAAGAGCCGGCCGCGCCCTTCCTCCAGACCCGCTTTCGCGTCATAGAACGCGTGCATCGCAGACTTGTAATTCCCCTTTATCGCTGATTCCGTCCCCGCCATTAAGATCAGCGCTGTGCCCACCACGCTGATGAGCATCAGTGTGAAAATGGCGATAACGATGGCTACACCGCGTTCCGAACGGGCCCAGCGCTTTTGTGTGTGTCTTTCTCTTACGTTCATGCGTTCTTTCACTTATTGATTCGGGTTGAAGCGTATCCCCTGCCCGGTTAGCGTGATCGTTCGAAATTGCTGAGTCTGCGGATCGGGCTGCGCGGACTGCACGATGAGCGTGATATTTACCTCGCGTATGTTTGACGGTTGGTTCAGGGTAGTCGGCGTGTCAAAAGTGTACGAAAAAACAGGCACTTGGTTTATCACGTTGTCAAGATAAGGCGCGAGAGCATCATTCGTGTAGCTCATCGGGTCCTTGGTCGGATCTTTGAGCGTGACGCCACGCATCAGCGTACCGTTTTGCAGCGAATACCGATACCGAATCCACTGGACACCATTTCCGGTGTCGGCTTCCACTATCAGATCGTAATCTCCGGGGACCGCGCAGGTTCCCCCTGGTCCCACTGCACAAGGAGTGCCCGGGTAGCTTGGCGACCAGGCGAAGGGCAAAGCATAATACTTTGGTTGGGCGTTGCTCACTGCAACCGCGAATGAATTCTTCGGCGGATATCCAGCGGAATGCACATCGCGCACAATCTGATCGATCGCGACGTTGGCCTGTTGGAAGGCCTGCGTCACATTGCTCTCGCCGCGATAGCGCAATTGCGCGCTCACCAAGAGCGAAAATACCGCCCCGGTGATGATTGTAAATAGCACCGTTCCCACCAGCAACTCCACCAGTGAGAAACCGTCAGCGCCGTGGTTCCGCTTTTTCATTTCGATCGCTTCAAAACCTACTGGGCAACCATGCTAGAAAGTGGCCTCATTGGGGAATGCCATTCTTCTGCACCGAACTATCCAGGGTGACCGGCAGCAACAATTGTGAATTCCCGAGGCTCTGAACCCGACGGCAGCCGATAATGATGCGCTTGCTCACAACGGTTCCATTGTTTACCTGCGGAAATACCGCCCAGCGCAATTCAAAACTCGAGCCGCTCGTCGGATCCGTTTTTGTGGCGTAAAAGCCCGCTGGAGGAACCGCGTTAGGCGAAAAATCAATGACCACGGATTGCCCAGACATCAAGACCCCCGCGCCGGGCGAGCCCACGCCGCCCAGACTGATCGTCTGCCGATCGCTGTCCGGGAAGCTGATTGCGGTGAGTGGCTGGCTCAGCATCTGATCCAATTCGCGCTGGGCCACCACAGTGGCCATGGTATCCATGCGGTTACCTATGCTGGACTGCAAACTCGCCGGCACGAGCTGCACCACGGAAACAATTCCGACCATCAGAATGGCGCTGGCCAGGATCATTTCCAGGACGGAGAAGCCGTCCTGGTCCCGCCCGCTGCTTGTAAAATCGCAATTCACCTTCACTGCGCGCATCCTCGCTCCTCTTACATCCCGGTCCAGGTCCCACCCTTGGGAGCCTTCCAGGTCTTGGTTTGCCCCATCGGTATGACAGAGATGGCTCGAAACCCGTATTGGTCCGGATTTGTGTATGCAAGCACCAGGAAATATGTTCCCGTTGCGCCGGCCACTGGAAAATTTACTGTTCCGCGGTAATCAAACGTAATGGTGCCCGCAAAATTCTGAGTCTTCTGAAGTCCTGTGCTCGTGGTACTCGGGGCGCCGCTATTCACAACCTGCATATCGCTCGGCAGCATCACCAGTGGCTCGCCCGTGTCCAGTTTTCCATTTCCATTCACATCGACAAAGAAAGTGGTGTTGTCCGGCGTGAGGAGCAGGCTTACGACGCTGTTACGACGAATGGCAGTGTATCGCGCCAGTGCGATCAATTCCGCCGTTTGTTGCGCGATGCTGTTGAGGCGGTAGCTCTGGATTGCTCCGACCAACACCGGCAAGGCCACACTCACCAGAATCAATCCGACGGCGAGGGTCATTACCATCTCAATCAGCGAGTAGCCGAGCTGCTCGCAGCGAATTGCTCCGCGCCGTGATTTCATAGGGAACACCACACACTTATTCCGATTTGGCACACCCAACAGGGAGCGTATTATCCTAAGCGAGTGCGCAGAAAGCAACCACCCTGACGCACTGGGCGTCTCAGGACCATTGATTAGTACTCTCAGGACTCCAAAATTCGTGGAACTTACGCTTCGTTATTAAGCGAGAGCAAGACTCTGGCACCGGAGAGTATTAAAACGCCTAGGCTCTTCGTCCCATCGCCTTCCCTCCGTGCGTCCAATTGCCACCGGTACCCGCGCCAAGTATCATTGACAATTCATGCCGCCAGCCCCGCTCCATCTGTCACGAATCCTCCGAGCCCTCTGTCTCGCGTTAACTATCGCGTTCCTTCCGGTCGCCGCCTTCGCGCAATCTAATGAGATTCTTCGGCTCGACCAAGTCCAAGCAGGCATGCAAGGCTACGCGTACACGATTTTCGCCGGCGATCAGGTTGAAAAGTTCGATCTCGAAGTCATCGGGGTGATGCCCAATTTCCTGGGGCCTCGCCAATCTATCATCCTCGTTCAACTCAAAGGCCCCAAGGTCGAGCGCACTGGCGTCGTGGCCGGCATGAGCGGCAGCCCCGTCTATCTGAACGGCAAACTTGCGGGCGCGCTCTCCCTCAAGCTCGGCATCTTCACCAAAGATCCCATCGCGGGCGTAACGCCAATCGAAGATGTCATTCGCCCGCCGGCGCAAAGCGGCGCGCAACAATTTCCCCTGCCGCTTGACACTACCACCGTGCAAAGAACCATTCCGGCGTTTTCGCTTCCGACAGGCTCCGCTCTTGCGCCTATCGAAACTCCGCTTGTCTTCTCCGGTTTTCAGTCCGCGACACTGCAACAATTCGCCCCGCAAATCCAAAGTTACGGCTTTGTCGCCGCGCAAGGCGGCACGTCCGCGCCCCGCCCGGAAGATGCCCATCTCGTCCCCGGTGACATGGCCGGAATGGTCCTTGTGCAAGGGGACGCATCCATCAACTCCGCCTGCACTGTCACCGCCGTGCAAGCCGACCGTGTTTTTCTCTGTGGCCATCCCTTTCTCAATCTTGGTGCCGTCCAACTTCCGATGGCACGCAGCCGAGTCCTCACCACACTCTCTTCCGATCTCGCCTCCACGAAAATCGTCAACGTTGGCGGCTCTATCGGCACCATCACCGGCGACCACCTTACAGCGGTCACCGGAAAACTTGGCGCTCCGCCACCGATGATTCCGCTGGATCTCGACGTCGCCACGCCAATCGGTGAGAAGAAATTGCACTTCGATGTGGTCAATCACCCCAAGCTCACTCCCCTGCTCGTGGCCATCACGGCGTTCAACGGTCTCACACAAAACGCGATCTACGGAGAAGGCACCACGCTGCACCTCACCGGCGAGATTCGCCTGCGCGGCCACACGCCGGTGCAAATCGAAAACAGCTACGCTCCGGGTGACGCCCTGATTCCCGACGGTCTTCCCATCGCAGTGAGTGTGCAGAGTATTTTTACGCGCCTATTTGTAAACACTTTCGAAGTTCCTGAGGTCGAGCGCATCTCTCTTCGCGTCGAAAGTGTACCCGGCCGCCAATCCTTCGCTATCGATAGCGCCTGGCTCGAAAAGGGCGAAGCCGCTCCCGGCGAAACCTTGCGGGTGCGAGTACTCCTGCATCCGTATCGGGGTGCCGCCCGCGTCGAAGAAACCACCGTCCGCGTTCCCGACCAAATCGCGCGCGGCGCCACACTGCGCATCCTCGTCACTGACGGCGACACCCTCAACCGCGCCTCGCGTGGATTCGCGTTCGGCGGCGCAAGCGGGCCTTCCGGGCTCGACCAGCTCATCGCCGTCCTCAATCGCGAGCGCCGCAACGATCGCCTTTACGTCGGCCTGTTCATGCCTTCGCCTACCATCCTTTGGGAAGACAAAGAGCTTCCCAATGTTCCACTGTCCCAAATCAACGTGATCGACGGCCGACCCGCTCCCGGCAGCGTCCAGGTCCTTCGCGAATCCTTGGCCAGCGAGTCGTCTATACCGCTAGGCGGACCCGTTTCCGGCGTAATTTCCTTAAACCTCCAAATTCGATAAGAGCCCAATGCCACCATTCACGACTCACTACACGCAGTGCTGTCATCCTGAGCGCATACGAAGTGTCAGCGTCACTCCAAAGCAAAATTTCACGCGCGCCCTTTACCTCCTTCCCTTCCTCTGGCTCTTTTACCTCCCTTCCGCACGTGCCGAGCACACGCGCACCTGGCGCCAAGCCTCCTACGAAGACTTTCTCAAGGGCACTCCTCACGGTGTAGCCGTGCGCAGCGACGGTCGCCTCGAGCTTGCGCCAAAATTTACGCTGATCGCTGACGCAGACGCATCCTATCTTTGGTCCCTGCGCGTCGACCCCAAAGGCGCTCTTTACGCGGCAGGTGGTTCCCCTGCAAAAGTCTTCCGCTTTGATGGCAATGGGACAGGCAAGCCAGCCACGGTATTTGAATCAAGCGATCTCGTCGCCCAAGCCATCGCCTTCGACGCCAAGGGCACGCTCTACGTCGCTACGTCTCCCGACGGCAAGGTTTATCGCATATCAGCCTCCGGCGAAAAGGCGGTCTTCTTCGATCCCAAGACCAAATACATCTGGGATCTCGCGTTTGCTCCTGACGGCACTCTGTATGTAGCCACCGGCGACAAAGGGCAAATTTTCGCCATCTCTCCAGACGGCAAGAGCGAGTTGTTCTACGCCAGTGACGAGGCCCACATCCGCGTCTTGGCCTTCGACACGCACACCGATCTCCTGGCGGGCACCGAGCCGAGCGGCCGGATTCTCCGGGTAACCCGCTCCAGCAACAAGAACGCTCGCAAAGAGAAAGATGCGGCCGCCGCCGAAGGTTTCGTTCTCTATGAAACCGCCAAGCGCGAAGTCACCGCGCTCGCGGTAGCTCCCGACGGAAAAATCTACGCCGCCGCCATCGGAGAAAAGCAGCGCCCTTCGACCCCAGCGCCCACCACCATAATCACCACTCCCCAAGGCACCACGACTGTCACCGGCGCTGCCGTCATGCTCGGCGGTCAGCCCCAGGGACAAATGCCGTTCATTCCCTTCCCGCAGCAGCTTTCCTCCAGCATCTATCGCCTTTCGCCCGAAGGCGCGCCCGAAGAGCTTTGGAATTCCCGCGACGATGTGGTCTACTCGCTCGCGCTTAATTCCGATGGGCGTCTTCTCGCTGGTACCGGCAACAACGGCGCGCTGCTCGCTATCGATGGCCGCGGCGTTTTTGCGCAACTCGCTAAGGCCGGCTCCGCGCAAATCACCGGCATCGCCCGCAATTCCAGCGGCAAGCTCTTCCTCTGCACTGCAAATCCCGGAAAGGTTTTCTCCGTTGGCCCCGAGTACGAGCCTGAAGGCACTTACGAATCGCGCTCCTTCGACGCGCAGCTTTTTTCGCAGTGGGGACGCCTGGATTGGTGGAGCCCTCCGCCCGCGCCTTTTGACAAGGGCGCGCAAAAATCTTCCCCATCGTCTGGCGCACCGCGCCTGGAATTCTTTGTACGCTCCGGCAACACTGAAGATCCCGGCAAGGAATGGTCCCGCTGGTTCGGTCCTTACTCCAAACCGGGAAGCAGCACCGAGTGTCCGCCTGCTCGTTTTGTGCAGTGGAAGAGTGTGATTCACGATGGCCGATCCGGTGACGGCATAAGCTGGGTCAGCCTCGCTTATCTTCCGCGTAACGCGGCGCCGGTCATCGACGCGATCGCCGTGCAAGATCTCGGGGTGCGGGCGCAAGCCAACATCATCATCCAGACCGGACAGCAACCCACCGTCAATCTGCGTCAGCCGCAAACTTCCACTCCGATTGGCGTGGTCATTACGCAAAGCTCTTCACCTCTGCGATTCGAACAGCCACCGCAAGGCTTTCAGCAAAAGGGTTTTCAGTCCGTTCTGTGGGCCGCGCACGACGATAATGACGACGAACTGCGCTTCTCCGTCTACTTCCGCGGGGAAAACGAAACCGAATGGAAACTTCTGAAGGACAAACTCGAGCAGAAATTTTATTCCTGGGACAGCACCGCCATGCCCGACGGCGCCTACTACCTCAAAATCGTAGCCACCGACGGGCCGTCGAATCCGCCAGCCCAAGCCCTGACTACGGAGCGCGAAAGCGAGCGCTTCGTCGTCGACAACAGTCCACCGGCGATCGAGGGATTGAAGGCCGTAGCAGGAAAGGATCAGAGTGGCCCCAATGTTTTATACTTCACCAGCGTTCAGTTCACCGCTCGCGACGCAACCAGCAGCATCGATCGCGCCCAATACAGCATCGACGGCGGAGAGTGGATCATCGTTGCGCCAAAGGGTGGGATAAGCGACGCTCCCGAAGAGCATTATGAATTTGACGCGCCGAGGTTTTCACCCGGCGAACACACAATCGCGGTTCGCGCCTACGACCATTTTGAAAACGTCGGCAGTGTCAAAACTATTGTCAAAGTCCCGTAGCTCTGCAGGATTTTTAGATGTGGGCAGGAACTCTCAAATTCCTCAACGCCTCTCACGGCGTATGGTATTTCTCGATCTCCGCGCCAAACCCGATTCGACCATCGCCGTAAGGCTCATTCCGCACATGCACCACTCGCGCTGTACAATGCGTCTCCTGCGGTTTGCTGCCAGTGACTTCCGCCGGCATACGCAGCGTGCAATCGATCGGCATGCCTACCTGCAGCGGCGCCGACGAGGCAAAGAAAAATCCGCCCCGTGAAATATTGATGGCTTCGGTAAAATGCTCGCTCTTGTCGGAGGCCAGATTGATGGCGCGAAAACGCAAAGAAGTGCGCATGTTGTGGCGGGCGACCTGGCGGCGTTCTGAGCTCATAACTTTCTCCTCCACGCCAGGAAGGAACACCAATCCGCTGGTCCGGGAGGGCATTTACGAGCCTAACAGAGGCGCTCGGCTGGTCAAGTAACAAAACGCGACCAGACTTTTTATAAAACTCTCAGTACGGAAGTGCGGTACCACCTTCGCGCCTTCTCTGTCCCTTCGCAAGGCGCATAGCTATGCGATAATATTCAGGCCGCTGCAGCTCACGGCGATTCCAACAGGCTTTTAGCAGGGGTGCTCGCGTCGACCAATGAGCGCAACAACCTCCACCTCGGCCTATACGCATCTAACCTGGCAAGCCATTCTCGACGCTCACAGCCGCATCGCTCCGCGCATCCATCGCACCCCGGTGCTCACTTCCGCGTCGCTCGATGCCATGTCCGGCGCGCGCCTCTTCTTCAAGTGCGAAAACTTGCAAAAAACAGGCTCGTTCAAGATCCGTGGCGCCAGCAATGCCATCCTCTCGTTGAGTGAAGAAGAAGCCGCGCATGGCATCGTCACGCAATCGAGCGGCAATCACGGAGCCGCGGTAGCCTGCGCTGCGGCGTGGCGCGAGGTCCCCGCGTTCATCGTAATGCCCAAGAACGCTCCGCGCGTGAAGGTGCGCGCGATCGAAGCCTATGGCGGGAAAATCACGTTTTGCGAGCCCAAGGTTTCTTCTCGCAACGAAGTTTGCGCTCAAGTTCAATTGGAAACTGGCGCTGCACTGATTCACCCGTTCGACAACGATCAGATCATCGCCGGCCAAGCCACCGCCGCCAAGGAATTGCTTGAAGAAATTCCCGACCTCGACGCGGTCTTCGCGCCCGTAAGCGGCGGCGGGCTGCTCAGCGGGACTTGCCTGGGCGCTAAGGGATTGCGCCCCGGCATCCTCGTCTTTGGCTGCGAGCCCGAGCGAGCCGATGACGCTTATCGCTCGCTGAGCAGCGGCACGTTGCAATCCCTCGAATCGAGCGACACCATCGCCGACGGCTTGCGCGCATCGCTCGCGCCGAGAACGTTCGCCATTCTGCGCGACAATGTCGAACGCATCCTGCTGGCCAGCGAGGATGAAATCATCGCCGCCCTGCGCACCGTCTGGGAGCGCATGAAGATCATCATCGAGCCATCTTCGGCGGTAGCCATCGCTCCGCTGCTGAAGCCGGACACCGTAGCAAACCTCGGTCTGCCCGCCCGCGCCGACGGCGCACCGCCAAAACTCGGCGTAATCTTCTCCGGCGGCAACGTCGACCTGTCCTCTCTCCCCTTCTAGTTACCTGTGTTCGGCCCAGGCGAGGCCATCAGGCTCCTTGCCCGTCGCGATGTAGCCGGTTATTTCCAATTTTTACAAATCTACGACCGCCACCTTGTCCTTGGCGCTCACCGCGACATATGCCCGAGAGCCATCGGGCACGATGAGAATACCTGCTGAGCCGCCGCCAAAATCGAAGCTCCTGACTTCCTGGTGCGTACCGACATCCAGAATCACGAGATTTGCATTGGATGACCCGGAGGATCCGCCGGAGACCAGCACGCGCTTGCCATCGCGAGCGAACTTCAGACGATTACCCCTTACGGAGATCGGGAAAGTCAGCGTCGCTTTCTTGGTGGGAACATCGATGATGGTGACGGTCCCGTCTTGAGCATTTGCGACCCAAATTTTCCTGCCGTCGGGGGAGAGGTCGAATCCTTCAGCACCTCGACCGGCGGCGACGTTAGTTACCCGCCAGGTCTTCCTTGGATTACTAGGCGGCGTGCCAGGCGGCAGACCGCCAGAGGGCGGCGTCGAAGCCGGCGGAGGCCCCGGGGAGGGAGCGGAGACTTGTTCGATGATGCTGATAGTTCCAGAGCTGACGTTGGAGGTGAAAACGTGATCGAGATTCGGGGAGACGGCAACCATGTGTGTTCTGTCCTGGCCCGTGCCGATCAGCCAGTCAATGGTTTGCGTGGCAGGATCGTAACGCCCAGCGGCCTTATTCGTTTCCGCAGTGAAATACAGCTTGCCTCCCGCGAAGGCCAATCCATGCGGAGAATGCAGTGCGCCGAGATCAATGGGAGGCAAAGCCTCTTGAGCGAGAGATCGACAACAGAAATGGTGTGAAGAGCGCCGTCGGAGCCACCGTAATTGGAAATGTACGCAAGCTTGCCGCCCGGCGAGGCCTCCACTTCATGAGGATCCGGCCCCGCTGGTGCTCGCCCGACAACCGTAAGGGTCGCAGGATCAACAATCGCCAGCGTATTGGCTTTTTTCTCAAGGACCAGCAAAGCCGGCGAAGGCGTTTGCGCGCCGACTGAGCTCGCCGCTAAGAAGAGAATGCCAGTGAGAAAACTTCTCACTACTTCTCCTTCAGCTTAAGCTTGCCCGCGGCCTTGTTTTCCTCCAGGAAGGCGCGAAGTTGCGTGCTGGCGTCCAGCAGCCGGATCCACTGCTCGTAATAAAGGGTGACGGGGAAGCGCCCGAGACCGTAGACGCTCACGCCTCCCTTTTCCCCTACACGGAAATCGAGCTGACCGGTGCGGCGGCTGCCGCCCTGCTTTTCGAGTTCCGCCAAACGGGCCTTCAACTCTTCATAAGACGGCTCAGCCATGTAGCCTCCTCAGATGGAGATGAGGGGGCGATTATACCGAAGCATGGGCCGTACAGAGATGCGGAATTGTGGTTGAGGGAGCTGCTCGTTCCGACGGGTCGAGCGCTTTCTTCTAGATCTGTCGAAAATTAAGCGTTGCTGCGACGAATCACTGTGCCGCAAGCCCTCCAAAACGAATGGCTTACGTGCCGCAACCGAGTTTAGCTTTGCGCCACGGTAACCGTCGCAGGCTGCTGCAAGCGGAACTCCAGCAGCGTTTCGCTGGGCACTTTTACTTGCTGGCCCCGGGTGAGCACCTGCACGGCTCCTCCGGCTCCGGCGCCGACACCCGCGCCAATCGCCGCGCCCTTACCGCCTCCGGCGATAGCGCCGATGATCGCTCCCAGAGCCGCACCGCCGCCGACTTTTTCCGCCGTGTTCTTGCCGCGCCCTTTGCCCTGCAGCGTGTAATCGCTGCTGACCACCGGATAGTCGTGGCCATCAATCACCATGCGCGTAAGCTCGAGTTGCAGCTCGGAGCTGCCGGCCATATGGCCCGCCTCTTTCGCTTCGGCCAGGCGTCCGTAGACATCAGTGCCCTTGCGAGCCACCAACGCGCCGTTCACGGTTAAATCGGTTTCCAGGCTGGCGTGAAAGATGTCGCCGACGTGGTTTTTCGAAGAATCGACGCCGTCAATCATGCGCACTAAAATGCTCTGGCCCGCGGGAATCGTGACGGTTCCGCCTGCCGCAACCGGCTGCGCCTGAGCCACCGGCGCGGGAGCAGGAGCCGGAGCGTACGTCGGAGCGGCAGCGGCGGCGCCGCCACCGCGGGTGAACGTCACTGCCACGACATCGTTGACGCTGAATGCTTGAACATTGCCCTCTATTTCAAAACGTAGCACCGCCTGCGTGCCGCCAAGATAGCGGCCCTGCAGGATGCGCCCGTCTTTCAATTCCAAGGTATCGGCTGCTGCAACCGCGACAAACAGGAGACCCAGGGCGGCTGTGGCAACAAAACGTACTAAACGCTTCATTCTGATTCCCCTCTCGGCATGATGCGCGAGGCGATCCGCGTACCCTTACGGCCTGATCAGGAAAACTCCGATCAGAAGATCGCGCCCCCTCGCGGTAGTCTATTCTAGTGCCTTTGATGTTGTCATCGCCTCATTAGATGTATCTATTGAGCCGACTGGTAGATCCGGCGCGTGATATCGGCCATGAGCGCGGCGCTGTCTTTGGACTCCGCCATGCCGCGCACCAGGAGCACCAAGACGAACGGGCGTGGTGCGTAGACAATAGCCGCGTCATGGTGGATTTTGGTCAACTCCCCGGTCTTATGGGCCACGCGGGTGCCCGCCGGGAGTCCCGCAGGGATGGCTTCGTTGAATTTTTGGCGCGTTAGAATGTCAACCATTTGGCGGGACGAGTCCGGGTCGACCGCCTGGCCTTTGGCAATGGCCTCCAGCAAGATCAGCAGGCCGCGCGCGGTGGTGGTGTTGTTCATGCCCTTCTCATAGGCGTTGTTGTCTTCGACCCCGCGCAATACGCTCATGCCGTCAGCGTGCAGCGAATGCACAGTGGCGCGAATATTGTCCACCCCTAGTTTTTCGACGAGGAGGTTGGTGGCGAGATTGCTGCTCACCGTAATCATCAGCTCGCAAAGCTGGCTGAGCGTGCGGATTTGCCCAACGGCTTTGTATAAATCGCTTTCGGAGTCGTCGGTAGCATCGAGGGTGTAGACCGAGCCGTCGACCAAACTGTGGAACTCGTTCTGTATGGAGAGCGGATCATCCAGCTTTAATTTACCCTCGCGCACTTGATGAAACAGCTCGATCATCACAGGGACTTTCATCGTGCTAGCGGCATGAAACACTTCATCTGCGCGCGAGAACCATTCCATCTTGCCGTCGAGGGTGCGAAAGGCGACACCAACGTCCGCGCCGCTTCTTTCAATGCGGCTTGAAATGTCGGCCGCAAATTTTTCGTCAACGAGCTTTGCCGCTGCCTTCGCGCCGTCACCGCCCGAAGCAGGGATGTGTCCATACTGGGCAAAGGCAAAAGGTGAGGAAAAAACCGCGAAACCTAAAATCAGAGCAAGAAAATGCCGAGGAGTCATGGGACGGGATATTGCCCGAACGCTGCCCGCAAAACAACCGCGAGCAAAGGAAAAGGGCCCAAGCCGAATCGGCTTGGGCCCTCATCAATTGCAGCAGCTTTCTCTTGATTAGAACCTGCGTCGCGCCTCGTCAGCTTCTTCAGCCAAGCGCATGAGTACCGCGACGATTCCAGTGTTCTTGTTGTTTGAGGGATCGATGAAGAGCCCGTCGTCGACGAAGCTCTTAACCGCGGACACCGCGCCCCCGCCACCGGCTTCGCTCGTAGGACGAATAATGGATACCGGTCCGAACTTCGAATTCAGGAAGAATGTTGGTTCCGGCATGATCAGGTTGGTCTGGAATAGATCGGCAACTGTTTCGCCGCCGCCTATTGAGCCGGTCGCACCAGTGGTGGGATCGACCCCGCTATTGAGGTTGGGGAAAGAAAGGTTGCCGTCGGTGATGTTGGGGGCGTTTGCGGCTTTGTCGTGCCAGACCTGGAAGTGCATGGTTTCGCTCGGGCCGATGCTGAGAAGAACCCGCAAAACTTCCAGGTTAGTTACTTTCTGAGCCAGCGTCGGGTAAAGGCTAGTGCCTCCCTGCTCGATAAATCCAAAGTGGAATCCCGCAGTGTTCGCAATGGCCTGAAGGTGATTGGGAATGGTGCCGTCCGAGTTGAGTGCGGCCTCGGCATCGGTCTGCGGAATAGCCGGGTGCGGCGCGTTGGCAAGATCGGGCACGGCATTCTCGAATTTGCCTCCGAAGTCGGGATTCTGGTTCGCATTGCGATAACGCGTCCACCAAGTCGTGTCGACTTTCAGTTGCCTCAGATTCGTGAGCCGTCCAGTCTGCGGCACCCCTGTCACCCTACTGGGCGGCAGAATCGCAAACTGCTGACTTAGATCGATGGGTTGGGCGCCTTTCGACTGCAGATAGTTGTTCAGGAATCGATGATGGCTGATCTCGTCGTCCGTATTGTCCGCGATGTACTGTGGCATATCGCCATCAAGGACCTGGAGAGCAGTAACGTACCCTGCGGCAAGTCCCGTGCTGATTGCCTTGCCATTGAGTTGCAGATCGACCCCAGATAGACCTATGGAGCTGGGCACATTCGGAGTCGGTCCGCCAAGTTCCGCATATTGGATCCACAAATCGGCTTCGACCTGCTCCAGCGCGCTCAGGAACGTCAGAATCGCGATGTCACCCTTGGTGACCGGAGCACGGTCTTCGCCATCGGCGAAGGCAGCCGAACCGGAAACCAGTCCCACTCCTGCGGTCATCGCACCCGCCGCGACCATGCCATTTTTCAAGAACGACCGCCGATTTTTGCGGCCACCGAATACGGTTCCGTCTTTCTTCATCTCTTTCTCCTTTTCAAGAAGCGAATCGATTGTTTCAAACGCGCCCTCGCACAACCGCCGTGCACCCGCCGGAAAACCTCACCGTCCTCCTGCAGTGGTTGCCTTGGTTGCTGCAACTCCGCCGGGTTCGGAATTGCCGCTGCTGTTACATCGATGAGTTGGAGCGCTCCACGGTGAACTTCGCCGTGAAGAGCGACGCTGAGTTACGCAATCAGCTCCGTCGCCAGCGTTCACTGTAAGTTTCTGCGGGATGCGTGGTGTCACAGCGAAGTCAAGTTGCTGTCAGCCGATCGCACTTTTTGTGTCTGTGGAAAACAGCAGGTTCATCGCATTTCGGCGCTTTGCGCAGGGAGGTTATAGCCGTCCACTTCAAGGACCGCGGCTTTGCCGCTCAGATCCGCAGGGTCATAGCTGGCGGTTACTTCGCGCTGTTCTCCGGGCAGCAGCGAAAAATAATTGTCGGACCAGAAGATGGGCGTCACATCCTCTCCGCCTTTTCCTTTGGTAACGCGCAGATGCACCATGAACGCGATGCTGCCGCTGGGATTACGAACCGACACGCGGACGCCTGCCTTGCCGCCCTGCTCTTCCCTCAAGGGCTTAACCTCCAGCTTCACTTCCGGCAGCGTGTTCAACCCGCTCAGATCGCCGAATTCCGCTTGCGGCGTATAGACGGTGTCCTTCTTGTGCTTCCAGTCCAAAACATCCGCCTTCGTCGATAACCAATAAAAATTGTCGCTCAGTTGCTTGCCCGTGGCGTCGCGCAGTTGCAACCGCAGAAAGTACGTCGCGCTTAGGCCTTCGACTCTCGGCAAATCGAATGCCTTGGTGCTGCTGTCCGGCGCAACATTCATCGTCCCCTCGCGGGAACCTTTTTCCGTGGCATCAAGGTTGTAGAGTTTGGCGCTTACTTTCATGCCTTGAATAGCTGCATACGTGCTGTTCACCACCGCCACGGAATTGTCGTCGTACGAATACTGCACATGAATCGGCTCCATGG
>Ga0137415_10003752_pt1 | contig 15089 bp, 10 predicted proteins | sample CZODoug3_1_1_16f_FD_183082 | JGI IMG/M metagenome (GOLD analysis project Ga0137415, IMG submission 183082) | Vadose zone soil fungal communities from Angelo Coast Range Reserve, California, USA - CZODoug3_1_1_16fungal (Hybrid Assembly) | ecosystem: Environmental > Terrestrial > Soil > Vadose... | reverse complement strand
GACTGTCTCGTCCTGATCCTGCAAGAGTCCCAACCAACGACACGCCGCGGAATTACTGCGCCAATAGTGGAAACGTCGCTCACCCCGGGCGTCATTTTCAATGAGATATAGACCCGGCGAGCCGCCGTTGACGGTAAAGCTAAGGGCGCAGTCGATTCCTTCCGCACTCCAAGCATTGCGCATGGCGCGACTCATGGCATCGTCGCCGGTGGCGGTGAGAAACTGCACTTGGGCGTCCGGCAGTGAGCGCTTGAGGTAGACCGCCGTGTTGTAGGCATCCCCGGCATAGGCTCTGACGAAGGCGTCGGCGCCGGTGGCGCGCAGTTCCACCATACACTCGCCGATGCAGATCACGCGCGTCAAGCGACGGCCTCGAGAATGGCGGCGCGCAGCGAGGCGTTCTCACGGATCGGCAGCGGAAACAGCGTCGGATCGTCAAGCGCACTCTGCACATGCGTTTCCCCATACGCGAAGTCGAGCCAGCCACGCACGATGCGCGAGAGCGAGCGAACCGGCGCGCCGGTGGCGGCGTTGGCAATCATGAGCGGGAATATCCGCTCGGCAAGCTTCAATGAGCCGTCCTCGGTGATCTGTGACAGCCGATAGTCGATTCGCGGATTGGCGAATCGCGCGCGAGCCGTGCGCCAATAGTCGAGCACCGGCAGCGGATGGAGCGCCGGCGCGATCTCGATCGACACCAGCTTGTTCAGAAACCGAGCCAGCTCGGGGTCCGCGATTGCCTCGCGAACGAATGTGTAGCCACGCGCCAGTCCAAGGTACGCGAGGGCGCTATGGCATGCATTGAGCACGTGAAGCTTGAGGCGGCCGAATGCCTCGACATCATCCACGATTTGCACGCCGACGCGATCCCAATCGGGCCGCGGACCCGCGAAGCGGTTCTCGATCACCCACTGACTGAATGCCTCGCGCTGCACACAGGCCTTATCCTTCAGTCCCAGCGCACCGCTCACTCGCGCACGCGAAGTGTCGGTCGCCGCCGGCACGATGCAATCCACCACCGTACGCGGAAACTCAACGTTGTCTTCCAGCCAGGGCAAGAGGTCGGGCCGGCTGCGCTCGGTAAAGGCCGTTACGGCGCCGCGCAGCCGGGTGCCGTTTTCCCGCAGGTTGTCGCAGCTGATGACGGTGATCGGCCGGCGGTGCCGCGTCGCGCGCGCGGCCAGCCCGTGCACGATCCACCCGATCGTGGAAATCGGCTCGAGCGGATGCTCGAGATCGTGTGAGATCTCAGGCCGCGCGAGATCCAGTTGCCCGTCTGCTCCGAGGCAGTAGCCTTTTTCGGTTACCGTCAGCGTCACGATGTGAGTTTGCGGCGAAGCCAGCGCGTCCTCGAGTTGGCCGCGATGCGCCGGGGCACACAAGGAAGCGCGGATCGCGGCGACCACTCGGTAGTCCACTCCCTCTGCGAGTGTTTCAACCGTATACAGCTGATCCTGCGCGGCCAGCGCCTCCGACGCGGCGGGGTGCCGCAATGAAACGCCAAGTATCCCCCAGTCGCCGCCGGCGCTCAGCGCGTCTTCCGTGAACATGGCCTGATGTGCCCGATGAAACGCACCCAATCCCAAATGCACGATGCCGACACCGACGTTCTCGAAATCATAATCGGGTCGTCGCACATTGGGCGGCAACCGCGCCAGCGCCTCTCGGTTGAGTCGATGCATCACAATCGGTAGGCGGATTTGGCCAAACGATACGCGAGCTCGACCGCGACCTCGCCGGCTTCGTCCTCATCCAGGCGATGGGTGGCGACCAATTCCGCCAGGTAGGCGCAATCGATCCTGCGTGCCAGGTCGTGGCGCGCGGGTATCGAGAAAAATGCACGGGTGTCGTCGTTGAATCCGACCGTGTTATAGAAGCCGGCCGACTCGGTGCTCTGCCGCCGGAATCGCAGCATGGCCTCAGGGGCGTCGTGGAACCACCACGGCGGACCCAGCTTTAGGCAGGGGTAGTGGCCGGCCAGCGGCGCGAGTTCCCGAGAGTAGGTGCTCTCGTCGAGCGTAAATAGAATGAGCAGAAAATCGCGTCTCGAGCCAAAGCGATCCAGCAATGGCTTGAGCGCCGCAGTGAAGTCGGTCTGGGTGGGAAAATCTCCGCCCTTGTCACGGCCGAAGCGGTTGAACAAAATCTCGTTGTGATTGCGCCATGCGCCGGCGTGCAACTGCATCACCATGCCGTCGTCGCAGGACATCTGCGCCATTTCGGTGAGCATCTGCGCGCGAAAAACCTCCGCGTCGCCCGGCTGCCGTTTTGAGGCGATAATGCGGTCGAATAGTTCCTGTGCTTTGAGCGGCGAGAGATCCGCGGTGCGCGCCGTCGGATGACCATGGTCGGTTGCCGTGGCGCCAAGCGTGCGAAAGAAGGCCCGCCGATTCGCCAAGGCTGCGAGATAGCCGTGCCAGCTGCTCGTATCCTCGTGCGCCAATTCGCCCAGCCGAAGGACGTTGGCGACAAAGTCCGCCCGATCCGGATCGACGACGTCATCCGGTCGAAAAGTCGGGATGATCCTGCCCTTCCAGCCGGACTTGGCGAGCGCCGCATGATGCTCGAGCGCATCCAATGCGCCTTCGGTGGTCGCGAGCACTTCGATGCCGAAGCGCTCGTACAAGGCGCGCGGCAGATATTCGGGCGTGGCCAGGGCGGCGTTGATGGTGTCGAAATAGTGATCGGCCGTTTCCGGGCTGAGCCGCACCTCGAATCCGAACACGGTCGCAAAGACATGATCGAGCCACAGCCGCGAAGGGGTTGCGCGAAACGCCCGGTAGTGCTCGGCAAACAGGCGCCATATCCGCCGCCGATCCGTCGCAACGGGCGCGGCATCCGCGGAACGGAACCCTAAGCTTTCCAGCGGCACCCCTTGGCTCATCAACATGCGCAGCAAGTAATGGTCAGGCCAAAGCAGCAGACTGACGGCGTCCTCGAAGGGCTCATTGCCGGAGAACCAGCGGGGATCCGTGTGGCCGTGCGGGCTGACGATGGGCAGATCTTCGACGGCTGCATACAGGCGCGCCGCGATCGAGCGGACCTGCGGGTCCGCGGGAAAGAATCTCTGAGGATGCAGGTGAAGTGATCGGCCCATGGTTGGCCCTTGAAGTGGTCTGACAACATTGCCATCCGTGGATGAAGCGGTCAAGATTCGAGCCATGAGTACTCCGATCGATACTCGCAAACTCTATCGTCAGGTCGCCGATGCCATCATGGCGTCGATCAAATCGGGCGACTACGAGCCCGGCTCGAGGTTGCCCTCGGAGCGGGACCTTGCCGCCTCGTTCAAAGTCAGCCGGCCCACCATCCGCGAGGCGATGATCGCTCTCGAGATCCACGGCCTGGTGGAGGCGCGGCAAGGTTCGGGAATCTATGTCACCGATCACCCGCCGGCGCAGATCGGCGCGGATGACCTCGACATCGGCGCGTTCGAGCTGACCGAGGCGCGGCGCCTGTTCGAAGCCGAGGCGGCGGCGTTGGCGGCGACCATCATCACCGAGGAACAGCTGCGGGAAATCGAAGAGATTCTGGGCGATATGATCAAGGAGAATGTGCGCAAGCAGAAAGGAGAGATGGCGGATCGCCGCTTTCACGTCGCGATTGCGCGGGCCACGCGCAATTCGGCGATCACTGCGGTCATCGAGAATCTTTGGGACATACGTTATAAATCACCGCTTTGCGCGCATATGCTGGAGCGGGCACGCAGCGTCGGTGTGCAGCCGCGCATCAGCGAACATCGGCGCATCCTCGCGGCATTGCGCAAGCACGACAGCCAAGCCGCACGCAATGCCATGCGGGATCATTTGGCCCGCGTCATTGACGGGCTGCTCGCCGCGACCGAGACCGATGCGGTGGATAGTGCGCGCAAGAAAGCCGTCAGCAAACGTCATGAATACACGCGGCGGCTGGCGATTTGAGCTGACCGCTAACTCATACTGGTCAGGCCACTAAAATAGTTGACCGCGGGTCTTGACGCGAGGTCGGACAATGCGCTGAAGTGGCCTTACCAAAGGCAGCCAGAAGCTCCGATACGATGTCAAAGACGACCGCGATGCAAATCACCGATGCACGGGTGATCGTCACCTGTCCGGGCCGTAATTTCGTCACGCTCAGGATCGAGACGGCGGACGGCAGCTTCGGCCTCGGGGACGCCACGTTGAACGGACGCGAACTGGCCGTCGTGAGCTATCTGTCCGATCATGTGTTGCCCTGCCTGATCGGCCGCGACGCGCACCAGATCGAAGATATCTGGCAGTTTCTTTACCGCGGCGCCTATTGGCGGCGCGGCCCGGTAACCATGACCGCGATCGCGGCGGTCGATACCGCACTGTGGGACCTCAAGGCCAAGGCGGCCGACCTGCCGCTGTACCAGCTGCTCGGCGGCGCCTGCCGCAGCGCGGTGCGCGTGTACGGCCACGCCAACGGCGAGACGGTGGAGGAGACGATTGCCGAGGCGCAGCGCTACGTCGGTCTCGGCTACACGGCCATCCGTCTGCAGTCATGCGTGCCCGGTCTCGCCTCGACCTATGGCGTGTCGCGCGACAAGATGTTCTACGAGCCGGCCGACGGCGCGCTGCCGGCCGAGAATCGGTGGTCGACGCGCAAGTATCTGGCTTCGGCGCCGGAGTTGTTCCGGGCGGCCCGCGCAGCGCTCGGTTGGGACATCGACCTGCTGCATGACACGCACCATCGGCTGACGCCGATCGAGGCGGCGCGGCTGGGCAAGGATCTGGAGCCCTACCGGTTGTTCTGGCTGGAAGATACCGTCGCGGCGGACAACCAGGCGTCTTTCCGCCTCATTCGTCAGCACACCACCACGCCGCTCGCCGTGGGCGAGGTGTTCAACAGCATTTGGGATTGTAAACAGTTGATCGAGGAGCAGCTGATCGACTACATCAGGACCACGGTCCTGCATGCGGGCGGAATCAGCCATCTACGGCGCATAGCGGCGCTCGCCGAGCTCTATCACGTCAAAACCGGCTGCCACGGCGCCACCGATCTGTCTCCGGTATGCATGGCCGCGGCGCTGCATTTCGATCTAGCAATACCCAACTTCGGGCTGCAGGAGTACATGCGCCACGCGCCGCAAACCGATGCGGTATTCCCCCACGCCTACCGCTTCCACGAAGGATTCCTGCATCCCGGCGATGAGCCCGGACTCGGGGTCGATATCAATGAGACCCTCGCCGCCCAATACCCGTATCAGCGCGCTTATCTTCCCGTCAATCGACTCGAGGATGGCACGATGACCAATTGGTAGCCGGGAAGCTAAGGACTGCCGTGATGCTTTGCCGATGTTCGGGTGTTTTGCCGGCCTTTGCCGGGCTGCTTGCGGTGTTCTGCTGGCCTTCGCTTGCGGGCGCAAGCGCTGCTGACTTGGGCCGTGAGACCGGCGCCGGGCCCCCGTCTCGAGGCGGCGGGGTGCCCCGGGCATCGATGGATTTGAGCCACGGCTGGCGCTTTCGCCAAGAGGCCGGGTTGGCCGGCGTGGAGAGGAGCGAGTTCGACGATTCGCAGTGGACGGGGGTCGACCTTCCGCACACCTGGAACCGAATCGGCAACGAGGGTGCCGAACGCTCGCCGCTCACGAACACTGTGCAGGGAGTGGGTTGGTACCGGCTGCGGTTCACGGCGCCCCCCTCATCCACGGCGAGACGTTACTTTCTCCAATTCGACGGGGTTGGTGCCATCGCCGATGTTTGGCTGAACGGACGCTATCTCGGCAGGCATGCCGGAGCCTTCTCCCGATTCCGTTTCGACGCCTCGGCCGCGATCAAACCGTCCGGCGACAACCTTCTCGTGGTCAGGGCTGACAATAGCCGTCCGCAATCAGGCTCCAGCACGGAAAATGTCATCCCGCTCTCCGGCGATTTCTTCGTGTTCGGCGGCATCTATCGCAGCGTGACGCTGATCGCCACGGATCTCGTGCATGCGGACATGCTGGACTACGGCGGGCCTGGATTGTACGCGAGAGCCGTGACCATCGACGGCCTCGAGTCCGCGGCCGTGCGAGTGTCGGCGAAGTTGGTCAACGACGGACCGAAGCGTCGGACGGTCATCGTCGAGACTCGCATCGAAAACGAATCCAGTGTCGTCGTCGCGTCGGAATCGAGCCAGGTGACGATATCGCCGGCACAGCCTGTGCCGGTGATGCGCACATTGCACGTTGACCGGCCGCATCTGTGGCAGGGCATGAAAGACCCGTACCTCTACAAGCTGCTCCTGACGGTGCGGTCAACCCAGGGGCTGGATCTCGATCAAGTGGCGCAGCCGCTTGGTTTGAGGTCCCTCAACTTCGATCCGGATAAAGGGTTCTTTCTCAATGGGGAACATCTATACCTCAAGGGCGCGTCCATGCACCAGGACCGCCCGGCGAAGGGGTGGGCGATTTCGCAGGCGGATCAAGCGCAGGATTTCGATTTGCTGCGCGACATGGGCGGCAATGCGGTCCGCCTCGCCCACTACCAGCACGATCAATATTCCTATGAGCTGGCGGATGCCCTGGGGTTCGTGGTGTGGGCGGAAATTCCGCTGGTCAACAAAGTGTCATTCGACGGTTCGTCCGCGAGTCCGGAGCTCGCCGCCAATGCTCGGCAGCAGCTGACCGAGCTCATCCGTCAAAATTACAACCATCCTTCGATCGCCGTCTGGTCGATTGCCAACGAGATCGATCTCACCGCAACGCAGATCAAGGGCCCGAGCAAACCCGCGACCCTGCTGAAGTCACTCGATCTGCTTGCCAAGCAGGAAGACCCGGGCCGGTTCACGACGGTTGCCGACTGCTGCGAAGCGGGTATCGGGCCGCACGCGGACGCTGGGGGTGGTGCCGCGATGGCCGGCATGGCCTCCCGCGACGCCATCGTCGGAATTGCCGACACAGTCGGCTACAACCGGTATTTCGGCTGGTACACCGGAAAATTCGACGATTTTGGCCCGATGTTGGACCAGGCACATCGGCGCCATCCCGCATTGCCCATCGCCGTTTCCGAATATGGCGCGGGCGCGGCCCTCAGCCAGCACACCGATGACCCCGCAGGCGGCCCGGTCAATCCGCACGGCCGGCCGCATCCTGAGGAATATCAGGATTGGTACCACGAAGCATCCTGGAGCGCCCTTCGCGGCCGCGAATTTCTCTGGGCAGCGTTCATCTGGAACATGTTCGATTTCTCCAGCGATTCGCGCCGCGAGGGCGATTTGACGGATATCAACGAGAAAGGCCTCGTCAGCTACGACCGGCGGACTCGCAAGGACGCATTTTATTTCTACCGCGCCAATTGGAGCGGCCAGCCGACCCTGCACCTGGTCGGGCGGCGCTACGTCGACAGGCCCTACGGCGTCGTCGATGTGAAGGCGTACAGCAACGCGGCGCAAGTGAGGCTGTGGGTGAATGACGCTGATCAAGGCATGACGCCCTGCGAAGGCGGAATTTGTGCGTGGCGATCCGTACATCTGCAGCCGGGGCCGAACACATTGCGCGCCGCTGCGGATATCGCCGGGGCGGCGCAGGTCGATTCGATGCAGTGGACGTTCTTAGGATCGCCCGACAGCGTTAGAATCAAAGCAGGCGACATTTCGGGCTATGTGTCGAAGGCGGGGCAGCGCTACGGCTCCGACGCTTATTTCAGCGGAGGCGTACCCGGTGGAATCAACGCGCCGGATACGCCGGCGTCGGGCCGGATCGCGGTGGCCGCCGACGATGCCGGAATCTACGACAGCTTCAGGGAGGGAGAGTTCTCGTATCGCGTACCGGTGCCGAGCGGACGCTACCGAGTTACCCTGAAATTTCAAGAGCCCACCGCCGAGGCAGCCGGCGTCCGAGAGTTCGATGTGCAGGTCAACGGTAAGGTCGTGCTGCGGCGTTTCGACATCTTCGCGGCGGCCGGCGGCAAGCTCAAGGCGGTGGATCGCTCCTTCGACACGACTTCCCGAGACGGCGCAATCCTGATCGAATTTCGTCCGCTCAAAGGCGATGCGCTGGTCTCGGCGCTTTCGATTGCGTCCGTTGAACCGCACTAAGGGGTCGATCGGCCGCTATCGCTGGCTCATTTGCGGACTGCTGTTTGCGGCGACCGCGATCAACTACGTCGACCGTCAGATCATCGGAGTTCTCAAGCCGACCTTGCAGCTCGAGTTCGGCTGGACCGAGGGCGCATTTGCCGATGTCATCTTTTGGTTCCAGGCCGCCTATGCACTCGGCTACATCGGATTCGGGAAACTAGTCGACAAACTCGGAGCGCGTGCCGGCTACGCAGCCTGCATGGTCCTCTGGACCATCGCGCATGTCGCGCATGCCTGCGTCGCCTCGATTGCGGGCTTTGCCGCCGTCCGATTCGCGCTGGGGTTGGGCGAATCCGGGAATTTCCCCGCCGGCCTGAAGGCGATAGCCGAATGGTTTCCGCAGCGTGAACGTGCGTTCGCGACCGGTATATTCAATGCGGGTTCGAACGTCGGAGCGATCCTGACGCCGCTGATCGTTCCCGGAATCACCCTTGCCTTCGGTGGGCGCGCCGCATTCGTGGTGACCGGCTCCTTCAGCCTGGCATGGCTCATCGTGTGGCTGAAAACATATCGGCGCCCTGACGTGCACCCCGGAGTCAGCCCCGATGAGCTTGCATTCATCAATAGCGACCCGCCCGCCGCCGACCCACGCATGTCCTGGCGTCAATTGCTGCGCATTCGCGAGACCTGGGCGTACGCTGCCGCGCGGTTCATGATCGACCCGGTCTGGTGGATGTTCCTGTTCTGGCTGCCTGATTTTTTCGCCAAGCGCTACGGCTTGGACTTGAAGACTTTCGGTCCGCCGCTGGTGGTCGTGTATGCCGTTTCGGATATCGGCAGCATTGCGGGAGGCTGGTTGTCGTCGAAACTGATTCGGATCGGCGTCAGCGTGAATAGGGCGCGGAAAATGACGATGTTCCTGGCATCACTTCTGGTCTTGCCGGTCATGTTCGCCATGTACGCGGACAATCTGTGGCTGGCGGTAGCCATCGTCGGCGCGGCAACGGCCGGGCATCAAGCATTCTCGGCAAACCTCTATACGTTTCCGTCCGACGTGTTTCCAAAGCGAGCCGTGGCCTCGGTGGTGGGCATCGGGGGAACCGCGGGCGCCATCGGCGGCATGTTGATGGCGAAGTATGCGGGATGGGTGCTGGACGGTATCGGCGGCTACACGCCGATCTTCATGGTGGCGGGCACGGTTTACTGGCTGGCCCTCGCGACCGTTCAGGTGCTATCCCCGCGCATGGAAGCGGTCAGGACTCAATGAATGGTCTTCGGCGATGCTGCCGGTGAGCCAAAGCGCACGCGCCCGAGTGGGAGTGTCGCGAATCCATCGCGTTTGAGGCGGCAGCGGTTGATCGGTCAACAGGGCGAGCAGGCTGGCGTTCGTCGCTTCCACCGAATCGAACGGGGTACCGTGCCGCGAGCCGCGCACCACGACGATGTCCGCCTTGAGCTTCGCAGCCAGTTCGCGCTTTTCCGCGAGCGGGGTGAAATCGTGTTCGGCCGCGATCAGCAATATGCGGCTCTTCAGCCTGTCGAGCCGATCGATGATCGCCCAATGCGCCAAGGCCAATCCCAGGCCGAGGTAGGTGCTGGCGGGGACCGCACCTACCACGGCCGCCGCATGGGCGCGAATCGATCGTTGCCAGGGTTCCGGAAACAACCGAACCGCGAGCAGCCATGCTGCCCGGCGCATTCCCAGCAGCCGTACCAGCGTTGCCGATACATGGGTTTCCAGCCATTTGCGCCAATCATCCGGCCGATAGGTAGCCAGACTGTTGATGAGTCCAAGCCGCGGCACGCTCGCGGGGCGTTGTGCCGCCATCTCGAGCGCGACCGCGCCGCCCAGAGAAAATCCGATGATGTTGGCCTGCGACACTTGGAGGTGATCGAGAAGCGACCAAAGGGCTGAGGCGCATCCCGCTATGGTGTACTCGCCCCGAGGGGGTGGGCTGTGTCCGCTGCCCGGCAGATCAGGGACGATCACGCGAAATCGCTTTTCAAGCGCCGCGACCTGAAACGCCCAGGCCGCTCCGCAACATCCGAGTCCGTGAATGAGCACCAGCGGTTCGCCCTGACCGCGTTCCACGTAATGCAGCGAAAGATCTTCGTTGCAAAAAAACGGCATGGGCGACTTCTCCTCGACTCTTATTTTCCAGCGAGTCGATTCTACCGTTGCGTTCGAACGCCTTCGAGTCGCGCGCCGCCGAATTCCCCGTGATCGTTTCACCCATCGTCGTGTAGGCAGGCACTGACCTTGTCAGCGGACACTGACAGAGACTGACTCCATTCTCCGGCCTGTCTTGGGTACCGATTGGCTAAGAATAGGCATTCATGCCCAAAACCCCGCCACGATACGCGTCCCAAGGAGCAATCCGTTTCCTGGCCCACTATGTCCGGCGGCGCATTTTTAGTCATGCCGTCGTGGTGGGCGCGGTCCTCGCCGCGGTGATCTGTGCAGTCGGTTCGCAGTACGCCGTCAAGAATCTGGTCGACGTGCTGGGCACTCAGCACCCGGCGACTTATACGTTGTGGAGCGCGGTCGCGTTGCTGCTCGCGCTGGTGGCCGGGGACAACCTTCTGTGGCGGCTCGCCGGTTGGGTGTCGACGCATGCCTTCGTGGCGGTCGGCGGCGACATCCGTCTCGACCTGTTCAAACATCTGTCCGGCCAAGGTACGCGCTACTTCGTCGAACGCCTTCCCGGCGCGCTTGCCGGGCGTATCACCGCCGCGGCGAACGCCGCCTGGACCATCGAGAATTCGCTGACTTGGACCACCATCCCGCCCGGGACCGCGGTGATCGGCAGCATCCTGATTCTCGGCACGATCAATTGGCACCTCACCGTCGTGCTGCTCGTCGTCGTCGGTGCCCTCGGCGTGAGCATCGGCCGGCTGGCGGCGCAGGGCCGTCATCTGCACCAGAGTTTTGCGGGTCATGCAGCGCATGTGAGCGGCGATCTCGCGGACATCGTGAGCAATATCGGACTGGTGCGCGCTTTCGGCGCCGCGCGCCGGGAGCGGGATCGGCTGAGCTCGAAGATTCAGGTTGAGATGCAGGCGCAACGCGCCAGCTTGCGGTCGCTCGAGATCTTGCGCTTGTGGCACGCGGTGACCGTATTCACGGTCACGGCCGGCGTGTTGGTCTGGTCGGTGGAGCTGTGGCGCCGCGGCAAGATCTCCACCGGCGACGTGGTCTTGACCACGACGCTGGGCTTCACCGTTCTCCATGCGTCGCGCGATTTTGCGATGGCATTGGTCGACATGGTGCAGCAGTTCGCCAAGCTGGGTGAAGCGGTGCAGGTGCTCGGACTACCGCACGAGATGCGGGACGCCCCGGATGCCCGGCCGCTCGTGGTACGCGGCGGGGCCATCCAATTCAAACACCTGAGCTTCAGCTATCCGAGCGGCCAGCAAGTGCTCAAGGCTTTCGATCTCGAAGTGCCGGCCGGACAGAAGGTGGGCTTGGTGGGACGCTCCGGTGCGGGTAAGTCCACCATCATCGCGCTGTTGCAAAGGCTTTACGATCCGGACTCCGGCGCGGTACTGATCGATGGACAGAACATCGCGCAGGTAACGCAGGAGAGCCTGCGCGCTTCGATCGCGGTGGTGCAGCAGGATATTTCGCTGTTTCACCGATCGCTGCTGGAGAACCTGCGCTACGGTCGCCCCGAGGCGACCGACGAGCAAGTGTTCCGCGCCGTCGAAGCTGCGCGCTGCACCGAGTTCATCAATGGTTTGCCGCAAGGCTTCGATACCGTGGTCGGGGATCGCGGTATGAAGCTGTCGGGCGGGCAACGGCAGCGTCTGGCGATCGCGCGCGCCTTCCTGATGGACGCCCCGATCGTCGTGCTCGACGAAGCGACCTCCTCGCTCGATACCGAGTCCGAGCAATCGATCCAGGAGGCGCTGTCGCGACTGTTCAAAGGGCGGACGGTGATCGCCATTGCGCATCGGTTATCCACGCTCGATGCCTTCGACCGCATCGTTGTGCTGGATCGCGGCCGCATCGTCGAAGACGGCCCCCCGCGGCGGCTGTTGCAGACCCACGGTGTGTATAGCCGCATGTACGGACGCCAACTGTCCATCGGTGCCGAGCAGCACCCATGACCGGGCCTTGCCACGAGGGCGGGTCCCGGCGGCCAATCGCGATGTCGCTGGTGTTTCTCTGCGCATTGTCGGCATGCCACACGGCCCCGGTTGTCGATCGGACGCCTCCCAAGGCGGAGCCGCCGGTATCGGCCGGAGAAAGCCCCGCACCTCCGCCACCGTTATCGCCGGAGGAAAAACCTCCCGAGCACGCCGTGGAAGTGCCCATCGAAACGCCGGCCGAGCCGCCCGAACTACCGCCGGAAGCGCCGCCGCCGAAACGCCGGCCCAAGTCGAGACCTGAGCCGCCGCCGGCGCCGCCCGCCGCGGCTCCCGCACCCGCGGCGCCCGATGCCGAGGTCAAGCCTCTGGATAATTCAGTGGTGACCGTCCTCGGCAAGAAGGTGCAGGGGCCGAAGGGCGAGGACATGGGCCGCGTGGTCGATGTGCTGGCGGATGCCGACGGTCGCGTGCGCGTCGCCGTCGTCGAGTTCGGCGGCTTCCTCGGCGTCGGCAATCGCCGCATTGCCGTCGATTGGTCGCTGCTGCACTTCAATCCCGACGATCAAGCTAAGCCTCTGACCTTGAGCGTGAGCAGGAAAAAACTGCAGTCAGCGCCCGAATACAAGAACTCAATCCAGCCGCAGGCACTGATGGCGCCCCAGGCACCGGTACCACCGCAGGCACCCGCGTCGCCGCAAGCACCCGCGCCGCCCCAGGTTCCCGCCGGCGCATCCACACCGAGTGCCGCGGAAGGCAAGAAGTGAACGAATGGCGCTCCGAGCTGAGTACCCCCCTCCGGCGAATTCACGACCCGCAGGATCTCCTGCCGCAGGACGAGGGCTCGATTGGTTCAACCTGTTCGTGGCTAATATCCAAACCGGTTTCGGCCCCTTCATTGCGGTCTATCTCATCAGTCAAAGCTGGACGCAAACCTCGATCGGTCTGGCGCTGAGCATCGGGACTGTTGCCGCGATGGCGAGCCAGGTGCCGGCCGGCGCACTGGTGGACGCGATACCGAACAAGACGCGCGTAGCGGCCTTCAGCGTTCTGGCGTTTACGGGCTGCGCGCTCATGTTCGCGGTCTATCCGATTCCGCTGTTCGTATACCTCGCCGAAGTATTGCACGGTATTTCCAGCTGTACCCTGGGACCGGCAACGGCCGCGATGAGCCTGGTCATCGCCGGACGCTTTGGCATGGGTCTCCGTCTCGGCCGCAACGCACGCTACGCGGCCATCGGCAACGGCGTCGGCGCCTTGTTGATGGGTGCTTGCGGACAATACGTATCGGAGCGAGCCGTATTTTATCTGACCGCCGCATTCACGCTGCCGGCGTTGGTGGCCCTGTTGCCCCTGCGCCGCGTGGCGATTGCCGGCAGAGATTTGCAGCCGCCTCCGCGACAGCCGGGGCAGGGCAGGGCGCAATTTTTGCGCGTGTTGGCGGACCGCCGTCTGCTCATTTTTTGCGGCTGCGCCATGCTCTTCACTTTCGCCAATGCGCCGATGTTGACGCTGATGAGCGGCACCATGACCGCAAAGGTCGGCAATCCCAGTCTATTGGTCGCGGCCTGCATCGTGCTGCCGCAGATTATCGTCGCGATAGCATCGCCCGCCATGGGCCGGCTGGCCGAACGGCGCGGTCGCAGGATCGTGCTGATGATCGGATTTTGCATGTTGCCGCTGCGCGGTTTGCTGTTTGCGACCTCGACGAATCCAACGCTGGTGGTGGCCGTGCAAGCGCTCGACGGCATCGGCGGCGCTTGTTTCGGCATCATGGTGCCGCTGATCGTGAGCGACGTCGCGGCGCGCTCCGGCCATTTCAATTTATCGCTGGGCTTCGTCGGATTCGCGATCGGTATCGGCGGCACGTTGAGCACGCCGACCGCGGGTTGGCTGGCGGATCATTTCAGCATGCGCACGGCATTTTTCTTTCTTTCCGCAGTCGGCATTGCCGCCGTCATGCTGGTGCTCGCGGCGATGCCGGAGACGCGCCCGAAAATCGATGCCGACGGTCAGTAGCGCATCACGACGCTGATGTCGCCGTCGCGGCGGGTCTGAGTCATGGTCACATCAGGACCGTGCCGCTGCAGCAGCACGTCGGCTGAGCCGCCGTTCAAGCGCAAGTTGCGAATATGCAGGCGGTCGAGGAAATCCGGCAGAACCGGCCGGTAGAACGAAATCTCGCCGCTGCCCGCCACCAACTTGAGACCCGACGTCGCCTGCAGCAGCGCAAACATCGTGGCGCTCGCCCAGGCTTGCGGGGAACAGGCTACGGGATACTGAGTCGGCGCATTGTGCTGACGGCGCAGGAAACCGCAAAACAATTCCGGCAGGCGGCACAGGTCCATGTAGCTGGCGGCGTCGAACATCGCGCTGAAAATCTTTGCGGCCGGTTGGACGTGGCCGTGGCGCGCCAGCCCCAGGGCAATGAGTCCGTTGTCGTGCGGCCACACGGAGCCGTTGTGATAGGACATCGGATTGTAGTGGGGCTCCGACATACCCAGAGTGCGAATACCCCAGCCGCTGAAACAGGCTGCGCCGAGCAGCGTGTGCGCGACGCGCGCGGCCCGTTCCGCGCTCGCAATACCGGTCAGCAACACCTGACCGGAGTTCGATGACACCACGCGGCAGGGCTGCTTTGCGCCGTCCAAGGCCAACGCATAGACGGAAAGCTCCTCGCACCAGAATTTGGCTTCGAAATTCTCGCGCAACGCGTCGGCCTGCGCCCGCAGCCGTACCGCTTGCGCTTGATGCCCGAGCGCCGCGGCGAGCACCGAGGCGTGCTGCTTCGCTCCGTAGACATAGGCCTGTACTTCGCAAAGCGCGATGGGTCCTTCGGCGTACTGTCCGTTGCGATGGAATACCGCGTCCTGCGAATCCTTCCATCCCTGATTGGACAGGCCTTCCTTGGTCTGCCGATAGTATTCGACGAAACCGTCGCCGTCGCGGTCGCCATAGGTGTCGATCCAGGTCAACGCCGCCTGTGCATTCGGCCACAA